>PDWJ01001284.1_pt1 | contig 53889 bp, 43 predicted proteins | sample 1430881 | NCBI WGS metagenome assembly PDWJ01 (sample SAMN01162460, study PRJNA174530) | Oral metagenome, whole genome shotgun sequencing project. | biome: Marine environment; feature: Marine mammal; material: Swab sample of the gingival sulcus; isolation source: swab sample of gingival sulcus...
ACTAGCATTTTTTTAGCAACTTCTAAAACTTTTCCAACCAATCTATGCTTTCCTGCCATAATAAACCTCTATCTCATATACCCTTTTTTAAAAATTGAATGGTAAATAATCTGTAGCTTTCTAAAAAGATTTAGAGGCTTGTTTTTTTTGGGTAAACCACCCTCCTTTAAAACATCTTCTAAAACTTTAACCGTTCTTTCTGCAATAGAGCTATCAAGATAGGGATTAACCTCTTTTATATTTTTAGCAATATTGCTATTTAAAATATTAATATCCTTTTTTAAGATTGTCAATTTATCCTTAACATCCTCAATTTTTAAAACATTAAAACCCTTATCTTTCCTAGAAATAGTATCAATTGTAATTACCGGTTTATTTAGAGCCATAAACTCATAAACAACTGAAGAGGTATCACTAATCATAATATCTGCAATATGAAGATATGGAGTTATATCGTAATTTTCTACCACTAAAATATTTTTCTCTCTTTTAAAGTGAGCAACAACCTCTTTATCCATAAGTTCATGAAATTTTAAGATCCAAAATTCATCTTTTGAGATTAAACCTTTTATCTTCCCTATCATTTGGGAAGCGGATTCCATTTTATTACTAAAAGTAGGAGCATAGAGAATAATCTTTTTATCAGAAGGGATATCTATATTATAGTTGTAACTATCTTTATCAAATCCTAGTATATAATCTATCTTTAGCCAACCTGTTTCTCTCACTTCAAAATATCTATTATTATCCTCCCTTAACTCCATAAACTTTTCCGTAACAAAAGGTCCGGAGGTTAAATAGAGATCAAAAAAGTGTCTAATTTTAAAATGTGCTGGTTTTTCCACCCCAAGGCCATGAAAGATTTGAACCTTTATTCCGGGTATTCTAAAATCAACAAAATTACCGGAAGAGAGTACAAAATCAGAGTTATATTTTTTAGCTGATCTCAAATTTTCTAAAATTTTAGATTTACTCCACTCTTTGGGTAGATCCTTTTTAACCTTATCTGAAAGATAGAACATATAATCATGGTCTGAACTATCTAAAAACCTTACCAAAGGCTTAAATATTGGTATGGAGTATTTTTTTGCTATATATAGTACTATTTTCATCAAGTAATCTACCCTAATAAATATTAAATATATTAAATCTTTCTAAGAATATTTCTTAAAACTTTCCGCTTGCTCCGTTCTACCTCATTCTACTCCGTTCTACCTCATTCTACTCCGTTCTACCCTATTCTACTCCGTTCTACCCTATTCTACTCCGTTCTACCCTATTCTACTCCGTTCTACCCTATTCTACTCCGTTCTACCCAACTACCTCTCCAATTTAAAAGTTTTTTTTCTTTCATACTTTTTAGAAGCTTGGAACAATATGTATTGCCTTTCTCGGTCAAACTTACAGCTAGCTTAGTTGTCATTTTTTCACCGGTGTTATACATAAAATGTAAAACCAACTTTTCATCGCTGGTTAATTTATCAAATATCTTATCCTCAATAAGATCTTTCAACTTTTCGGTTATTCTAATACTTCTATTAAGAATGTTATTTTCTAATACCAATAATACATTATGGTTAGGCTCTGAATATTTTGGTTTTTTAAGAAAGAAGCTTTGCATTTCAGAATAAATCCTTTTAACACCTTCATTCATCTCTTTAACCCAACCAAATTCAGTCAAAAATCTTGCAATTCTTGGATTCCTTGAATACCTCTGATTCAAAATATTTTCAACTGTAACTATGTTAGGAAGTAATCCTGGACTTAAAATTTCTAATCTATCATCAAATAATATTACTTTTATATGCTCTCCCCTTATAGAGTAATTTCTATGTACTAAAGCATTAACAATTCCCTCAAACCAAGCAAATTCTGGATATTCTGGCATAATATCAAATTTTCCTTCTTGGTTTAAATATTGAAAATCTCTCAATTGAGTATCAATAAAAATTTTAACTTCCTTGATTATAAGAGGTATTGCTCCATCAAAAGTTTTCTCCTTTATTATATTTATATCTTTACCTACCCCTGCATGAAAACCATCATACTTTATTACACGAACCCTTGCTTGAGGCAAATATTTAGTAGGATTCTTACCAAATAAAAGTATAGCTGAATTTGTTAATTTACCATCTTTTATTAGATTTCTAGCAATTAACAATGATTCGGTTTCTATATTGGGAACATCCATTATTTTTTTGTACTCATCCAATAAACCTTCATCTAAATCATCTATACAAGAACCTTCAACTATTTCATCTTCAAAAAACCTTTGACCTCTATCGTATTGAAGTTCAAGAATTTGTTCAAACTTCAACTCTTTAGATTTGTCCGTTTGCCTAAGATAAACTTTTCCATCATAAGACTTAATAACTCTGTTACTAGAAAAATCTACAGTAATAATCAAAATCTTATCATCTTCATTATTTATATTTTTAACTCTTAGTTCATTAATTTTTACGAGTATAGGAGTTTCTCTAAGTTCTACCAAAGATATATTTTTATAATCTTCAATAGAGTAAGACTTATCACTTTTAAACCCTGTTATATCCCCATTATCTTCTATACCAATAACAAGCTGTCCACCCTCTGAATTGGCAAAAGCTACTAAGTGTTTTAATATATCCAAAGGTTTTATCCTTGAACTTTTTCTCTCAAAAAAATGGTTTTCCTTTGAATTTGTATAATACTCTATGGGTTTTATAATCAATTTATCCATAAACAACCTATATTAATTTATAATTTATTTAAAGTCTAGCTCAAGAAGGGTCTACTGAAAAAGTCCAAAACTCCAAAGTTACGGCAATTCATCTGTCTGTGCGTGTACGCACGCAGACAGGCACGAAGGGATACAATTCATAATTCACAATTCAGCAACATACAATCTTCTTTAACTATAAAAAATCAAATAAACTCTAGCATCTCTTTAAACTTTTTATAAACCTCTTCACTGCTAACACCAAGGGTTCTATCATTTTTATCTTTATGGTTATAATTTTTTAAATATGAATACTCCTTTTTATGCCAAGCTTGCCATTTTTTAGGGTTTGTATGCGGGCCAAAAATTGCTATAGATGGACATTTTTGGGAGATAGCAAGATGGTTTATACCTCCATCTTGACTTATATATATTTTTGCTCTTTTTAAAACAGCAGCCGCTTCATTAAATGTCGTTGGAGGTGCTAAGATAGGTTTCTTTTCCATTTTAGAGATAATCTCTTTACATAAAATATCCTCTTTTGGACCCCACAAAAAGATTAGATCCAAATTATGATTCTCTAAAATCATATTTCCAAGTTTTGCAAAATTATCAACACTCCACTGCTTGGCTAATATAGGAGTCCCCGGAGAAAATACTACAAAATTTTTCTCTTTAATACCACTCTCTTTAAGCCAATTATCAATCTTCTCCTGAGAGTTTTTCTTTACATTATAATATAGATCTGAAGATTCCTCATTTATGCCCAAAGGTTGTAAAAGTTCACACTTCATTAAAGCATAATATCTTTCATTACTTCTCTCTCTTCTATAATTATAGACAAAGTTCCATTTTTTAAGATTCCAACCTATTCTATGCTTAGCTCCTGAAAATAGAGTTATTTGAGCAGATCCGGAACTCCTTAATTGATCAATAACAAGATCATACTTTCTCTTTCTAATATCTTTTACGACTCTCAATCTCTCTAAATAGTAATCTAAACCCTTTTTCTTCTCCATAATGATAAGATCATCTAAATAGGGATTATCTTCTAGCAAAAGTTTATAAGGTCTTTGAATTAAATAATCAATTTTAACATTTGGGAATTTTTTTCGTAAAATAGGGAAATAAGCAGTATTTATTAAAACATCGCCAAACGGCTTATATTGAATAATTAAGATTTTTTTTATTTTTTTAAGATCTTTATCACTTATAACTTTATTTAACAATTTTTCAATCCTCGTCTAAAATAATTTCACTACCATTCTCTAAATCTAAAGAATCCCCTTTTACAATATAGTGCCAAGCCAAAGAGAATAGTTTATTATAATCTTTTAAATAGGAACTATTTTTAATCTCTGTTCTCTTTTTAGAGTTAAGATCAAATTTAGATATTCTATTACCATTATCAATAGATAAAATCTCATTTTTTGTAATAATTCTATCTTTACCAAACCCCATATCACTACCCTCTTTATCTCCAATGGATTTTCCAAAGCTATAATATTTAAAATCTTTTGGAGCAATCATCTCTATAAGAGTAGGAGATATATCAATATGAGAAGAGGGGGTAGTATCCAGTTTTGGAGTAATCCCTTTTCCATATAAAATAAATGGCACAGAGGATTTTTCATATAAATTTGGATTTGGAGTTATAAATTTACGACCGTAATGATCTCCGGTAAATAGAAATAAAGATTTTTCATATTTAGATTCTGCTGATTTTACAAAATCTCCAATACATTTATCACTATACCACAAATGACCTAATGTTTTAATATTAACCTTACCACCTTTTAATAAACTTTGAGCTTTTTTAGGAAGCTCTTTTTCCGATCTGTAAGGGAAACCTTTTTTGTAAACATCTATAGAGTATGGAGGATGATAGCTCGTTGTCATAATAATATTTAAGCTTTTTTTACTTTTATCAACCTTGTTTAAAACTAAATTGAAAAGCTTCTCATCCTCAATACCCCAAGTTCCTCTATCAGATTTACCTCCGGCATCCGGAGCCGAGTAAACATTATCCGTTCCTTGAGCTTTAAATAAATTACCAACATTTTGCCAAGAGAGAAAACCTCCGTAAAAAAAGTTTGTTTCATATCCAAGACTCTTAAATTGGGTAAGCATAGAAGAAAGATAACCTCCATTTAATGCTCCAATCTTGCTAATGTTTATTCCTGTATATGGAATCCCTGTTATTATTGAGGAAAGAGAGTTCATTGTAGAGGTTGCAGATGGTAAAAAATGATTATAACGGATACCCCTATTTTGAATATCTTTCAAACAATTTGATACTCCAAAACATGAATATTCATCCATTAAAGGCCAAGAATCATAACTTTCCATTACCACTAAAAAAATTTGATTCGGCTTCTCTGTATCTTCATAAAATTTAGACCCTTTTGCAAATTTTTCTGTAAATTGAGCAATAGTTTTACAATCGGTTTTAAACTTACCATATGGATTTGATCCGTGCTTTTTATTTATACTTTTAAAATCTTTAATAGCATAAACTAATGAACGAAACGGATTCATTACAGTTTTATTATAGAAATTATCCTTAGAAACATAAGACCATTTTCTCATTGCAGGTCTTTTGCCAATACTACCTCTTATGGAGAATACAAAAAGAGAGATAGTTAGCAAAACGAGTAAAGTTCTGGAGTAAATCTTTTTAAATTTCAATAAAAAATTTGAGATACCCTCTCTATTTTCAAAAAATCTAAATGTAAAGAAAGATAAAACTATAATAGCTAAACCACTAAATAGGTTTAAAAAAATATTAAAATCCTTAATTATAGTTTCAAATACTGCTTTTTTATCATCGTACAAACCTACAAAAAGGAAATGGTTAAATTGATCATTATACTCCCTATAATAATTTATTGTTACAATGTAAATTATAGTAGATAGAACAATAAACAATATCTGAAAAAACTTTCTTACTCTTTTAATATATTTAAAACCATTAAATAATGCTAAAATCAAATTTGAGACAAAAGGGAGTAAAACAAAATAGGAAACCACCGTAATATCAAACCTAAATCCCATAGAAATGGTTTTTAAAAGCTGATCAAAAGTTCCGTACTCTCCAATTTCATTTGAATAAATACCAATAAAAGAGAGCCTGAAAATTTGGAAAAACACTACTCCAAAAATCATAAAGAATATATCATTTGATAACTCTTTAATGAAACTATTCCATTTGTTTTTTGACATACTACCTAACTTTTAACAGTTCAATAACATCATCTGTATATTCCCCGAACAAAGATCCATTTGCTATCTGATGCTCATCTATACCTTGTCTTCTCAAATTAATTTCTACTATTTTTGGCTCTAAATCTTCACCTAAAGTTATATCCCAAGAAACAATATTAAAGTTTTGTAAATTAATATGCTTATTTATTACTAAATCTTTTATTTTTTCAAAATTTGGAATCTTAAAATCTTTAAATTCGACATTAGATGTTGGATGTTTATCATAAATATTACAAAAATTATCATAAGCTTTTTCTGTTATAACTCCTTCTTTTGAAACACCACAATAAATTCCTCTTGCAGAAGCATTATCTATTCTAGAATTATTTTTACCTAATCTAAAAAAACAGGAACAAACAATAATTTTATCTTTAAGCCGTAAAGAAGTAACTCTAACAGTATTTAGAGAACTGGGATGGAAATTAGCCATTTCTTTTGCTTGTTTAAATTCAAATTGAAAAACATAAGCATCATCTATTTTTAAATTATCTAAAAAATCAACACATTCCTTTGGAGAAAAAAAAGAAACTCCTCTTCCTTGACAAGTATGTCTAGACTTTTTAGCTACAATATTTTTATTTACGGATAGTATATTTTCTTTTAACTTTTCTTTCGAGACAATTAAATTATTTTCATCATAAAAAAATCCATTAGTAAACTTACCTATAAATGGTAAAACACTATCTTTTCCAAACAAAATATCCAAAAAACATTTATCACTAGTAGCACTTGCTAGATTATAATTATTTAAACTAGGCTCAATATAAGCCATATACAAATCTGATGGAATATAATTATATTCAAATTTACCATTAGAAAAAGCATAATATTTATGCCAAGATAAATCTTTATATCCTTTAAAATTTTTCATTAAGAACTCTTTTGATTTATCAATATAGGCTTGATTATATTGACTAGGAGTTTTAATATTTAGCGTATTTAGTTTATTTTTAACTTTTCTCTTATAACGAGGAATTATAGGAATTTTACCATTTATATTTGTTAGTTTTGCTTTTAAATAATATAGTTTACTCGAAATTCTCATTATCTATTCTCCATATTTTATTACTCTTTTAAAATCTAGAAACCATATTTAAGATTCATTTTTTTATATTTTAAAATTATCATTTACAAAAAAATCTAAAAAAATTCTGTAAATTCCTATCTTTTAGAATTTTCTCTATCTCTTAAAAGCTCCAAAACCTCTTCTGTATACTCTCCAAATAATGCTCCATTTGCTACTTGGTGAGGATTTACAGCTTGATCTTTTAAATTAATTTCAACTATTTTAGGCTCTAAAGATTCATCTAGTGTTATATCCCAAGATACTATGGAAAAATTTTGTAAATAATGATGCTTCTTAATTGTAAAATCTTTTATTTTTTCAAAATTTGGGATTTTAAAATTTTTAAATTCAACATTAGATGTTGGATGTTTATCATAAGTATTACAATGATTATCGTAAGCTTTTTCTGTGATAACTCCTTCTTTAGAGACCCCACAATAAATTCCTCTTGCAGAAGCATTATCTACTCTAGAATTATTTTTACCTAATCTAAAGTAACAGGAACAAATAACAATTTTATCTTTAAGTCGTAAAGAAGTAACTCTAACAGTATTTAGAGAACTGGGATGAAAATTAGCTAGTTCCTTAGCTTGTTTAAATTCAAATTGAAAAACATAAGTTTCATTTTGCTTTAAATTATCTAAAAAATCAATACACTCTTTTGGAGAAAGAAAAAAAACTCCTCTTCCTTGAGCTGAGCCAATAGCTTTTTTAGCTACAATATTTTTATTTGAAGATAAAATATTTTCTTTTAATTTCTCTTTAGAAACAATTAGATTATTTTCATCGTAAAAGAATTTATTGGTAAATTTTCCAATAAATGGCAAGACACTATCTTTTCCAAATAAAATATCCAAAAAACATTTATCACTGGTAGCAGTTGCTAGTTTATGATTGTTTAAGTTAGGTTCAATATACAAAGTGTATAAATCTCTTGGAATATAATTGCAATCAAATTTTCCATTGGAAAAGCTATAGTATTTATTCCAAGACAAATCCTTATAGCCTTTAAAGTTTTTACTTAAAAACTCCCTAGATTTATTTATATAATCTTGGTTGTAAGAGTCATGTTTTTTTATTTTCAACATTTTAAATTTACTACGAACACCTCTTTTATATCGAGGAAGAATAGGGATTTTTCCATTTTCATTTGTTAATCTTGCTTTTAAGTAATACAATTTACTTGGAATCCTCATTACTTATACTCCACATATTCCTTTTCTTCAATCAAATCTGATCCGTATTTAAGATTAATCTCTTTTTTTACGGCTGCTCTATCATCATTTACAAAATAAACAGATCGTGCAAGCTCAATAAATTTTTCGCCAAATCTTTTATTAAACTCTTCTATTCTGATATCATCTTCAATATGCCAAAGCTTTAAATTTATCTCTTTTAACCTCTTGTACTCATCGGAATCTGTAGTAATTCCAACCTTTTCAATCTCCTTTTTTAAAAGCTCATACTCTTTCTTTACATTGGCAAGCTTTTCTTTATCTTGAAACTTTTCTGTTTTAATCTCCAAAATAGTAACCTTATCTACAACTTCACCAATAGAAACTTCTATTTTCATCTTAAACTCCTTATTTACTCAATAATTTTAAAAAATGTTTAACTCTAATTTTGTATATGTCATAAATATCAAACTCCCCTTCTTCAAAAACAAATTTATCTTCTTCAAAGAGATACCTTCCGGGTTTTCCGTCAAGACACATCTGATAGGGGTTTTTACAACCAAAAATAGATTGAAGTTCATTTACTAAGAACCTACCATCCTCTGTTTCAAAAATATCTACAGCCATAGAGTTAAATCCACCCAAATCACAAATTTTTTTAGTCAACAATAACAAATCCTTTGGGGGATTATCAAATCCTGCTAAATCACTTCCACTTGCAAAATAACCCTTTAATAGTTTTTTTCTACCAAAATAAGAATTATCTATTTTTATAATCCTCCATTCCCATTTTATCTTTTCAAAATCTTGAAAAATAATATAATGCTTTTGTCTAGAACCAATAGCATTAACAGGGATTATTTTACCTGTTGTTTGGGGTGTATATCCTTTAGAAAGTTTAGAGCCAAACATACCAAATACTTTTTGGGCTATCATCTTTGCTTCAAATTTTGATTTAATAATTTTAACACCCTTTGAAGTTGAACCAATATTAGTTTTAAATACTTGAGGGAAGTTACAACTATTTATAAAATCTAAACAATCCTCTTTTCTATAAAAGATATTAGTCTTAACATGAGGAATATCTCTTATCTTGAAAAAGTAGGACATCATTTTCTTGTTTTCATAAATGAAGAGTTCATCATAGGAAGGGTAAATTGGTTTATTTAACCACTTGTTTATAATGTATAGCCTTTCATCAAACATCGACTTTCTCTCTTGAAACTTTGATGGTGGTCTACACAAAAAACCATCACAATTTGAATTTTTAACCTCATCTAACCAATTATTTCCAATAATATCAATAAGCTCATACTCAATTCCTAGTTCTTCACAAGATTTTACATAGTATTTGTGCATATTTCTAAAAGCTGTAAAAATACCAAGTTTCATACTACCTCATCATTTTTAAAATTTGATCTCTAGCCCTTTCTGAAGCTCTACCATCTAGATCATCAAACATAATTTTATTGTATTTCTCTCTAAACTTTTTATGCTTGCCCCTCTCTTTTAATGCTATTGGAAGGGTTTCTAAAAGTTGATCAAAGGTTTCAACCCTAAAAGAGATCTCTTTTAGCATAGTAATTATTTCAGAGGTAAATCTCTTATATTCAGGTAACTCAAAGGTTATGATCGGCTTATCTAATGAACAGAACTCTGCAATTATTGAGCTTGTATCTCCAACCATTAAGTCAGCAATCATTAGATATTTTAAAATATCTTTATCAGAAAGATATTTAATACCTTTTGTTGCTATAACTTTATCTTTAACCTCTTTAGTAGTCCACTGATGAACAGTAACAAGAATATTATACTTCTCTGTCAATTGATCAAGTTTATCATACCATCTATTTATAGCAGAATAACTTGATTTATTCCAAGTTGCTGTAAAGAGAATTATAGGTTTACTATCATCTATATTTAGAGATTTTTTTGTTTTTAAAAGGAGGTCAGCCCCTATTTCTCCATTAAACATTGGATCTATTTTAGGAAAACCGATAGCCTTACAACTTGTGATAGATTTTGTTTTAGCTATCTCCACCTCTTTTTTTGAAGTAACAAAAAAGGAATCAAAAGCATTGTACTTATCTTTTGAGACAAAATCTTTAAAGTGATAAGCTCCATGCCTCATTCCAATTTTTACAATCTCTTTTACAGGGAATTTTCGAGTAAGATGCCTCGCTATAATAATAACTTTAGGGAAAGTAGGATAGAGAACAGAATCTATACCTATAGATTTAAGGTCTTTTTGAACTCTTCTATTCCTAGCTACAATTCTAACCTTTGGCATCAGTTTATGAACAGGTCTAAAGCAAAAATAGTCTACAATATTACCACATAGAAAATCTATACCACTTGTCCTATTAAACAGCGATAGCAACTTCCAAATAAATTTGTATGGAATCATTATCAAGTTTCTAAAAAGAGTCATCTATATTACTAATTCCTATTTATCTTATGTTTAATCTCTCTAAATTTCAGCTTTTAGATATATTCCTAACCTTATTAAGTAGATAATCTCATATTGATCTTTAAAAAACAAGAATCCTAATCTAAATAAATTAAACCCAAGAACATATCTTTATCAAAATAATATAATTGATTATTAACAGTATAGAAATTATTTTTTACTAATTAAAATATATAATTTTAATAGAGATAAAAATAAAACCCACCAAAAAAAGGTGGGTTTTATGAGATTATTGAAAAAATAGAGTGATTATCTAATTTTAGTTATTGTAGAAAATAAAAGAATATTTCTAGGCTTCCATTATAATTCTTCCTATTCCAATAGATTTTTTCACATTTACCATCTCCGTTTACATCTGCAAAATAGAACTTTGTTTTTGAGGATTTTGATCCATCACTATGTATATAGTTTTCAAAACTACCATTACCTTTAGAAAGATATACTCTTATCTTACCACTATCTACACCTCTATTCCAGTAGATTTTATCATCTTTGCCATCGCCGTTTACATCTGCGAAATAAAACCTTGTATTTGAAGAGGTAGAGCCGTAACTATGTATATAGTTTTTAAAAGTACCATTCCCTTTAGCAAGATATACTCTTACTTTTCCATTATGAACACCTCTATTCCAGTAAATCTTATCATCACAACCATCGCCGTTTATATCTGCGAAATAGAATCGTGTTTTTGAAGAAGTAGAGCCATCACTATATATATAGTTTTTAAAAGTACCATCCCCCTTAGCAAGATATACTCTTATTTTACCACCATCTACACCTCTATTCCAATAGATTTTATCATCTTTGCCATCGCCGTTTACATCTGCAAAGTAAAATCTTGTTTTTGAAGAAGTGGAACCGTCACTATGTATATAGTTTTTAAAAGTACCATCCCCTTTAGCAAGATATACTCTTATTTTACCACCATCTACGCCTCTATTCCAGTAAACCTTATCATCTTTACCATCACCGTTTACATCTGCAAAATAGAATATTGTTTTTGAGCTACTTGATCCTTGACTATATTTAGCATTACTCTCAAAAACAGAATAATCATTACCATTCGCTAAATATATCCTCATATCTCCATTGTCTACACTTCTATTCCAATAGATTTTATCATCTTTGCCATCACCATTTACATCTGCAAAGTAAAATCTTGTTTTTGAAGAAGTAGAGCCATCACTATAGATTGTATAAGGCTCTTGAGTTGTTGGTTGAACTGTTTTCCCTAAGTATGCTGCATACTCTGTATATGGATTAGGAATTATCCCTGTTGAGATATTAATATCTTCGAGAAACTCTGTAATAGTAACATCATGTTGACTCCCCTCTTCATATAGTGCTTCAACTTGAGATAATGTTTCTGGAGTATAATTTGCTTGGTTTTCTTGAAGCTCTATCCACCAAAAGTCACATTTATCTTGAATCTTAGATTGTAGTTTAAGCCACCTTTCTATTCTGGAAACATTTATATTTATAGTAGAATTACTTGAAATAACTTCATAACTGATGAACTTATCATAAATAGGAGAATAATTATTTTCCTGAACAGCCTTCTCCTTATAAGCATCTATTTCATTCCTGAAAGTTTCTTCATCCTTAATCTTCGATATATTAACACCTCCATGAGTACCTACTTGTTTTAAATTGTAGCTTATGCTTTTTATTTCTTCTTCGGTACATCCAGCTATAGTATAATTAACTTCACCTTCAAATATTCTTTTGTAATTTATTTCTGCCAATGATTTTAATTTTTCTCTTGTATAACCATACCCAGCATCTGTTTTAAAATTAAATATGAGAAATAGTGAAGCTCCATAAATCCTTTTTTTAATATATTTTTCTCCATATGTATCCATAAATGTTTCATAGACTCCTCTAACACTCTTACCACTATGTTGAAAACCATTACCATACAAAATTTCTGCTGCTTTTGGCTTAAGTGTTCCTCCAGTAATATGATCTTCTGTTGCTTTATAGGTTACGTAATATATCAAGTTTGTTGAAGTAGTAGATTCTTTGATCTCGGATGCTACTTCTTGCTGATACTCAAGATAAGCATTTGCTCCAAAAACATTTACTGATGCCGAACTTGAAAACATTTCATTAATCATGTTATACAGTTCTACTTTTTTGTGAACAAAGCTATAGCCTTCAACAATATCATCTATAATATTATTATAGCTATAGTTATAATTTTCATATGCTCCTTCTCGAATATTATCTCCGACAGATTGATAACCTTGACCTAATTTTTTTTCAGTAGCAGGTGGTTGATTCGCAATTCTCAATTTACCAGGATCTTCACTACCTGTAATTTCATCAAGCGTACAAGATGAAAGGATTAAAATAGCACTAAACCAAAGTACTAAAGTCTTTAAACATCTTTTCATTTTTTCTCCTTTTGTTATTTTTTGTTTTAAAAGAGTTTAATCCTCTTTGAATAGATCTATAATCTCTACTTTTAAACCGTTAGCTATTTTTTCTAAAGATCTAAGCGAGAGACTCTTCTCACACCTCTCAATAGCCCATAGAAAATTTCTATGAATATTACTCCTAAACCCAAGTTCTTCCTGAGATATTTTTTTCTCGTTTCTAATTCTCCTAATATTTCTAGATATTCTTATCTGTATATTTGAAATATTATTTACCTTATTACTTTTCATAAGAGCTTAACAACTTAACAAAGATTTATTTCGCAAAGCTTATTTAGAGCAAGATAAATAGTATTATTTAAAAGTCTACACTCTATATGGTTGTAGTAAATCCAGTAAAAAACTTCAATGAATTTTCTAGTTATGCAAATTTATTTATAGTTAATTCATAATAAATCTGAGTTAGACATAGTGGTTAACTATCTTATAACCGCTAAAGTATTTATCTTTCTAGAAATAATACTTGACTCTCTATTCTTGGTAATATTTAATGATTCGACTTTGCCCTTAGATTATTGATAAACATCGTAATGCTGAGTAATCAATTTTTCATTCAATATCTAGGACATCGCCCTTGGCAATGCTATTGACTAAGCTTTTAGATGGAAAAACAAGGGTAAAAATAGAAAATTATTCTTTAAAATAATTGATGACATATCATAGACTTCACTTTTCTATCACGGTTTTTCTTTTGTGAAAAAAGAACCAAAAGGCTTCCTTTTGATGGCAAAAGAAATGAAAAAAAGTTTATATTTTAACAAAAATATTAAAAAAATTTTCCAGATTGGAAATAAACTAATAAGTTTGCCGTAAAATTCTATCAAAAGAGATTCTCCTAATCTTCCTATGGGTTCGATAAATTCGGGGTACAAATTTTTCTACAAATATTTATATTTATTACATTAAATACTGGATTAGTGTTTATATCTAGCTCAACTATAACAGCAATAATTAAGTACTTAATAAATTTCACCTGCAAAGTAATTGTATATAAAAAATAAAAGCCACCTTTTCTGGTGGCTTTTATAGAATGAATAATCTAGTTATAGTTATTGTAGAATAATAAAAGAATATTTTTAGCATTCCACTATAATTCTTCCTATTCCAATAGATTTTTTCGTATTTACCATCGCCGTTTACATCTGCAAAATAGAACTTTGTATTTATGGCTCTTATCATTCTATCAACTCAAACGGCAAAATCCTATCGAGTTATGGTTTTAAATTTAATATTTTTTTAGGAAACTTAACTCTTAGTACCTCTTATCTCCTCCTTAATCTCAGTTGTAGATATACTTTTAGTTCTATTTAAGTATACAACCTCACACTTATCCTTTAAAAAATCAAATTTCCCCTTCCAATCATCACCCATAACAAAGGTTGATATTTCATGTTTCTCTATATCTTCCCTCTTCTGCTCCCAATCATTCTCTGGTATAACCTCATCAACATACCTAATAGCTTTTACAATCTCAGATCTGTGTTCATACGGATAGGTACACTTTTTAAAAGATCAAAAGTTCCATATGTAATTACTTTTTTCAAAACTACTCTCCAAAAATTGTTCAAACAGATCTGTATTTTAAGATTAGTAAACCCTTGTAAGAAAAAACTTCTCTTGAAATTATCACTAGAGTTGACAATCTAGATCAACAAGACCCCATTAATAATTTTCATAAAAGAATATAATGGATTATTAATGGTATAGAAATTATTTTTTTATCTTCAAGAAAATTATAAAAGTAATAATTAAAAACTTAAAAAGTGATATCCTTTGAGTAAACTTGCAATCTTTCTTTTAAATTAACATTTATTTTCTAGGCTTTATTTATAGGTCTAACCACAAGTAAAATCCTTATATTTCTATATCGAGCTCAGGTTAGTTAAACTTTAACTAGTTTCTACCTATAAAATTAATTATATTAGTCAGGTTAAAATTTGGAGTAACGATGAAAACAGATTTCATACCTATAAATATGGATGAAGCAAAAAGAAATGGTTGGAAATATATAGATGTAGTGATTGTAACTTGCGATGCCTATATTGATCATCCTTGGTATGAAGCTGTAAGGAGTGCAAGGGTTCTAATATCGTCAGGGTTCAAAGTAGGAATAGTTTCAGATCCTACAAAAGAGGATCTTGCAAAATTTGGAAAACCAAGGCTGTTTTTTTTGGTAATTACCGGTAAAGAGGATTCTATGGTAATGAACTATAGTGCCTATAAAAAGTATAGATCATCAGATCCTTACCAGAGTGGAGGTAAAAGATCTAACAGACCGGATAGAGCAGCAATCACTCTTACATCAAACATAAGATCACATTTTAAAGATGCTGTTGTTGTTTTGGGTGGAAATGAAGCTTCTACAAGAAGAGTAACCCACTATGATTATTGGAGTAATAAGCTAAGAAAACCAATCCTCTTTGATTCTAAAGCAGATCTACTAATTTTTGATAAGATAGAACTAAACTGTTTAAGATTAGCAAAACATATGAGAGGATCTCTTGGTATTGAAACACTGTACAATCAACCGGGTATTGCCTACATATCAAAAGAGGAACCTCTTAATATGGTAAAACTACCTTCTCACGAAGATTGTGAAAAGGATAAGGTATGTTATGTAGATATGTATAGAATCTTCCTTAGCGAGTTAAATTTTTCCTCAAAAGGTATTTATCAAAAAGTTATGAATAGATATATGGTTATAAACAGACTCCATAAACCATATACAGAAGATCAGATGATAGATATTTTTTCCCAAAGTTATAAAAACAGACCTCACTTTATCTATAAAGAACCTATACCTATATTTGAAAAACTTTTAGCTACAGGTATAGTAACTCAAATAGGAGACCCTGTAAATTTAAACTTCAATAGTTTTTTAACAGAGGGTAAAGATATAAATAAAAGACCTTTTGGCGGTATTATAAAAGATTCACACAGAATAAAAAAACTCAGAAGTTTCAAAGCTACATTCAAAAATATTGGCTATGGTAAAATGGAACAGATGGCAATTGAGCTTAAAAATAGAATTAAGTGTGAAGATTGTAAGAGGTACACCTGTTTTGAGACTGCCGGAAAATCTATGTGTAGCAATATAGTGTTTAATGAACAGAAATATATTGATCTTCTCAAAACTATTAGTGAATCAAAATCTGTAAGGCAAATTTTAGATAGTACTACAATTGATTACAGAGTAATGGATAAATGTGATGATATTATTAAGGATTATATAAAGCTTCGAACCGGAATGAAAGCTCTAATAAACTCCAATAGTTTTTCAGATAAGGTTAGAAGGGCAAACGATCTGGAGGAAAGTAAACAACTCAAAGGTTTCATTACAAAATATATCAAAAAAAGTGGTGAGTATGGTAAAAACAGATCTTTAGAAGTTGTTCTAAACAGCTCATTACCGGGTGAAACATTTGAAACTGTTAAAGAGACTCTAAAATATGTTATGGATAATGAGTTAATAATTGGAGAGGTTAGACCTTTTATTCCTCTTCCTTTAACGGTGCAATCTGTAGTTTACTATTCAGAAAAAAATATATTCAGTTTTGAAGATGTGGATGTTATAAAAGATACAGAGGAGAAAAAGCTCTTAGAGAAAATTCTTAATTTCCAAAAAAAAGGGAAAAGAAAAGATCTTAAATATCATCTAAAACGAAAAAAATTAAACAACATACTTAATATGGTGGAAAAATATGAAGCTTCCGAACTTTAAAAAATATTATGATGAAGAGAATAAAGAGATAAAACTAACCAACAATGTGAGAGCTGCCGGTTGAGCGGGTAAATTAAGCCCGTCGGGTCTTTCAAATATATTGAAAAATCTTAATTTTCCAACATCTTCAAACCTTTTACATGGTTTTGAAAACAGTGATGATGCCGGAATATACAAAATAAATGATAATCAAGCTATTGTTCAAACCTTGGATTTTATAACTCCGGTTGTAAATGATCCTTACATCTATGGTCAAATTGCTGCTGCAAACAGTTTAAGCGATGTTTATGCTATGGGAGGAAAAGTTTTAACTGCTATGAATGTAGTTGCTTATGATTCATGTAATGTAACGCCGGAAATGCTTAAAGAGATGCTTGCCGGTGCACTTTCAAAAGTGGTTGAATCTGAAGCAGTTGTTGTTGGTGGTCATACAATTGAAGATCTTGAAATGAAGTTTGGACTTTCGGTAACAGGTATTGTTCACCCTAAAAAGTACCTCAAAAATAATGGAATAAAGAATGGTGATAAAATCATTCTCACTAAACCTATTGGACTTGGAGTATTAACTACGGGAATAAAAGGTGGACTAGCTTCAGAAAAGAATGCAAGAGAAGCAGCTTTCCACATGGCACAACTAAATAAAATTGGTTCAGAGATTGCCATAAAATATGGTGTTAACGGATTAACCGATGTTACCGGTTTTGGATTTTTAGGTCATTTGAGAGAGATGCTTGCAGACTCTCTTTCAATAGATATCTACAGTGATAAAGTACCTATTATAGAGGGTGCTAAAGATTTGGCAAACTTAGGGATCTTCCCTTCAGGATCTTACAGAAACAGATCTTATGTAGAAAATTTTGTAACTCTTAAAAATGTTAATGAAGATGATATGATGCTATTTTATGATGCACAAACATCGGGAGGACTGCTAATATCTCTTCCTGAAGAGAACGCAATTTCTTGTGTTAAAGAGTTAAAAGATAATGGATATGAGTCTGCTGAAATAGTAGGAGAGGTTAAAACAGGAGAAAAAAGAATTTTTGTAAAATAGGATCTGCTAAAAAATATTTATGGAATCTTTTAATTAGGGTCTAGTCATAAACAAAGAAGTTACGGCAAAATAGGCCCAAAGAAAGCCTACAATAGTAGGTGATAGAAAAGCTACTTTAACACCGAAATTTGAAATTTATGGCTTCTTTCTCCTAAGAAAACTGCAAGGCTTATAATAACTATTGCTTGAAAACCTTCCATTTTACGGTTGTTAAGTACCTATTAACTTCTTAAATAAATATTATTTTTCCTTTTTTCAGTATATCCTAGTTAGAACTTACACTATTTATAAATTTAAGATCTGCTAAAACTATGGCAGTTACCGCTTCAACTACAACAGGAACTCTTAAAACAAAAGCAGTATCATGTCTTCCCTCAATCTCTAAAGATTGAACGCTGTCTGTATCAAAATTGTATGTATTCTGAACCTTACCTATACTGGAGGTTGGTTTTACGGCAACTCTAAAAATGAGCTGATTACCATTGGTTATCCCTCCATTTACTCCGCCACAATTGTTTGTTAAGGTTTTTCCGTTTGAATCTATGATAGAATCGTTGTGTTCACTTCCTTTTTGTCTAGCAGAGTTAAAACCTGAGCCAAACTCAATACCTCTAACTCCGGGAATAGAAAAAATAATATGGCTTATAAGAGATTCAACAGAGTTAAAAAAAGGTTCACCTAAACCAATGGGAAGATTATCAACAGAGCACTCAATCACTCCACCCAAAGAATCCTTTTCAGAGATAGCTTTTTTTAAAATATTGTTACTATACTCCTCCCCACCAAGCTCAATCAGTTTAGCTTTAATAGTTACGCCTTTTAAGATCTTTTTAGCAACAACACCGGCTGAAACGACACCTAAGGTTAATCTACCGGAAAAATAACCTCCACCTCTATAATCATTAAAGTTATTAAATTTAACTTTTGCAGTAAAATCAGCATGTCCTGGTCTTGGAGAACTTAAAAGGTTTTTATAATCTTTTGATCTAATATTTCTATTTTCAAAATATATATGTAGAGGAGCACCTGTTGTGTAACCTTCAAAATATCCGTTAATAATATTTGGTAGATCTGCTTCTAATCTTGTAGTAGAGCCAAGTTTCCCACTCCTCCTCCTCTCAAGATCTTTTCTAAAATCATCTATGGATAACTCTATTCCACAAGGAACACCGTCAACAACAATACCTACCTGCTTACTATGTGATTCTCCATATATGGTAACTCTAAAAATCTTTCCAAAACTGTTCATAATCTACTCTTATACATTTTCACAAATTGATTCAAAATCATCAAAAAAACTACTATAGGATTTCTCCACACACTCACTATCTGTAATGGTTATAGATCCTTTTGCATTTATAGATGCCAACGCTCCACTCATTGCAATTCTATGATCGTTATGGGAATCTAAAATACCCCCATTTATAGAGGATGGATAAACTTTCATAATATCACCATCAATAGATATTCTACCTCCAAGCTTTTCAAACTCTTTCTTTAAAACCAAACCTCTGTTACTCTCCTTATAGGTAAGCCTTTTAACACCTTTTAAAGTAGAAATAGTACTACAATTTAACCCTAAAGCTACAACTACAGGAAAAAGATCCGGTGAATCTGAAAGATCAAAATTAAAACCTTTTAAACCTCTCTTTTTTACTCTTACATAATCTCTTGATACCTCAACCTTAGCACCACAAAGATTCAATATATCAACAATTGTAACATCTGCTTGTTTTGAGTTTACATCTAAGCCTTTAACCTCTATCTCTCCACCAAGAGCTCCTGCAACCAAAAGAGAAGCCCCACTACTCCAATCACCCTCTACCCTATAGTTTATAGATTGATACTTTTGATTTCCCTTTATAAAAAATCTTTTATACTCATAGTTTTCAATCACTATACCAAAATCTTTAAGTATATCAATGGTCATATCAATATAAGGTCTGCTTTTGAGATTGTTTACCACTATCTCACTATTATTTTTTAGATATGGTAGAGCTATTAGAAGACCTGTTAGAAGTTGAGAACTTATAGATCCGTCAATAGTACAACAATTTTTTGTAATAGGGCCTTTGATTGATAGAGGTAAAAGATTGTTATTACCTCTAATAAAAACCCCTAACTTAGAGAGAGAATCTATAATCATATCTACAGGTCTTGAAACTAAAGATCCTCCGCCATTTATAAAAATTTCTCTATCCAAAAGCGAAACTATAGGAGAAAACATTCTAAGAGAAAGACCGGATTCTCCACAATTGAGTTCGGACTCTACAGGATCTAAATTACCACAAATTTTCACCTCTTTAGATTTTTCATCTATAGTTACATCTCCACCCAAACTTTTAGCAATGGAGAGTGCTGCTTTAGAATCATTGCAAAAAGAGGAGTTTGAAATAGTAGTTTTTCCCTTAGTGAGTAGAGATATTGCAACTGCTCTTTGCATCATACTTTTTGATGGAGGAACATTGACAGATCCAAATATTTTTGATGGGTTTAAAACTCTATTCAATCTATCAACTCCACAGCTTTTATAAGATCTTCTTTTGTTAATTGGCACTCTGTCATTTTACTCTTTGAATCCTTAGAAGCGAAGGTAATTTCAGCACCGAAAAAGTTTGCTAAAACTCTTGAAACTCTTCCAAGCTTTCCCATTCCAATGGCTATGATTTTTGTTTTGCCATCTCCCATTGAATAGAGAGAAACAACCCTTTCAAGATCTGTTTTGCTATTAACTTTAACAGCAATCTTTACAATATCGGCTCCAAAACTTTTTCCCCTTTCAACTATCTTTATAAGATCATTTTGAGAGGGGGTCTTATCATAATCATGAAATGAAATTATAAGTTTACAATTAAACCTTTTACTGTAAGAGATAAGATCACTCAAATAATCAGTATCAGACTCAATCTCTATATCTATAAAGTCAGCACCACTTAAAACACTCTTCTTTAAAATAGATCTTCTCTTACTATCACTATATATATCTTTTCTGCAAGTAGCTATTGTTTTAATATCTCTTGAAAAGATTTTCTCTATCTCCATATCTGAAAGTTTTGCTCTATCAAGCCTAATCTCAACAAAGGATTCCCCTTTCATTTTTCTATCAAAATCTGAATAGTTATCCTCTAATATACTGGTACAAATCATTATTTAAACATCTCTTTTAAACATTGAAAACTAAGTTTTACTACTTTACTTCTGCCTAAGAAACCATCAACAGCAACAAAATCAATACTCTTTCCGGATCTCTTTTTATCTTTAAAGATAATCTTTTGAAGATTCTCCATTTTACAACTACTTTCCAAAGGAAGATTAAAGAATTTCAAAAGAGAAGATACCCTTTTTATATCATCTTCTACTATCAATCCTAACTTTAAAGACACCCTTAAACCTATTATTATACCTATAGATACAGCTTTTCCATGAGAGATCTTTTCACAATGCTCTATAGCATGACCATAAGTGTGTCCAAAGTTTAACTTTTTTCTCTCTCCACTCTCCCTCTGATCCTTCTCTACAATAGAACTTTTTATTTTTATAGAGTTATATATAAGATTTTCTAAAAGATTTATATTATTACAACTTTTTAAATCCTCCTTAAACCTCTCTATCTCCTTAAAGTGTTCAATAGAATTTATAACACCATGTTTTACCATTTCAGCAATACCGTTTGAATACTCCTTGTATGAAAGAGTTTTAAGCATATCAATAGAACAGAGAACAAATTGTGGTGGATTAAACACTCCAACCATATTTTTAAAACCTAAAAAGTTAACACCATTTTTACCACCAACACTAGCATCAACTTGGGAAAGTAGAGTAGTTGAAACAAAACCAAAATTTAAACCTCTCATATAGGTTGAGGCTGCAAATCCTGTTATATCACAAACAATACCACCTCCAACTCCTACTACGAATGTGTGTCTATCCGCTTCAAATTCCAAAAATTTTCTATATATAAACTCTACGGTGGAAAGGTTTTTATTAGCTTCACCCGTTTCAAGAATAATCAACTTTTCCCTGTAGGGATCAAACTCTTTACTGTATAGAGAAAAAATATTTTTATCGGTAACAACTATAACTCCACTATTGTTTGGAATATATTTATCAAGATTTTTAAGAGATTCTCCTACAATAATAGATGAAGTTCCAAGTTCACCCTTAATCTCTATAGTTTTCATTTAGACAAGTAACCTTTCTATAAAGTTTTAAAATAATCAAAAAGAAATTAGCTACTATACCCTGTAGTGTCAAATATTTTATTGATGAAAAAAATTTAATTGTGTTGAAAACATTCCAATTAATTTTGAATTTAATTCAAAAATTATGAACAAAACACTTGACAAAATTTTAATCTAACATTAAAGTGATAGGCGTTTTATTATTAAAACATAAGAGTGATAATTTTCAGTAATAAACCTTTTGGTAATACAAAATGAGAAATAACCATTGTAAGCTGTATAGAGAGATAGAATACTATAGAATCGCTTTTTCATACAGAGATATAAAAAAAGAGTGCTCCTTTCTAGAAGAGGTATATAAAAAGTATAGAGGCAGAGAGTTTCAAAGCTCTATTGAGCTTGCCTCAGGTCCGGCAGATCATTCTTTCATGTTAGCAAAAAAAGATAGAAAAACAGCTGTTGTTGATATCTCTGAAGAGATGATTAAATATATCAGAGATAAGGATATTGATAATTTAATTGATACATATAATCATGATATGGTCAGTTTTAAGGTTAAAGAAAAGTATGATCTAGCATTTATGATGCTAGACTCTTTTGCTTATTTACTTACCGATGAGGATATTGAATCCCATTTTAATTGTGTTGCTGATGCTCTTAATGAAAATGGTATATATATCATTGAAATGGATCACCCGGGATCTATACTTGAAAATAATAATTCAAATACCAAAAACAGCGATACTGAAGGGATTTGCTGGAAAGTTGATAATCCCAAATATAATGTTCAAATGCATTGGAAAGCTCCCGGATCTAATTTTGATAGTTCCACACAGATAGAAAATGTAAAGATAGAAATAAAAGCTTACGATAAAACAAACAACTGTTTTTCAATCATTGAAGACACAGCAAAACAAAGAATATTTACAGCAAATGAATTCAAACTGCATGTAAAGCTATCAAAAAGGTTTAATATTATTGCTCAATATAGACTATTTGACATAAGTAAAAAGTTTAATGCTGATATAGATGGCGAAAGAATGATTTCTGTGTTGCAAAAAATTAAGTAAAGGTGATTTTTTGGAGAAAAAAATATTTGGCATTTCTCTTGGTGGAACAGGTTGGACATCAGGTTGTGAAAATGCCCCTAATGTAATAAAGTTATTGATTGACAACTACTGTCCTGATCTATACAATATTGCAAAGTATCACTCTATATATTTTGACCCGGGTATTTCAACAGAAAAGAAACTAAAAAAAATATATGATAAATATTCGGAGCTTGTGAAAAATAATGAGAAGGTACTCTCTTTAGGGGGCGATCATTTAATTAGTTTCCCAATTGTAAAAAAGCTTTCTGAAAACATAGGAAAATTTAAGTATGTTTACTTAGATGCACACCTTGATTTATTTGATGACACACCCTACTATAATTGGAATGTAGCAAGAAAAATTAAAGATCTTGGAATTGATGTTTTTAATATCGGATTCAGAAATTTTATTGATGAAAAGAAATTTAATTGTATTGAAAATATTCCAATTAATTTTGAATTTAATTCAAAAATTATTTCTGATAAAATTAAACAAATGCTCGGAAATAAAGATGAAAAAATATATCTTTCGATCGATCTTGATATTTTAGATCCATTAATTTTCCCGTATGTCAATTCACCGGTATCCTGTGGGTTGTTACCTAGGGAGCTTTTTTTCATTATTAAAGAACTAGTTGCAAACTATTCAATTATTGGAATAGATATCAATGAGTACAACCCAATTAATGACCATCAAAACACAGGAAATCATTTTATTAGATTTATTATTGATTATATTTTAAATAAATGGGAATAAGTAATATTCAATAAGATATATCAATTAAAGAAAAATAGATTATACATCTTAAATATTTATGTCGAACTCAGTTTAGTTTAATCTTTTTCCTGTAAATCCTATTTCTTTTTATAAGATTTAATATTATTATCCTTAAATAAATATTTTATGGATTAGAAATGAAAAAGATTGACTATAATAGCTTAATGAAAGATCAACTGGAAGAGTTCGAGGGGGAGAAAAAAACACTTCTCCTACACTCATGTTGTGCTCCCTGCTCCTCCTATGTTTTAGAGAAACTAAACACCTACTTTGATATTACTATACTATTTTACAACCCAAATATACACCCAAAGAGTGAATATATTCAAAGGCTGGAAGAACTTAAAATATTTTACAAAGAGTTCCTTCCAAATGCAGATATAAAAGTTGTTGAAGGGGAGTACCTTGTTGATAAGTTTTTCCAAGTAACGGATCCCTATAAAGATGTTAGAGAGGGTGGAGAAAGATGCTTTAAATGCTATAGGTTAAGAATGGAGGAAGCAGCAAGTTATGCTAAAAGTAATGGTATTGACTTTTTTACTACAGCACTTTCCATAAGTCCTCATAAAAATAGTAAAGTTATTAATGAGATAGGTATTGAACTTGAAGAAAAATTTAAAGTTAAATATCTAAGATCCGACTTTAAAAAAGAGAATGGATTTAAGCGTTCTATAGAGTTAAGCAAAATCTACAATCTTTACAGACAAGATTATTGCGGATGTGTATATTCAAAAAAGGAGAGAGGATTATGAGAACTGTTTTAGTAACAGGCGGAACAGGATATATAGGGTCACACACTACAATACAACTTATTGAGAGAGGTGATAAAGTTATAATAGTTGATAATCTTTCCAATAGTAAGTTAGAGGTTTTAAATAGAATTGAAAAGATAACAGGTACAAAACCACAGTTTCATAAAGTTGATATTTTAGATTATGAAAAACTTGAAGAGATTTTTGATAAATACTCATTTGATTCCGTAATCCATTTTGCAGGTCTTAAAGCTGTTGGAGAATCTGTTGAAAAACCTTTGGATTACTACCATAATAATATAACAGGTTCACTTAATCTATTTAAGATTATGCAAAAAAAGGGTGTCTTTAATCTTGTTTTTAGTTCTTCAGCCACAGTTTACGGCGATCCTCATACTGTTCCAATAAAGGAAGATTTCCCAATATCGGCAACAAATCCATACGGTAGAACAAAACTTCATATTGAAGAAATTTTAAGGGACTTGTATGTATCAGACAACAGGTTTAATATAATTCTTTTAAGATACTTTAACCCTGTAGGAGCACATAAAAGTGGACTTATAGGTGAAGATCCAAACGGAATACCAAATAATCTAATGCCATTTATAAGTCAGGTTTCAATTGGTAAACTTGAAAGATTGAGAGTATTTGGAAATGATTATGATACTCACGATGGAACAGGAGTAAGGGATTATATTCATGTTGTCGATTTGGCAAACGGACATTTAAAAGCATTGGATATTATTGATACCATTGACTCCGTTAATGTTATAAATTTAGGTACAGGTACCGGATACAGTGTTTTAGATGTTGTAAAAGCTTATGAAAAGGCATCGGGTAAAAATATTCCTTACGATATTGTTGAGAGAAGAAGCGGAGATATAGGATCATGCTATGCTGACCCTAGTTTAGCTAAAGAGGTTTTAAACTGGGAAGCTAAATTCAATATTGAGGATATGTGTATTGACACATGGAGATGGCAGAGTAAAAATCCTGACGGACTTCAGTAGATTCTCCTAAAAAGAAAGAAACTAAGGAGCTTGCCTTAAAAAGCAAGACCGGCTGGAAATTAGTAGTAGAAGGAATTGAGTTTTTATGAGATCCATTACCTAGAAATCCGCTGCATAAAAATCGATTACACAGCAATATGAAGTTGGTAGACAATCTAAAAAAAGGGTGATAATATCACCCTTTTTATTTAAGTTATCATAAACAAAAGAGACAAACAGTTTATCTCTTTTTCAGTAGACCCTACTTTAAATCCTCAATCATAGTATGAAATAGTATTTCTCCCGAAAGAGACTTAAATGTTCTAAACTTTTTACTTATAGTTTTAACCTCATCTCCAAACATTGATAGAGGAAATTTATCAAACCTGCTTGATATCCTATCCAGTAAACTTAACGGCTTTGGATATGTTGTAACCTTTAAATCTCCATACTCTTTTTTAAGATCATCAACTATATCATTTAAATAGCCTATCTTATCAACAAGACCAATGTTCACTGCCTGTGTACCTGTCCATATTCTACCACCGGCAATAGATTCAATACTATCTGGAGAAATATTTCTATTATCCATTACCCTTGATTTAAACTCATCGTAAGTTTTAAATAATCTATCCATAAAAAGCTTTTCAGCTCCTTCTTCAAAACCTGTTAAAGGAGAGTATAAAGAACCAAATTTACCAAGATTAACAGTTTCAATATTTAAACCAAGCATCTCTGCCGTTTTAGAAAATTGTGGAAGCATAGCAACCACACCAATGGATCCTGTTATTGTGTTCTTACCGGCATAGATAGTTTTTGCAGGGGTAGAGATATAGTATCCACCTGAAGCTGCAATATTACCCATACTTACAACAAGCTCTTTCTTATCTGCTAACTTTTTAAGCTCTTGATAAATAAGCTCTGAACTTAAAGCAGAACCTCCACCTGAATTTACCCTTAAAATAACAGCTTTAACATTGTCATCTTCTCTAAGTTCTTTTATAATAGGAACTAGTTTTGTTGGATTTATACAATCTTCAGTTCTATCAAATGAGGAAACAATATTACCTTCTGCGTAAAGAATTGCAATTTCATCTTTTAGATCTACACTATTAAACTTTTTTTCAAACATGTAACTTCTAGCATAATCTGAAATAGATGAAAACTTATTAAGCTTCTTCTCTTCAATAAGAGCTGTTGGTGTTGTTATTTCATCAATCAAACCAAACTCTTTAGCTTCACTTGGAGTAAGCATAGCAAATTTACCCGAAAGAATATCTTTTTCTAGAGTAGAAGAGTCAGAAAATCTTCTCGATAAAACCTCTATAAACAGTTTAAATCTTTCATCATAAATTTTGTTTATCTCCGATTTAAACTGTTCCGACATTTTTGATTTACTATAGTTTTCACCGTAAGATTTAAAATCTCCTGCATGTATAACATTGGTTTTCACACCAAACTTTTCCAAAAGATCTTTGTAATAGATAAAGCTTTTTGAAAAACCGGTAAGGTTTAACATTGCAGAGGTTGACCCGGGCATTAGTATAGAATCAGCAACAACAGCAATCTCATATCCTGAAGATGTTATATACTCACCGTAAGCATAAACTTTTTTACCGGATTTTTTAAAATCCACTATAGTAAGAATAAGCTCTTCCATTTGCTCTTTACCAAGACCATGTATGGCATCTAAGTTTATGTAAAGACCTTTAATTTTACTATCAAATCTAGAGTGATTTATAGCATTTAGATAGTCTCTGTACATTATAGGTGAAAGTGAAAGCTCTGCTAAATTTTTGACATCATCTGTTCCAAAATCATTTACAACAATGGGAAAGGATAACTTTAAAAGAGAGTTATCATAAATTTCAGGGTCAGGTTGGTTTTTGTTTATAAATACTGTAGCAATTATAAACAAGAAAAGTATCAAGACAATCAGTCTTAACAGAGTTGTTAGTATGGTTTTAAAGAACCATTTGAAAAATCTAAACATAGTTTATCTCCTTAATAGTTTTAATTTAGCAATTCCATTATACTTACAAATAGAGTGGTAAGATATCTGTCTTCCACCAAGATTCCTACAATTTTCTTCAACATTTTCAATCATAGAACCTTCAAGATCAAAAATTTTTGTTTTACCTTTTAAAAACTTAATAGCTTTATCTATTAGTAATGTTAAAAAACTAGATCCTTTAACTTCAGGATTTAGAGACCCTATTAAATAGTAAGCTCTCTCTCTATCCCAAACAAAAAAGATAATGGAAACAATTACTCCATTTTTAGTTGCATAAAAAATCTTTCCATGACCCATTTCACATGATTTATTAACAGTATTTACAAAAACCTCTTTTCCAAAATGGATCTTTTTCCCTCTTTTAGCCAAAAACTTTTTATGAAGATCATAAAATAGAGAAGCATCAAGATCCTCATCTATCTCGGTTTCTATCTCTGCTTTTCTATAATATCTTTTTTTAGGGGATGAAAGATTTTCATAAAAATTACTCTCAACATCAATCTCATAGGAGTACATTGTTGTTTGGGAAAACCCTTTCCAATAAAAAGGTAACCAATTTTGGAAATTGTAGTAAAAACCCATTTTAAGGATAAAGAATTTAGGTAGTTGATCTATAAGTTCATGGTAAGCCTTTTTCTCAAATGAAAGTCTTCTGTTACCTTTCTGGGTAGGATCAAAAAATATTAAAGGTCCTAATCTATTGCTAAATATAGGATTATAAATAAGATTCCCATAAATTTTTCTTTCGAAACCATATGGAAACACTCCCATTATTTTTCCTTTATGATTATAAATAACAACATCCCAATTATCCCCTGCAACAGTATCTAACCACCAAGGCATAAAAAATATAGGTAAACTATTTTTATTTGCAAACTCTCTGTATATATCTTTATTGCTCACTTATCTCTAAACCCTTCTAAATAATTACAACTTAAACTAAGTAGTTAATCCGGGAACTTAATCAATAGTTGTTCATCTTTCTCAAACTGTAGTTTAAAACTTTTCCTATGTATTGGAGATCTTCCAATCCTCTTTATAGTCTCAACATGTTTTTTTGTTCCATATCCTTTATGTGAATCAAATCCATACTCAGGATAGTAGTTATGGTAAAACCTCATAACCTTATCTCTAACAACTTTAGCAATAATTGAAGCAGCAGCAACAGTAGCAGATTTAGAATCACCTTTAATTAAAGCTATCTGTTTTTGATTCTTTATAGGTGCATCTCTACCATCAATCAATACAAGATCCGGTTTAATACCAAGTTTTGAGTATGCTTTATTCATCGCTTCAAAATTTGCCTGTAGTATATTTATCTCATCTATCCTATTGTGATCAACAAGAGAAACAGAGTAAGCTATAGCTCTCTTTCTTATTTCATAAAAAGCTTTCTCTCTTGCTTTTTCACTCATCTTTTTTGAATCATTTATATTTTCCGGTAAATTATTATAATCCAAAACTACACAAGCAGCCACAACAGGTCCGGCTAAAGGTCCTCTCCCAGATTCATCACAACCACAAAGAATAAATTTATCATTTTCAATTAAAGATTTATCAAAATTAACTAAGTTTTTTAAAATACTACTATCCAACTATATCTCCCTTACAATAACAATAATTTAATAAAAGTTTATTGAGTTGTCTAATATTAATAGAGATTATGTAAGAAATAAATAAAGTTTCCACAAAACTACTCAATACTAATTATTATTTTAAAGGTATATAAATAAAACTCAAAATATAAACTTAACCTGGGTTGGATATAAAACAAAACTCTATTACCGATCTATCTTCTATATTGTAGTATTTAACTAAATTTTATTAGTAAAGAGGAGGTGTTATTAAAAACAACTCATAATAAAAGGATTAAGCTAAACAATAACTTAATCCTTTTAGATCAAATATTATAATATATGAAACTAAATAGAGAATACCGAAAAAATTCAAAACTAGGGTAAAATAACCCCAAAAAAACAGAGCTTACAGGAGTGAAAAGATATTTTAGCTCCTAGCACAAAGAGTAAGCAAAGCTACTCTTCATCACTAACTTGATATGTTTTTAGCTCATGATTCTTTATTTGATCCGTACTCTTTAATGAATCAAGAAAAGTTGAGTCATTAGAGTTCAAATAAATCTGACTATTTTGATCAGTTAGAAAGCTATTGCTTACGGCTGATTTTTCCATATCATTGCTGTTGATAACAAGGAAAGATACAAAAACTGCAGCCACCCCTGCTACATAAGTCATAACCGATCTTAGAGAAATACTCCTACCTTTTCTCTTCTCTCTTTTTTCATTTTTAATCCTCTCCATTAGCTTTGAATTAAAGCCATCAGAAAGCTTAAACTTAGGTTGAATATTAACCAAATTTTTAATTTTGAGAAGATCTGTTTCAAGCTTCTTACACTCATTACAGCTTAATAAATGTTTATCTATAGTTTGAAGATCTTTAGCATCTATCTCACCGTCAATTTTAGCATTTATCATCTCTTGATATTTAATACATACACTCATAATTTTCTCCGTGTATATTACGATTTAATATAATCTTGTAAAATGTCTCTAAGATTTAACCTTGCCCTATTCAATCTCGATTTTACAGTTCCCACCGGAATATCCAAAATTGTGGCAATCTCTTCATAGGTAAGCTCATCAACATCTCTCATTAAAATGATTTCCCTAAACTTATCCTCCAACATATCTATTCCGTCATAGATAACCTCTTTCAGTTCAGATCTCATCAAATTATCACTTGTATCTGCCTTAGAATCCGGTATTTCAAAATCAGTTTCACCATCTTTACCTGTAATTGAAAAGATTTCGGCTCTACTCTTTTTTGCAAGCTCAGTTTTGGCAAGATTTATGGCAATCGTATAGATCCAAGTTGAAACTTTGGCAACATCCTTATATTTCTCTTTATTGAAATATATTCTTACAAAAGCATTCTGAACTATATCTTCAACCATCTCTCTGTTTTTGACATAGTAGAAAATGTGATTTGAAAGTTTATTTTTATATCTCTCAACAAGCTCATCAAACGCAGTTTCATCTCCATCTTGAAACTTATGCATTAATGTTTCGTCACTATCTCTCATACGCTCCAATCTTTTTCCAAGCATCTGTATGTTAAACTTTTTTTCTATAGTAAAGTTCAAGATAAGTTTATTTTTTTCTAAAAAATTAACCATTAAAACTTAAAAATCTAAAGTTTTACCTATTTGATCCTAGAAATACTAGGTTATCCATTGCAGTAAAAGTTGATATAGCAGTAATACAGAGTTGGCAGGCATTTTTAACAATTAAAGGGGAGTAAATTTACTCCCCTTTAATTGTTAAAACTAGTACCTGATTTCAGAATAAAAATGATACTTTTATAAAACTAGTCAAACATTGCACTTACATACTCTTTTGGATCAAACTCCTTAATATCATCAATTTTTTCTCCTATACCTATAAACTTTATAGGGATATTGAGCTCTTGATTTATTGCAATGGCAACACCACCCTTGGCTGTTCCGTCAAGCTTTGTTAAAACAAGACCTGTAACTCCCGAACTAATATTGAAGTTCTTAGCTTGACTAACTGCATTTTGACCTGTAGTCGCATCCAATACCAATAAAACTTCATGAGGAGCTTCCATATTTTTCTTCTTTAAAACTTTAGATATCTTTTCAAGCTCTTTCATAAGATTTATTTTATTATGAAGTCTTCCGGCTGTATCTATCATAACAATATCACAATCTCTTGCAACTGCTGCTTCATAAGAGTTGTAAGCAACTGCTGCAGGGTCGGAGTTCATCTTATCCTTAACAAAATCTACATCAGCTCTCCTTGCCCACTCTTCAAGTTGCTCAATTGCAGCGGCTCTAAATGTGTCTGCCGCACCAATTAGTACTTTTTTACCCTTATCTTTGTAGTACTTGGCAAGCTTTCCAATAGTTGTTGTTTTTCCGTTACCATTAACACCAACCACTAAAATAACATATGGTTTCTCTTTAAAATTAGCCTCAACAAGATTATTATCAGTTTTTACAAGCTTTATAATCTCCTCAAAAATAATCTCTTTCAAAAGTTTTGGATCCTCTGTTTTATCAACCTTGATCCTCTCTCTAATATTCTCAATTATAAGCTCAGTAGTTTTAACTCCAATATCAGAAGTAAAGAGAGCTTCCTCCAAATCATCAAGAAGATCCTCATCAATAACATCAGAATTAAATATATCGTTAAGCTTTCTAAATAGAGAGTCTTTTGTTTTAGATAGAGATCTCTTTAATTTTTTAAACAAAGAATCTTTTGCTTCATCAACATTTTTTTCAACAAAAGGCTCTTCTTTAACCTCATCTTTAGATTTTTCCAATTTTTCTTGAGTATCTGTCTCCTTTTCAAGGATCTCCTCTAAATCAGATTTATTATCAACTCTCTCAATTTCATCATCTTTAAAAGTTAACAACTCCTCCTTACTCTCTGTCTCAACCTCTTTAGGGGTAATCTCCTCTGTTTGGAACTCTACCTTATCCTCTTTACTATCTTCTAAATTGGAAATTGGTTCTTCAATTTTTTCTTCATATTTTAAAGTTGGAGTAGTCTCTCCAATATCTTTAGTTTGAGATCCTGCTTCTTTATCTTCTTTATCTTTTTCAGAAACTATACTATTTTCAATCTCTTCATGACCGGATATTTCAAGATCTTTTTCCTTTAATATTTCAGACTCTTTATCCTCTCTAAGAAGCTGCCCCTCCTCTATTTCTAAGCCGGTTGATTCTTTTTTTTCAACCTCGACCTCACTAACAAGATCTCTTATACTTTTCTTTTTTTTAAATAAACCTATCATCTATACCACCCTAACTTATTTTAATACCTCTTCTTAAATCCACCCCAACCAAGCTTCTCTCTTAAAACCCTATAGCAGCTTGAGTCAGGAAATTTGATAAACCTCGCCTTATCACTATTTTTAGTGATAACAACCTCCTCTTCCGAATCAATGAAGATATTATCTTGTCCATCTGAACTAAGCAAAACTTTTGCCTCGGAGTATGATTTTATAACAATAGTTGAATCATCTTTAATAATCATAGGTCTCATCGCTAACGCATGAGGAGATATGGGATTTAAAATTATACATTTTACACCGGGCTCAACAATAGGACCATAGTTTGATAAATTGTAAGCTGTAGAACCAGTTGGAGTTGACACAATCAAACCATCTGAAGAATATGTTGTAAAATATTTCCCATCTATTTCTACTTTTATCTGTATAATTCTTGAAGAGAGACCCTTATCTATTACAAAATCATTCAAGGCGATAAGTTTAGAATCTCTACTTTTAGCACTTAACATCATTCTCTCTTCTATAAAGAAATCTCCATTCTCTATCATAGTTATACGCTTATGAAGATTGTTAAGGTCAACTTCTGCAAGGAATCCTAATTTTCCTAAATTTACACCTAAAATAGGCTTTTTCAAAGCTGAAACTTGCCTTGCTATATTCAGAATAGAACCATCTCCACCAAGGACAATAACAACATCTGCAATATCCAAAACCTCTTGAGTAGATAAAAGGTTCTCTTTATTAAATAAAATATCCTTGTTAAAGAAAAAGGGTATGGATTTTAAATCAAGGAGTTTGAAAAAGTTTCTAAGTTCTTCATATCCTCTATCATCCCTCATATTATATATAATACCGTACTTGAATTTAAACTCCATTGTATTGTTAAATAAATTCTTATTAAAACTCTCTTTATGATTTCTCACAAAAGATCTTAAATATAAATATTAAAAATATTAGTTGCAATAGTATCATTAAGAGTATATAAAATCCGCTTTTCTAAAGATCCGAAACTTTAGAATAATTACGGTAAAACAGCTATCAAAGAGCAGAGCTTAAAATGGGAAAGTGAAATAGAAAAGTAGTTTTAATTCCGATCACAGAGAGGTAACAAAGATATTTTTATGGTTTCTTAATCATATTATCAACTGCATATTTTTCTAAATGTTTAAGTTAAAGCCTCAAGCTAAGCTTTAAAAATCACATACAAACTACTAAATAAAAGCACTTTCCCCTTTACCAAAACACTCTAAATAAAAAGTTAAACCAAAAACTAATAATAGATAATAAAAATATAAAAATTAAGGTATTACAATATTTTCAAGCTCACTATTAAAGTATCTATCTGTCATTGAAGCTATAAAATCTCTAACCTTTTCATAGTTGGAGTTGTTTTTCATGTAATCTTCATTTTTTGAATCTAAAAAATGACCAAATATAGAAGATTCCCTATTCTCTTTTTCAATATCTTCAAGATATGTTTCAAATAATATCCTAAAACCAAGTTCTATCTTCTTTTTAGATTTTTTCAAAAATGATGATTTGTATATCTCCTTATAATTAAAACTTTTCAACTCTTTTAAAACCTCAAAAGTCTCATCAGAATAACCAATTCCATCTTTTCCGTAAGAGTTTCTAATTATATCTCTAACCAAAGTATCTATAATTTTAGAGTTATTATTGCCTAAATATTCAGTAACATTTTTAGGAAGGTCAGATCTTTTTATAATACCTATTCTTATGGCATCTTCAATATCCGAACCAATGTAAGAGATTGTATCACACTGTCTAATTAGTGCCCCTTCCAGAGTAAAAGGTTTAGTTTCAGCATAAGGCTTTTCACTCATTAGCTCTATATACCTCTCAATATCCTTTTCACTTTTTTTACGATCAGGGGAGCAAACTTTTTGATTAACTTCTCCATTATGGGAAACAATAGCATCTCTTACTTGGAAAGTTAGATTCATACCCTTCCCTCTAAACGCTATATTATCAACTATATTTAAGCTATGAATGTTGTGATTAAAGTTACCAATACCACACTCTCTACAAAGTTTTGATAGAAACCTCTCACCATCATGACCAAAAGGAGGATGACCTAAATCATGACCAAGAGCAGCAGCTTCAATAAGATCAATGTTTAATCCTAAAATAGACCCTATAGTTCTTGATATCTGGCTTACAAACTGGGTATGGATAATTCTATTTGATATCTGTTCATCTATAATTTGTGCAAAATATATAACTTGAGTTTTACCTGCGTATCTCCTAAAAGCTCCACTGTAGAGAATTCTATCTCTATCTACCTGATAAGGAGATCTTATATGATCCCTCTCATATCTTTTTCTTTTGGCATCTTTAGCTAAAGCTCCATACTTAGAGATACCATTATCCCAATTTCTTTTAATAATATCTTCAATATCTTTCACTTTAATAATCCTTATAAATCTGTTTATAAATTATACTGGTTATTTCAATAAAAATCAAATAATATTTAGAATCTACTGAAAAAAGGTTAAATTGGATTTATTTAATACAATTAAGTTTATTTTTAATAAAATACAAGGCTCCTGGCTGATAGGCATTGAAAAGTTTGCATTTGATATAAGAGAAAAAAATCGCAAAACAAAAAATTTAGAGTTTATAAACAAAGTTGATAAGGCGTTTTTGGGTTTACAAAATAAAAATATAATTATAATATTTATTTTTACTCTTTTTAAACTTATATTCTCAATAGAATTAATAACAAAAAATGATTGGGAGATATATTTATGAGTAAAGAACATTTATTCACAAGTGAATCGGTTACAGAAGGGCATCCTGATAAAATTGCAGATCAGATATCCGATTCGATTCTTGATGCTGCACTTAAATGCGATCCTAATAGTAGAGTAGCTATTGAAACTTTTGTTACAACAGGTATGGCTGTTATTGGTGGAGAGATGACAGTTAGAGAAGGATATATAGATATACCTAAACTTGTTAGAAACACTATTAAAGAGATTGGTTACGAAGATTCCAGAATGGGCTTTGATTACAATACTTGTGCAGTATTGACCTCTATAGATCAACAAAGTACAGATATTGCAATGGGTGTTGACAGACTTGGAGCCGGAGATCAAGGCTTAATGTTTGGTTTTGCTTGTGATGAAACAGAAGAGCTTATGCCTCTTCCTATAGTTTTAGCCCACAAGTTAACAAAACAGCTTACAAAGGTTAGAAAAGAGGGAAATCTATACTTTTTAAGACCTGACGGAAAATCTCAGGTTTCTGTAAATTATAGAGATGGTAAACCTCACAGTGTAAATACTGTTGTAGTATCAACTCAACACAGTGATGATATCTCAACTTCTGAACTTAGAGAGAAGATATACAACTATGTTATCAAGCCTATAATACCGGAGAACTTGATAGATGGTGATTACATTAAGCATATCAATCCTACCGGAAGATTTGTAATTGGTGGACCTCAAGGTGATGCGGGATTAACAGGAAGAAAGATTATTGTTGATACCTACGGTGGATACGCTCGTCATGGTGGTGGAGCTTTTAGTGGTAAGGACGCAACAAAAGTTGATAGATCGGCAGCTTATATGGCAAGATATGTTGCTAAAAATATTGTTGCAGCAGAGCTTGCTTCCAAAATTGAGATTCAACTTGCTTATGCCATTGGTGTTGCTGAACCTGTTTCAGTTATGGTTGACACTTTTGGTACAGGTAAAATGAGTGATCAAGAAATTATTAAGCTTATAAGAGAAAACTTTGACTTAACACCTGAAGGAATTATCAATAAGCTTGATCTTAGAAAACCTATCTTTAAACCTACTGCAGCTTACGGTCACTTTGGCAGAGACGGATTCAACTGGGAGCAAACTGATATGGTAGACAAATTACACTCCTAGACCAAAGATTTTGAATACAAAGAACAATTAAAAAGCCCCAAATTGGGGCTTTTTAATTGTTTACAAAATATATTTAGATATAGATTAAAGTTCTACAATCCAACCTTCAGGAGCTTCTATATCTCCAAGTTGCATTCCTGTTAATGTATCATAAAGTTTTTTAGTAACAGGACCTACACTTTGACCATTATCGTAAAATTTGAAAACCTTTTCACCATTCTTAATAGCACCAATAGGAGATATTACAGCAGCGGTTCCACAAGCTCCGGCTTCAGCAAACTCATCAAGTTTGTCAACAAATACATCTCTCTCTTCGGCTTCCATATTTAAATACTCCTTTGCAATGTGTAACAAAGAATATTTAGTAACACTAGGAAGAATAGAGTTTGATATAGGAGTAACAAATTTATTATCTTTGGTTATACCAAAGAAGTTAGCAGCTCCAACCTCTTCAATCTTAGTATGAGTTGCAGGATCAAGATAGATACAATCAGCAAATCCTTCTTTAACAGCATATTCATGTGGCAATAAACTACCTGCATAGTTTCCACCAACCTTAGCAGCACCCGTTCCGTTAGGAGCTGCTCTATCATAATCTGAAACAATAAAGTTTACAGGATTCATTCCACCCTTAAAGTATGGTCCTACAGGGCAAACAAAAATAGAAAATATAAATTCAGGAGCAGGCTTAACACCTAAATTATCTCCAACACCAAAAAGGAAAGGTCTCAAGTAAAGAGAAGCTCCTGTACCGTAAGGTGGTACCCAATGTCTGTTTGCTTCTATAACCTGTTTACAGGCTTCAATAAATCTTTCAACAGGGAAAACAGGCATCATAATTCTTTCACAACTTCTCTTCATTCTCTCAGCATTTTGATCAGGTCTAAACAATCTGATTTTACCATCCTTAGTTTCAAAAGCTTTCAAACCCTCAAAAGTACTTTGACCATAATGAAGAACTGTAGAAGATTCACTAATAGTAACTTTGTTGTCATCAACAAGTTTACCTTCATCCCACTTACCATCCTTATACCTGCTTATGTATCTCTTATCAGTTTTGATATAAGAGAAGGATAGTTTGCTCCAATCCAAATCTACTTTTTTCATTTTAGTTTCCCTCCTTTAATTTTTGAATAACCTCATTAAACTTTCTATACAAACCATCTTGATCAATACCAACCTCCTTAAATAGAAGATCTACGTTACCATGGGTAATAAACCTATCAGGAATACCAATCCTTGTAACTCTATTTTTATACAGATTATCAGAACTAAACTCAAGAACAGAAGAGCCAAAACCTCCTGCCAAACAATTCTCTTCAACTGTAATAATTTGATCATATTCGTTAAATACAGAGTGCAATAATTTTTCATCTAGAGGTTTTATAAATCTCATATCATATAAAGATATACCTAAGTTATTATCTTTTATAGCTTTATAGCAATTATCAACCATTTTACCAACGGCCAAAACAGCTACCTTTTCACCTTTAATTAGTTCTATACCGGTTCCAATTTCAATCTCTTGGGGCTTAGCTTTTAGATCAACACCTCTACCTTTTCCTCTAGGATATCTAATAGCAAAAAGTCCTCTATTTTTTGAAGCAGTGTAAAGCATATCTGAAAGTTGATCTTCATCAGAAGGAGCCATAATGGTAATATTTGGTACCATTCTAAGGAAAGTCAGATCAAATACACCATGATGAGTAGGACCATCTTCACCCACAAGACCGGCTCTATCCAAAGCGAAAATCATATCAAGATCCTGGATTGCACAATCATGGATAATATTATCAATGGCACGCTGTATAAATGTTGAATATATAGCTACAACAGGTTTAAATCCTGCCAAAGAAAGAGCTGCGGCAAAAGTTACGGCATGACCTTCAGCAATACCTACATCGTAGAATCTTTCGGGAAATTTATCAGCAAATTTATTTAGACCCGTACCATCTTTCATGGCAGCGGTTATACCAATGAGCTTACTATTATCTTTAGCCAAACGACATAGAGAATCTCCAAAAATATCCTGATATTTAGGAGTTTGCTTTCCTGTAGGCTCTATTTTTTTAGGATATATAGCTCCGGGTCCTACACCGTGAAGTTTTTGGATAATATCCTCTTCAGCAGGCTTAAACCCCTTACCCTTTTTAGTAATAACATGTAAAAAAACAGGACCTTTTACATTGTCTCTTATATTCTTTAGAATATTGCTTAAAGATTCAACATTATGTCCATCAACAGGACCTATATAATTAAACCCAAAATTTTCAAATAATTGACCCGAGGTAATTAGTGCTTTAACACTTTTTGTCCCTTTTGAAACAGCTTTTCGTATTGTATCACCAAACTTTATTTTCTTAGTAAAATCCCAAGCTTCATCTTTTATCTTATTAAACGTAGAATCTGTATATATTGATGAAAGATATCTTGATATTGCTCCAACATTTTTTGATATGGACATCTCATTATCGTTTAGAATAACCAAAAACTTTTTTTGAAGAGCTCCGGCATTGTTTAATCCCTCAAAAGCTAAACCTCCGGTAATAGATCCATCTCCAATTATTGAAATAACATGATTATCCTCACCCTTAATATCTCTGGCTACCACGAAACCTAAACCTGCTGATATTGATGTTGAAGCGTGACCCACACCAAAAGCGTCATGTTCAGACTCTGACGGTTTAACAAATCCGGATATACCTTTGTAAGTTCTATTAGTCTTAAACTTCTCTCTTCTACCGGTTAAAATTTTATGAGTATAAGCCTGATGACCAACATCCCACACAAACTTATCTTTAGGAGTATCAAAAACATAGTGTAGTGCCAATGAAAGCTCTACAGTACCCAAACTAGATCCCAAATGACCACCTGTAACCTGTATGGATTCTAAAATATACTCTCTAATATCTTTTGCCAATTCCCTAAGTTGAGTAAAAGACAGTTCTTTTATATCCTGCGGGTTGTCTATTTTATCTAAAATGCTCATCTTTCTCTTTCATCTCTAATTTATGGATAAATTATCCATTTAAAACTTTTTCTACAATCTCAATATCTTCAGGAGTATCGACACCTATGGGATTATAATCTGTGATTACAACTTTAATCCTATATCCATTCTCTAAAATCCGCAACTGCTCAAGACTTTCTACAATCTCAAGCTTGGTTTGTTCCATTTCAACAAACTGTTTAAGAAACTTTAAATTATATACATAAAGACCTATATGTTTGTAATATAGAGATTCTTTAGTGTCGTTTCTCAAAAAAGGTATGGGTGATCTTGAAAAATATAGGGCATTATCATTTTTATCAAAAAGAACCTTAACTGTGTTTTCGTTTAAAAGTTCATTTTTATCGTATATGGGAGTAATAGGGGTTGAACATACTCCATCTCTACTATTTATAAGTTTCTGGATAGTAGAATCAATTATTGAAGCTGATATAAGAGGCTCATCACCTTGTATATTAACTACAAAATCGCACTCTTCATTCTTAACAGCCTCCAAACATCTGTCAGTACCTGTTTTAATGTTATTAGGAGTCATAACAACATCTCCACCAAAATCTTTTACACAGTTGTAAATATCTAAATGATCGGTAGCAACAATAACTTTTGTAAGTAATTTTGATTTTAAACAAGCCTCATAAACCCATTGTATCATTGGTTTTCCCAAAATTTTTGCCAGAGGCTTACCCGGAAACCTTGTTGACCCATATCTGGAAGGTATTACGCCAAAAATCTTCATTATGACAGAACCTCTTTAAAGTCATCTATTGTAAAAGGTTTTTCTATAGCTTTAATGATATTTTTACCACAAATATCTCTTTCATCTTCTTTTATACCCGAAAGAAGAGCAACTTTTATATCTTTACTTATATCACCAATTTTAACACTTAGTTCAGTACCTTCCATACCGGGCATATTCTGATCCGTAAATACAACATCTATAGAGCTGTCAGTATTTAACCTTTCTTTGATAATCTCTAAAGCTTCATAAGGATCATTAGTTGTAGTTACTTCCTGTTCAAACATCTCCAGATACTCTTTTAAAAGATCCAAAATATCAACTTCATCATCTACTACTAAAATTCTATTTTTCTTCATTGGACAAAATCCTTGCAATTCGTTAATAATAAATATAAGATTTCAATAGCTTATAACAAGAGTTTTTTTTAATAAAACAATTATGATTTTTAGCATATGTCATATAAAGCTCTAAAAACAGATAAATCTGTATAGATACTATAAGTTTTTATTTATAAGTGAAAATGCAGCCTTTATTCCATCTGCAGCTGAACTGATAATACCTCCGGAGTAGCCACTACCCTCTCCACAGTATAGCATATTCTCAACACCCTCTACAAAAAGATTTTTATCTCTCAAAACCTGTATTGGAGATGATGTTTTGGATTCAAGACCAATTAAGGTACCACTATCAAATCCATCAAGCTTACTATTGAAAGCAAGCAAACCCTCTTTAAGATTCTTTACTATAAACTCAGGGAAAAGATTTGATGGCAAAAATGATCTCAATCCAAAGGGGAAACTAGTTTCATCAAACTTAGAACTCTCTCTATCTTGAAGAAAATCACTCACTCTTATTGCAGGAACATCAAAACCTTTTGTATAATCAAAAAATTTATCTTCCAAATCAGAAAGCCAATTAAGAGCAAATTTTGGATCATTTACTTTTTCTCCACTCTTTCTGATATCAATGTTCGTAACTATTGCAGCATTGGAGAAACTGGAATTTCTACCAAAATTACTCATACCATTAACAATATTTTTATTCTTGAAAGGTGTTACGGGGACAATTTTACCTCCGGGGCACATGCAAAACGAATAAGTACTACTACTATCCATATTTTTATGGGATAGTCTGTATTCGGCAGCCTTAAATCCTTCAAGATTTGGAACGCCCCACTGAGCTATATTTATTGTTTCTCTGTAATGTTCTACCCTCATACCAATGGCAAAAGGTTTAATCCTAAAAGGGATATTTCTATCAATCAACATATTGTATGTATCACTGCTTGAATGTCCCGTGGCAAAGATGTAATAATCACTTGAAAAAAAGCCTCTATCTGTAATAACTTTATCTATATGTGTATTTTTTAGCTTTATATCTACAACTTTTTGACTAAAGAGTATATTGCCACCCTCTTTTATAAACATTTCTCTAAGATTCTTTACAATAACCTTTAAGTTATCCGTACCCAAATGTGGATGGGTCATATACAAAATCTCATCTGGAGCACCTGCCAAAATATATGTTTTATATATAAAATCTCTTTCAAGATTGATAGATTTTGTTCTAGAGGTAAGCTTACCATCTGAAAAAGTACCTGCTCCACCCTCACCAAAACTATAGTTTGATTTCTCATCAAGCTCTCTAGTTATCTCGAAACGGGCAATATCCTTACACCTATCCTCAACTTTTTTACCCTGTTCCAAAACTGTTACTTCAAAACCTGATTTAGCTAAAACATAGCCACAAAAGTAACCTGCAGGACCAAAACCTACTATTGTAACAGATCTTTTTTTACCTATTTTAGGAATCTTTAAAGTTTTCCTTTCCTTATACTCTTCACCCTTTATTTTTGAACTGGTTACGACAACTCTATAGTTCCAAAAAATATCGGATTTAACTCTGGCATCCATACTTTTTTTTATGATCTTGTAGGAAAAGTTTGAAAGCTTAAGTTTCTGCCTAATCTTTTTTCTCAAAAGATTATCATCAGCTCCCACCTTAAATTTAAGTTCTACAATCTTATTTCCCATATATTAAAACTCCAAAATAGATACTAAAAAACTAAGAGAGAGCAAAATTTCTGATAGATATATTTTAAAATCTTCCATTCCGAAACCAATAAACAGCTTAACAAATAAGCTATATTTTATATTTATCTAACAAGATACTAACTATCAATAACTCCTCCACCCATAACAATATTACCCTTATATATTACGGCACTCTGACCCGGAGCTACAGCATAAACATCATTTTCAAAAACTATTATTAGATTATCATCATCAATAAACTCTAATCTACAAGGTTTATCTTCGGTGTTAAACCTTATCTTTGCACTATATTCTTCACCCTCTCTGGGAATCTCTCCAATCCAACTAAGTTTAGAAACTTTTACCCTATTTTTATAAAGATGTTCTTTTGTTGATATTTTCACTATATTTTTTTTAGAGTCAATCTCTTTAACATACATTGGAAGAGGAAATCCTCCTCCTAAACCTTTTCTTTGACCTACGGTATAAAAAGGGTATCCATCATGCTTCCTATTTATATCCTTACCCTCATTATCAACCATTTTTCCCGGCTTTATAAGATTTTTAAAATCTTTTATATTCTCATTAAGAAAACGCTTATAATCATTATCAGGGATAAAACATATCTCCTGACTTTCTTTCTTTTCTGCAGTTTTGAGACCTATTTTTTCAGCAATCTTTCTCACTTCACTCTTTTCAACACCTTGAAGAGGAAAAAGAGTTTTAGATAGAGATTCTTGGGTTACGCCATATAAAAAATAGCTCTGATCTTTTCTATGATCATCACCACGAAGAAGATTATAGAAACCTGTTTTTTCATCATAAGCTATTTTGGCATAATGACCGGTAGAGATATAATCACAACCAAGCTCTAAAGCTTTATCATAGAGATCTTTCCACTTTATCTTTGTATTGCAAACAACACAAGGGTTGGGAGTTCTACCTTTCATATACTCCTCTTTAAAGTTGTTTACAACATAGTGTTTAAACCTCTCTTTAAAATCAACTAAATAGTGAGGGATATTCAATTGTTCTGCAACAGCACGAGCATCTTCAAAAGGAGCAGATTCTTTACTCTCTCCTCCCCCATAATCTTTAAAACTCCACAGATCCATGGTAACTCCAATAACCTCATACCCCTCTTTTTTTAAAAGGTAAGCGGCAACAGAGCTGTCCACTCCCCCACTCATACCAACTAAAACTTTTTTCTTCATAAATAGCACCTAAAATATAAGCTTTCCAGTAGATCCTACATATTATCAATTATACTTTTCACAAAAGCCTTATCATACTTATACCTACTGTTACAGAAATGGCAATTAACCTCAATCTCACCCTGATCTTCAATAGCTTCCTCAAGCTCAAATTTGCCTAGAGTTGCCAAAACTCTGGAAAACCTCTCTCTAGAACAATCACATTTATATTCAACAGAAGAGCTGTTTTTAATAGTAGGATTCATACCCTTTAGTATATAGGTTTTTATAAGATCCTCAATAGAATGTCCTATATCTAACATATCTGTAAGATTTGGAAATCTCATTAGATTATCTTCTATCTTTTTTATAATAGATTCATCTGCTCCCGGAAGAAGCTGAATCATAAATCCTCCTGCTTGCTTAATCTCTCCATTTGGAAAAACTAAGACACCAAGTCCCATTGCAGTAGGTATCTGTTCCGACTGTGTATAGTAGTGGGTAATATCCGCAGCTATCTCTCCGTAAAGCAGCTCAACTGTGCCATTGTAAGGATTTTTTAAACCAAGATCTTTTATTATTGTAAGAGTCCCTTCTCCAACACCTGATTTAACATCAATAACACCATCTTTTAAAGGAAGTTCTACTTTTGGTTTTGGCACAAACCCCTTAATTTCTCCCCTACCGTTAGCAGTTACTATGGTTCCATTTGCAATACCATCACTATTTACTCTTATGGTAATCAGATCCTTATCAGATTTAAGATCGGAACCCATTATAAGTCCTGCCCCCAACAATCTACCAAAGATTACGGAATTTGTTGTGGAAAGATTATGAATCTCCTGTGCTTTTATCATAAGATCTTTAAAATCCAAACCATAAAACCTTACAAAACCATCTTCTGTAACACCTCTTATAATTCTATCGCTCAAAATCTACCTCTATACATTTAAAATTATTTTAATAAACAAAAACCTAATCTAAAAGATCTCCAAAAAGAGTAACACCACCGGCCTTAGTAATCTTTACTCTAACATAATCTCCAACATTTATACCATCTCTTCTATCAAAGATAACAATTCTATTCTGCTCGGTTCTCCCCTTTAGTTGAGACTCCCTTTTTTTACTAACACTCTCAACAAGAACCTCTTTTACCTTTCCAATGTCTGAAGAGAGCATCTCTAAACCAACCTCTCTTTGAAGATCACTTAACTTTTTTAACCTCTCAACCTTTATATCTCTACTAATATTATCATCAAAAATTTTGGAAGCTTTTGTATTTTTTCTCTCTGAATAGATAAATATAAATGAATTGTCAAACTTTACTTTTTTAACAATATTTAGAGTATCATTAAACTCCTCCTCTGTTTCCCCCGGAAAACCAACAATTATATCTGTTGTTAAAGATATATCAGGTATAGAAGTTTTTAGCTTATCAACTTTTTTTAGATAATCCTCTATAGTGTATCCTCTATTCATTTCTTTTAAAATCTTATTATTGCCACTCTGGAAAGGGATATGAAAATTGTTACATATATTGTCATATTTTGCCATTACATCAATAAGCTCATCACTAAAATCTTTTGGATGAGATGTAGCAAACCTCAACCTTTTAACACCATCTACTTTGGCAACCTTCTCCAAAAGCTTTGGAAAATTCATGCCTTCACAATTGTAAGAGTTAACATTTTGACCTAAGAGGGTAAACTCTGTTATTCCATTCTTAACATTTTGTTTAACCTCAGCTATAATAGATTTTACATCTCTTGATCTCTCTCTTCCTCTGGTATAAGGCACAACACAATAGGTACAGAAATTGTTACAACCCCTCATTATTGCTATAAAACTATTTGTTCCACTCTGTTTTGAAGGAAAAAGATTTTCATAGTTCTCCGTTTTATCAAGCAAAAGATCTTCCATATAAGATTTTTCATCTAAAGCTGATAATATAAGAGAAGGAAGTTTTTTATATGAATCAGGTCCTGCCATTATATCCACAAAAGGAACCCTTTCCTTAATACCTTCGCCATCATGCTGAGGCATACATCCAAGTATTCCTATAAGCTTCATTTTACCATATTTTTTATATTTTCTATGTTGACTTAGCTTATTAACAACCCTATCTGTAGCATTCTCTCTAACAGCACAGGTATTAACAAATAGAAAATCTGCATCTTCAATATTATTGGTTTTATTATAACCCGCATCAACTAAAATTTTTTCAACAAGATCACTATCATATACATTCATTTGACAACCATAAGTCTCAATATAAAACTTTTCTCTCAATCTATCCCCCAACTTACAAATCATATTTTTTAATAAGCTCTCTTTATAACAACTTTATTAAAAAACAGTTAAACAAGATCTGAATATATTAGCATATTTATATCTTTACAAATGATTTTATATATAATATCCTCAAAAATCAAATACCATGCTAATGATATTATGAATTATTATAATAAAACTTGAGATCAACATAACTATTTATGCAATATTTATAATATGTTGAAGAACAAAAAGCAAAAACAGTATATCATAATAATATTTCACAAAATAAAATGTCAAAATTGGGGCAAAAACAAACTATAAAAAACAAACTATAAAAAACAAACTATAAAAAACAAACTATAAAAAACAAACTATAAAAAACAAACTATAAAAAACAAACTATAATGTATTTGGAGGTTTTTCTATTCTAAATAACTTAAACATGATAAAGCTCACTGAGTTTAATGAACAAAACAAAGCAAGAGAGACTATATCTACAGTTAAGTCCATAATAGAGAAAGAGATAGAAACAACAAAAATAGCACTTTACCCTATTTCTCAGAATGATCATGTAATAAGAATGTTTTCAGAAAGAGATAGAGAAGGTCTTATTGAGGAGCTTCTTCCTATTTATGAAAATATGAAAGATAAATTCTCTCAATTTCAGTTTCACCTTCCTAATTCAGACTCATTTTTGAGACTGCATAAAATAAAAAAGTTTGGAGATAGTTTAAAGGGGTTTAGGTTTACAGTAAACAAAGCCAATGAAACAAAAGAAACTGTTTCTGGTATAGAAAAAGGAAGAGCAGGATTTGGGATAAGAGTTGTTTCTCCTTTAAGCTATAAGGGTAAACATTTAGGAACTGTTGAATATGGTAAAAACTTTGGAAAAGCTTTTTTGAAAACATTAAAAAAACAGTTTAATTGTGAAGCCTCTATTTATGATATTACTCCAGATAAAGAACTTGATTTAATAGCTACTACAAAAGAGTTGAAATATAATTTTACTGATGAGGATATTAATAATATTCTTAAAGGAAATGATGTAGTAAAAAATGTTGATGATGATAAAAACAAAAATATAATGATCCCATTCCTAAACTATAACAATGATGTTGAAGGGTTTATCCTTTTAAATATTTCTCGCCACGAAACAGTTGAACTTATAAAAGATATAACATTTAAAAACATTACACTTTCCTTAATATGTTCCGTAATAATATTTTTATCAGTGCTTATCTTAATAAAAAGTATGATAGCCAAACCTCTTTATAAAATATTTACTTATGCAACTAAGATTTCAGAAGGAAACCTTAGTTTTGAAATTGATATTGAGAGAAAGGATGAAATTGGAGCTCTAGCAGACTCTTTTAAAGCTGTTCAGGAGTCAAACAATAATATAGCTGAATTTATAGACACCTTTAATAACAAGTTTAGAAAAGGGGATCTTGATAGCAAGGTTAACGCAAATAAACTCAACGGAGAGTGGAAAGTGTTAGTTGAAAGTATTAATGATTCTTTCGAAACTGTATTTACTCCTGTAAAAGAGGCAATTAGAATTCTTTCTAAAATTAGAAATGGTGATTTAAGAGAAAAGATAGATATAGACCTTGAAGGTGATTTTAACCAATTAAAAGTTGCCGTTAACGATGTTCATTCTTGGTTAACTTCTCTAATTAAGTTTTCCAAGAACATTGCAAACGGAAATATAGAAGCTGAATTTTCCAAAGCCAGTAATGATGATCAAATTTATGAATGGCTAATACTAATGAGAGATAATATTAAAAATATTGTTCATGAAGTTAACAAATTTGCAGATTATGTTTCGAGGGGTGATTTTGAGAATCTCAAATTTGATAGAAGTAGTACTAAAGGTGCTTACAGTGATATTCTTAAGAACCTAACTAAAACGTTAGAGGCTTATAAAAACCCACTTGAAGAAGTTGGATTAGTTATGTCAAAAATGGCAAATCACGACTTAAAAGCTAGAGTAGAAAGTGATTATAAAGGAGCATTTAATGATATGAAAAACAGTATTAATCAGTTTGCTGACTCTATCAATGATGTCCTTTATCAAGTTTCTCTCTCTACAAATAAAATTAATGCCAACTCCTCTGAAATTTCCAATGCAAGTCAAAACCTCAGCAGTAGTGTAACAGATCAAGCCGGATCTGTAGAAGAGCTTACTGCAACCATGACAGAGATATCTTCTCAAACAAAAGCTAATGCAGAAAATGCAAATATGGCTACAAAACTTGCCATTGCAGCAAAAGATTCAGCTACTTTTGGAAATAACCAAATGAATGAGTTGTCAAATGCCATGAATGATATTTCCGAAAGTTCTCAAGAGATTAAAAAGGTAATTAAAGTTATTGATGATATAGCTTTCCAAACTAATCTACTGGCATTAAATGCAGCTGTAGAGGCTGCCAGAGCAGGAGCTCACGGTAAAGGTTTCGCCGTTGTTGCAGATGAGGTTAGAAACCTAGCTCAAAGATCGGCAGAAGCTGCAAAAGAGACAACTGAGCTCATAGAATCTTCAAATAAAAGGGTTGAAAAGGGATCTATCATTAGCAAAGAGACCATGAAATCACTTGAAGAGATCTCAATAAATATAACAAAAACAGTTGACCTTGTAGAAGAGATTGCAATAGCTTCCGAAGAACAGGCTAAAGGTATTGAACAATCCAACATTGGTCTTTCTGAAGTTTCAACCGTTACACAAAAAAATGCAAATATGGCAGAAGAAACAGCAGATATCTCTATTGACCTTAAATCTCAAGCTGAGAATCTAAGAGAAATGGTTGGCTTTTTTAAGCTAAAAAGTAATACAACAAAGCCAAATTCAGATAGAAGAAAAGCTCAAAAACTAATTGAGCACAATAGTGCATCTGATTCTGCATATACTGGGGAGAGTGATCTATACAACAATGACTTTGGTGAGTTTTAAAACAAATATTCAGTATCTGCTGAAAAAGTTATAAAAACATAAGTTACGGCAAAATGGGAATTAGGAGTGTAGCTTAAAATAGGCAAGTGATAGAAACCCTTTTTAACGCCAACCAAAAAAGGGTTCATAAACTTCAAAAGCTTTGCATCTCCCCCACCCTATTTATAACTTTTGAATAGGGTTTAGCTATTGCTTATATTATTTTGTGTGAAAACCAAAAAAGGGAGTTTATAGTATGGAATTATGTCCATGTGGTTCAAAGTTGGAATATAAAAATTGTTGTAAAGAGATTATATCAGGTACAAAGTTGGGAGAAACACCTGAATCCGTAATGAGAGCCAGATATTCAGCCTATGTAAAGTGTGAACTTGATTTTCTTAAGGAATCTATGGATCCTGAAATTAGGGATCAATTTGACTCTGAAAATGTAGAAGCTTGGTCTAAGCAATCAAATTGGCAAAAACTCGAAATTATATCTTCTGATGAAGATAGTAGAAATGAGGGTCATGTAGAGTTTAAAGCTTTCTATAATAATGGGGAAAAAGATGTTGTACATCATGAATACTCAACTTTCAAAAAGAGAGATAAGTGGTATTTTTATAGTGGTAAAGAGATATTAGAACCAATTAGGAATGAATCTCCCAAAGTAAAAAGAAATGATCCTTGCCCTTGTGGAAGCGGTAAAAAATATAAAAAGTGCTGTGGATAACATAAATTTTTATATAGTAAAAGATAGATTGTTAAAAAAAGTCAGACTGGCTAGAAACGAGTAGTAGAAGGAATTTATTTTTTATGCGATCCATAGCCTAGAAGTACTAGGTGATCCATTGAAGAAAAAATTGATGACACAGTAATACGAAGTTGGCAGGCAGTCTGAGGGCGGGAGTTTTCCCGCCTTTTTTAGACTTAAGATAAAAAACAATGCTACTTCAAAAGCTCTTTAACAGAGTTTTTAACATTTTCAACATTTATTCCAAATTTATCTAATACAATATTTCCCGGAGCCGAAGCACCAAAATGATCAATACCAATGTTTATACTAAAGTTACCTGTATATTTCTCCCAACCAAAGGTTGTTCCCGCTTCAATTGAAACTCTTGGAGTTATATCAGGAGGAAGAACAGCTTCTCTATAATCTTTACTTTGCTTATCAAACAGTTCCCAACTTGGCATTGAAACAACTCTAGTAGTTATACCTTCAGATTCCAACTCTTCGTGAGCTTTTAGAGCAATACTTAGCTCTGAACCTGTTCCTATAATTACAGCTTTTGGAAGTTTAGATTCAGCAACAACATACCCCCCCATCTTAAGTGATTTTTCATGAGAATATTTTGCTCTGTCTATAGTCTCTTGATTCTGTCTTGAAAGAACCAATACAACAGGTCCCTCTTTATAACCCATAATAAACTTCCACGCCTCTTTAACCTCATTTCCATCTGCCGGTCTTAAAACAACAACATTTGGCATAGATCTTACAGACATAAGTTGCTCTATAGGTTGGTGGGTAGGCCCATCTTCTCCAACAGCAACAGAATCATGTGTAAATATAAAAATAGAAGGTAATTTACAGAGAGCTGCTAATCTTATAGAAGGTCTCATATAATCAATAAATGAGAAAAATGTTCCGGTAAAAGGTCTTAAACCACCATGGAAACATATACCGTTGGCAATGGCTGCCATTGCGTGCTCTCTAACACCAAAACGAATATTTTTTCCTGTTGGATTTTCAGGAGTAAAATCCCCCATATCTTTTAAGAAAGTTTGAGTTGAGCATGAAAGATCAGCATCACCACCAATAAGCCAATCAACATTTTTTGCAATCTCATTCATAACCTTATGGCTTGAAACTCTTGAAGCAAGATTTTCTCCAACTTCAAACCTTGACAAATCATTTCCAAAGTTTTCAGGGAGATCAAGATTTAGATGATTCATCAGCTCTTTATAAAGTTTAGGATACTTAACCTTATACTCAGCCAAACTTTTTTCCCATTCAGATCTTAACTTTTCACCTCTGATTCCAATAACAGAAAACTTATCTTTTGCTTCTTGAGGAACAAAGAAAGTTTCTTCATAATTCCAACCAAGAGCTTCTTTTGTTAATTTTGTCTCTTCTGCTCCAAGAGGAGAACCGTGAGAACTTGATTTCCCACCCTTATTTGGAGATCCGTAACCAATGGTAGTTGTTACAATAATTATGGTTGGTTTATTAGTTTCTGCCTTAGCTTCAGCTATAGCTTTTTCAATAGATTCTATATCGTTATCACCATCAGCAACTTTTAAAACTTGCCAACCATAACTCTCATACCTCTTAGCAACGTCTTCTGTAAATGAGATTGATGTAGGACCATCAAGAGATATATTATTTGAATCATATAACATTACAAGTTTACCAAGCTTCAAATGACCGGCAAGTGAAGCAGCCTCAGCAGTAATACCCTCCATTAAACATCCATCACCTACTAAAACATAAGTGTAATGGTCAAAAAGATTAAAACCTTCCCTATTAAATTTTCCTGCAAGCATAGCTTCAGAAATTGCCATTCCAACACCATTTGCAGCACCTTGACCTAAAGGACCGGTAGTTGTCTCTACACCTGCAGTATGACCAAATTCAGGGTGTCCGGGTGTTTTACTTCCCCACTGTCTGAAATTTTTAATATCATCCATTGAAAGATCATAACCTGAAAGATGAAGTAAGCTATATATCAACATACTTCCATGACCTGCTGAAAGAATAAATCTATCCCTATTTGGCCACTCAGGATGTTTAGGATCAACATTTAAAAACTTGCTCCATAAAACATAAGACATTGGAGCTGCTCCCATTGGTAATCCCGGGTGTCCTGATTTTGATTTTTCAATAGCATCAATAGAAAGAGTTCTTATGGTATTGATTGCTATGTGATCTGATTTGTATTTCTCCTGCATACTCATCCTCCTTAGGCATTGGTAGATTAAATTAGTTTTAAAACCTAAACTATACATTTAACTGAAAATATAAAGGAACGAAATATTAAAAGAAAAACTTTTTATCATAATTTGATATTTTAGAAAAACATAATATTTTTTAGCTTAAAAGAAAGTATATAAAGTTTTTTTATTAATTATTTTTTTTGTAATAACAATCAATTAATATATATTTAGAACAGAGGTGGAAAGTATAAGCTATTATTTTTTAAGCTTCTATTTTACTTTTTTTATTGCTTAGGTGTAGATTTTAACACCCCTAAGCCGATTTTGATGAGAAGGGAGAAAATATTATGAGAAACTGGAAAATAGGAACCAAGTTATTGGTTTTTATACTGCCTGTTACAACATTAATGATAGGTATTTTGATAGCTCTAAATATAAAGGAGTCCAATAATTTAACCTCTACTCTAGTTGATGAAAAGTGTCAAGAAATAGCTTTTAGATATGCAAATCAAGTTGATGTTAAACTCGAAGAAAGTATGACAATTGCAAGAAATCTATCTTTCCAAATAGAAGGGTTTAAAGAAAAAGGCTTGATAAGCAGAGAACAAGTTTTACAAATAATAAAAACAGCTATAAAAAGGAATAATTTTCTTCTTGGAGCTTATGTAGTTTTTGAGGAGGATAAATTTGACGGTGAAAATAAAAATTACAAAAACAGAAAAGATTTAGGATCTGATTCCCAAGGTAGATTTCTTCCTTACTATTATAAAGATGGAAACAAAACTCACCTAAAAATTTTAACATACCCAACTGAAGATAGTAATAGTGATTGGTATATGAATACCAGAAAAAGCGGTAGAGAAGCTCTATCTGAACCTTACAACTATAAGCTTGGCGAAAAAACAGTACTGATGAGTACATTTTCGGTTCCAATAAAGTTTAACGGAGAAATAGTTGGCGTTGTTGGAGTAGATATGCTCTTAGAATCATTTCAAGATCTCATAAAAAGTATAAAACCTGAAGGAACGGGATTTGGATTTATATTCTCAAACAAAGGTATGTTTGTAGCACATCCTGTATTTGGCGGGAACGATATTGTAGGTAAAAACTTTTTGGATATTGCTAACAATGATGAAACAAAAAGAATTTTAAAAGATATTGAGAATGGTAAAAGTTTTCTCGTAGATGGGATTGATTTTTCTAACCAAAAACCCATAAAGATTGGATATGCTCCAGTAAGCGTAGGAAACAGCAAAAGCCCTTGGTCTGTTGGTATCGCAATGCCTTTAACAATACTTGACGAATTGAATCAATATAAGTGGTTCTCAATAATTGTTGGTATAGTTGTATTGGTAATAATAGGAGGTATTATTATCTCTGTTGTTATAAGAGTGATTGTAAGACCTCTTAAAGAGATTACAGGTTATGCAGATCAAATTGTTGAGGGCGATTTCGACTTTAACATTGATATTAATAGAAAAGATGAGGTTGGACTTTTAGCAAACTCTTTTAAAGCTGTTCAAGAAACAAGTGAGAACCTATCAAAATTGATAGCAAAAATTTATGAAAACTATAGCAAAGGTGACTTGGAAGCCAAAGTTGAAACAGATAAATTTAGAGGGGAGTGGAAAGAGTTAATTGAAAATATTTTCAAATCTTTTGATGCTGTTATACTACCTGTAAGAGAAGGAATAAGGGTACTCACAAAGGTAAAAGGTGGAGATTTAAGAGAAAATATGGGTATGGAGCTAAAGGGTGATTTTAACCACCTCAAAGATGCCATTAATGAACTACACTCTTGGTTACTTTCTCTAATTGATTTTTCCAATAAAATTGCCAATGGAAATATGTCTGCTAACATTGAAAAAGCTTCAGATGATGATCAAATTCATGAATGGCTAATACTAATGAAAAATAATGTTGGACATATTGTATCAGAGGTTAATAAGTTTGCAGATCTTTCGGTTAAAGGTGATTTTGATAATATCAAATTTAATACTGAAGGTGCTAAAGGAGTTTTTGCTGATATTTTTGAAAATCTAAATAAAACTGTTGAAGCCATAAAAGAGCCTCTTTCCGAAGTTAATGAAGTAATGGACAGAATGGCAAATAAGGACTTAACAGTTAAGGTTGAAGGGGACTACGAAGGCCTTTACAAAAAAATGAAAGAGAGAATAAACGGTTTTGCAGATGCTATAAATGGTGCTCTTTCTAAAGTTGCAATTTCTACAGATGAAATAAATACAGGATCTTCTCAGATATCTGATGCAAGTCAAAATCTTAGTAGTAGTGCAACAGAGCAAGCAGGATCTGTAGAAGAGCTTACTGCAACTATGACAGAGATATCTTCTCAAACA
>PDWJ01001189.1_pt1 | contig 53742 bp, 51 predicted proteins | sample 1430881 | NCBI WGS metagenome assembly PDWJ01 (sample SAMN01162460, study PRJNA174530) | Oral metagenome, whole genome shotgun sequencing project. | biome: Marine environment; feature: Marine mammal; material: Swab sample of the gingival sulcus; isolation source: swab sample of gingival sulcus...
CGCCAATCCTTGTAGCTCATTGCCCGGAGCGGGTACTGCCTGGTCGTATTTTGCAGGAACTGGTGGATAATGATCGTATTGTCGGCGGGGTGGACAAGGCTTCGGCGGAAATGGCCAGGGAGCTTTATCGTTCATTTTGCAATGGTGATATTTATCTCACAGACAGCAAGACCGCAGAAATGGCGAAGTTGGTTGAAAACTCCTTTCGGGACGTAAATATTGCCTTTGCCAATGAGCTTTCCCTTATTTGTGATACTTTGGGAATTGACGTTTGGGAACTCATCAAGCTGGCTAACAGACATCCCCGGGTTAATATTCTTTCGCCCGGCCCCGGAGTCGGAGGGCATTGTATTGCCGTAGACCCCTGGTTTATTGTGGATGCAGCGCCAGATGAAGCAAAACTTATTCATACTGCCCGCCGTGTAAATGATAATAAACCCCAGTGGGTTATTGATAAGGTCATCTCAAAGGCAGAGCGTTTTAAAGATCCGGTTATTGGCTGTCTGGGACTGGCATTCAAGGCAAATATCGACGATCTTCGTGAATCCCCCGCACTGGATATTACCCGTAAGCTGATCTCTTTGGAGATCGGGAAGGTTATGGCCTGTGAGCCCAATATTCGCGGAGATGAGGTGGAATTTGCGCTGTATGATATTACTGCGGTGTTAAAGGAGGCAGATATCCTGCTGGTTTTGGTTGATCATGATGAGTTTATTGCCATTGACGACTCAGCATTAAAGGAAAAGATCGTGATCGACACTCGCGGAATTCTGGGATAGTCCCTGATTCGGTAGTCCAGGGCGGTTCTGTTATGGCAGGGCAGAGAGGATTGAGGCAGCTGTTTTTTGTTGTTGGGGAACAGGCGACTCGAAGCGGTGCGGCTCTTGTTATCAGCATTCTGCTTGCAAGGGCCACTTCGACCGAGGAGTATGGCGTTTATACGTTTTTAGCGCCTGTTTTGATTATTATCCTCGGTATTCAAAATGGCTTGACCTCAATCCCTTATGTTACGCTCGTTGTTGGTGTGGATGTCGTAAGGAGGAAGGAGTTTTTAGGCAATGTCCTGATTTTTCATGGTGTGATTTCATTGCTGGCTCTGTTTTTTCTGCTGTTTCTTGCCTTCGTTCAGCAATATGTCCGGTTTTTACCGGTTCCGACGGATATTATCTGTTTATACAGCGGGGTTGTTGTCTCCTGGCTGTTAAGGGATTTCATGCGTCAGGTATTGCTTGCAAGTTTATCCGTGGTGCAGGTGTTTTTTTATGGGCTTGCTGTTAACGGGGGGACTCTTTTTCTCGTTTTGTATTTGTACATCACGGGAGAATTGTCGATTTCTTCAACCTATATAGTTCTGATTGTCACTTCGCTTATACCGACCTGTGTTCTTCTTGTGCAGAAGGGTAGGGATATGTCGTTTTCCCTGACAGGATTGACGTCGGATATAAAGGAGTGCTTTTTGATAGGAAAATGGCTGGCAGGCCGGGCCTTGTTAGGGATTGTCTCTGGTCCTACAATACTCAACGCCCAGTTGATTGCCGGGGGCGATGTGCTGGGTGTTGCCCTTTACGGTGTCTGTATGATTCCGTCATCAGTACTTTCGCCGCTGACTCAGGCTCTGTTGTCATTTCTTGTCCCGAAAATGAGCCATGCCCATATGAAAGGAGTTGTGTTTGTGAGGGATATGGTTTCAAAACTCACTCTTTATCTTGCTGTTATTCTCGTTTTTTTCAATGGTGTTATATTCTTTTCATGTGATATCCTTATGGAAATTGGTTTTTCCGGGAAGTATCAGGTTTCTCCATGGCTGCTATTGCTTTTTACCTTGCAGATGAGTGTGCTGGTGCTGGCAATACCAGTCAATTCGGCATTGATTGCAATGAAGGACACAAAAGCGGGCTTTGTCGGGGATTGTTAATAGAGGGTATCAGGTTTTTACTTATCAGAGGAGAATAAAAACAAGTTGTATGTGATGGTTACTTGAGAATTGTTCTGCTCGAAAGGCGTATTGATCGCTGTAACAACAGACAATTTATTTTGTGTAAGATTGATATGAAAAATATTACCAGAATTGCTAATTATTATATATTCTCGCCTTATATAGCTATTGTTTTTCTTTGGGTTGCTGTCGCTTTTCTTAACGTAAAAAATGCAATGAGTTGGGGGACGAATTATCAAATTGGAAGCTATGTGAGTTATGACGTATATATAACATATACAGTGGCTTTTATTCTGTTTCAGTTGCTGTGTATGTTGTTGTATAAAAAGCGGGTTGATATCCTGGAAGAATATGAGGGACCAAATGGAGTAGAGAATAGTTTTGCTGATAAAAGGTTGGTTAACTACATTTTTATTATAGCTGTTATTTTTGAAGTCGCTAAATTTATCAATGTTGGTGATATCCCTCTATTGGGTGATCATATGTCCCGCTATAGACTGACTTTAGGGGGGTATGAAGATTTCCCCTCCAGATTATTATTCCCGGTAGGTCTTATAGCGTATATTTTTTTTAAGGAGACACGTGATTTATCGTGGCTTCTTGTCGTGGTAGTATGTTTGATTTTGCCTTTGTTATTTTTTCACCGGCAGGAGGTGGTTAATCTTCTCGGGGGGCTGATTGTCTTTGAATGCATTAAAAGAGAGATTTCTTTTAAGGTGTTTTTAAAATATCTGGTCTTGACTGTACTCTTAATGTACATAGCGGTCGGCTATCTTACTGTTGTGAGGTATGGTGCTGAAAATTTATCAGGGAGAGTTGAGCCGTGGTTGATTCCGTTTTGGGTGTTACATGGTGAGTTGTGCCTGTCATTAGGGCTTGGAGAGATGGTTACCCAGTATGTTGGTGCTGGCGGTTTTGGCGGGCAATATACTCTTGGTTCATATCTCTCTATATTCATACCAAACTTTAAGCAACACGGAGCTGAGGCAATACGAGTTCTTTTTACCAATAGGGAAACTGCACAATCTATTGGCATGCCAATCAGTTATTATCTCGATTTTGGCATGATTGGAGTCTGGATGGTGGGGTGTATAAGTTCCTTTTCCATGTTTTTTTTGTATTTGAAAGCAAGATCGTCAGACAATAACTTCTGGATGGTTGTTTATATTGTCACCTTAATGTCTATGTTGTGGAGTCTTAGAGCTGGTAATTTGTTTATAACGCCAATTCAGGTGTATGTATTAGCTGTTGTTTTTATTATATATCACAAATCCTTGAATACACCATTTGCTTTAAATGGAATTATAATTTTAACTTTTATTATGTCCCTGCTTCTCTCCGTAGCTGGTTTGGCTGCAAGGATGTAACTACTCGCTGTAAAAAATACCCCCTTCTTGATGAGCGAGACATTTATGAATCAATTTGAGGTTGGAGTTGTATATAAATGGAGATTTGAAAACAGGTGTTTTGATCATGGATAAATCAGTTAAGCCCAATTTCCCATATTATTTATATAAAATAGCACATTATTGTTATGTCAGGAAAATACCTGTATTACCTTCTTTAATTAAACTTTTTTTAAGAGTTATTTTTAATGCAGTAATTCCCTGCGAAACAAAAATTGGGAAAAATGTTCATTTTGGTTTTAATGGTATGGGGGTTATCTTGCATCGAAAATGTGTTATTGGAGATAATGTTCATATTTATCACCAGGTTACTCTTGGCGGGGGGCGAGCTGACAATGGTGTTCCAAGAATTGGCAATAATGTCATCATTGGTGCCGGGGCGAAAGTGCTTGGTGGCGTCACAGTAGGTGATAACAGCAAGATAGGTGCAAATGCTGTTGTGATAAACGATGTTCCCCCTGGTTCTACCGTTGTCGGGGTGCCTGCAAAGGTTTGCAGGAAAAAGTAGTGACGTTTATGTCCAGTTTTGAAACGTTAACCTCGATTTTTGTGCTGGTAATGACTTATCGTTATGGCTAAAAAAATACTTATCTTATCCTCGTGCCCGAGCGGTCAGGGTGGGGTGGCTACCGTTGTTGGAGTGTATAAGGAATTCATTGACCGTGAGACCTGTCCCCTTGAGTTCCTGGTAACCCATAAACAGGGGGGGAGGCTTGTCAAGATTCTTGTCTTTATGAGGGCGTTGTTTGCTTTTATCGGCCACATGTTGCGAGGGGATATTGCTGTTGTTCATGCTCATACTTCGTTGCGAGCAAGTTTTTTTCGGAAAAGTATGTTTTTTATTCTCGCATTTATTTTCAGGGTAAAGGTTATACTGCATCTGCATAGTGGAGCATTTATGGTCTTTTATCATCAAGAGTGCGGGTCTCTTCTTAAAAAATATGTCCGTTGGATTTTTAAAAAAGCAGACAAGGTTGTTGTTCTTTCCAGTCAGTGGAAAGAGAATATCTCGGAAATATGCACTGGCAAGAAGGTGGTTGTTATTTTTAACCCTATCAGAGCGGCAGACAGTGTGAATGCAGCTGCCCAAAATAGCCAGACCCTTCTTTTTCTGGGGAAGTTGGCCGAAAAAAAAGGTATTTATTGTTTGCTTGATGCCATAGTGCCGTTGAAAGAACGATATCAGAATATTCGGCTTTTATGTGGTGGAGAGGGTGAACTGGAGAACGTTGAAGCGTATTCCCGGCAATTGGGAATCAAGGATAATGTCCAGCTGTTAGGCTGGGTTTCGGGGAGTGAGAAAGATTTGTATTTACAACAGAGTACAATTTATGTCCTCCCTTCTTTTTCTGAAGGCCTGCCCATGGGGGTTCTTGAGGCAATGGCTGCGGGTTTGCCAGTTGTATCTACGCCGGTTGGTGGAATTCCTGATGCCGTGGAAGATGGCGTTGAGGGTTTTCTGGTTGAGCCGGGAGATAGTCAGGCCCTGGCCGAGGCGATTCGCCGGTTACTGGACGATGCCAAGTTAAGAGCCGAGATGGGTGCTGCGGGGCAGAGGAAAGTTGCTGAGTGTTTTCTGCCCGAAAAGGTGATTCCTGAAATACTTTCTGTTTACAGGGAGCTTGGTGTTTCGTGTTGATGGATATGAACTGTTTCGCCGATAGTCTTTCGCGTCTGGATGCCTTTGCAAGGCAAAATAATTTTAAGGGCTGGGATCTTTTTGATGGCCTGAATTCGACTCTTTTCAGAGCGACGCCCTTGTATCGCTCGCGGTGGATACGTCTGTTGTTTATCCAGTTCTTCAAACGTTCCTGTATAAATTTCCGTCCATTGGCTGCGGTGCCCAAGGGGTATAATCCAAAAGGATTAGGGTTGTTTGTCTCCGGGCTTTTAAGGCAGGGAGATATTCAGAAAGCTGAATTGCTGCTGGAGCAGCTCAGGGGAATGCTTTGTACGGATTACCCTGGGGCGGCCTGGGGGTATAATTTTGACTGGGAGGCCCGTGCTTTTTATGTGCCCCGGGGAAAGCCCAACATTGTTACCACGGTCTTTGTTGCTCACGCCTTTCTCGATCATTTCGAGATAACAGGGGACTATGACTCGTTGAGAATGGCGGATGATGCGTGCCGTTTTATTCTGGAGAGCCTTGTCTTGTACGAAGATAAGAATAGTTTGTGTTTTGGTTATATTCCGGGAGAGCAGGCTCGGGTTCATAACGCAAATATGCTGGGAGCCGCATTGCTTGGCCGTGTGTATGCCCGGACAGATGAGGCTTTATATCTCGAAAAATCCCGTAAATCAATGTCTTACTCTCTTGATGCGTTAAATGATGATTGTTCATGGCCTTACGGAGAACGCAGTCATCATCGTTTTATTGATAATTTTCATACCGGTTTTAATCTTGTAGCCCTGAAAGAGTGGATGGATTTCACTGGAGAATATCAATGGCAAAAATCTCTTGAAAGGGCGTACAGGTATTTTCTTGAAACTTTCTGGCTTGAGAACGGTTGTCCTAAATACTATCACAACTCGCTTTATCCTGTCGATATCCATTGTTCAGCTCAAGGGATTGTTACCTGTGTCAAACTGGAAAAACTCGACCAGCGAAGTACGCCGCTGGCCGAAAAAATAGCCAGCTGGGCAATTAATAACATGCAGGATGAGAAGGGTTTTTTCTACTATCAGAAAACCCGTTATTATACGAATAAAATTCCTTATATACGTTGGTCTCAGGCATGGATGTATTATGCGCTGAGCCTTTTTTTGAAGCGGTAATGTTTTTTAGCGTTTTGTTGCTAACAGGTAGAATTGAATGAAACGAATCAGTTTTTTGGGTTTACCAATGGATTCTGCAACGATGCCGGAGACTGTGGCCGTTATCTCAGAGAGGATAAAAGCCGGACAGTTTACCCAGCATGTTGTTGTTAATGTTGCCAAGCTGGTCAATATGCACCGCGACGACAAACTGGCAGCTTCTGTTACCGGGTGTGATATCATCAATATAGACGGCATGGGGGTGGTATGGGGAGCACGCTTTCTGGGGCATGAGGTTCCTGAAAGGGTTTCCGGGGTTGATCTTTTTAAAGAGCTGAACAGAATGGCGGCAAAAGAAGGTTTTCCTGTTTATTACCTGGGAGCTGAGGAAGGAATTGTTACCAAAACAGTGGAAAGAATGCGTCAGGAGTTTCCCGGGGTGCAGATAGTCGGATATCACCATGGCTATTTCTGGGATGATGAAGAAGCTGTAGTTGAGAAGATCAGGGCATCAGGTGCAAGGTTGCTGTTTGTGGCCATTACTTCCCCCAGAAAGGAAAATTTTATTAACAAATGGCAGCAAAGGCTTGGGGTTGATTTTGTGATGGGCGTTGGGGGAACCTTTGATGTTATTGCGGGAAAGGTGAAGCGTGCCCCGGTGTGGATGCAAAGAGCCGGACTGGAATGGTTGTACAGGGTCATGCAGGAACCGCGGCGAATGTGGAAAAGATATCTGGTCACCAACAGCGTTTTTGCCTGGTTCCTGTTGAGGGAAAAATTTCGTAATATGTGATTCGACCATTGCCAGGCGGCGGTTAAGGAAAATGGGTGATGAAAATATCAGTAGCGGCTGTACTTGTTCTTTTGAGTTATGCTATACTGGTTCCGGGGTTATGTCAGTTTCTTGTTACAGCAACTATTCCAGGTGTACTATGATTGGGCGAAAAATTATATTTTTACTGGTGGTTCTTTCTTTCCTTGCCGGATGTGGTGATGGAGATGACGGGAAAAAGGATACTTTTTTGAGGATCAATAATTTCTCTATTTCCCGTGAAGAGATAGATGCCCAGCTAAAGTTTGAACAGAAGCTGGACAGTAATTTTTATATTTCTGCAGACACTCGCACCGAGTTTATCCAGAATTTGATCCAGTCACAGTTGCTCATTCAGGAAGCGAAAAGACTCAAATATGACCAGCAGGAGCAGTTTCGCATTGCAATCCAGCGCTACTGGGAGAGTACTCTTATTCGTGATTTGCTTTCTGACAGGGGAAATGAATTACGGAAAAGCACCCTGGTGGAAGAAAGCGAAATTACAAGCTATTACGAAGAGAACAGGGATTTCCTTGAAGGGAGTTTTGATGAGCTGAGAGAGGAAATCCGAGAGAGGCTTGAAGAGCAGAAAGTGAAGAAAAAGCTGTCTGAGTGGATAGATGGTTTACGGGGCAAGGCAGATATTGAGATTAATGATCCAGAACTGGCAGCAAAAATAAAGAGCGGACAAAAATGATGACGAATCCAGGCAAAGGCAAATGGAAAAGGCGGCAGTATTTCATAAGTAAAAAGTTCCAGGCCCGATTTATTTTTCGTTTCCTGCTGGTGCTGCTTTTGGGGGCTGTGCTTTCTGTGGTTATCACTTTCATGACAACGGAATCAACCCTGACCTCTTCTTTTGAGGGGGAAAAGCTGGTTATTGAGCAGACTTCAATGGCTATTTTGCCTTCTGTTATTCTGACGAACCTGATTACCACCATTTTTGTTGGTGCGGTTGTCGTCGGGATTACCCTGCTGGTTTCACATAAAATTGCCGGACCGATGTTTCGTTTTGAGAAGGATTTGCAGGAAATCGCAGGCGGGAATCTGAGTGTGACCATCCGTACGAGGGAAGGAGACCAGTTTGAATCGGTCGTTGCCGAGCTGAATAATATGACTGACAACCTCAATCTGAAAGTCAGCGGGATAAGGAAGGATCTGGATCTGCTTATTGAGAACGGGGTGAAATTTGAGGTGTCCGAAGAATATTTGACGCAGGTACGGGAGTGCCGCAGGCGTCTGGACGAGAAGTTTATCCTGTAGTCTTGCAACCACGAAATCATGAAATGGCACAACCTCTTTCATCCCAGCCTTTTCCCACTCCAAAGGAAGGTGTTTTTCCTGCTCTTTTTTGGAGTAATTGCTGTCTCACTGCTGTTTCCCCTTTCTGCTGCGGCCGGCGCCAAATACAAAATTGAGACGAAATATACTTCCTTCATCTTTAACTCGAGGGAAGACATGCTCAGGTTTAACGATGAAATCGATTTTGGCGGCGGTGGGCTGAGTTCCCTTTTTGGTTCACGCAGTAAAAACGTGACTTCAGAGTTTGCGAATAAGGTGGATTTATTGTTTGAGAAGGCCCAGGCTATTCTTGATATGAGAAAAAAAATGCGGAAAGTTCGGGTTCGTGTTTACTCAAACCAGTCTGAACTTGAAGAGGCGTATTGGAAGATATTTAAAGGCAGATGCAATGTCCGTGGCTGGTATGTGTATGAATTCAATACAGTATTTCTGAATGTAAAGGATGTTCATGAGGGAATGCTGGCCCATGAATTGGGGCATGCCATTATTGATCATTATCTCACAGTACGGCCTCCGAGAGCCACCGCAGAAATTTTAGCTAAATATGTGGACCTTCATTTGCATGAGGAAGTAAAACGTTACGATTAAGCCTGATTTTGGGGTGTGATTTTCGATTTCCCGGAATTGATGGTGGGAAAAATGAAAAATTTTGCAGGATCATATAGACAAGAGTTGATAAGTATAGTATTCGTACTTTCGAGCGTAAATTACAATTAGAGGTGAACAGATGATGAGTATAAAGAAAGTTGCAGGTGGTCTTATATTGGCGGCGGCATTGTTCCTGGTTCCGGTGAATTCCTTTGCAGTTGTGGAATTTGATGTTGTTGGTATTGAGGAGCAGGTTGCTGATCTGGTTGCCAGCTATGGGGTTGACCCTGTGGTGGCTACCAAGACTGCTATTGCCCAGGCTGTGAGAGCCACACTTGCTGCGAATCCAGGCTATCCGGGAGGCTCAGAAGTTCTCCAACAGGATATTATGGATGCGTTGGCTGCTCTGGAGATCGAAGGGCTTGATATTGCTGATATACTCCTTGCCGGGAACCATGGTCTTGGAAATGAGATTGATCCTGAGATTGAGGCGTATGAAAGTGCTGGTACCAATGCGAGGAACAATGCGCTTACCAGGGGGCTTATTGCTTATGGACCGGGTGAAGAAATACCTGTCCGTCCAGCCAGCAGCATCTAGTCTTTTTTTGTGCTTTATGGCAAATTATTATTGATGTCGTGCGTTTAATTTGGGAGAGGGGATGAGATTATCTATTGGTGTTTTTGGTGGAGCTTTAGCGTGTGCTGGTATGGTCTTGGGCACGGCAAATGTTTTTGCAGAGGGAAAGTTTGTTGTTGAGCCGAGAGTTCAGGTTGGGGCTCAATATAATTCAAACTTTTGGAAGACAGGGGAAAATGAGGTTGGTGTAAACACCTATACTCTGAAACCGGGGGTCGCTATTGGTTACGAGACGGCCAAAACCGAAGTTATCATTGATGCGATGATAGAGGCTTTCTGGTATGACGACAGGGATACCCCCCCTGCTGGTATTGTGGATGCAAGTGATCAGAACTATGTCGGTTTTGACGGTGAGTTACAAGTTAATCATCAGTTGACTGACAGGCTTAATATTGAGCTCAATGATCAGCTCAATATAATAAGAGAGCAGGGTCTGGCTCAGCTGAATGATGACACCACTGACAGGGACAAGCATCTCATTAATTACTTTGAACCAACGGCATATTACGATTTTGGAAACAAGTTCGGGTTGTTGGTAGGATATAGAAACACCATTACGAATTATGATACCAATCCTGAAGATTCCATGGAAAATCGGGGAATCCTGGATCTGGTGTACAACTTGAACAGAACTTCCTCGCTCTTCCTTGACTATCAGGTTTGGGAAAGGGATTATGATGAAGAGCAGTTCAGTGACTATCTTTCCAACATGTTGTCTCTCAGTTATGAAAAGTCATTCAGGTATTACAAGGTCAATTTAAGCGGTGGCTATCATCACAGAGACTATGATTCCCATGAAATCCTGGATGAGCTTGATGTCTTTTCCTGGAATCTTCAGGCTGTATGGGAAGACCAGCAAGCGAGAAAAAGAGGCGATATTACCACCATACAGTTTGGACGTCCTGCGAAGACAAGATTTCAGTTTGATCTTGGTCATGGGCTGAATGACGACGCGTTCTCTGATGAATATTTCGTTGCGACGTATTTGCGACTGGCCGCTAATTACTGGGTTACCGAGCGGATAAAGGCGTCTGCATGGGGGTCCTTCCAGAATAGTGATTACGAAACATCCGACCGAGAGGATGATACCTATCATGTCAAGGGTCAGCTTGGTTTCAAACCTTTTGAAGAGTTGCTTGTCGCCCTTGAAGCTGGTTATGAAAAACGTGACTCCAATTATGATGAGAGCGATTATGATGATACGTATGTCGGTCTGAATTGTACCTTTGATTACGATTTTGGTAGTCGATAAATAAGGGTTACCGGCGTTGGTTGCTGATTACTGAAATCGGCGGGAGAAATCCCGCCGATTTTTTTTGCCTTTTTTTCTTATTTACTATTAAATTAGACATAGACTTGGCGACATATAGATAACCTGAATTCGTGAGCGTCCAGAAAGAGCACAGCCGCTGTGCTCTTTCTGGATGCCCCGCGGGGCGGTTTGGTGAGCCTGATAAGTTGACCTTGTTTCCTTTTTGCTCTTACTTGATGAGAAATGCGGGTTAAATGTGGATTTTATGATGAAGATAAGATTATCTCATGTTTTGTCTCTTCTGCTGTTATGCACTGCGTTGTTAACGGCGGGACTCAGTTTTGCCGGGAATAGTGGGTATAGGGTTGGGCCTGCTGATGTTCTTTCTGTTACAATTTTTGCGGGAGGAGAGGAGCAGGTGGCGGTTGACCTCACTGTTTCGGGCCGGGGGACTGTTAATTTTCCTTTCGTTGGAGCGGTTGAAGTTTCTGGTCTGACAACCAGTCAGATTGAAGGCAAAATTGTCAGGCCCCTAAAACGGGATTATTTCGTAGATCCCCAGGTTCATGTCCGCATACTTGAATACCATAGTCTGCATTTTTTTATTTCGGGTGCCGTGGCAAAACCTGGCAAATATGAAATGCAGTCAGCGACCACAATAATGGATCTTATAGCAAAGGCTGAGGGGGTTACGCAGGATAGTGGTGCTATTGCCTACGTGATGCGTAATGGCAAATCCTTCAAGGACAAGCCTTCTTCTGCTGCTGAGGCCGATAAAAATGAGCCCGTCAAGGTTAACCTGATTAAATTGCTTGATGAAGGGGATATGAGTCACAATCTTGATCTTTCGTCAGGAGATTCTGTTTACATACCCTTTTCCAAGGGTTTAAATCAATCTGAACAAAAGGTTTACATCTCAGGAGAGGTGAAAAAACCTGATCTCTACCAGTATCAGCCTGGTATGACCGCACTTTCTCTTTGTATTATGGCTGGAGGGTTTGATCAGTATGCGGCACCAAACCGCACGACCATTGTGCGAATGAAGGATGGTAAACAGCAGGTTATCAAGATTAATCTTGATGATGTTGTGAAAGGCCAGGTTGACGATATACCTTTAAAAGCCGGAGATCGGATCCATGTACCAGAGTCATGGTTATAGGGAGTAACAATGGAAAAGTACACAATGCAGGCGGGTATCCAGACGATCCATTTATCTGAATACTGGGATGTTATCGTAAAAAGGAAAAAACTGGTGCTGGGGTTTCTGGCGGTGGTTGTTTTAGGTACCCTGGCGTTGAGCTTTTTGATGAAGCCGGTTTACAAGGCCACTACGCGTATGGCTGTTGAGCGGGAGTCAACCTCATCACCAATCACGGGACAGGGGGCTGATTATATTGATGTTCAGTCCCAGTTACTCACCTTTAACACCCATTTCAGATTAATCAAGTCCAGGCCTGTCCTGGAGTCTGTTTTGCACAGCCTCTCTCTTGAGGGTGAGGAACCGGAGCCTGTAATCTCGAACCCTCTGCAAATAGTAATCAACAGTTTGCTGGACAGCATCAGGCGGATAGGGGACAATGTAAAGTCAATCTTTTTCACCGATACCAGCGAACTGACAGAACAGGAGCTTTTGGAAAGGGATATAGATGAGCTTCTGGAACAGGTCAATGTGTCCCATATCCGGGATACACGCCTGGTAAATATTGATGTTGATGATACTGATCCACAAAAAGCGGCAAAGATTGCCAATTTGCTTGCGGAAAAATATATAGAATTTGATCTTGCTACTCGTTTGGCGAGCCAGAACCAGAATATGGAATGGCTGACAAAGGAGGTATATGAAATGAAAAAACGCCTTGAGGACGACGAAAAGGCGTTTTATGACTACAAGCAGCAGAACAAGGTTTTTTCTCTTGAAGGAAAACAAAAGGTTATTGATCAGAAAATAAGTGATCTGAATAACAAGTTTGTGCTTACCCGTTCCAAGCGTCAGGAAGTTGAAGCTAAACTTGCAGAGATCAAAAGGCAGACAAAGGATCGTAAATCTGTCGAGCATATCCGTTCTATACTCGATAACAAGTCTATTGATGATATTTACACAAATCTTACCTCACTGGAACTGGAATTATCACGGTTGAGCAAGGTGTTTAAGAAAAAACATCCTAAAATTATTCAGGCGAGCAGTGAGGTTGCCAAGGTCAGGGCAAAATTTAAAAACGAACTCAACAAGGAAATTGACAATCTTAAGGTAAGGAAAGCTGTTCTTCTGAGCCAGGAACAGGTCATGGAACAGACAATTGCCGAGTATGAAAACGAAGCGTTAAATACAGGCTCAAAGGAACTTAAATACACTATCCTCCAGCGTAATATGGATACCAGCCAGCAATTGTACGAAACTCTTGTGGCAAAGATCAAGGAGGTTGGGGTGGTCATAGGTGCTACTGTCTCTGATATTCGTGTGGTTGAACATGCCTTTCCGCCAATTGATCCTGTAAAGCCGAATAAAATAAAGAATGTGCTTCTCGCGCTTGTCCTGGGGATATTTGGTGGTGTCGGACTTGCCTTTTTTCTTGAGTACATTGATCAGACGATTCGAACAGAAGAAGATGTCAAGAAGCTGCTCGACCTGCCTGTTTTAACTGTGGTGCCAATTGCGGATGATGCTGATAGGGGGGCTTATTACTAATGTTTGGGTTCAAAAAGAAAGAGGACGTTGAGGAAAAAGATCTTTCGCTGGCAAATTATTCCAGGAAATCTCGGTTTGCCGAGGCATATAGAACCTTGCGCACAAACATCGGTTCCTCGATGATGGAAAAAGAGATAGACTCTCTGGTGGTTACCAGCTCTGTTCCATCAGAAGGCAAGACAACTACTGTCGCAAATCTTGGATATAGTTTTGCCCAGTCGGGGAAAAAGGTTCTGGTGGTCGATGCTGACTTGAGGCGGCCGGGGCTCACTAAAATGTATGGCGTGGAGGATGAACCAGGACTTTCAAATATTATCATTGATGTTTTTGGTAAATATCTCAACAGGGGGAAAATAGATGATTTTGGCTTTAAGGATTTGGTCATTCTCATTGGGATTCAGCAGCGGACATGTATTTTAACCGTGCGTGATGCCGGTGTGGAAATTGATCTTTATTTTCTTAAAGGGAAATTGATAGATCTCTACTGGAAAAATCGTCCGAATGAAAAGAAACTTGCAAGTATTTTAATCCGGGAAAAAATACTGAGCAGGAATGAGGCTGAGCTGGCACTCGGACAACAGGGTAAGTCTCTTCGAAAATTAGGCTCTGTTTTGCTGGGCCTTGGGCTTGTGGACCAGAAGGAGCTTAACAGAATCCTCACTATTCAGCTGATAGAAACCTTTATGGTTGTCACTGAAATGACCAATGGAACCTTCACTGTAAACTCTGTATACGAGGAGGATATGTCCTTTTCCTCTCTGGGTGAGGGGGATATCAAGGGGATTTGTGAAGAATATCTCGCAACTGATAGTCCTGTGTCGTTTCTTCGCTCCGAAATTGATAATATAATTCTGCCTACCGGGCAGGAAAACCTGTTTCTTTTGCCAGCCGGGAGCGTTCCTCCGAACCCTTCAGAATTAATCGGCTCCAAAAGGATTAGTCTCCTCTTTAAAATGCTGCGTAACCAGTTTGATATTGTGATTATTGACACGTCGCCAGTGCTTCCCGTAAGTGATGCTCTCCTGCTTGCGCCACAGGTAGACGGGGTGGTCCTTGTACTCAGATATGGTTCAACCAACCGCAAACATGTTGCCGATGCCAAGGAACAGATTAAAAGCAAGAATGCGCGTATTCTGGGAGTTGTATTTAATCAGGCGAGTGTTAAGAAGGGTGTAACTTCAAAATATTACGAATCGTATTACGGAGAATAGTTTTTGCTGAAAAGGGATACTCCCCGGTGAATATACCAATTGCTAAAAATGCCTGGCTGTATTATGGAGCAGCTTTATGTGTTTTCATTAATATATTGATGCTGTTTCCATTAGCCGTCGGCAGGTATTCTTTGTGGAGTACCGAGCAGAAACTGGCGCATAATTCATTAACCGCAGCCCGTTCCAGTCTTGATCTGGCAGAGAAATGGCTGGGCTATTCATCTGACGGAGTTGATGAGTATAGACTGCAAATTGTTGCGGGTGATTTTGAATTCAAGGCTGCAAAAAAATCCAAAAATACAAGAGAATTACTCGCTGGAATGGAGAGGGCCGAGGAATATTACCTGAAAGCGGCAACTCTTGAGCCTGTTGCTGTTGATGCCTGGTTCGGGCTTGTCCGCACCACTCCGCTTCTGGAGAAATTGTATCCTTTTGTCAAGAAAGAGCCGCATAAACGTGCCGCTCTTACCTACTTTGACCGGCTGGTTGAGCTTATGCCAGTCAATCTCTATGTTCAAAAACTTCTGACAAAATATTACCTTGACCGTAGTATGCCGGATAAGGTTATGGATAGCGTTGAGTTCTCTGTCTACCTGTCACCATCTTTGTATTACCAGCTTCGCCAGCAGCCCTTTTACTCCCTCTCCATGAATTCCGGGATCAAGAAGGCATTAAAACGGAGGATTGAAGAAAATATCGGGGTTGATGAGTGCTACAAGGTTCTGGCTGCAATTGAGGAAAATGAAGAGAATTATCGCGCGGCTGCTGCCTTTCATGAAAAAACGCTGGAGGGGCTGCCGCCTGATCAACGTTCAACCTGGTATTATCAGGCAGGGCGGCTTTACCTGAAGGCGGGGATGGCGGCAAAAGCGGAAGAGGCGTTTCTGAAATCCTTGAAAACAGAAAAACGACCTGACAGGTTGCGGGATATCTACAGAATTTATGAATATAGCAAAAGATTTAACGAATTTGTAACGTTTTGTAACAAAGCCGACCAGGGCGACAGGGACGATATTGTAAAAATATTGTCCTCCATGGCATTGATTGAAATGGGCAAATATGATCGTGCCCGTTCCCGTCTTTTGAGAGTGAACTCCCGGAAATATCTGGCGGAAAGCTGTTATTTTCAGGCAAGGATCGCGGAGTTTTTGCAGGACTGGGATACCATGGAATTGAAAAGCCAAAGGGCCACCGTACTTGCCCCCGGAAACTCCGAATATTACTCCATATTTTCCAGTGCCTTGAGGCGTCAAAAAAAATATGCTCAAGCCGAAGAGGCTGCAACCCGGGCCATCGAGGTATTGGTTAAACCTTTGGCCAACAAGTACCAGGAAAGGGCATGGATACGGTGGGAAAGACGTGACTATCAAGGAGCAAAAGAAGATTGGCAGAGTGCTGTGAGGTATGCACCAAAGACTGGCTGGTATCATTTTCGTCTGGCCATGGTTTATGAAAAGATGGGTGAGTTGCAGAACGCACTCATTCATATAGAGCGTGGTCTGCTGTTGCAGCCTGATAATGCCGAACATATCAAGAAACGAAAGGAACTCCTTGAAAAGATAAAGAGGAACACATGAGCAACCACCTTCAGCATAGGTTGGGACGAATGATGGCCCGGCATAGTGGATATTCCCTGGCTGTGAAGTATCTGCTCTATCTGCTGTTGATTATAACTCCCCTTGCCCGAGGTTCTGTTCTTGAATGGCACCATGTGATTATTGATATCTGGGCCAAAGTTATGCTTCTGTTGATTCTGGTCGAAAAGGGCAGCACGGGGTTTCCTCTCTGGAGAAAGAACGCCCTTGATTATCCCATCCTTGCTCTTTGTGTTGTGTTTGGGGTTTCATATTTTTTCAGTCAGGCGCCTGACCATTCATTTGAGGCAATGCGCTTGCTGATATCCTATGTGATTATTTTTTATGCGGCAATTTTCAGTATCCGCAACCGCAGGGATATGCGGGAACTTGTTTTTCTGTTGTGCACCATTGGGGTTCTGCTTTCTTTTATCGGTTTTTTGAAATATTTTGGCCTGAAGATATCAATCTGGGAATATGGGCTCGCATATCCCGACAGTTTTCTTTCAGGTGTATATGGTAATCACAACCATATGGCAGGATATCTGGAAATGGTTATCCCGTTGCTGCTGGCCTTATTGCTTGCTGGTTCTGTTCGGGATACAGGCAGGCCTGCTGTCTATTGTGCGGTCTTTTTTTGTAGTGCTGCCCATCTGCTTACCCTTTCAAGGGGCGGTTGGATTTCACTTGCCGGTTCCCTTGCATTTATGGCGGTGGTTTTGTTTATGTATCGCCGGATCAGCGGTGGAAAGCTATTTTCCTTTTTATTGTTTTTACTGGTTGTTGGCACTCTGTTTGTACTTTCTGGCGTGGATATTTTGGCAAGACTTCTTACGGTAATGGATGAAGATACCATCGTTGGTCTGAATGGTCGGATTCTTATCTGGAGGGGGTGTCTGGAAATGCTCAAGGAATACTTTGCCTTCGGCATTGGCCCGGGGGCCTTCGGGCTGATCTCTCCTCAGTGGCAGCCACCCGGAGCTGGAGATACACGTTTTATCTATGCCCATAATGATTATCTTCATTTCCTTGTCGAATTGGGCATAGCTTTTATCCCCGTTATGTGCTGGCTGCTCTGGGGATTGTTTCGTACCGGCTGGCAGAAGCTTGGAAGCAAGAGCAGACAGACATGGGCTTTTACTCTCGGAGCTATGACAGGAATTGTGGGAATCCTTATCCATTCCCTTGTGGATTTTAATCTGCATATTCCGGCAAATGCCATAACCTTTACTGTCCTGGCGGCGATTATTGTCGGCGGGCCGATTCGAAGGTCGGTATCCAGGAAAAGACGTTCAGCCGACAGCAACAAGAATGAGGCCGATAAAAAGGATCCCCACCCCTAAATACCTCGTCAGGGGTGCGAATTCCCGCAAAAGAAAGATACCAAGCAATGCTCCAATCGGTATGGAAAGCTGCCTTAAGGCAACAACGTAACTCACATTGACAGAGTAGCTCATAGCCAGAAGGACAATGCCGTAGGTCGCACCAATTGCCAGTCCGGTGAAAAATGCTGGCCGGATCATGCTCCTCCAGTTTGTTCCACAGGATTTCTTTTTTTTCGTGGTATACAATTGGAACAGAGATAACCAGGCCACTGTTGTGATACACTCCAGCTGCAAATAAACCAAAGCACGTCCGAGTTCTGGCATGTCTGCAGATAGAGAGTTGATATTCTCCATGCCAATATCATCGATAAAGGAATATCCGGCTGTACCTGCCGCTGCCATAACAGCGAAAAGACAGGATGGATTCAGATAGTTCAAAAGCCGGAAATCTCTGAAGCTGTTCATTGGTAGTATGATTGCCCCGACCATAATTGCCAGGATTCCAGTCAGGGCATAGAAGGAAAGTTCCGTTCCCCTGCCCGTAACGAAAGTCAGCATAACCACGAAAAGCAGGGCAAGAGTTCTGGCCAGGGGGTAGGCTATGGAAAAGGCTCCGTGCATATATGCTCCGGCCAGCCCTGCATAATAAACTGCCTGGAACAAGCCCGCTGTCCAGAGAATAATCCACAGTGTGGAGTCCATACTCGAAATCAGTTCCGCCCCCCAGACCAGTACCGGAGAAAACCACACTATAGTTCCCAGACTCGCCAATAGAAAAAAAACAATGCTCGGAGACTGCTTCTTGGAAAAAAAATTCCAGCCTGCATGCATACATGCCGAGGTAATCACAAGTAGAATTGCGGTAAGATTCATAATTTTTATCCACCCCTCTGTCTCCACAAAAGAAATTGGTTTTATATGAAAGTCATCACTGAGGGTTTGGAACATGCAGTCGAGATTTTCATTGGTCGTTGTGGCTGAGGCATTTGCTCCAGCCATGCTGGTTAGTTCATGGTATTTTGTCTGGACAGGGTCCGGGTGACTGAATGCAGTGCCCCGACGATGTCCTCAAATACTGCATCCATCAGCAGCGTCGGTTTTTGTCGGGGATGCATGACCTTGTAGAGATTGCGAGTGAAGCTGTAATTCTCCACCTGTACCGGGTAAAGAAGACCTCTGGCAAGTTCATGAGCTATGGAATGCTGTGACAGGCAGGAGAGGGTGCCGGGGTTTCTGAGTACGTGTTTGATTGACTCTATATGGTCCAGTTCCATAAAGACGTTGAGCTGCTGGCCCTTTTCCCTGAGCCGGTAGAGGAGAGCGTCCCGGGTGGCCGAGCCTTTTTCCCGCAGGATCCAGCGATATTTCAGTAATTCATCAATAGTGTAGGGTTTTGCCCCGGCGAAGGATTTATCCGAGGTCACGATAACGAGTTCTTCGGTTCCTAGCAGGCTGCTCTCAACGATTCTTGACGGGACCTCACCCTCAATAAAACCCACTGCAACTTCCCCATGTTCCACGGCGTGAACGACCTCGTTGGAGTTGCCGCTCCAAATGGACAGATGTGTCCCCGAATGCCGGGTCTGAAAGCTGTACAGGACCTGAGGCAGGAGATATTCGGCCAGTGTCTGGCTGGCACCGATCACCATGCTTCCTGACACACAATTTTTTCTGAACATTGAGGTCACATTCTGAAACTGGGCGACAAGGGGGGCGAGTTCTTCGGCAAGTACCTTGCCATTACTGTTGGTGGTTATCTTTCTGTGCGCCCGGTCAAAAAGAGGAACCCCAACCGACTCCTCAAATCGTTTAATTGCCGTGGAAACGGCGGATTGTGTTAAATAAAACTCCTTTGCAACCGTCTGTATCTTCTCTGATCTCACCAATGCGAGAAAGAGTTGTGCCTGTCTCAGGGTAATGTCCATATGCATAGCCCCTTTCTTGCTTAACCTGAATTTAATTTATGGGGAAAAAGTATTAATTTGACTTAATCAAAACCGTGCGGATATTGTCCAGCTCAGTTTAACTTACCACTAAAAATCAACATCAACAAAGGAAATAGAATTGATTAAAGATCCAAAAAACAGGAGCGCAAGAGGATTCTGGTGGAAGCGTTTTTTCTATTCGGTCACCGGCGCAAATAATGACTTTGAATTAGGGCCAAACTGGTTTGCCTCGGTTATGGGGACGGGAATTATTGCCAACGCAGCAGCTTCTCTGCCTCTTTTTTCCGAGGCCCTGCATTCGTACGCGATTTTTGTGTGGTGCCTTGCCTCCCTTATGCTTATTGGGCTTATGGCTGCAACTGGTGTTTGTTTGTTGTTTAAAGGGACAAAGACCTGGAAAAAGCATTTCAATGACCCGATGATAGCGCAGTTTTATGGTGCACCGCCAATGGCGATGCTCACCGTTGCCGGAGGGGCATTTCTGTTAGGGGAAAACATACTCGGAGCCGGGCTTGCCCTTAAGACAGCATGGGTTCTCTGGATTCTTGGCACCATAGGGGGGCTTGCATCTTCAGTTGTCATTCCTTTTCGATTGTTTACAAAATTCAAGGTGCGTGAAGACTCTGCCTTTGGCGGCTGGCTGATGCCTGTTGTCCCGCCAATGGTATCAGCGGCAATTGGTGCAATGCTTGCTCCCACTGCCCCTGAAGGGGTGCTGAGAGAAACGGTGTTTTATCTCTGTTTTTCCATGTTTGGTTTAAGTCTTATCGCCGCCATGATCATCATTTCGATGATATGGAGTCGTCTCGCCCATCATGGAACGTCGGGAACCTCACGGGTTCCGACCTTGTGGATTGTTCTTGGGCCTCTGGGTCAGTCGATGACTGCAGCCGGGATACTCGGTACCGTGGCGGAAGTTGCCGTACCGCCAGATATTGCAGCCGGCTTTAGACTCTTTGCCGTGATGTACAGTGTTCCCGTTTTTGGATTTGTTATGCTCTGGAGTTGTCTGGCAACGTTGCTGACGATTCGGGCGCATTATCGCCAGATGCGTTTTGCCCTTACCTATTGGGCATTCACCTTCCCTGTTGGCACCTGTGTCACCGGAATTGCCCAGTTGTATCTGCATACTGGTCTGCCTCTTTTTGCCTGGGGAAGTATTGTGTATTATATCGGTTTGTTAGCTGCGTGGGGCGTTGCCGCCTTCGGGACGACAAGGGGTATGATTACCGGACATCTCTTTCACCCACCGAAGGGCAAGCCTGTAATCTCTGTAAAGGAGCCGGTTTTTACAGGTGATATTCTTGATGAAGAGGATCAATAATTACCGCTGGAGAGGGAGTCTTTTATCGGACAGGTTTGAAGGAAGGGTGCAGTGCCGGGAAAAAGCTATGCGTTATCATTTTTTCTGCTGGTAAAGAGATAGAGGATCAGGTCAATTGCAGCTTCCCTTGCTGTTTTAAAATTTCGCGGTTTTCCCTCCAGTAGAAAAACAAGGACGGAGCGCAGCTCTACCCAAACCTGGGGAAGTGTGGAAATAGCAAGGGAGATGCTTCTGGCAACAGCATCACTGTTAATGCCGATTATCTGCAGAGGTTGCAGATAGATGCGGATGCCGCCTGTGAATGCCTCGATAGATGTTGTTCGTGCCACAAGGCTGGAAAGGAGGGCAAGGACAGCTATTCTCGTACTGAAGATGAAACTGTCAATAATGGTTTCGCTGTAAATTGGCCCCAGAGGTGTTGGTATCAGCTCCTGGCTGCCATGATTAAAAAACAGCGGCAGCAGAAAGGCACCGAGGAGAATCCCCCATACTTTTTTCAATACGGAAAATATCTGGGCAAATTTAAGGGAGGCAAGGGGAACAAGTACCGTGATAAAGCAAAAAAGAACCGCGTAGAAAAACAGATTTTCAAGGATAACTGCAGCAAGCGTTACGACGATAACAAGTGCAATTTTTACTGTTGGCGGACAGCGATGCACAAAGGAGTCTCCCGGCTGATACAGCTGGCCTCCAAAGGATGGTGCTGCAAGTGGGATGTCTTTGGTTTGCCAGGTTTTTGTTGTTAACCGGTTGAGCACTGCCGTTGTTAATCCGCCCGATAAACTTCCGGTAAGAATTGAGCCTAGGGCTAACCAGGGTATAAAGGAAAAAATTCCGGTATGATTAAAAAAGAGCAGGTAGGCGAGCTGCAGCTGAACCATATTATGAACAAAGGCCCCGATAATTCCGGCACCCAGAGGACTTAACCGAAAAAAGGATATTTGGGTAGAGAACCGGTAGCAAAACGCTGCTGCTGTAATGCTTGCAAACCCTGCCGTAAAGCTCAATATAAAGCCGGGGGAGAGGAAAGACCCTATAATAAAAGAGCTTACGACAGTTCTCAAAAGTGTTACCGTAAGTGCTGTTCTAAACCCGTATTGAAAGAAAATGATCAGGGAAATGATATTCGCCAGCCCTGGCCGCAACCCCGGAATTGGGCTGGGCAGCAGAGATTCCGAAAGTTGTATTACTGCGGCGGTGGCGATAAGGAAAGAAAGGTTTTCCCGAGAAATATCGGTATCATTTTCAACGGCTGATTGCGTCATACCGGGCACCATCTCTGGATATTTCTACGATAATTTCATTTGGAAGACAGAAAATAGCTTCTGCAGGATGTTTGATCCAGCCGCGGTGGACACAAAGCTGCTGTTTACAGTCTGAAGAAGCGACCCTGACCTGCCCGTCCCTGACTTCCACCACCATGTTTATCCCGTATTTGTTAAGATTCACCTTTCTGTTTTTATCAAGCGGCAGGCGGACAAGCTCGGTGTTCCCTTTTCTGGTAACAGAAACTGTGGCACCATTGATTTTGGTATCGTTCCGGTCAATATAGAAATAAAGCGTAAAGATAATGATTAATCCGATTACCAGAAAATCTCCTGGGGTTCTGGAGTACGGGGGGCGCCCTGTCGCTGTCTTTTGCCGCATCATTGCTCGAATTTTGCGAAGGCTGAGGTGCGGATTTCACGAAATTTTTTGTCTTCTGTTTCGTTCCGAACAATGAAAAAGGCCTCAACGTCAGCAATTTCTTCGGCAAGTTTTATTCCGTCCCTGGGCCCCATAACCATAAGGGCCGTTGCAAGGCCGTCTGCGAAGGTGCAGCTGGAGGCAATAACCGAAACGCTGACCACTCCGTTGTTTACCGGATATCCGGTGCGCGGGTCCAGGATGTGTGAATAGGTCTGGCCGTCTGCGACAAAGTAGTTCCTGTAGTCTCCACTGGTTGCGATACATTTATTTTCAATGGACACAACATCGTATATGTCTCCAAAGCCTGCAGAACGTGACGGAGTATTAATACCTACTCTCCAGGGTGTGGTATCGTTCTTTTTGCCGGAGGTGTAGATTTCCCCGCCCACCTCAATTAAAAAGTTTTCATAGCCTTCTCCGTACAGAAGATTGGCAATGGCATCAACGCCATACCCCTTGGCGATGGAGGCGAGGTCGATATGAATTCCAGGCTCTGTTTTTATAAATTTCCCGTCAGGGGTGATGATGATTTTACCAAAATCAACCAATTTCAGGCGCTTCTGGATCTCTTTGTCAGCGGGTGGCTGGTTGATCTGTTCGTCCCGCCCAAAGCCCCAAAGAGTTACAAGGGGGTCAATACTGCCGTCCCAGGCTCCTGCGGATAGTTTATGGATCTTTGCTGCAACCTGCATTACTGCCAGAAAATCGGGAGAGGGGGTAAAGGGAGTGTTTGCCGGGGTGCTGTTAAACCTGGTAATTTCGTTTTCCTCTATATAGGTGGACATGCTGTTGTCGACGGTCTCCAGGCGTTCATTAATTAATTCCTTGAGATGTGTGGTGCGGTCAAATCGCCCGGTAATTATTTTTACACTGTAGGTTGTGCCCATGATTGCGCCGCGAATATCGGTTTCCACCTGAGAGCATCCGGAGAGAGCGACAACAAATAATATAAGGCTGGAACATAGGGCTATTCTTTCTGATAATTGCAGGAAATTCCTTTGTAACATTATAACAATCCTCTACTGTATTGCTCCTGGCTACCCTTTATCCGAAAATCGACCTTAAGGTAGGTGGTAACTTCCCGAAGTTCCGATTTTCATTTCTTGTTGTAGCTGGAGGCTGTCTGGTCCAGCCATGCTGGTTTATCCGGGAATATTTTCTTGAGAAAAATAGAGTACACAATAAACGAAAATTTGAAAAAGTCTCTCTCCTTTTTCAAATTTCAGTTTTGGTAAATCCCTATGCCTTTAGCGAAAAGTTACTTCCTGGGTGAGTAATGTTAGAAAAAAGTTGTATTTCCATTGGGTTAATTGTTTGCTGGACTTTTTTATTTTCAGACCCGGGTTGTTTTATCCTCTTCCTTTTTTGTTTTTGGTATACTTATATTTGTTTGAAAACAGGATATATTGGGCCAAAGCCCCCTGGGCTGGATAAGGTACTGATAACATCCTGACAAAAGGTATAGAGATCTACGGTGGGATTTACGTCAGGAAGAGTTAAATCAGTTCAGCTTTCGTAAATGCTGTTTTTGCTAGTTGAAAAAGTTACACAGTTCCAAAGAAATTATGTTGTTTTTATTCGCAAAATGTTCATTATTTGCAGCCGGTTTGCTGTTAAACTGAAAAAGCTATTAAATTGTACCATTCGATGGATTTATTATATAATCACATATTCTTGTTGATGCTCATTACCCTGCTGGGAACTGCCCTGGGCAGGATTAACATCAAATCTTTTGGCTTTGGCTCTTCGGGGATAATTTTTGCTGCCCTTGTTTTTGGTCATCTGGGCTTTACACTTCCCGGTGACTTTCAGACCCTGGGTTTGGTTTTATTTATTTATTCCATCGGGTTGCAGGCGGGGCCTGGATTTTTTCATACCCTGAGAAGCGGCGGGTTAAAACTGACCTTTGGCGCCTTGGTTGTAATTGCCGTGGGATTTCTTACTGCTCTTGCGATGTCGTTCATTTACGGATTTGATGAAGGCATTGGTACCGGGCTTTTTGCAGGTGCCTTGACAAGTACTCCCGGGCTTGCTGTGGCCGTTGAAATGACTGGGAATAACGGTGCTGCAGCGGCCTATGGACTCACGTATCTTTTTGGGGTGATCGGAGTTATCATCTTTATTCAGCTGCTTCCAAAATTGATGAAAATTGACATTACCGTCGAGGAGCGGCAGCTTGAGGAGGAGCGTTCTTCTGCCAGGAAACCCATGAGTATTATGCATGTAGCGCTTACAAATCCAAATATCTTTAACAAAAAAATTAAGGAGCTGGATCTTAACAGTATTGCGCCGATCGTCATTACCCGTCTGCTGCGCAGTGGTTCCAGTCAGCCGATTCTTGCGGGTGGGGATACTGTGCTCAGGGAGGGAGACCATATTCGTATTGTAGGGCGGCAGCAGGATCTGGAAAAACTGCAGCCTTTTCTTGGTGAAATTATTGAGAGTGAGATTGAGTTTGAACGGGTGCTTTCAAGAAAACATATTCTGGTCTCTAAACAATGTGTTGCCGGGATGACTCTTGCTCAACTCAACCTGCATGAAGTTTTTAATGTGCAGATCACCCGGATTTCCAGAAACGGGATGGATCTTCCTGCGACCAGAAACCTGCGGCTCCATATCGGAGATACCGTGTTAGCCGTGGGGAACAGCCAGGCTCTTAAAAACGTTGAAAAGCTTCTGGGGAACAATGTCCGCGAGGTGTACAGCATAAATCCCCTGTCGATTTTTATCGGGATATTTCTAGGCTTTTTACTGGGAAAAATCCCTCTCTATATCCCCTATGGGGGCGTTTTTACTCTTGGGACTACTGGCGGAGTGCTTATTTCGGGAATCCTTTTGGCAAATCTCTATAAAACTGGCCCCTTTACCTGGGAAATACCTGCATCGGCGAACGCATTCATCAGAGAGATTGGTCTTATCCTCTTTCTTGCCACCGTGGGTACAAAAACCGGAGCAACGATTGTGGAAACTCTCAGAACTCAGGGGATTGAGGTGTTTATTGCGGGTATTGCTGTAACAACTGTGCCTCTCCTGACCGCTGTAGTTATCTGCCGCCGTCTGCTTAAACTTCGTTTTTTACGTATGCTCGGGGTTATGACGGGGGCTATGACCAGTACCCCCGGTCTTGCATCGGTTATGGAGCTTTCTGCCACCCATTATGCGTCTTCCGCCTACGCAACGGTATATCCCGTCGCTCTTATCGGGATGATTGTCTTTGCCAAGCTGCTGGTGATTATACTGTAGATACTTCAGAACTGGATGGCACGATTTCCCGCCTGGGCCTGTTACCGGAAGAATTTACCAGATAGGGCAGGAAATCGTGATTGTCTGTATTCGGGCAGCCGAGAGCCAGACTACAGGGCGACAATAGCCTCAATCTCAATACGGGCATCAAGGGGGAGCCTGCCCACCTGGAAAGCGCTTCTTGCCGGGAATGGTTCGCTGAAAAATTCGGCGTAAACACTGTTTGCATCTGCAAAATCAGCGAGATCAGCCAGGAAAACTGTGGTCTTGACAATCTGATCCATGGTGGCCCCTGCTTCTTCAACAATGGCTCTCAGGTTATTGAGTGCCTGACGGGCGCATTCCTGAATAGCCCCTTCATGCATTTTTCCTGTTTCCGGGATAAGCGGAAGCTGTCCAGAGACAAAGAGTAGATTGCCGGTGCGTATTGCCTGGGAGTAAGGGCCTACAGCCTTGGGCGCTTTTTCTGTAAAGATGCCTTCCTTTTTCATTGTCTTTACCTCTTCTTTTCTGTTGTGTTTCCTGCGTATTTACGCAGCCAGTTTTTAGCCAAAATCCTGGTAGAATGACAGGCTTTTTTTATTTGCTGAATATAGCTGTGCAATATTGTATTTGTCGTGAAGCGTACCTGCCAAAGCAGCCGGATTGCGACTTTACAGTGATATGTTCTGAAGCCGGTGTCAAGCGTAAACATGTAGCTTTGCAGGGAATGGAAATCACTCTAGCGTTTTAGTAAACTGGTAATTTGATCGCTGAAAAGCTCGATATAAGCCCGTTCATCAATTTCCTGGGGGCAGATGATAAGGAGCAAAAAAGGGATATCGTCAATTAAAAATTTTCGCACAACTACCTTGTCAAGATAGCTGATATCAATAGAAATATTATTAGCTTCGGAGTTGTTAAAAAAGTATGGGGTTTTATCAATGGCCATACTTAAAACGGAGGTGAAGGCTGCAAGACGGTCTACATCAATGGGTGGGTTATACCCTCCTATGGGTAAACCTTGGTCATCTGCAACAATGGCAGTTTGAAATCCGCTTTGTTGGCAAAGATTTGACAGTAATAGTTCTAGTTGATCGCCTATATACTCAGAATCACTGTTAAGGGGGGTAATGCCGGATATGAGAGGAGCCGTCGGAGTCTCATCCTTTGTTTGGGACTCAACCTGTGCCGGCGGAGTTGCAAAAAACGTTGTCCCCCCTGGAGTATCGTTGAAGGAATCCGGGGAGCAGATATCATGAAATACATCATATTGATGGGACTCAGGTATCGTAATCAGAAGATTGCCAATCAGTTTGGCGGCCTCATCGAGTTCAGAAGAGTTTTGCAGATGGTTCACGTTCCTTGCCTCCATTTGAAACATAATCAAGTCGTTGTATAACTTCCTGAGTCAGTGTGTTGTATGCTTGCCTGATTTCTTTTGCCTCGGCAACAAAGGTTACCGGAACGGCTTGCGACTCAGCTTTTTCAATCTGTGTGCTATAGGGGATGTAGGTTGAAAAAAATGTTCCCCGGGGAAAATGCCCTTTTAAGGTCGTCAGTATTTCCATTTCATACGGATTTTTTACGTCGAGCATCTGGAGTAGAATACCCAGCAGATTTATGTCTGGATTCAGTTTGTTTTTTATTTGTTGAATCAAATTGAGAAGGAGAGGAAGTGGCTTGACCGAGTTTGTTTTGCAGGGAAGGGGAATGATTAAAGAATCTGCACAACTCAATATTGTCGTGTTAAAGGGACCAATGTTATTTGCCGTGTCGATCAGCGTGAAATCATAGTTTGCAGCAATGGATTTTATCAAGAGTTTTATAGCAGCCAGCTGTTGTTTCCTCTTTCCATAAGAAAAATAAAAAAAATCCGATGGCTGCTGTATACCGAGATGAACCATAGTCAGTGGCAGGTTTTGTGCTTTGAGAGTGATTTCGGATTGCTGAACTTGTCCTCTTATCAGCTGTAGTAATCCTGCTTTTCTCTCATTTTTCATACCAACTGAGGTAGATAAACAGCATTGGGGGGTAGCGTCAATCAGCAGAACCCTGTGTCCGGCTGTTGCTAAACTTACCCCAAGATTCAAGACGGTTGAGGTTTTACCTACACCGCCTTTATGTGATGCAATAGATATTATTGTAGACAAATCCAACTCCCGGTAATTATTTTTCCTCAAAAATGGGTCAAAAATACGATCATTGTTTATCCGAGTGTAAACAGTATTCTTCGCGTATTGCTGTTCCTGAATCCGTGACGGTTTTGAGCCTGATTGTTCATAACGTATTGTTCCGATTTTAAGAACAAACTATTACAGATTTATGTCTTTTCCGGCACTTGTAAGCTTACGCACAATCAAATCCTGAACATAAGCGGGGAATTCCTTGATTTTTTCGTGTATCTCTGCTTGTTCCTTAACCTGTTGCAACAACATGAATTGCTCGTTTATCTCATCAAGTGAGGTACCGATAAAGAGCAATAAAGACTCTATTCCGCCGAGTTCAGTGCCCTCCTTGTTGGCATCTGTAATGGTAAAGGCGCCATCTTCCATAAAAAAAAGCCGGATAAGCGCCTCTTTGCCATTCCATGAACCCTGATATGCTGAGAGAATAGAACTGTTTGCTACGATAATTTGTCCCTGCATTTCAGGAAATGAGACGATTGCATTTTTGCGGCTGAATGATAACATATGCAGCAATTCAAAAATACCGAGTTCTTTCAGGTTGCCATGTATTCCTTTTGGGTCAGATTTTTCCCGGGTATTGCGTCGAATAACGGCCTTGAGTCTGGCCATTAACTCCGGTCCTGTAAATGGTTTGACAATGAAATCATCAGCTCCATATTCAAGGCCCTTGACCTTGAGGTTTTCCCTGCTCAAACTACTGAGGAAAATTACGGGGATATTTTCTGTCTCTTGATTTGATTTCAAACAACGCAGAAGCTGGAAACCATCCATCTTTGGTATGTTGATATCAAGAATGATTAAATCGACATGATTATCCCGGAGCGTTTGCAAGGCTTCTGTTCCGCTTTCAACATGGAGGCTATGGTAGCCACTTGTCATCAGTTGATGGCGCAAGAGATTGTGCATTGCAGGGTCGTCATCAATGCAGAGGATACATCTTTTCTGTTCACTATTATTCATCAGGTCTATTCTTTACGGCAAGCGAAATGAACATGTGTATGATTCCGGTTATTATTGCCTTATAGCTCGGGAATTGGGAAACTCTCACCCAGCAGATCAACCCCGCACTCGAAGTTTTCAGCCCACTGGATGAATTGTTCAACAATATCCTTGCCCTTGAACAGTGAGCCATGCTGTGGAGCAATCATCTCGATATCGAGTTTGCGAACGGTCTTCCCCCACGCTCTCATAGCCTTGCCGCTGGGCATATATCTTTTATGAAAGCCTTCTATAAATTGTCTATGCTCCTCAAAATTTTCGACATACTGTGCCTCTGTACCAATGGACGCTCCCAAATCTCCGGTGTACAGTATTTTAGCAATGGGATCATACACCTGAAAATTACCAGGTGAATGGAGGAAGTGGGCCGGGATTACCTTCAAATTACAATTGCCAAGTTTAATAATCATGCCATTATCATCAATTGGCATGATCCGGTCTATCACCATTTTGTCGACCCCGAAATGTGTGATGAATTTCATCCAGACCGAAGGCAGAAAGCTGCTGGCATCAGTGGTCATCAGCCACCCATTTGCGGCAGCAATAATATCAGGATCCTGGTGGGAAAAGAAAATGTATTTAAGCTGGCTCAGTGAGCCAATATCAGACATCTGTTCAAAAAGTTTGTTGAATATCTTATGTCCACCGGGGTCCAGGCAGATCATTTCCTTATCGTTGACGATTATATGTTGGTTGCTTTGAACCATGTGTCCCTCGGACAAATCATTCAAGCACACATTTTTATGTTGACCATTATTAAAGATTTCAAACATGGAGTTTCTCCGGTCTTATTGATGGGTGGCTATTTGTTTAATGTGAGTCCTTCTTCGCTACACAGTTTCGGTACGGTTCTAGGATAATATCTCTTCCAGAGCTTTGGAGGTTCTGGAAACATCGAGAAATATAAGTCCCAGTTTTGCCTCTGCCCTGGTGATGGCTATAAGCATCGCATTTGGGCCGGCATTGGACATAATAACGTAACCATCCTTGCCTTTGACAAAGAGCTGTTCCAGATCCCCTCGTTTCAACTCTTTGACGATACGGTTACCCATGGATAGCATGACAGCACTCATTGCTGCGACACGATCTTCTTCCATCGTCTGCTGGAGTGAGCTCGCAATAATGAGGCCGTCTTCGGAAACAACAGCACAACCTTCGATATCTGCTGAGGTTGACTGTAAGCTGTTCAGAGCTTCTTTCAATCTTTCACTTCTTAACATTATTTTCTCCTGGTTTTTTGAATTGAGTAATGATAACGGGTATTGCTAATTTCATTATTTTGAACAACCTGTAACAATGTCTTTGCAATCAATTCCTGCGGGCTGTTTAAAATCTCATTTCTAAAATAGCAGTTACACGCCCTTTTTTGCCTTTTCCTCTCCTGGAATACGTTATAAATAATCAGACCCTAAACCGTCACGGATTCAGGTTGCCTTGCATTTTTTTCATTATTGCCCGTAAATGTTTATTGCCTTCTCCTACATAATCGTTGAGTTGTGCCAGCTTTTTGTCATCCTTGTACATGTTGCAGATGGCATCAGAACTGACAAGGATGGTTGATATTGCCTTGTTAAGTTCACTGTAATACGAGTTTAAGGTGTCGCCCAGAGCGGTAGAAGATTTCTCTTCTGGTTCTTCTTCCTTTTTTTCATTCTGGTGGAGCCTTTGGGCTGTACAGGCAACACCGGTTAGTTTCCCTGCCGGGTCATAAAGAGCAATATTCGTTTGCATAAACTTCTGGTTCAAATTTTCATTTTCTATGGCAATTAGCCTGTCCTGCTCTGTTTTGGTTTCTTTGCTGAAATGGCAGTGGCTGCAAGGGGTGCTTCGGTTGTAATAAAATTTGTGACAGATCTCCCCCTGCAACTCGAGAAAACTGACACCGTAACTTTGCATGGTGTGTTTATTGGCCCAGAGAATCCTCTTGTCCATATTCTGAATAGAAATAATATGCTGTAAGGAATTGATGATGGTGACCAGGTTATCTTTTTCTTGTTCAAGATTACTCTTTTTGTGGGTTTTCAGATCATTGTTTTGTGGTTTATTCTCCTTTATCCGGGCTTCTCTGCCCAGCAGATCCTGCCTGAGAATTTCTATGGTGTTTTTTTGTTCGCTGATTTCTTTTTGTAATTTGTTCTGTATTACTGTGTTTTTGAGGTGGACGGCGATTTTTGCATTGAGGATCTTCAGATTAAACGGTTTGAATATGTAGTCGACAGCCCCGAGTGATACTCCTTTAAACGTGTACTCCTCTTCTTTGTGGGCCGTTAAAAAAATTATGGGAATATGACTGGTTTCCCTGTTGTTTTTTAGTCGGTGGCATACTTCATAACCGTTGAGATCAGGCATACCGACATCAAGCAGGATGAGGTCGGGTTTGATATCCATTGCTGTTTTCAACCCTTGTTGACCAGATGGAGCCGTGTGTACGCTATACTCCTTTTCAAGACTGTGACGTAACAGGTTAAGATAAGCTCGTTCGTCATCTATGATAAGAAGTTTGTATGTTGAGGTGTCGATAACTCGCCCGGCTCCTGTATGATCAATGAGATGCTCCCTGGATATCGGGAAGTTACATACCTGACACAATATGGCTTCTTTGCTAATATTTTGCAGGTCTTCTTGCTTGATGATATTGCGGCTGCCGCAATCTTCACAAAAAATAATCAACATTCAGCGCTTTCTTTATTGGGGTGTAAATATTTTTTTATTTTTCAATGTATTTCCTGAATCCGTGACGGGTTAGAGCCTGATTCCTCATAACGCATTGTTTCGAGGGAGGAAAAATGAAACAAGGTCAGGATATCAGGTTAACTAAACCGCCACGGATTCAGGTCTTTCTAAAGAATAATATCAGTCCGTAGTAACATTCGTCAAAAAATAATTTTACATTGCCGAGGGCCTCTCCTTTTCAAGAACAGGCGCAAGGCCTTTTTTGATTTCGACAGTTAAAAGTTCAATTTTAGCAAGTTCCCCCGTCAAGCTGCTGCTTTCTATTTCTTTGGCGATATTGCCTTGCCGGTCACAGTGGATGTTGAATAACCCTCCTTTTATTTTATGCGCCAGAGCCTGGATTTCCTTGCGTTCAGCTGCCTTGACAGCCTCATCCAGGTTCTCGAGGCTTTCTTTGAGAGAGTCAATAAAAGAGTTGAGTACATCAGTGGCACTGGAGGTATTTAAATTGAAATTTTCCTGGAGGTATTGAAGGCAGGTGTCATAGTTTGCCTCAGAGGATGGCTTGTCTATGTGATGTACGTGTCGAGATGCCTCATGGTAATTTTTTTCTGATGCGGGGCCTCCGGTCATTGGTAATTGTGCCAGTAGATTTTGCCGGGAGTAAGGTTTTGCAAGGAATGAGTCGGCGCCGGCCTCCCGGCAGCGTTTTTGCTCACTGAGCATGGCGTTTGCTGTCATCGCGACGATATACAAATGGCCTTTAGCCAACCTGTTCGATAAATCCTTCTCAAGTTGAGTACATTCCTCAAGGTCGGTTTTGAAACCTTTTTCCACTTTACGGATGCAGGAAATTGTTGTCAGTCCATCCATTTCCGGCATCTGCATATCCATGAAAACGGCATCAAAAGGGCCGCTGCTTGCCAGTCTGTCGAGAGCCTTTACGCCATTGTCGGCAATTATCACTTGATGACCAGCCTTTTGCAAGATTGCAGAAGCCAATTCCTGATTACCAATATTGTCTTCAACCAGGAGGATTTTCAGTTTTTTTGTACAACGTATATTTTCTTTTTTTTCACTGCTTTTCTCGATATCTGAAGCTGAAGCTTTGGGCAGGGTAAGGGTGAACGAAAATTGACTTCCCAGTCCTGGCACACTTTTCACAACAAGTTTCCCTCCCATTAATCTGACCAGTTGATTGCTGATGGAGAGTCCTAAACCTGTGCCTCCGAAATTCCTTGTTATCTGAGCCTCTGCCTGTACAAAATTGTCAAATATTGTTTTCAGGTTTTCCGGGTCAATGCCTATTCCTGTGTCCCGTATCTGAAAAGTGATGATATGTGAGTCAGTTTCGTTTTCACAGCTCTCAACTCTCAATTTGACCTTTCCTTTTGGCGTAAACTTAATGGCATTACCGATGAGGTTGTAGAGAATCTGGTGGAGTCGCATGCGGTCGCCTATGGCATACAGGTCAGTAATTGCTGATGTTGCAACAAAAAATTTTATTCCTTTTTTTGTTGCCAGAAAAGACATCGCGTCTTCAATGTCCTGGACAAGTTCATGCAGGGAAAAAGGGTAATGCTCAATACTCAGTTTCCCAGCTTCAATTTTTGAATAATCAAGCAGGTCGTTAACCAGTGCAAGCAAGCTGTCGGCGGAACTTTTCACCCGTTGCAAAAAAATTTTTTGATTGTTTTCCAGTTCACTTTCGAGCACCATGCTGGTCATGCCAATTATCACGTTGAGAGGGGTACGGATTTCGTGGCTCATGTAGGCAAGAAATTCCCCTTTTGCCCTGTTTGCTCTTTCCGCTTCTTTCAGGGCATTGCGAAATTCTGTAATGTTTTCTTTTGTTGCAATGAAATGTGAGATGTCGCCTTGTTCATCACGAATCGGGGCTACAACGACATGCTCCTGGTAGATTTCCCCATTTTTCTTTTTGTTGACAAAACGGCCGGACCATTCCTTGCCGCTGGTAATGCTTTCCCACATCTCTGTAAACAGATGTGGTGGAGTTTTCCCGGACTTAAGAAGAGAAGGCTTTTTGCCAATGACCTCCTGGAGGTCATATCCTGTAGTTTTCACAAACGCAGGATTGGCATAGTGAATGAAGCCATTTATGTCGGTTATGATTATGGAGTTCGAGCTTTGCTCAACAGCTTTCGACATCTGCTGAATTTTGATGTTAGACTCTCTTCTTCTGGTTACGTCTTCAATGTACCAGACCCTGGCGTATACGCCCTCTTTGGGGGTAAAAGAGTTGATTTTTATGGTTGCCCAGAAATTCTGGCCATTTTTTTTCCTTAAACAGTAACTTTTGCAGCTATGATCAGAAGGGGCGTCGCTACTGTCCGTAAGAAGCTTTTTTATTTGCCGGGTTGGCTTACCGATTATCTCTTCCCTGCGATATTCGAACAATCTTTCGAAAGCCTTGTTTACCCGAACGACGGTTCCATTTTGTTCATAAATGATACCGCAGGCTATATTTTCAAAAATTATTTCCAGTTCTGAGACGGTTTCTTTTTGCACTGATTCCATTAGTTGTCTGTTTCCTTTTTCAAAAAAAATATGGGTAACCGTAAGAGGCGTTCCAGTGGGGAACTCGTTTTTTATTAAGGTGGGTTTTATGTGAAGAGTTCCGTTTCCAATTACTATATGTGAGTTGTGAAAAGTCTTCTTTTGTTATTTTACCACAAAATAGTGCCGCATTTTATTGTGCAGAATTTCTGTCTTGTCGTAAAGAGGGTAGAAGATCGATAGCCCTAAAAATATTGTATAGGCTCTTGTAAAAAATGAGTAGGTGGTTTTTACCCCCTTATTATACGTATGCTTTCTCTGTTGCCGGAGATAACCCCCAGATTCCGAGCCCTTATAAATTAAACAAATCAGGTTTCAAGCCTCAATTTGGCTTGATATTTATATTGATCACAAAGTAGGAGGTTAGCTCGTGTACTACGGAGAATAGAAGAGGGGGAAGGTTGTTTTATGTGTTTCTTTTCAAATCAGACGAGATTGTCATGAGAAATCTTTCTTAACAAGAAAGATGCTGGCATTTGTTCCAATTCCAGCACCTCAACGAAGCACCCCCCTAAATAACTCAAGCCCCTGGTTGTGATAGAACCAGGGGCTTGAGCAAGGAGGTGTACGTCTTGTTTGAATAAAATTAGAATATACTAAAACAAATAGCAATTCAATAAAAAAATTAGTATTTATGAAAAAATATCAAAAATTGCTCCTTTCCGTTTTTTGCAATCTTTGTACAGTGCAAAAAGCCCGTTACTCAAAATACTCTGTCTCCTTACAGGCTGTCAGCCACAGCCTCTGCCCATTCCTTCTTTTCCTTGAGATCTGCTGAACCCAGTTCATTGAAAAATGGTTCAAAATCTTCCTGAAACTCGATTTCATCATCTCCCCAGGTTGAGGAGCCAAGAATAGTTACGTCGTAATCCTTGCCAAGTTCAGCAACTGTTGCATCGGTTACGTTTTTGACGACAGCTTCAACACCCTTATCTTTCAGTACTTCCCCAATTTTCTCAGCTACCATCTCGGTGTTCCCTGTGGTGGAACCAAAAACAACTAACGCCTTGGACATTTTTTTCTCCTTCTAAATATTGAATATAGGTTTGTGTACAAAACCTGAGCCGCCTTCCGGCCAAAATCTGACAAGAGGCTTTATTCGGCGGCTCAGGTTTCGATCCTGCTGGCCAGGGCGGGTGCTTTGTGCGAATCTTGCAGCAAGCAACAAAATGACCTGCGCCTGGCCTTTTGAAAACTTTGCCCGTAATTATTCAGGCTGGTATAAATTTTATGATTTCGGTCTGTTGCAGGTACAACTCTTGCAAGAGGCTGTACATTTCCCTGCGCAGCCGCAGCCGCCGATTCCTTTGTTTTTTGCGGTCACCCTGGGCACGATAACCCTGCCGTTTTGATGACAGAACGCAAACCCTTTTTCTCCAGTGAGGTAGATCTTTCTCCTTGGGAGGTTGAAAACCCCCAGCATACTCTCGAACATTGTTTTCGATTGGGGAGAAACATCGGTAATCTGTGCAGTGTGGATGAAGATATTTCCAGCACCACGATATTGTCTGCTCATAAGGGAGGTAAGTTGCATGGCGGTGTCGACGCCAAAATGACCATGGAGTCTTATGTGCAGATTACCGTTTTTTTCTTCAGAGTATATTTCTGTATTGTGGTCTACTGTACTCATCCCAAATTCCTCTTCCTCTTTTTATTGAACTGCTCCCCAGGCCTCTGAACCAGAGACGAGAGCTCTGAATTCGGTTCAAATATTTTTCCTGACCATCTGTTGAAGGCCCTCTTTGTCTATCAAATGTTCCGCCAGAATATTTTTCGATTCTGCAAATACCGTTTATCTCATGCAACAAGAGACATATAACAGGGCGGGAGTTTAAGGTCAATAATATTTTTAGAAATATCTAAACATATTTAAATGTTTGAGAATATGAAGGCAAGCCTATCTGTGGCCCGTTGTCAGTACCCGATTTCGATTAAATTTGACTTTTGAAAAAAATCTGGTTTTTAGAGGGAGCCGAGCTTATGAAATTATAAAAACTGAAATAAAAAATATCATCCTGTCATGGAAACCAAACAATACGAAGAAATTATAAAACGACTTGAAGCCCTTGAGGCTGCCGTAAACAAACTCCCCTCAACGCTGGATTCAATCCAGCTTGCCAGAGAATCGTTTTTGCAGGAGAGCGCTCTTGATACCGCTTTTTCGAAAAAGGAAGTGGAGCTTGTCAGATTGATGAGGCAAGTAGATAAAGACGAGGAGTTGCTCACGGCTTTCCTCAAGAGTTTGCAAGGACAGTGATCCGCGTTTTTTCTTTTTGCAACCTCTGGGGGGATCTGGTTATGTGCCTGACACGCAATAGGAGTGGTATGGCTAAGCCGCCTCTCGAAGAACGTGAACGTCAGGTGTGTTCAAAAAATGCGATTCATTCTACCGGGTTTCTTGCCTTCTTGCAGTGACCCTGATCACGTTTTTTCTTATTTTTCTGCTTAAAATCGCAATAAGGCTTTTTAAAATTAGCATTAGCTAATAAATATTGACATTGCTAATCAGATTGGGGTAGGCGTGAAGGAGAATGCAAGAACACTCAAGCTATCGTTCTGGTTGTGAGGAGTTTTGAAAAAATGTTTCAAGAAAGGAGTTTGCGATTATGCCTTCCTATAAATATCAGGCAGAAGATGGTGATGGCCAGCAAGTAGTTGGAACAGTTGAGGCTGACAATCTGGAGGCAGCCACAGAGACCCTTGAGGCAAGGTCGTTTTCAATATTGAGTATTGAAGAGGAAAAAACCGAAGGGGGAAGGACAGCTTTTTTCAGTAATTTGTCTTTGTCGGGAATGTCCCGCGGCGTTTTGCGGGCGGTGAACGTAGTTGTTGAGGGCAGGGTTACGGATGCTGTGCCTTCGTACAGTTACAAGGCTCTCAATGCAGAGGGAGAGGCTGTAGACGGAGTTGTTGAGGCAGAAAACGTGTCTGCGGCGATTAACAGGATTCAGGATGATGCCCTCAGTGTACTCAGTATTGATGAGGAGAGAAAACTCTGGAGTATTAAAGGGATTGCCCAGGCCTGTTCAAAAATAAGGCCTCCTGATATTGTCAGTAAAATCAATTTTTTCCGTCAGCTTTCCATGATGCTCAATGGTGGTCACACTCTGACTGAAGCCCTGGTTTTAAGTGCTGAGATGACAGATAAAAAAATTTTGCAGAATACAATTATTGATATGCTGATTCAAATTCAGCAGGGTGGAGCTAATTTTTCTACAGCTCTTGAATCAAAGGGTAATCTCTTCCCTCCGTATGTTGCCAAGCTTCTCGCTGTCGGTGAGAGGACCGGGGAACTGCCGGTTGCCCTTGACAGGGTCGCAGATCATATGGAACAGGATTCCAGTATCCGCTCTCAGCTCGTGAACAGCATGATTTACCCTGCTGTTATTGTAATTGTTGCCCTTGTTGTCTTTACCGGACTTGCAGTCTATGTCGTTCCCCAGTTTTCCGATATCCTGCAAGGCCTGACGCAAGAGAATCTGCCGTTTGTCACCAGGGCGTGGCTTTGGGTTTCGAATTGGGTGATGAGCTATGGTGTAGCCGTGGCAGTCCTTTTGGCACTCGCTGTCTTTGCCGCCATTGTCGGATATCAGATGAAGCCCGGGAAAAGGATCATCGACAGGATCCTGCTGCGAATTCCGTTCATTGGAACCAATATTCTCAATACCGCTATGGCTCAAATGGGTTGGACCATGTCTTCCCTGCTGGAAAGCGGCCAGAATGTGGTGGATTCTCTCAATTTTGTTGCAAATAATGCTGGGAATTACAGCATCTCTCAAAGTCTCCTGAATGCGAGGGAGGCCGTTGTTGAAGGAAGGAGTCTGGGGGTCGGTCTGCGCCAGCCATATATTCCTAAAATTGTCCAGCAAATGTGCGCAGTCGGCGAGCGAAGCGGTGAGCTGGAAAAAGCGACCAGGGGGCTTGGGGAGTTTTATCAGAAACGGACCGAAAGCAGGATCAAAAAGACCATGGCGATAATGGAACCTTTACTGATTCTTATCGTTGCCGGAATGGTTGGTTTTATCTATCTCGGTTTCTTTAATGCAATGGTTGCTGTTGATGCAGGTTTTGGAATGTAGTGAAAAGGGAGGATAAATTAGATGATCGACTTTGATGAAGAACAGTATGATGCCAGTAAACTCTCCTTTGCTGTAGTTGAAAACGCTCTGATTAATACCGATTCCGGTTCTGAAGTTTATGACGGAATGAGAGCCCCGTTCTTTCTCAATAGACAGCTGGTGGAAGCCCTGAAAATAAACGCATCTGATATCCATTTTGAGTCCTTTGCGGAGTCTGTGGTTCTGCGTTTCCGGGTTGACGGAGTTATGCGGGAAGTTCTTGAACTTCCCAAGGAATTTGGCCGTCTGGTAATAACCCGCCTGAAGGTAATTGCCGGGCTTGATATTTCAGAACAGAATCTCAGTCAGAGCGGGCGTTTTAAAATGTCTTTTGGTACCGGGGAACAGGCCGGTGTTGATTTCAGATGTTCGGTTATTCCAACGATATACGGTGAAACCTTGAACCTGCGGGTGCTCTATCTTCCAGAGGCGTTTATGAATCTTGAAATGCTCGGCTTTGATCAGTCTCTGGTTGCACCTGTTCTGTATCATGCCAACCGCACCCAGGGTCTCATTCTTATAACCGGTCCTACAGGCGGCGGGAAGACCGTAACCCTTTATACATTACTCAAACATATCAACACCAGGACCCGTTCTATCTTTACCATTGAAGACCCGGTGGAAATCGAACTTCCCGGGATTAACCAGATAAGTATTACAAGTGAGAACAGCTTTGGCAGTATTGCCAGGGGTCTGCTTCGTCAGGATCCCGATGTCATAATGATCGGTGAAATGAGGGATCGGGAAAGTTGTGAGGTTGCTGTTCACGCATCCAATACCGGCCATCTCGTGCTTGCCACCCTTCATGCCAACAGTGCTTCCAAATCCATCACGAGATTAACGGGGTTGGGCCTTTCAAGGGAAGATATTGCAACGGTACTCTCCCTCGTCATCAATCAGCGTCTTCTTCGCAGACTGGATCCCAAAACTCGTGTAAAAACTACCGAAAAAAAGGAACGCCTGCTTGCAATCGGTTTCAGGGAAGATGAAATTGAAGATCTGCAGCTGTACAAGGCCAGACCAGACGAGAAGAGTAACGGCTATAAGGGGAGGATAGGAATATATCAGGTTGTTTCCATTTCTCCGGAAATTTCTCATCTCATTGTAGATGGTGCAACGGATTGTGAAATTGATAATCATCTCCGTGAAAACCGGGTTAGTGATCTCAGGCGCAATGCACTCAACAAATTGAAAGAGGGGATCACAGATCTGGACGAAGTGGAGCGAGTCTTCGGCTACGTCAATTATGGCTATGGAGAGACGTGTTACTACTATTAGTACCTCGGCATTCGTTTATCAGGAAATCAATAAATATACAGGAAAGGAAAAATTCTCATGAAACAGCGTGGAAAATATTTGGCAACAGAACGGGGGTTCACCCTGTTGGAACTGCTGGTGGTCGTTTCAATTCTGGCAACAATGGCCGGGATCGGGGTCTCTGCTATTGGAGGATATCTGGAGAGGGCAAGGGAAGAACTGGTTCATACCGAGATGAAACGCATTGGAGAGGCTGTCGTTCAATTTAATGCGGACACCGGATACTTCCCGGGGGAGGGTTTTTTTGCAATGGACAACAGCACCGATCTGGATAAATCGAATTTCTCTTTTCTTTTCTATTCGCCGGTAAAGGACGGTGTGGAAATTCTGCCATGGGATTCCTCTACAAACCGCGGCTGGAACGGACCGTATCTCACCATGGACTCCATTGATTATCTGCGAACCGATATCTGTAGTGAAAAGGAATCCGGTGAAAAGGCAAGAATCTTCCCTGTAAATACATCAAAAAAGGAAGAAAGTAACACTGTTATTGCCCTGGAAGATACTTTTGAACGGCAGGTTTCCAGGCGCGATAACAAGACCTGTTTTGCAATCCGCAGCAAGGGCAGGGAAGGTATGGTATGGGCGGTAAAAAAATCTGCGGGTAAACCGTATCTGTACGAGACGCATTTTAAAAACGATCTCTATCTGGAGTGCGGCGAAAAGGGTAAGGGTTGTATTGCCCTTCTGAGTGCGGGGAAAAACGGTAAATACGAAAATGGCAATAACGATGATGTGGTAAATATTTTGAGGGTAAACTGATGCAGAAAAGAACAAAGATGGCAAACAGCGGGTTTACTATCCTGGAATTGATCGTTGTAGTCGGAATAATGGCGCTTATTACCTCGCTGTCCACAAAGTACATTGTTAAGGAAACAAACCAGAAAAGATATACCGCAACCCGGGAGAGAATTGAACAGATCCGCTATGCAATTGTCGGCGACAGCTCGCGAACCCTGAACAATCAACCGGCTTTCAGCGGCTATATCTCGGATACAGGCAGCGTGCCCCGATATTTACGGGATCTCGTAAGCAATGGTTACTGTACCAATACGGTATTCAGGACAAAAGACTCCTGTCTTGCAGGGGACGGTGAGTGGCGCGAAGCTGAAAACTGGAAGGGGCCTTATCTGAGGGCCACAGGGTATAAGGATATTCCTGGTCAGGATGGGCAGCTAACCGCTAAAATACCTGTTTTCCGGGATGGCTGGGGAAACAGGGAGCAGAATGCTGCCAGTGAGGAAACATCGGTTGATAATCTGAACTTTGGCTGGGTGTACAATCCAGAGACAAAAGATGGGGCTATCAGGATTGTCAGCCTTGGTCTGAACGGCTCGGAAAAAGATGACAAGATGTCTTCCAGGTATATCTACGAGCAGGATATGGTGAGCTCAATTCCTCACACCCGGATCGCCGGTGCAGCCATTGGTATAAACGTTATTAATAATTCCGCTCATCCCGTGAGCCAGTACTGTATTAAGGCTCTTTATAGTGACGGTACTGGAGCCACTATTGATCTGGCAACAGAAAAGCAGCTCCCGGCTGCGAAAATTTTTGGCGGTGTCCGCATTTTCGGTTTGCTGAAAAAATCTCCGGGAGAGTCCTGTAAGCAGGCGGAAAATTACGCCGGAATCAGGGAGGCAGAAGTTTTTTCCCATAACCTGTTTACTCTTCCTCCGGTAGAGCTGGTTATACAGTAGGGAGTCGATTGTAACCGGGTTGCAGACCAGAATCTCACCCGGTTTTCTTTTGGGTGTCCCGGACGCTCCAGTCGTCCCCATGGATTTCGGAAGTAATACATTCCAGCAAAAATTCCCGCTTGTCTTTTTTAAACTGTTCGAGCTGAAGGGAGTATTTTTCAAAATTATTTTGTTCTTCGGCAAGTTCTGCCTCCGCTTCATCAAGATCTTGCTGAGCATATTCCCGGTCATCGTCATCCCTGCATTTTGCCAGGGCCTTTTTACATTGTTTTACTTCTGCTTTGGCATCGGCAACCTGGTACTTCAGGAGTTTAACCTCGCTTTTCAGCTCCTCTTCCCTTTCTTTCATGGCTTCTTTGAAGCTTCTGGTAAAATCGGGGAGATCGGACTTGTCAAGATAGCCGGTCTTGAGCATATATTCCCTGTACACTTCAACGGCACGACGGGCAGAAATTGGCTTGTCAACAGGAGTTATCTGATCTGCCGAGAGAATTTCCATGAAATCAGCCTCGTCTGCCTTTTTCTTGCCAAAAATTCCGGCAATCTTGCCCGCAAGTCCCTTGTTGAATATCTGAACCACTATTTTTCTCCCTGGATTGCTTCAAAAATACGCTTCGTTAAGGCCTGGTTATAGCCGTGAGATGTCATATTCGCGGTAACCCTTCCTCTTACCGGGTAACCGAGAAGGTATAGATCGCCCAGGATATCCAGCATCTTGTGACGGACAAACTCATCGGGGTAGCGGAGTTCGGTGTTAATAACCCTGCCTTCATGCATAATGATATGGGAATTCAGGTAGCCGCCGCCTACCTTGCCGAGTCTCTGGGCCATTTCAATGTTTTCAAAGGTGTTAAAGGATCTGGCTGGAGCAATTTCTTTGGAGAAATCATTTTTTTCAGGATTAAAAATTAAGAACTGTTCTCCGATGGGTTCTGGGTAATCAACCCGCATGACAATCTCAAAACCATCAAAGGGTTCTACGTAAAGATGTTTTTCCTGGGGCTTTTCAATTCCCAGACTGATTTTTTCTCGAATAACCGCAACTTTTTTCGGGCTGTTTTGCTCAATAATTCCTGCTTCCTCTATAAGCTCACAGAAATCTCTGGCGGAACCGTCAATATTGGGTACCTCGTCATCACTTTTTACCAGGACGTTAGTAATCCCCAGCGCCGAAAAAGTTGCCATAAGATGTTCGATGGTACGAATCTGATAACCTCCGTTTTTCAGAACCGTGGAATTAGCGGAAAAAACATTCCGGGCAGGATTAATTTGCTCATAGTTTTCAAGAAAGGTAATATGTCCCGGGATTTTCTGGCCATCCAGGGTCTGAAAGACAATACCCTCGTTTACCCCGAGAGGGCTGAGGATAATGCCGGTTTTGCGCCCGCTCAGCAATCCCACACCGTTGAGCACCACGACCTCTGCGATGGTTCGTTGGGGTTCCCCGGAGACAATTATTTCTGCAGGTCCCTTTGGAACTGCAGATTGAGCCTCCAGAGTGTTGTTGCCATTCGTCTGGGTTGTCGAAGAATCACTGACTTCCGGCAGCTGCTTGATAGCGGCCTCTACCTTCTCCAGTATTACCTCAAGATGAAACGGCTTCTCTATAAAATCATAGGCACCGGCCTTGATTGCCTTGACAGCAGTTTCTATTCCGGCATGACCGCTCATCATTATTACTGGAAGGGCGGGGAAACGGGCTACCAACTGTTTGAGCAATTCCAGACCATCCACGCCCGGAAGCCAGATGTCCAGCAAAACCAGGGATGGTTCCTTGTCGTCAAGCTCCTGCCAGAAGCTCTCTGCGTCGTTAAAGCTGATGGTTTCGTATCCTTCATCGGAGAGCACTTCTGAAAGTGTTGCACAAATCTGTTCCTGATCATCTATTATGCAGATAGGGTTCATAGTCTATGGGTTGCAATATATTAATGTCGATGGCAGTGTCGTTGACGGGAGCTTATTTATCTTTTTATTACCTGCCAGCAAATGAGTGAGTTTCGCTTATTCATAATTACTTTTCCCATTATTGAAAACCTTTTTCTTGATGCTGGAAACCTTGAAAAAATGAACCCGGGGAAGTTTTTCCTGGACAATCTTTCTGTTGTAACTGGATGATATTTGCTATCATAAGTAAAACCTGAATCTGTGACAGGTTAGAGCCTGATTATTCATAACACATTGTTCCGAGAGAAGAAAAATCAAACAAGCTCAACATATCAGGCTTACAGATTCGGATAAAATTTGAACGGAATCTTTTTCGCCGGGATATATACCATGGACACCAAACAGAGCACATTCATTGCCTGGATAACCAGAATGTCGTTAATCAAACGCTGGGGGTTGATGCACAGTTTTCAGGAAGAAAATATTGCAGAACACAGCCATCAGGTTGCTGTAATCGCTCATCTGCTGACACTCATAAAAAATAAACGTTATGGAGGGGAGCTCAGCCCTGAAAAAGCGGCTGTTTATGCAATGTATCACGAAATAGCCGAGACCAAACTTCAGGATATAAATTCAACAACAAAGTACCATAACCCCGACTTCACTGCGGCTTTCAAGAAGCTCGAAGATCTTGCAGAAAAAGAATGTCTGAACACGATTCCTGAGGATCTGCGCGACTCTTTTGAAGGGGTGTTAATACAACAGAATGTGGACAACAGGTACAAAGAAATTGTAAAGGCTGCTGATATTCTGTCTGCCTATATCAAGACTATGAATGAATTACGATACAACAACAATGAGTTTGCCCATGTCAGGGAAAGTCTGGAAAAACGCATTGCGCTGCTTGAGAAAAGTCTTCCCGAAGTAAAGGATTTCATGAATGAATTTTGTGAGAGCTGCACAACGACACTGGATAAGATATCAGGTAGCAAGCAGGGATTGTAATACCTGATAAAACTCAGGGGCTCCAGCGCTTTAAAGGCAGCAGTATTTTATTTCGGACTCTGGCCTTGCCCGGATATTTCACACGAGTTCCGGAACGGGACGTGTTTTTTAGTGGCAGGGTAGCGGGGAAACAGGTTTTTGTGTAGAATGTTCATTTCCGGTTATTCCGGGCTTTCCTGGTTTCTTCCCACATTAACCTCTACCTCCTGAGACGATGACAACAGAAAACGCAAAAATCATATATACCAAGATTGATGAGGCCCCGGCTCTGGCCACCTACTCTTTGCTCCCCATACTTCAGGCTTTTACCAAAGATTGCGGTATTGAATTTGCCTTGTGGGATATTTCCCTTGCAGGCCGGATTCTTGCCAGTTTTCCCGAAGTTCTGACCGGGGAACAGCAGGTTCCCGATTATCTTGATCAGCTGGCAAAGCTGGTTAAGCACCAAGAGGCTAATATCGTAAAACTTCCCAATATCAGCGCTTCCATTCCACAGTTAAAAGACGCCATTGCCGAGCTGCAAAGCCAGGGTTACAACCTTCCATCCTATCCTGAAAATGCCGGTACTGAAGACGAAAAAAAAATTCAGGAGCGTTACGCAAGGGTTCTGGGTAGTGCTGTAAACCCTGTATTGCGAGAGGGAAATTCTGATCGCAGGGCGGCATTGTCCGTCAAGAAACACGGCTTAAAGTATCCCCATAAAATGATGAAGCCCTGGACGGAAACTTCCAAAACCAGAGTCAGCTCCATGGAGGAGGACTGTTTTTTCAGTACTGAAAAATCGGTAACCGTTGAGGCTGACAGTTTTGTAACCATTGAATATATAGATAATAACGGAACCAGTACCCGGCTAAAAGGTGGAATTCCGTTGCTTGCAGGCGAGATCATCGACAGTTCTGTGATGAATATAAAGGCATTACGAAAGTTCTATGAGACTCAGATGCAGGCTGCCCTGGAAGACGATGTTCTCTTTTCTCTGCATTTAAAGGCAACCATGATGAAGGTTTCCGATCCCATAATGTTTGGTCATTGTACCGAGGTGTATTACAAGGAACTGCTTGCAAAGCACGGTGCGCTCCTTGACGAACTTGGAGTGAATTTCAGGAATGGTATCGGTGATCTTTATAACAAGCTGGATAATCTTCCTGTGGAGAAGCGGGCGGAAATCGAATCGGACATCCGACAAATTTACCAGAAGAGGCCGGCCCTGGCCATGGTTGATTCTTTTAAAGGGATAACCAATCTCCACGTGCCTAACAGCATTATTATTGATGCCTCCATGCCTGTGGTTATTCGTGATGGCGGACGCATGTGGGGGGCGGATAATACGCTTCACGACACCATTGCTGTTGTGCCCGATCCGAGCTATGCGACTATGTATCAGGAGGTTGTTGAAGATTGTAAAAGGAATGGGGCCTTTGATCCCGCAACCATGGGCAGTGTCGCTAATGTAGGCCTGATGGCACAAAAGGCTGAGGAATACGGCTCTCATGACAAGACCTTTGAAGCTCCGGGAGATGGTGTTATTTGTGTAATTGATAATAACGAGAGCTGTTTACTTAAGCAGACCGTTGAGAAGGGTGATATTTTTCGTATGTGCCAGACCAGGGACGAACCGGTTAAGGATTGGGTCAAGCTCGCGGTAAACCGGGCAAGAGCCTCCGGGGAGCCTGCAATATTCTGGCTGGATGAAAAACGCGGACATGATAAGGAGCTTATAAAAAAGGTGAGAAAGTATCTACCTGAACATGATACCGCAGGGCTTGAATTCTCTATTCTTCCCCCCGTGGAGGCGATGGCCAGAACCCTTGCAAGGGTACGTAAAGGGGAGAATACTATTGCCGTTACAGGTAATGTGCTGCGGGATTATCTTACTGATCTCTTTCCTATTCTTGAATTGGGAACCAGTGCCAGGATGCTTTCCATCGTTCCGTTAATGGGTGGCGGCGGGCTTTTTGAAACGGGTGCAGGAGGCTCCGCGCCGAAACATGTTCAGCAGTTTTTGCAGGAAAACCATCTGCGCTGGGATTCTCTTGGTGAATTTTGTGCCCTGGTCGCATCTTTTGAGCATCTGGCCAATGCCTTTGATAATAAAAAGGCGGCAGTTCTGGCGAAAACACTGGATGAGGCCATTGGAAAGCATCTGGAACAGGGCAAGGCCCCATCCAGAAAGGTAAATGAACTAGATAACCGGGGAAGCCATTTCTATCTGGCCCTCTATTGGGCAGAGGCCCTCGCCGCGCAGAGCGAAGATTCTGAATTACAGGCAAAATTTCAACCCGCTGCCGGGGCATTACAAAATGCTGAAGCGGAAATTATCAAGCAGCTAAATGCTGCTCAGGGTAAGCCGGTGGATATTGGCGGATATTATCATGCTGATGCTGGGCTGCTTGAAAAGGCGATGCGTCCAAGTACCCTTTTCAACGCAATTATTGATCAACTCTGAGATTCTGGTTTTTCTTTTCCCGCAGGTAAGTATTGGGCACGGGCAGAATAGAAGACACCCTGTTACGGCATTCCAAACGGAGCGTCTTCTATTCTGCACTGCAGAAAGTTTGTACAAAGACCGTATTCTTAATGGTCGATGGGGGCATTTTTGAGAAACCGGGTCAGTTCGTCTACCGGTAGTGGCCGGGAATAATAATATCCCTGGATAATGTCACATCCCAGCTCGCGAAGAATCGACAGCTGTTCAGCTTTTTCCACCCCTTCGGCAATAACTTCAAGACCAAGACCATGGCCCATGGTGATGATGGTTTTGGCAAGCCCGATATTTTTGCTATCGCTTTCTATTCCGTTGACAAATGATTTGTCGATTTTCAGCCGATGCAGCGGAAATTCTTTCAAATAGGCAAGAGACGAATAGCCGGTACCAAAATCGTCAATGGAGATGGTGCCTCCCATCCTGTTGAAATTTTTCATAATATCCACGGATCTCTCAATGTCTTGCATGATGAGGCCCTCGGTTATTTCAAGCTCCAGATTCTGGGGGGTAATACCCGTCTTCCTGATGATTCTTTTTAACTGCTCCAGCAAATTGTCTTCAAGAAAGTGACGGGGGGAGATATTGATAGACATGCGGACAGGATAGCCCATCTCGTCCTGCCAGATTTTTGCCTGCATGCATGCTGTATATAGTACCCATTCGCTCAGCGGCAGAATCAGACCGCTTTCCTCGGCAACCGGAATAAAGGAAGAGGGAGAAATATAGCTTTCGTCATCAAGTATCCAGCGGGAAAGGGCCTCAACCCCAACGATCTTGTCGTCCTTGAGGCGTAACTGGGGCTGATAATGGAGCTCCAGGGCCGATCGGGTCAGGGCTGTTCTAAGCTGGTTTTCCATACGTAACCGCCGCTGGATAAGCTCATTCATTTCCCCGGAGAAAAAAAGAAAATTGTTCCGTCCGTTTTTCTTTGCTTCATACATGGCAATATCAGCATTTTTCACAAGTTGATCGGCGTTGTCCCCATCCTTGGGGAAAAGGCTGATACCGAGGGAGCCGGAGGTGTAAAAATCATTACGGTTAATGGTGAGAGGTGTCCTGAGAAGATGCATTATTTTATCTGCAACCGTCGCTGCGATGGTTGTGTCGATAAAACCTTCAAGCAGGATGATAAATTCATCACCGCCAAGTCGGGCAACGGTGTCGCTTTCCCTGCAGGCCTTTTTCAGTCGTTCAGCGATCTTCTGGAGCAACAGATCGCCGCCGGAATGGCCTATTTGGTCGTTTACTTTTTTGAAATTATCCAGATCAAGGAAAAGAATTGCCACATGCTCATTTTTTCTTGCAGCTCTCATTACGGCCTGTTCCAGACGATCAAAAAACAACGCCCGGTTGGGCAGGTTCGTGAGAGGATCGTGGGTTGCCTGGTGGGTGAGTTTTGCCAGCGCTTCCTGTTTTTCCGTGATATCATTAATACTGAGCAAAGCACCGCATACCTGCCCGTTTCTGTTTCGGAGCGGGCTGACGTTTATTTTGAGAATATGGGTCCGCGCCTTCGTATCCTGATAATATACCTCATTTTCAAGATAAACAGCCCGGGATGTCTCAATACATTCTCTGACAAGTTCCTCACTGCTTTTACTTGAGTGTTCTTCTTGTATGGAAAAGATTTCCTGCAAGGGCCTGCCGATTACCTTTTCATTGGTATACCCGGTGAGCTCCTCGACCACCGGGTTAATATGTTTAATCTTGCAGTTATTATCTGTAGTAATGACTCCGTCAGCAATAGAGTGCAGCATAACCAGAGCCTGTTCTCGTTCTATAAAAAGACTTGCAACCAGCCTGTCAAGTCGTTTCCATGCCCAGAGCGGGTAGCTGAGAATAAGAGTGGTCAGGGCTGCGGCCGGAGGAAACCAGATTTTGTTGACAACAAGTAAAAATCCGGAGAGAAAAATAATAGATAGGGCCCCAATAAGAATAGCAAGCTGGACGCCCCTTTGGGAGGGAATAGTGTAGCAGAGCAGCACAATGAAGATAAGGACAGTAGACAAAAGTGCGCGTGTACTTTTGTCCGTTGGCGTAATAACGAGGTCATGTCGTAAGGCATGTATCAGGTTAGCATTGATTTCGACGCCGGACATAAAAAGAGATTCACCGGAAACCGGTGTTGGCAATGTATCTCCGAGGGATGAAGCAGTTGTGCCCACCAAAACGATTTTATCACGGAGTAGACTTGGGTCGAAATCCGGTTCCATAAAAACTGCACAGGAGATTCGCTGGAAATGTCCGGGCCTACCTGCAAAGGAAAGGAGCACTTCGTCAGATCTGACCCAGGCTCTGGAGCGGCCGGGAGCGACCGACTGGGAATCAGCTGTCTCTTTTGATGCATTACCCCTGGCTACATTCAGGGTTGCCAGGGCAAAGGCTGGCCATTCAGGATAACCAATCCCTCCCTTGAGGTAGGTACGACGAACAATACCGTCTGCATCCACTTCAAAATCGACATGACCAAGCCCTGCGGCGGCTTCTGTGAAAATGGGAATCGGTTTTACAAGATGCAGACGTTTGCTCTTGTCATTGAAATCGGCAAACACCGGCATAACGACTTTGCCGCTTCTTTCCAGAGCCTGAGCAAGAAGCCTGTCGTTTTTTCTGTCATTGCGATCCGGTTCTGACATGATAATATCAAAACCGATAACCTTGGCGCCACCTATAGAGATTTTATCTATCAGATCCGCATGTATCTCTCGAGGCCAGGGCCATTGGCCATAACGAGCAAGGCTCTCGCTGTCTATAGCGATAATGATAATATCCTCTGTCGGTGTTCTCTTGGGGTAGGTGGAAACATAGTCATAAATAAACCGGTCAACACGAACCAGAGTGCTCGTGTAAGACAGGTAATACACCAGAACGAGAAGGAGGAGCGGCAGAAGCAGCCGCCACCATGAATCATTTGAAAAATCTCTTTTCATAAAAGAACAATAGCCAACACGAGTAATAACGAACCTGTAACAAGAAGCGGATGAGGTGGAGGGGAAGGTACAGTTACCGCCTGGGGTGTGGAAAATGGACCGGTAAAACCATCTGGAGTAATGGTTGCCACCCGACAGTAATAGGTACCTGGAGTTAGTGTCTGGAGATTAAATTTTGGTTCTGTAAGTTCCTGGTCGATAAAAGGTCTGGAAAAGGCTTTATCACGGGAAATCTGGAAACGATACCTGTTTTTTGTTTTTGAGCCGGGCCAGCGATAAACCATTTCTTTTGTGTCCATCTTGGCGTCTGAGGTATCAGGACTGGGCGGAGGACAACGAAATTTTTGCGGGACACTATATGGCCCTTCAATTCCAGACGGGTTCACGCTGGCAAGCCTCCAGTAGTAAACTCCCGGGTTTAACTGTTCCCGGGGAGTATATTGCGTCTGGTTATGGTTGTCTATATTTGTCTGCAAGGTCGTGAAATCATCGTCACTTGCAAGCTGGAAATGGTAATGTTCAGCCTCTTTGGGTTGAGACCAGTGAAAGCTTGGCTGGCAGCTTTCTACTACCGCATCTGCTGCCGGAGAGAGTGCTACTGGAGGAAGAGGATGGGCTTCCATGGTAAACTGATGAATTGAATAGAGACCTTCCAGCCCGATATCATCTATTCCATTGACTCGGAGAAAATACTCCCCGTTGGGAAGATCGGGCCCCCAAAGATTTATTCCGGGGAATGTTCTATCAAACAACAGCGAATTGAAATCCTGAGTGGAGGCAATTTGCATTCGATAGCTATTTGCTTCGGGGATTGGCTGGAGTTTAATCGGGAAGGGTACCTTAAATATTTTTTTGTTGACTTTGGAAAGATCTGGCGGTGGCAGGAGTTTTACTGGTGGCGATGGCTTATGATCAGGAAAGGTAATCAAACCATAACCGTTTTTGAGCCGGTCAGTTGCTCCAGAGCTATCAAGCTGGACAGATCCGGTCAGTACTTCTATCCGGGAAGAGCCATCAGGGTTTGCTCCAACCCGGTATTCTGTCCCACGAACAGCGGCAACGGCAGAAGGTGTCTTGATTTCGAACCGTGAACCCGGACCCGATCTGGGAATAATCTTGCTATGTGTTCGGCCAGATTTAAGAAATAGATCTGTTTCTGCCATTCCGGTTGAGCCGTAACGCATAAGCTTTCCGAGCCTCATTTCTGATTCTGCCTGGACTAAGACCTTGGATCCGTCTGCAAATTCCAGGGTTACATTACTACCGGCTGCGGTTTGGATACGATCATTGCTCCAAAGGAACATACCAACAGCAGCTGTTGTTTCGGACTCGGTATTATTCCTGATAACAGCGGCTCCACCGGAGACAGCAGCTATCCTGGCTACAGACGCGCCTTTTTTCAGCCATTCAACGGGGATGCGAATCTTTGAGCCAGGCTGCAGATGAAGAGAATCTTCAATTTGGTTGAGGTCTGCCAGTTTTTTCCAATAACGCATGCAGCGAAGATTTTTTTTGCCGATTTTCCAGAGGTTGTCTCCTTGCTGGACGGTATAGACCCATTCCTCGCCGAAGACAAGGGACGGTCGCATAAGACAGGCGGACAAGACAATCAAAAGAAGAGCTTGAATAATAACGGGAACTGTTCTCATGAGCAGAAGCTCCGGGTATGGGTGACAAGAAATCACAGACCAGTCGGCATTCTTCAACCAGTTGCAAAAAATACTGACCTCAGACTAAAGAAAAACGGGCAAATAATCAACAAGAAAAGCTGTAACAATCCAGTGGGAAGTTTGCTGCATTCCAGAAAATATTCAGCCTCAATCCGGGTTTCAACCTGTCTTCTGTTTTGGCAGGGAAAGAATATGGCTTACCTCGCGTACCATCGCACATTCGCAATAGGTCGTGCATCGCTGGGTTTGATCTATTTCCATACAATACCCCGGACAATTTTCTTCTCCAGTCTGTTTCTTGGTATAAACCTCTCCCTTGTACAGATCTAAAAATTCCCTGGTATAGACTGCCATGGTCGAACTGCATTTATTGACTGTATGGTTAAAGTAGAACAAGCCATACTCAAGTTTTTCAAAGTCTGCCTGATAGCCGATAAGCGTAACGTTCTTGTCAGCAAGAAACTCTTCCCGGTCGTTCCAGATACAACCGCACATATTGCAGATCTTAAATGGGTCTCTTGCGGTTTCTTCTTTCATCACTTGATCCTGGAGTACGTAAGCTCGTTTTTTGGAAAGGGGTTCTGCGGGGAGCTATAGAAATAGTATATACCTTTTTCCTGTGCTGACTCAAGGGCAACACAGTTACCTTTACGGAAGGCAACTGTGTTCAGCCAAGGCTTTCGCAGCAGATCACGCCTCACTCCCAGATGCTGCAGAAGGTGTTTTCATTTTTTTGTAATAGCATTGTCTTTCTATATTCTTCAGTCAGCGAAAAGGCCTGATTCGGTTTCCTGACGATTTTTTGTGAGATTGTTATTAACTATCATTAATACTATAAATACTTCGTAATATCAAAATTTGAAATACAAGGCGTTAAAATAATTTTAATATGCTGACATGGATAAAACCATCCATATACTTCGTAATATTGCATATATTACGAAGTATATGGATGGTGACAAGAATGTCGCATAATATTCCCGGGCGAAATTTTGCTTAATTAGCCTTTCAGGTGTGACATAGCTTGAATTATCAAGCGGCCAAAAAAACGATTTACGGCGAAAACCATTTTGAGGCTAAAAATGCTCCCGTGTCCAGTTGTTGCTTTTTCCCTGCGTTTTCGATTTGTTCAAGATGCTCCAAAGGGACATCTTTGGGGAAATGAATAGCTGTCTTGATAAGACATTCCCTCGATATGAGTTTTTTCATCTCTTCCGGGGAGCGAAAGAATATATTTTTAAAGAGGGAATGGCCTTGCGCCGCCTTTTTCCTGCGCCGCTCTGCCCAGGGGCTGATACTGTTCAGGGTCGTCACCACAATTGTGCCACCAGGGATGACAATGCGGTTAAGCTCTATAATAGCCGATTCCGCATCTTCAACAAACTCGATGGCGGTCATTGATACCGCCTTGTCAAAGGAATTTGCAGCAAAAGGAAGCGAACACATGTCGGCGCATAACGGGATGAAATTCTCGTTGGTCAATTCTGATTTAGCTACTTCTATCATGGGACAGGAGATATCCATTCCGGTAACAACTGCACCCTTTTTCAATATATTACGGGTGAATATGCCTGTGCCGCAGCCGACGTCCAGAATTTTTTCTCCCGGCGCTGGTTCCAGGAACTCCGTAAGCAGCTCTTCTTCATATTGCTTTACATAGCGTCCGATTGGAGTAGTAAACCAGCTGTTATATTGATCTGCCCAGTTGTCAAATAAAGAATCTTTCATGCCGGAATGTATTTTCCCTTTTTAGTGGGTTCCTGGGTTTCTTTAAGGTATGTATTTCCTTCCATAACAGTCAAGACCGTAAGAATTTCAATATTTTTTTTCAGGGCGGGGAACAAAAAAAACAGAAAACCCTCAAATATTGTCAACATATGTACAACAGTTTTTATTTGCGTTCTTTGTCAGAATATAAAATAACAATAAATATCAATGTGATAGATGCCTTTTCTATGGAATTAAAAAAGAGAAGTTTTTCTGTCACTCATGCCCGGAAAAGAATACTGAATTGCTCACTCAGCATTACCACATGTCCACCGCCGAGAGTATACTATCAGTATGAACAAGATGATTCATTTTTTATAAATTTTTATATAGAGGAGAAACAATAATGAACCTGCAGGAACAATACAATTTAAAACCCGGTCAATACGCAAACGAAATTGCATCCATTTCTGTTTTTTCCGACACAAAGCAGCTTTTGAGAGAGGTTGGATGTAAGGTTATCAAAACCGTAAAGGAAAATAACAAGCCTGTAAACTACCTCAAGTTCTAAGTAAAAACTCCCTGTCACAATAGTCGCTGAGTCGCTGGCAGGGAGATTTTTGTTCTTCCCTGATTTTTTCTGTGTTTTTTCCCTGTACTACCTATTCCCTCGCTGTCTGTTTTTTGATCAGGGAAAAATTTTCTCCGGCATCAATGACCTTACGTCTCTGTTCCTGATCCGTGTGCTGGTAGATCATTGTTGTCTGAATATTTTTATGCCCCATAATACTCTGAACGGTGCGTATATCCGCACCATTGCGGCAC
>PDWJ01000561.1_pt1 | contig 53654 bp, 42 predicted proteins | sample 1430881 | NCBI WGS metagenome assembly PDWJ01 (sample SAMN01162460, study PRJNA174530) | Oral metagenome, whole genome shotgun sequencing project. | biome: Marine environment; feature: Marine mammal; material: Swab sample of the gingival sulcus; isolation source: swab sample of gingival sulcus...
TTTGCCGGTGGTTTTTGCTATGCTTGTTCATAGAGTCCTTTACCTATTGGGTGTGTTTGTACTTGTTGTAAACTTGGCGGTTTTTAACAAACATTATAATACGTTATCCAATTTTAGAGGACTCTTTTCTTTTACAAATCACCTACTTTAGGTTATAATATGTGAACGACACGATGCCCTTGATTCGCCTGCAAAAATTTCTGTCCGAGGCTGGCGTCTGTTCACGGCGCAAAGGAGAATCCCAGATCCTGGCCGGTAATGTCTCGGTGAACGGCCGGGTGGTCGACCTTTTGGGGACAAAAATCGATCCGGATATCGACCGGGTGCATCTCAATGGCCGACGGGTGATGCGCCGGGAGTGTTCGGTTTATGTAATGCTCAACAAACCCGAAGGCATCGTAACAAGTTGTAGACATCGGGGGGAACCGGTGGTCACCGATCTGGTCGGGCTTCCGCAGCGGTTGTTTCCCGTCGGTCGGTTGGATCGGCAGTCCACCGGTATGCTGCTGTTAACCAACGATGGCCGCATACACCACCGACTGTCCCATCCGTCCTTTGATCATGAAAAAGAGTATGATGTCACCGTGCAGTGGCCTATTGCCGATGATGCCCTTGCCGCCATGTCTGCGGGTATGTCGCTGTCCGGTCAGATGACCCGGCCGGCCCGTGTACGACGGGTTTCCGGGCGCCGGTTTCGAATTGTTCTGAAAGAGGGCAAAAACCGCCAGATCCGGCGCATGGTAAAAAAAACAGGTAACCGGGTCGTGCGTTTGCATCGGATCCGGGTGGCAGGGCTGACCCTGGGCAATCTTGCCAAAGGAAGCTGGCGTCATCTGACCCCCGGGGAAACCAGACGATTGTTGCAGGGACTGAAACTGGAGCCGCTTTTTATTGTTGACCAATAACCCATGACCGCAGCCGGCCTGATGGATGCGTTCTTTAATGTTCGGCCAATTTGTTGTATGATCATAAACGGTTGCAAACACAGCCCGGAGTTTGGAAAATGGAAAAGTTGTAAATTGATCCAATTCGTTTTTCCTCCATTTCTGATGACCGGGTATTTTTTAGGTAAAAATTGAATTCAGGGAGAGCCCGGCAATGTTGACCTTTGATGACCTGTTAGAAAAAAAAGAGAAAATCGCCGTCGTGGGGCTGGGGTACGTCGGTCTGCCTTTGGCCGTGCATTTTTCCGACCATTTCGATGTGGTCGGATACGATTACCAGTCCAGCCGCATCACCGAACTCAAGTCCGGAACGGATCGAACCCTGGAGGTATCGGATGAGGAGATGGCCGCTGCCAGCGTCGATTACACCGACGATCCTGTGGCGCTGAAAGCGTGCCGGTTGATCATTGTCGCCGTGCCAACGCCGATCGATACATACCGCATCCCCGATCTCACGCCCTTGCGCAGTGCATCTGCCGTTACCGGTAAAAACCTGACGCCGGGCAGCTGCGTGGTGTTCGAATCCACCGTTTATCCCGGTGCCACCGAAGATGTCTGTATCCCCATCATCGAAAAGGAGTCGGGGCTGGTTTTCGGTCGGGATTTCACCGTGGGCTATTCTCCGGAACGCATCAATCCCGGCGACAAGGTGCATACCGTCGATAAAATCATCAAAGTTGTATCCGGATCCGATGCCCCTACGGCCGCGCTTCTGGAAAAAGTATACGGTACGGTGGTCAAGGCCGGCATCCACCTGGCGCCGACCCTTAAAGTGGCCGAAGCCGCCAAAGTAATCGAAAATACCCAGCGGGATCTGAACATCGCATTGATGAACGAATTGTCCATGATTTTCGATATCATGGGGATTGACACGGCGGCGGTATTGGAGGCCGCAGGTACCAAATGGAATTTTTTGCCCTTTCGGCCCGGGCTGGTGGGGGGGCACTGCATTGGTGTCGATCCTTACTATCTGACGTTCAAGGCCGAGTCCATCGGCTATCATCCGGAGATGATCCTTGCCGGCCGACGCATCAATGACGGCATGGGGAAACACGTGGCCGAGCGCGTCGTGAAATTAATGATCCAGGAAGGCAAACAGATCAATCACACCAAAGTCGGGGTGCTCGGTCTTACCTTTAAGGAGGATGTGCCCGACCTGCGCAATACACGAGTTGTCGATATCATCGCCGAACTGAAGGACTACGGCGTGGATGTGCTGGTTCACGATCCGCTGGCCGATGGCGACGAAGCCAGGTCCTATTACGGCATCGACTTGAAAGACCTGGAAGTCCTTGAGGGGGTGGATGCCCTGGTGGTTGCAGTGTGCCACCGCCAATACCTGGACATGGGCCTGGTTCGCCTGGCGGGCTTGTGCTCCGGCTCACGGGCCATCCTGGCCGATGTCAAAAGTGTCTTTGATCCGACCCTGGCAGTGGAAAAGGGCATTACCTATTGGCGTCTATAGCGGGAACGCCGTTGCGCATGACATTTTCCCAAGTTGTTACAGATTTCAGTTTATCCGGGTTCTATCACCAGGGTGTGGCAGATCCGGTCACACCCTTTTGGGGTTGCAGATTTTTTTAGGCCCGGCTATGGTGGATACCGGTACAGGCGTTTATGCTGCCATTGTTTATTTGTTCCGATTTGAACAAGGAGAACGTGTTATGTCCCGATTTGTATTGTTGATGGCAACGCTGATGGTCCTGGTTGGTTTTACAACTGCAAATGCAGGATCGGGGTTGAATATGGAAGACGGCATGTGGGAGATCACCTCACGGGTCAAGGTGCAGGGGATGACGGTGCCGACAATGACTTATTCCCAGTGCATGACCAAGGAAGATGCCGTCCCTCAAAACTCATCGCCCCAGCAAAATAACTGCAAGGTCCTGGACAAAAAGAAGGTAGGCAATACCGTTTCCTGGGCGGTTGTCTGCAAGGAACAGACCGGTGATATCAAAGGCAAGGGGTCGATCACATACCATGGCGACCGGTTCGAGGGACAGGTAACGATGGAATACGCAGGGATGGAGATGGTGACCGATATGAGTGGGAAACGCACGGGACCTTGCACCAAATAAACCATTGGACTGATTATTGGCCGGCATTGCTCCTTTTTCCCGTGAACAGATATCAAGCATTTATCGGATGAATTTATTTCTTGACAAGTTTCCGCCAACTGTGGACCTTGCCGTTGACAAACTCCTTGAGCATTTGAGTTTCGCCGAAAGAACACGCCTGGCCAACATGGACGAAACCGCCTTGATTCAATTCCATCGTTCCTATGGACGTTTTCTGCAAACCGAATTTCGAATTGCCGGCAACGATCCATTGCTGGCGTCATGCAGGCGTGCCGCACGTCTGGAAACCATTACTGCCGAACAGGCTTCTTTGATCATATTAAAGGCCCTTCAAAAACGCATTCTGGCGGGTAACGTGCTCAAATTGGTCAGGTAGTGGTGCCCATCCTCAACGGGTCGCGTTGTTAGATATCTGTATTGTGCGCCATCGGTGCCGCCGCAATGCCACCCTTGTTCGATTCTGGCTGTTTTCACAAGCCCGCCCGGAAACAATCATGAAGCCCTTGAAATTGGAGCGATGTTTGACATTTTATCGTGATACTTATAGGCTTATGCGAGATGACACATTGTTGACCGGGCACCATTGCAGTGGAAAAAAGGGTACACGATCCTTGATGTGTCGTGGCGGGAGCACCCTTATACTAAAGGAGCAAAGGGATGCGGCAGAAATATCGCATTTGCCGGACGCAAAAAATAAGACGATCAATATCAAAGCGTTCCGTCTACCATGTTGCGTGACGATCATTTCGATTTGATTGGCGAACAGGATTACGATGGAGAACTGATTGTCAGGCAGCACATCATAAGGAGAATCAAATGTCAGACCAGATTCGATTTGAAGTTGGCGGGAAATACGAAAATATGAAGGGTGTCTTTGAAGTCATTGCCATTCGAAGAGACGCTATGGATATTCGTTGGGAAAATGGTGAAGAAATATCCACACCAATTGAATTGCAGCAGAGAATTATCGAGCGCATGCAGCACGAAAAAGAGATGGAGGAAGCCCTGAACCTGCAGAAAGCCAAGAAGGCCAAAGCTGCGGCCTCGAAAAGTGGGAAACAATTTGCCGGTCTGGAGTCGAGCGATTTCAGAAATACGGTGTCCAAAACCGTTTGGCGTGGACGCGGTCAACTGGGAGGCGCTGTGGCCAAGCGTTTTAAATCCACGACGTTCAAATTTAATTCATGGGCTGTATTGCGGAAGCCGGAAGTCCAATGGCTGGATGTGAAAAGACAGAAACAGGAAGATCTTCCGCTGCAGGTGAAATTTTATGCCCGGGTAGAAGAAAAAGGACTCTTTTATGGGCTCCATATTCCTTCACCGAAGTCCGGCTCAAAGGAGACGACCGATTGGCATGCCATTCTGGCATGGATGGAAAAACCGGAAAATGAACTCTGGTTAAAAAAGCAGTGTGTCTTGCATGAGCTTTGTATCATTGATCTCAACGGTAAGGGGTTTCAAGGTGCACTGAGGCTGGTGGATGATCAGTGGACGCATGTTGTTTCGGATGAAGATGCGACTGTTATCGAATCGCTGACGTCATTTTTGTCCGATGCATATCAAACCGGAGAATTGAGCCTGCGCGTTGAAAGATTTATTCCTCAAGATGCCGTTATCGAGAAAAAGAACGATATCGCTGGCGATTTGATCGCTTTGTTCGAGAGTCTGATGCCGATGTATGCGGCAACTGCAGAGCCGCTTGGTTGATACCTGATCGGCAGCCTTCCGATGTACCAGGTTTTCACCCTGAAATTGCCGCCACCGGTTGCCGCCGATCCGGATGCCGTTGTTGCGGCCCTGGGGAAAAAGATCGGCCGGCACCTGGATTCGGATCGGGTCCTCATCACCCGGCGCTCCATTGATGCCCGTAAAAAGCGGATTTACGTGAATCTGACGGCGCATGTCTTCGACGATGGCGAAACGGTGCGTGCCAACCGACCCGTTTTTGTCTATAAGGATGTGTTTGGGGCGCCACCGGTGGGTGTCGTCGGCAGCGGCCCGGCAGGGCTGTTTGCCGCCTTGAAACTGGTCGAACTGGGCCTGAAGCCGATTGTTCTGGAAAGGGGCAAACCGGTGGATAAACGCCGCCGGGATGTCGCGGCCCTGAATCATCGGGGGCTTTTGGAAACGGAATCCAACTACGCTTTCGGCGAAGGCGGAGCGGGAACCTTCTCCGACGGAAAGCTGTACACACGCTCCAAAAAGCGGGGAAACCACCGCAACGTGCTACATCGCCTGCACCAACACGGTGCCGATGAACGCATTCTGGTTGACGGTCATCCGCATGTGGGTTCCAATCGTCTACCGGACATCGTCGCCGCCATGCGCAAAACCATACAGCGCTACGGCGGCGAGATTCATTTCGGAAGCAGGGTGTTCGATTTATCGCTGCACAATGGCCGGGTCACTGGTGTAAAACTTGAGGATGGAAAGCGCATTGACGCCGCTGCGATCATCCTGGCCACCGGCCACAGCGCCTATGACGTCTATACCATGCTGAGGCGCCGCAAGATCGACCTTGAGGCCAAACCCTTTGCCATGGGGGTTCGGGTTGAACACCCCCAACGGTTGATTGATCGGATCCAGTACCATGGCCAGCCCCGCGGGAAATACCTGCCGGCGGCCAGCTATCGGTTGACCCAGCAGGTGGACGGTCGTGGCGTCTACAGTTTTTGCATGTGTCCGGGAGGAATCATTGTGCCCGCAGCCACCCTTGCGGAGACTATTGTGGTCAACGGCATGTCCTTTGCCAAGCGCAATTCACCTTTTGCCAATGCCGGCATTGTTGTCGAAGTTCAACTCAGCGACATCCCTGAAGCGGATGCTGCCGGACCGCTGACCGGATTGGAATATCAGCACCGATTGGAGCGCATGGCCTATGAAAACGGAGGCGGGGGAATGGTTGCACCGGCCCAGCGCCTGACCGATTTTGTGCATGGCCGACCCTCCGGCCACCTACCCCGATGTTCTTACCCGCCCGGCGTCGTTGCATCCCCCATACACGAATGGCTTGATCTGCCCTTGCGCCGGCGTCTACAGGCTGCCTTCAGGGCCATCGACCGTAAAATGAACGGCTTCGTGTGCGACGAAGCCCTGGTTGTGGGGGTGGAATCGCGGACATCTTCTCCGGTGAGAATACCCCGATGCCCGCAAAGCCTGCAACATGTTTCCGTGAAAGGCTTGTTCCCGTGTGGCGAAGGCGCCGGCTATGCCGGCGGCATTGTTTCATGTGCCGTGGACGGGGAACGTGCCGCCGAGGCTGTGGCACGCTGTTTGAGAAACTGAGGTCCTTTCTTTTTCCATTTTCTTTTTTGCCTAAATGCCTTAGACTCGTGTCTGTTCAGAAACAGGCAACTTGGATCGGAGGCAGGGCTTTTCTACTGCCGGGAGGTACAGGGTGTTGGCTGCTTTTTCTCCGTGAACAGGTACGAAAGGATGATTCGAATCACATAGGCTGTTTTTGCCCGTCGGTGGTGCCGACGGATCCTTGATCGTTCAATCCGGGCAGATCGTACGTGGTGTACCGGGGGTTATTTTCGGCAAACGATGAATTCTGATGATTCAATCCAACCACAATCGGGGCGTTTGGTTGAACCACCCCTTTTCGATCATCAATCGATACCTGTTTCAGGAGATGGTCCCGCCTTTTCTGATCAATCTGGCCTTTTTCTCTTTCATCTTCTTGATGAAACAGATCCTCGAAATCACGGACATGATCGTTAACCGCAACGTGGGGCTGGGATCTGTGGGGCTTTTATTGATCTACACGATGCCCCATTTTCTACAGTACGTGATTCCCATGTCCATCATGATGGCGGTGCTGCTGACCTTTTTGAGGATGTCCGGCGACAACGAGATCATGGCGCTCAAGGCGGGGGGCGTGAGCGTATATCGGTTGGTGTTGCCGGTGATGTGCTTCAGCCTGGTGGGGACGCTGATCACGGCCTGTATGACCCTTTACGGTGTGCCCGCGGGCACGCAGCGGTTCAAGGCCCTGGTGGTCGATGTAGCCACGAAAAACCTGAACGTCAGCCTGAAGGCGCGTACCTTCAACGACAGTTTCAAGCAGATCATGCTGTATGTAAACCGGATCGATCCGGAAAGCGGCGACCTGCGCCAAGTGCTCATTGAGGACAGTCGCACACAGGGTGTCAACAACACCGTTATCGCCCGCAGGGGGCGCCTTGTGTCCGATGCAAAAAAAATGGTTTTTCATCTGCATCTCTACGATGGCAGCATCAACCAGGTGGATTTGCACAAGCGTACATCCCATACGATTCGCTTCCAGACATACGATATCCGTCTGGATCTGAAATCGGTCATGACAGACCCGGGCCTGTTGCACACCTCTCCCGGTGAGATGGCCCTGCCGTTACTCAGGCAGTATATTGATTCGGCCGGGAAGGGGACGCCCCGCTATTTCAAGGCATTGCTGCATTATTACAAAAAATTTTCCATTCCCGCAGCCTGTTTGACAATGGGCTTGCTGGCCCTGCCGTTGGGACTTCAGGCCCGCAACACCAACAGGGCCTATGGCATCGGTTTGGGGCTTTTTTTTTTCCTGCTTTACTATATTCTTTTATCCGTGGGGTCGGCTTATGGAGAGAACGGGCACTATCCGCCCGTGGTCGGCATGTGGCTTCCCGATGTGGTACTGGGCGGCTTCGGTGTCTGGCTGCTGATTCGGTCGGCCCGTGAGCGTCCGCTGGCGATTCACCGCATGGAGGCGTTGGTCGAGCGGGTGGTCCGATGGGGCCGAAAAACATGACCATCCTCTATCGCTATGTTACCAGGGAGATTCTGGCATGCCTGGCCATCGTGCTGGCGGTGGTGCTCAGCATATACCTGGCCATCGATTTTATCGAAAAGATCGATAATTTTATGGAAGCCGGTATTCCTGCCGGCCGGTGTGTCGTTTTGTTGCTATACAAACTGCCTTTCATTATCGTCCAGATCGGGCCGCTTGGCTTTCTGTTGTCCATCTTGATCGCTCTGGGACTGATGAGCAAGCGCAATGAGGTCATCGCCCTGAAAAGTTGCGGCATCGGAACCTCCCATTTGCTCAAGCCGACCCTGGTCCTCGGGATCGTGATAAGTGGCCTGTTGTTTGTAGCGGCCGAGATGGTGGTGCCAACCTTTACGGGCAACGCCAATCGTATCTGGCTGCAGGAAGTTCGCAAAAAAAATATCTATGCGACCAAAACCAATGACATCTGGATGCGCAGCGCCAGAAAGATCGTCCATATCAGACAGTTTTTTCCGGATGAAAAGCAGGTGAGGGGCATCACCATTCACACCTTTGATGAACATTTCAACCTTGTGGCACGCACGGACGCCGTTTCCGGCTTTTTTGAGCATGGCTGTTGGCATCTTTCGGAGGTGATTCAACAGGACTTCGATGACGGTCCGGACGGTGATCGGATACAATTGCTCGATACACTGATCGCTGACTTTCAACTGCTTCCCGAAGATCTGGCCCAGGTGGCCAAACGATCCGATGAAATGGGATTGGCCGAACTGGGTTGCCATATCGAGAAGGTGGAGCGAGAGGGGTATCCGGCCACACGCTTTCGGGTGGACTATCATGCCAAAATTGCCGCATCGGTGGTCTGTCTCCTCCTCAGCCTCCTGGGAGCAGGGATCGCCCTGCGGGGGAAATTGCGGGAAGGTATGCCCGTCAGCATCACCTACGGACTGGCCGTCGCTTTTCTTTACTGGATTTTCAACAGCTTCTGCCTATCACTGGGATATGCGGAACGATTGTCGCCGGTGGTGGCTGCGTGGGTGGCCAACGTGGTGCTTGCCTGCGTATCCGGACTGTTTCTGCTGAACGCACGCTGATTGGTGTGTCGGCGCGTATCAATGATAAAAAAGCATAGGTACTCACAGTGCATTTCCTATATAATCTGGTTTTCCTGGTTGCCCTGGTTCTGCTGGGACCTGTCTGGATACCCGTGGTGTGCCTGCGCCGAAAATACCGCTCCACAATGGCCCACCGACTGGCCATGGCCGGTATTCCCGGCAAGGCCGCCGACCGTGGAGATACTTCCGGGCACCGCCGTATCTGGGTGCATGCCCTGTCGGTGGGAGAGGTGATGTCCGCGGAGCCTTTGGTGGCGGCCCTTTCCAAAAAATATGGTGCGGAAAATCTGGTTTTTACCGCATCCACGCGCACCGGCTTCCAGACCGCTCAGCGGTTGATGAACGCGCATGTTCTCGCCGTGCGTCATTTCCCCTTCGATCTGCTTTTTTCCGTGAACCGGGCCATCGATGTGATCCGGCCCCGTCAGGTGATTATCGTCGAAACCGATATATGGCCCAATGTACTCCTGCAATTGAGACGTAAACGAATTCCTGTTTACCTGGTCAACGCGCGGTTGTCCGACCGCTCGTGGCGGGGTTACATGCGAATGAGACCGCTGATGGCCCGTCTGCTGGCGGTGTTTGCACGAATTTGCGTTCAGACCGATATGGATCGAAGCCGTTTTCTGGAAGTCGGCGCTCCCCCGTCTCGGCTGACAACCACGGGCAACATAAAATTCGACCAACCGCTGGTTCGACTGTCCATTGATCAACGATTTCATTTGCAGGCATGGCTCAACCTGCCGTTGGACATACCCATCTGGGTTGCGGGCAGCACCCATGAAGGCGAAGAGATCGTTTTGGCAGACGCATTCAAACAACTTCAGAAATCCGGTAGGGCGTCGGCATTGGTCGTGGCACCGCGGGATCCGGAACGGGCTGCCGAAGTCTCCCGGTTGTTCCGGCGTGTTGGAATCGATGCCGTGCTGCTGGAGCGGGCATCGCATCGACCCTCACCCAACCAGGTGGTGATCATCGACCGCATCGGCTTGCTTCGAGATCTTTACGCCATTGCCGACCTAACCTTTGTCGGCGGCAGCCTGGTCGATTCCGGCGGTCACAATCCCCTGGAGCCGGCATCGGTGGCCAGGCCGATCCTGGCCGGCCCGGACACCGGCAATTTTCGGTGGATATACCGTACCCTTGAAGAAACGGGAGGCCTGATGCGGGTTTGCGATGCGCAAAGTTTGGCAACAGGTCTGATTTCCTTATTGGATGACCCTGATCGGCGGGTTCACATGGGACAATGTGCCCACGACGTGTTTCGCCGGCACCGGGGTGCGGTGAAACGCACACTTGTCGCTATCCATGACCCGGGCGCAGGACCATATCCATGAAACGCTTACGGTTCCTCATGGAACGCATTCGAAATCGCATGATAGGCATTATCGAAGGGCCGGCGCGGGCACCGTTTTTTTCGGTGGAGACCTTTTTGCTGGTGATTTCAAAGGTGTATGGCGGTGTTTTATGCCTGCGGCGTCATCTGTACACCCGCGGTGTGCTCTCTTCCGCATCGGTTCCCTGTCCGGTCATCTCCATCGGAAATGTGGTTGCCGGCGGCGCCGGTAAAACCCCCATGACCGTTTTTGTGGCCCGGTTGCTCAGGGACAGGGGGATACGTGTAGCCGTGGTCAGCCGGGGATACCGGGGCAAGATGGAAGCCCGGGGGGGCGTCGTCAGCGACGGCCGGACCATTTACATGGGGCCTGACGATGCCGGTGACGAACCCTGTCTATTGGCCCGTTTGCTTCCCGGTGTTCCGGTGATCATGGGCCGGAACCGCCACCGGTCCGGTCAACTGGCTGTTGATCGATTCGATGCACAGGTCGTTGTCCTGGATGATGGGTTCCAGCACCTGCGGCTGCGGCGCAGCATGGACCTGGTGTTGCTGGACGGTCGATCCCCCCTGGGAAACGGCCACCTGCTGCCCCGGGGGGTGTTGCGCGAACCGCCGTCGGCTCTGCGAAGTGCCGGGGCCATTGTGTATACCCGTTGCAATCACCCTTCGGTGTCCGTTCCACGTATTCATTTTACAGGTAAGATCCCCTCTTTTTACACGACCCATCGTCCGGTGGTCCGATATCCCCCCGGAGCGAAAGGGGATGTTTTTATCCGCCATTGTGCGGATATACGGACCTTACGGGGCAAACGTGCGTTGGCTTTCGCCGGCTTGTCCAATACGGCCCAATTTTTCGAAAGCCTGGAGCGGGCAGGCTGTATTCTCGATCAGCGCATCTCCTTTGCCGATCATCACCCTTACAGCCTTGCGGATCTGGGCCGGGTTGCCCGGGCAGCCGGGAAAATCCATGCGGATATTCTGGTGACCACCTTGAAGGATTTCGTCAAGTTCGAATACCATGATCAATGGCCCATGCCGTTGGTCGTGGTGGATGTGGAAATACAATTTTCGGGTGGAGACATATCTTTCAGGAAGCTGATCGATCGATGGGCTGTTAAGATTTTTAATGCCTGATTTTGTATCGGTGCTGTTCTATAAAAAAAGTTAAAGGTTGTGACGCCATCAGACCCGGATTTTCGATGTTTCGTTTGGCTTGCCATCAGGCCTGTTTCGCGGCCAGGCAATCATGCATAATTGGAGAAATACGAAAAATGTATATTATTACAAATAATTGACGCATCCATAAAAACCGTTTTCCGGCATGGTCCGGGAGAAAAATAATTGATATTTTCTTTGATGGTATGAGTTTTGTATGAAAATTGGCATGCAATCATATGGAGACATCATGAATAGACAATCCGGATTCACCCTGATCGAGTTGTGCGTCGGTATCGCCATCTTCGCGGTGCTGGTCATGATCGCCATCCCCAACATGATCCGCTGGCGAACCAATACACAGTTGAACACCTTTGGCCGGGAGGTTTTTTCGGCCATCCAGTATTGCCGTGTGGAAGCGGCGCGGCGCAATTGTTTTGTCGTTCTGGATTTCGATGATGACGGCAACGGAAAGGTTGAGAGGTATGTTGCCTGGGCCGACGACGGCGAGGGAACTGCAGACGCGGATCAGAACGGGACGCCGGACGGTGCCGAGAACAATGTACGGGATGGTGACGAAACCGTGTTTTTTGAGGTCGTGTTGCCGGACAACATCAAGATCCCGACCCTTCCTTTCGGTGCCGGTCTGGGCCTGACGCGTTTCAATTCGCGGGCCATACCCAGCTTTGCCGGTCCGGTTACCATCACCAACCCCCGGTTGGGACGGACCATTAACATTGAGCTATACAGCGGCGGCGGCGTAGAAATCCGATAACCTTTTGCCAAGAGAGATGTTCATGCAACAGGCCCATACCCAAGACGGCTTTTCCCTGATCGAACTGATGGTCTCCACGGCCATCGCCGGCATTGTACTGGCGGCCATTTCCACAGCCTATCTCGATCAGTTGCGAACCAACCAGACCACCCGGCTGGTCATCGAACTGAACCAGAATATCCGCGCTGCTTTGGTCGCCATGGAGCGCGACGTGCGCATGCTGGGAACCGACCCCACCAAGGAAACCAACGCAGGGGTGATACTCGCAACGGATACCAGCTTTTGCATGGCTTCGGACAATGGGGGGGTGGACAACGATCCCGGCAATGGCAGCAACGCACTCAATGATGGAAATGACAACGATGGCGACGGCATTGTCGACGAAGGCATCGACGGTTTGGACAACGACGGCGACGGGCTGGTCGATGAAAGGGACGAGGAGGAATGGTTTGACAAAGATATCACCGACAAAGGTGAGATCATCATGTACGACCTGGATAGCGGCAACCTTCGGCGGCGGTATAACCTGTCCGGCACCGATGAAAACGTAGTCAAGAATCCCTCGATCGATTTGTCGAAGGTGCAGGTGGACCACCTGGCCCGCAACATAGACGTCCTCAACTTCGTTTACCTGGACGACAACAACCCGCCGCAGCCCCTCGCGACCCCGGTGACCGGTATGGCCCTGGAAGATATCCGCGCCGTGCAGGTGACCATCGTGGCCAGAGCTTTCGACGGTAAACCCCCGCCGCTTTCACGCCCTTACACGGACAAGCGCGTCTACACCAACCAGCAGGGCGAGGTGCTGCTGGACAAATCCGCTGCACCGGATCACTTCCGGCGCAAAATCGTTACCACGACCCTGAAGATCCGCACCCGGCAATAATGATTTTCAATAAGGCGGCAGGCATGAAAAAAACAATTGATCACCAATCTGGCGGCTTTACCCTGATCGAGGTCCTCGTGGCCGTCACCATTTTCGCCATCGGTATCCTCGGGGTGGCCAGCATGCAGATGACGGCCACCAGGGGCAATGTGGCCGCCGGCAATCTCACCCACAATGTCATGGTCTCCCAGAGCCAGGAGGAAGACCTGCTGATGATCCCCTATCATGCGAACCGGCTCGATGCCGGCACCCAGACACCGGCCCAGGATGCCGATGGGGTGGATAACGACAGCGACGGCACCGTCGACGAGTCGGGCGAGACCGGCCCCATCATCGTGACCTACGAGGTGGCTGAAGACACGCCGGTGATCAATTCCAAAACCATTACCATGACGGTGACCAAAAACCATTTCACGGGGCGCAAGACCGCCACCATCATCCATGTCATTCCGGAGATTATCTGACTCATGAACAGAACCGAAACCCCTCATGACAATGTTCTGGCCAACGAAAACGGCGGCGTGGTCATCATCACCGCGATTCTTGTCCTGGTGGTGCTGAGCATCCTCGGCATTTCGGCCACGGACACGACCATTACGGAAAAACATATCGCCATCAACGACCAGCGTTCCAAGATCGCTTTTTTCCATGCCGACGGCGCGATTTTCGCGACCATCAAGTTGATCTCCCATGCGCTCGACACGCCCGCATCTGCCGATAAAATCATCCCCGGGTCAACCGATGCGCCGGGAATCACCTATCTGTCCGGTGCCACCGATCCGCACGAGGAATTTTACGACCAGATCGCGGAATTCGCCGTCCACGATCCGGATAAGGATATCGATTTTTTCGTCGGCAATCTGGACGCCGATTCCGAGGTCGAGTTCCTCGACCCGGCGCACACCGAGGGCGGGGGCGTCGAATTTCTTATGGAAGCCGAGGGGATCGGCTACACCGTTGTCGCCAAGGATTACCTCATCACCGCCAACGGTTATCACAATCGCAATGCCAAACGGATTACCGACAGGGCCCTTTCCGCCTGGTACCGCAAACTGGTCGGCTTTCCCGGCGGCATGTAGTGAATACAAACAGCACACAGGTACGTTTTCAACGACGACATACAGAGGTGATATGATGAAAAAATTATTCAATAAAAACAATGGCATGATAGCCTTTATGCTGGTCCTGGCGATTGCCTTTCTGCCAATTCCGGGCATGATCGCGGACAGCCGGGCAACGGTCACCACGCCGCCCGATCCCGTGCAGTACGAGTCCTATCCCCCCTTTCTGTCGGCCTCGGTGCCGCCCCTGGTGATGCTGGTCATGGGGCGCAATCACAAATTGTACTATGAAGCTTACAACGATGCCTCGGACCTGAATGAGGACGGAGTCCTGGATATCACCTACAAGCCTGACGAGATCGATTATTACGGCTATTTCGATTCGTTCAAATATTATGCGTATAACAGCTCGGCATCGCCGGCACGGTTCGATCCGGTGGGCGTGACCGCCGATAAAAAGGCACCGTCCGGCAACTATTGGAGCGGCGATTTTCTAAACTACCTGACCATGTCACGCATGGATGCCATGCGCAAGGTGCTGTACGGCGGCTATCGTGTTACCGATGAAGACGCCTCGGGGATCACGGTTCTGGAGCGGGCCTACATTCCCCAGGATGCCCATACCTGGGGCAAGGAATACGAAAGTGTTTTACGCGACGGTTACGACATCCGTGATTATACCCCTTTGGACCTGCCGGCCTCCGGCACCCGGCATTTGTTTGCTTCCACCTCTCTGACCGATCCCAGCAACTCCAGCTATGCGCCCCTGCTGCGGGTGCTGCCCGACAATTCCCATCGCATCTGGGAATGGGTGGCCAAGGAGGGGCCGGTAGCGGACGACTCACTGGAGGAAATTGCCGGAAGCTGGGATATCGTGCCGTCCAGTGTCAGTAACGGGATCAGCAATATGACCCGGACCACATACCGCCACAGCGGTAGCCATCCGGATAACCACACCCAGTTCGATACCTTTGTGGCCACTTACGCCGTCCCCGACAATTTCAACGGCAGCGGCCCGGCATCGACCATCGACGGATCGGGAAACCCCTATGGAGTAGCCGATAATTATTTGACGATTTTCGAGGGCACCCTGAACATCCCGGTTGATGGGACCTACACATTTGCCGTGGATGGTGATGACGCCGTAGAATTCATCATCGATGGTGGTGACGGCGTGTTCGACGGTGTGGATGACACCGTGGTGGCCGGCTTTTACGGTGGTCATGCCAGGTGCGATTGCAACGACCACAATGGCTCCATTGCCCTGACCAGCGGTGCGCATCTGTTCCAGTTCCGGCATGAGGACGGTGGTGGTGGAGACTATTATTATCTGCGCTGGAACCTGTCCAACTCCGGAAGCACGATTACCGATTACGAAGTCCGTGTGAAGGTGGCCGATGCCGCTGTGGGTGTGGAGGCCAATGCCAGGCAGTATCCGGACGGCAATTACAAACCCATCGGTATTCTCCAGCGTTATGGTGAAAGCGAAAAAATGTACTTTGGCCTGCTGACCGGTTCCTACACCAAAAACACTTCCGGTGGTGTACTGCGCAAAGCCGTGGGCAACATCAACGACGAAATCGTTCCCAATACCGGTCAGTTTACCCCGCTGAACGGCATCATCCGTACCATCGACACATTGCGTGTCGTGGATTACAACTATGGCAGCAACAGTCACAACAGCAATTGCGGCTGGATCGCTACCCGCCCCATCCACGAGGGCGAATGCCGCATGTGGGGCAACCCCGTGGGCGAGATGATGTACGAAACCCTGCGCTATTTTTCCGGGGCCGGTTCGCCCACCAGCGATTTTACCTATTCCCACGCCAATGATAACCACGGTGGTACGGCACTGGCGCTGCCCAAACCTGGCTGGAGCGACCCCTACGATACTTATGAGCACTGCGCCAAACCGTTCATGCTGGTGCTCAGCGACATCAATCCCACTTTCGATTCGGACATGCTGCCGGGCAGCTATTTCGGAAGCATGGCCGCCGAGGTGATCGGCCCCAGTGGCAATCCGGCCCTGGATGTGGAGGCCATATCGGACGCGATTTTTGCCAATGAACTGAGCGCCGGCGATGTCTACATCGGCCAGCAGGCGGCCACCTACGACGGCGCCTGTACGGCCAAGGCGATGGACGGGTTTGGCGACATCCGCGGTCTGTGCCCGGAAGAGCCCACCAAGCAGGGGTCCTACTATGCGGCGGCCGTGTCGGCCTATGGCTGGGCCAATGATATTCACGCAACGGCAGCGGAAACCCAAAGGGTGCGCACCTACGCCGTGGGCCTGGCTTCTCCTCTGCCCAAAATCGAGATTGACATAAAAGGCAGCATCATCAGCCTGGTGCCCTTTGGTAAATCGGTTGCGAATTATGGCATCAGTCCCGCAGCAGACAGTTTTCAGCCCACCAATACCATCGTTGATTTTTTTGTTCAGGAATTGGGTGATTTTTACGGCAAGTTCCGGATTAACTACGAGGACGTAGAGCAGGGTGCGGATCATGACATGGACGCCATTGTCATTTATGAATACCAGATCGTAGACGCGGCCGGCGATCCGGTGGATGCCTCCAATCCGGAGGACGCCGATGGGGTAGAGGTCACCCTGACTTCGGAATACGCCTCCGGCGGCATTATTCAACACTTGGGTTATATCGTCTCGGGCAGCACGGCAGACGGTCCCTATCTGGTTGTACGGGATGAAGACACCCTCGAAGGCGACGAAAGCGGTGATGTGGGCAATTATTATCTCAACACACCCGATCCGGCATATACCGCCAGCGGTCACCCCGGACTTCCACTGACGGATTCCCGGATTTTCAGGCCATCGGGTGCTGGCACTACATCTGCCAAACTGCTGACCAACCCCTTATGGTACGCCGCCAAATGGGGGGCCTTCGAAGACGAGAACAGCAACGGTATCCCCGACTTGACCAGTGAATGGGACAAGGACGGCGACGGCAGCCCGGACACCTATTATTATGTGGTCAACCCCCTGAAGCTGGAGGAACAGCTCAACAAATCCTTTGCCTCCATCGGCAACCAGTCCGCCTCGGGCACGACGGCCTCGGTGCTGGCCACCAACAGTGAAGGTGAAGGCTACATGCTGCAAGCCTATTTTAAACCCGAGGTCACCCTGAACAATGCAGAGAAGGTCAAATGGCTGGGATACATGCAATCCTTGTGGATGGACCCTTTCGGCAATATGCGTGAGGACAGCAACGGCGATAAAAAACTGGATCTGTACAACGGCAGTTCCGGTACCTCGGCCGGCGGCGCTGACAGAATCATCACGTTTTACTACGATGAAGATGCCGGCAAGACCAAGGTGCGGGTGTACAAAAACCATCACCATTATAGTGAAGAAAATGGTTTGAACAGTGATTGCACCTTAGATAGCGCCTGTCCGGACCTGGAAAACGCGAGCAATTACGACGAAATAAATCTGGAGGAGATAACGCCCATATTCGAGGCCGGCAAGAAACTGTGGGCCCGTTCCGCCGACAGCCGTACGATTTTTACCTCCATCGACGGCACCAAGACAGATTTCACGACTTCCAAGCTGAGCACCCTCAAACCCTATCTGGGCGTGAGAGACGATACGGCATGGACCTATCTGGATACGGATCCCACCAGCCCGGACCAGACCAGCCGGGCCTCCAATCTGATCGAATACATTCGCGGCAAAGATTCCGCGGAACTGCCCGGCAACCCGAATACCCGCAACCGAACGTTCAATCCTGACACGATGAGCCGAACGGTGGATGCCAGGGTCTGGAAACTGGGTGATATCGTCAATTCCACGCCCACAGCCATTTCTCTGCCGCCGAACAACATCCATATCATATACGGCGACAGGTCATTTCAAACCTATTACGAAAACAATCTGGACCGGGAAACCGTGGTGTATGTGGGTGCCAATGACGGCATGCTGCACGCCTTTACCTCGGGCATCAGCAAGGGCGGCGAGTTTGATCCTCCTAGCGACAGCACCCTGACCATCGGTGATGAGCTTTGGGCATATATTCCCGGAGCGCTGCTGCCCCATCTCAAGTTCCTGGCCAACCCCGAATACGGGCATTCCTATTATGTGGACCTGAAACCCAAGATTTTCGATGCACGCATCGGTGACACCTCGGACGCCAATCAGGGATGGCGCACCCTTATGCTGGTGGGGCTCAATCTGGGCGGAAGAGAGATCGGTGTCGAGGACGACTTCGGAGACGGGATAGAAACCCGTGTTTTCAATCCCACCTTGTCCTGTCTGGATATCACCGATCCCGCAAACCCTGTCCTGATGTGGGAGCGGTCTTATCCGCACCTGGGCATGACAACCTCTTTTCCCGGGATTGTCAAGGTGGGGGGCACGCGCACGGAATCCGGCGGGAAATATACATGGGATGCGGGTAATTGGTACGCCGCAGTAGGATCCGGACCGACGGATTACAACGGTACCAGTAACCAGAACGCGCACATCTTTATCATCGATCTGAAAACCGGCGATATAGCCACATCCTTCGATACCCAGCAGGCCAACGCCTTGATGAATTCACCGGTATCCTATGACAAGAATCTGACCTTCAATGTGGACGGCATCTACTTCGGCAGCATGGCCGGGCCGGCCAGCAGTCAAACCGGCAAGGTGTTCAAGGTCAATACACGCTCGGGTTCATCTGATGTGCCTGACGCGAATCCCAAGAACTGGACCCTGTCCAGCATCTTCGATTCACCCAAGCCCATTTCGGCGCCTGTTTCCCTGTCCAGGGACAAAATGGATCGCCTGTTGGTCTTCTTCGGTACCGGGCGCTATGGGGAGAACAATACCTTCAAGGCCGATGCGACCCAACAATATCTGTTCGGGATCAAGGACCCCTATTTCAATCCGGATTCCAGTGGTTATGGTGACAACGCCGGCAGCGTGGAACTGGGCATTGGCGACCTGTTCAATGCATCGTCCGTTCAGGTGTTCGATGATTTGACGGTGAGCGGCGGGGGGGCGAGCAATTGGGGCGAGCTGATCGATAAGGCCCGCGAGAAGGAGGGCTGGTACCGGACCCTGATAATGGATGGTACCAATCCATCCGAGCGGTCCCTGTCCAAACCCATCATACTCGGCGGTATTGCCTTTTTTGCGGGCTTTTTGCCTGACGAGGATGTGTGCAGCTTTGGCGGAGAAACCTCATATTATGGTCTCTACTATGAAACCGGCACCGGTTATTGTCGGCATATTTTTTCAGACGACCCCACCAATGAAGTGGAGATTAAAATCACCGAAAAGGGGTCACCATCACCGAGCCTGGGGGCCCACATCGGTCGGGAAAAAGGGCTTACGATGATCGTGCAGCAGGGTACCGGCGAAGCCAAATCCATTTCGGTTCCAACAACAGCATTGCCAATCAAAAGCCATATCAGCGGTTGGCGGGATCTGGAGTAAATCCATAAACCGGCCCGGGTAACCTCACTCGGGCCGCTTTGATCCTGTAAAACTGAAACGCCCCCGTCCCTGCATCATGGCAGGTGGCTGGGGCGTTTTACATCGCATATGAAGTCCGTGTAAAGACGATCAGCCGGACCCCATCAGTACGACATGTTGCCGGTTGCCGAATCCCGCACGGTTGTCTACCAGATATACTGCTGTCGGCGTGAAGGCATACAGCCGCACCTTGAATCGTGAGAAGAAATCCGCTGCCGTGGGGGGCGATTTTCCGCTAAAAAAAGTGTGTACAAAATCGAAGTGTTTCAGGTAGGCGCTGACAGCTTTCACGGATACCGACGGGGACCGGACAATATGTATTTCTCCGGTCATCTGAAGACCCCGTAATTCCTGCCACGCATCGGCCTGATGATACAAGGATGCCGCCACATTTTTCGATGTGAGCGCCTCGCGGATATGACGGCTGTCAGGTGAGGAGAAAAAGTGGAAGCTTTCCTTCAGGAATACGTAGCAGACCGGGGCAGACCATGGCCCGCTGTCTGCAGCCGTGGCCAGAGTCAGGGTGGACTGGCCCCGAATCAGTTCCATGGCCTCCCGTGTCCTGTCGTCATTCCGGCGAACCCGTCCGGATGTTACGGAGTTGTCCATGTGAATACCGGTGTCGCAAAAGATGGTACAGCCGCGTGATGTGGTGTCATCCGGAAATGACCCGTTCGTTGGATATCTGCGTGGCCCCAAACCTGTGTTTACAAGATTGGGTTATCCCCGAAACAGCGGCCATATGGCTGCGGTAACATGCGATTTTCTGACGAACACTATGCAGGTTCGGCAGGTGCGGGGTCGGTATTTGCCCAATAGGGCATCGGTCCGGCCCCGTCGTCGTTCCATCCCTCATCATCTGGCAGGGGGGCCGGCCAATTCTTTCAGGGCTTCCCGGATCTCTCGGGAGCCGCGTTCGTGGATTTGACTTACAGTGGCATATTCAGCCGTTACCTGAGAGAGAGAAAAGTGTCCCTGGCTGTTTTTCAAATTGACGTACAGCAGATCGCGAACAGACGCCCAACTGTCCCGTCGGGTTTGCGTCGGTAAGGGCGTCAGACCATCCAACCGGCGCAGCCATTTTTTCAAAAACCGCGAATAGAGATATTTGTTCAATACGGTCAACCACAAAATCAGCAGCAGGACGCCGATAATACCGGCACCGGTCATTTGCAGGACCGGATCCATGTCGGATAGGGTGGGCCGGGTCATCAGACCCAGCCAACCGGCCGCTGCGCCGATGGTGGACGTCAGCAGTCCGCCGAAAAAGGATTTTATCCTGAAAGAACGAGCCTTTTTGCGGTAGCTGATCATGCCCTCCAAAAAGTGGCAGATGCGTTCACCATGGGTTTCCACAAAAGTGGCCAAATTGTCCAGACGGTGGCAGGGTGCCTGGAGGACGGCTTTTTTCAGTTCTTCGCGCTGGTTTTCCAGGTAATCCAAATAGGCTGTTTGGGGATCGTCGGCCCGGCTGATTTTTTGTGCTGCCATTGGCGAGTAGGTCAGGTGGATCATGGGGATGTCTTTGCGGCCGGTGATCTGGGACAGGTTCCAGCACAAGGTGCCGTAAACCCGGAGCAAATCGGTCATGGACGCACATTCATCTATGCGGTTGAGCACATAGAGGACCCGGTCCTCGAAGGTTTTGGCCGGTAGGGTGTCCCGCAGGCTGGTGTGCGCCTCACGCACCGTTCCGGCTTTGTGAGGGTCGAAAAGCACGATTACCAGATCGGCAATCTGGGCCAGGTCACCGATAACATCCTGATAGTTGTACCCCCGGTCCCGCTCGGTGATGCTGTCCAGCATTCCCGGGGTATCGATAATCGCCAGGTTCTTAAGGAAAGGGGAATTGACTTTTTTAAGTTTGAAATGGGAAGCGAAACGCTGCCCATGTTTTTTGAGCGTCTCAAATGGGTATTCGGGATCGTTGAGCAGGAACTTGCCATCCCGTTGGTCTGTTACCCGTATTTCTGCATCTTCAGGTTCGTCCTCATCATGGGTGATGATGGTAAAAGAGTCATCGGTGGGTGCCTGCCCGGTATCCTGGACATCCAGCCCCAGAAACTCATTGATCAGGGTAGATTTTCCGGAGGAATAGTTGCCCAATACCAGAACCTGGGGGCGCCATTTGATATTGGTTTCGAGGGGAACTTCGCTATAGCCGTACCGTATGGCTACCGGTGTCAGTTGTTCCGAAACCATTTCCAGCATTTCGATGCGCAGGGCGTTGATATAATTGTCACGATACATGAACGTCTCCGCTGGTAAAAGGGCGTGATCGGCCGGATGGATTCAGTTTATGGAAAACGTTTGTATCTATATGGGTTTCCGGGCTACAAATCAAGTATTGTTCCTCCTATGCATGCCCCCCGCAGCCGCAATCGCAATCCCCGCCGCAACTTCCGCCGCTTGCCATGGCACGAACGATTTCGCGGTTATCTGCCCTGGATACATTGCCGATGGTGATTGTCAAAGATGCCGGGGGGGTGATGCCGGTCTGTTCACGAAGGGGCGCGATCAGGTGACCAACGGCCTCACAGCCGTCGGCCGGATCCAGGGACAGTTCTACCCGGTCTCCGGTGCTTTTGCCGTACAGGCGCTTTTCAAAAGGGGTGATGCCCGAAGCACCGGTGCCATATACAAATTCAAAAACCACATCTTCGGAAATTGTTTCGGTTTGAATATTCAAGGAGACCTTCATCAGGTTGTCGATGGTTCGGTGTTTGTCTGTCATGGGATCCTCTATGGGTGATGGTTTCGTAAGAAATCTTCTTTGAAAGACAAGCGCTACAAGGCATTTTCAGCCACAACCCGGTTTTTTCCGTCGGCTTTGGCTTTGTAAAGGCAGCGGTCGGCCCGGTTGACGATGCTTTCGGGTGTATCACCTTTTTGATAGGTGCTGACGCCGATGCTCACCGTCACGGAAACTGCCTCGGGGTTGGCCGAATCGTCTGCGGCGTACCTGGCTTCCGCAATGGTGCGGCAGAGCTGTTTGCCTTTTTTGGCGGCATTGCGCAAAGATGCACCTGGAAGAATCAGGGTGAATTCCTCCCCCCCGTAGCGTGCCAGGAAGTCGTCGCCGCGAACCGAACCGCGGCATTTCTCCGCGAAAGCCACCAGCATCCGATCACCAACCGTGTGGCCATAGGTATCGTTGAGTTTTTTAAAATCATCGATATCCATCATCAGCAGCGAAAATGGAGAGCGGGTCACATGGTTGCGGTCCACAAGGCTTCTCAGGTGATTGTCCAGCGCCGTGCGGTTTTTGACGCCGGTCAGTCCGTCCGTATTGGCGGATTGCCGGGCCTCGTCGAGTTCTCTTTTCAGGGTGTCCACCTGGCTCGATAGTGCGTCAAGAGACTTCTGATCGCTGTTTTCCTTTTCGCGAACCATGGAACGCATTTTCTCCACCTCGCGGAGCAATTCGTTTTTGATGCGTTTGATATCATCCAGGCGGGTGATTGCTTCAAATTGTTCGCCCTGTGAGCGGATGTTACCGTAAAAATCCTGGTTTTTGTTGTCCATGCCGGCCAGGGCCGCAGTCATCAGGTCAATGATTTCCCTGAACTCGGTTTCTCTTTCCTGCAGATATGCCCGCTGCCGGTGGATGTGCTTGAGAATGGCTTCCTTTTGGCGGTTAAAATGGGCGGTAATGTTTTGGGTCTTTTCTTCCTGATGGAATTTTTCCTGAAGCCGGTCCAACCGGTTTCTCAGCCCTTGTGCATCAATTTCAGAAATGTCCAGGGTGTATTCGCGGATGAAAAAAAACATCGCTTTCATGCTTTCCATCAGGACCGCAATACGTTTTTGGGCATCATTGATTTCCCTGTTCAGATCCGCGGGATCGGCCTTGCCGGCATTTTCTTTGCCAAATAGTTTCATGATTCACCCTCATTGGGGTCCGTCCAGAAACAGGCAAATTTGTTCGAGATCAAGGCTTTCGAACATTTTTACCGCAGGCATACGGTTGATATTGGCGAGGATAAAAATGTTCGTATAACGCAGATATCGGACAAATTGGCCATTTCCGGATGAGCACGCTTTAGTCACCACCGCGGTACGGCTAAGGAAATCGGTTACCGGGTTCCACCCAGGATACCCCTTATGGCGGTGGGGATTTCAGCCGGCATAACGACGACCTTGGCATTTTCCGACGTGGACAGATGTTTCAGGGAATCTACGTATTTCTCACCAATCAAATACATCACGGGGATTTCATTTTCACCGATGGCCTCGGTAACTTTCTGGATGGCCATCTGGCTGGCTTCAGCCAGCACGACTTTGGCCTTGGCATCCCGTTTGGATGCTTCCAGCCGGCCTTCAGCCTCCAGGATGGCGGCGGCCTTTTCGCCGTCCGCCCGGGTGACGGTGGCCCGGCGTTCCCTTTCTGCGGCGGCCTGTTCCTCCATGGCGGACTGCATGGTCTGGGATGGATTGATATCCTGGATCTCCACGGTTTTCATGGTGATTCCCCAGTCGGCAATATCGTCGGAAATCGCGGTCTTGAGCTTGGCTTTGATCTGGTCACGTGAAGACAGGGCGTCATCCAGGTCCATCTCTCCGACGATTGACCGAAGAGAGGTCTGGACCAGGTTCTGGATGGCGATCTGGTAGTTCTCTACACCATATACCGCCTTTTCCGGAGAAACAATGTTGATGTACGCGACGGCGTTGGCGATGATCACGGCGTTGTCCCGGGTGATGACTTCCTGGGAAGGGATATCCAGAACGATGTCCTTGGTCGTGACCTTATGCGCCACGGTGTCGATATAGGGGATGATGATATTCAGGCCCGGGCCGAGTGTCGTATGATATTTTCCCAGACGCTGGACCACATGTTTGCTGCCCTGGGGCACGATGCGGACGCCCAGGACAAGCGTGACGATCACCAGAACGACAAATACGACGGTAACAATCAGTAATTCCATGGCATTCCTCCATTTATCAGGTTTTTTTTACGATCAGGGTGTTTCCCGAAAAATCGGCTACCGATACCCGGTCGCCTGTCGATACGCTTTCACCACAAATAAAGGGCCATTCGTCCGATCCCAGCAAGGGGGTGGTGAACCGCACCACGCCCCGTCGTCCATCGGCCGGTTCACGGATGACCTGGCCGGTTTCACCGACCGCCGCTTCACGGGCGATTCCCGCTTTTGTACGATCGGTCATCAACGGGCGGATCATTTTGAACCACATCCATGTGAAACCGCATGAGGCAACCGCCCAAATAAACAGTTGCCAGCTTAAATTCATACCGGAAATGAAATACATCAAGACAGCGACCAGGATGCCGCCCAGGCCGAACCAGAAAATGGTGAAGCTGGGAATGAATATTTCAACAATGATCAAAAGCATTCCCATCACCAGCCAATGCCAATATTGAACGCTGACTTCCATGTGGACCGCTCTTTCCAGTTTGGTAGACCCCATGGTTGCATAAAAAGGGATCGCCGTAAAGTGCTGCGGCTTTACCCTTGCCGCCTTGGCTTTGATTCCCTCCGGTTTGTGCAACGCTGGGATAGATGAAAACCAAACCTGCGATGACATCAGCACACCGAAAACAGATGGCCTGGATCGCAAGCTTACCATAGCCTGAATGGAATTATTAGCATAAATCGTTCATGGGTGAAAGCACCACCGCGACGGACCCGGATGAAACCGTGGGTTGATCGATACCCGGAATTTATTTATATTGAGTGCCTGTCCAGAAATAGGTAAATTGGGTCGAGATCGAGGATTTCGCCCTGATTTTTATCTCGGGTTTTCCCGCAGGCATATGGTGGGGCTTCCGGGGATAAAAATGTTCGTATAACCAGATATCGGACAAATTGGCCATTTCCGGATGGGCACTGATATGGTTGAAAGAAATGAATCCGGACCCTCAATGAGGAACGAACTGAACGATGACGATACCCAACCTTGGGGTCACTATTGGTGGACTGAAATTGGCAAATCCGGTCATGACCGCGTCCGGCACATTCGGATATGCGCGGGAGTTTGATCATTATATAGATCTCAACCGGCTGGGTGGAATCATCGTCAAGGGATTGTCCCTTGCGCCATCTATGGGCAATCCGCCGCCTCGCATCGTAGAGACCGATAGCGGCATGCTTAACGCCATCGGCCTTGAAAATGTGGGGCTGGATGCATTTGTGGCCGACAAACTGCCTTTTCTGAGGACCCTGTCGCCACCGCTCATTGCCAATATATATGGAAAAACCGTGGATGATTATGCCCGCCTGGCCGCTCGTATCGACGACCTGAAAGACGTCGTCGGGATGGAGGTAAATATCTCTTGTCCCAATGTGAAAGAAGGTGGTGTGGCCTTCGGGTCTGACCCGGTTCTTGCCCGCGAGGTGGTTTCCGCGGTTCGGGAACAAACGACCAAGCATCTCATGGTGAAATTGTCTCCCAATGTCACTGATATTGCGTTCATGGCCAAGGCTGCTGAAGATGTCGGCGCCGATTCATTGTCCGTAATCAACACCATAACGGGGATGGCCATTGATCTGGCTACGCGGAGGCCTAAACTGGCCAATGTGACCGGCGGGCTGTCCGGGCCGGCTATCAAACCGGTGGCCCTGCGCATGGTCTGGCAGGTTGCACAGGCCGTTAACATTCCAGTCGTAGGGGTGGGCGGCATCATGTCGGCCGTTGACGCCCTGGAGTTTATGGTGGTGGGTGCCACCGCCGTTCAGGTCGGGACCGCCAATTTTATCGATCCGGGACGCACCATTAAAATCATTGATGGCATACAGCGATGGCTGGATCAGGAAGGTATCGATGATATCAACACCTTGATCGGAACGCTGCGAACCGATCTTGACTGAGGAGCGAATAACGATCACGACACAAAACAAATTTCCTGCTTATCCGCCCTTTCAAAGCCTCGTCTTCTGATGCAGGAAGCCGGTCAGGGTGGGAGCGCAGCGCGTTCTTTGCCAACAGATTCATCAATTCTCCACCGGCATGCGCCAGGGGGGCCTTACCCCTGCCGCACACAGCTTTTCAATGGCTGCCGACATATGGCTGCCAATGTCGCGCACTCCGTGGGAATCATCTCCAGGTACGATATCAATGTTCAGTTTGACGGCTTTGTCGAGAATGGGACCCGATAGATAGGGATCTTTTTCGCCCTTGGACAGGGGGCGCAGGTTGAAGTCAAGGATCAGGTCCAGCGATTTTATCGCCTCCAGGTTGCGGACAATGCGTCGCCAGATGGCCGGTTCGAGCAAGCGTGCAGGATACGCCGGATCATGCATGCGGATGATGTCCATATGGCCGACCACCTGCGGATGCAAGGTTTGAATCATCTCGTACTGCTGGTCGAAATAGGAGATATACAATTCATTCAGACCGCCGCAGCGTTCGGTGGCACGCAGATAGCTGGCGCGGTCGTAGTCGAAGGGGATATCTTGCACATGGTGAACGGATCCGACGATGTAGTCGGGGACGAAACGATCCATGAGCTTTTTTGCGAGATCAAGGCTCCCGCGGGTGTATTCCGTTTCGAAGCCTGCCAGAATGCGAATTCGGTCCGCGTATCGCTTCTGCAGTTCACGGCAGGTGGCCATGTAGTCAGCGAATCGATCCATCAGCGAAACCACATCCCAACCGTCCCGCTTTTCTTCCGGGTAGACGAACTCTTTTGAGGCCGGCGGCATATGTTCGGTGATGCCCACCCAGGCATAACCCTGCCGGCAGTAAGCCTGGATGATCGCTTCCAGGGTATCCCGGGCATGGGAACAGAACTGCCCGCTGTGCCCGCCATGCACGGATACGGGCCCAGAGTAAGTCATGCTGCGGACCTCCTTTTTTTCATCAATCTCCACGAGAATTCTTGCGTTTGCCTAACAGCACCCGGTCGCTGCGGAGAACGATAACGGCCACCCCCATCAGCCGCCTTTCCGGCAGGCGGGTTCTGTTTTCCGTCATCCGTTTTTCGACCGTGGCTTTCATATTGTGTAAAGAAGGACCAGGCAACGGGTGATTTCCGATGACAGGCTTTTGAGTTTATGCGGGGTGTTGGAATGAAAGTGAATGGAATCTTCCTTTTTAAGGACCTGTGGCTTGTTTCCCAGGGTGACTTCAAGCTCCCCTTCCATAACGAAGATGAACTCTTCTCCCTCATGCTTGTAAGCCACCGGCTTGTGGTCCTGGTGCGGCTCAATGGTGACCATGAAGGCCCTCAGGTGATCGTTTTCGGCACCGGATGTCAGCGACTGATAGGCGTTATTGCCGGTCCGTTTGACGTATGCCTCGGTCCGCTGGTTGCGGATACGGGATCTTTCTTCATCCCGTAAAAATGTGTCCGGATCCACTTGATAGGCCTGTGAGAGGCGCAGGATGAAAGCCACCGGCGGAGAGAAGTCTCCGGACTCGACGCTGGCGATGAACTCCGGTGTCTGACCGGTGATCTTAGCCAGGTGCTCCCGCGACCACCCCTGGGTTTCACGCAGGATTTTGAGTTTTTCTCCGAACCCCGTTTTTCGGGATGTGTCCAGTCCTTCTGAACACGCATCGTCGGCCAATTGGCGCATGACCGCCTGGCGGGTTCTCGCAATCAAAAGGGGCAGAAAGGTCGAAACCTCCGCTACCACGCCGATGTCGGCCAGTTGAAATATGGGGGCGGACGGATCACGGTCGATGGCCACGATGGTGCCTGCATCCGTAATGCCGGCAGTGTATTGAACGGCTCCGGATGTTCCGATGGTGATGAGCAGTTTGGGGCGTACGGTCTTTCCGGTCTGGCCGATGAGACGATTTTCGGCCACCCAGTGGTTGAGAACCGGGGGGCGGGTCGCTCCCACCTGTCCGGCCAGGGCTCGGGCCAGTTGCCGCGCCTTTCCGAAGTTTTCCACACTGCCCAAACCGGCCCCGCCCACGACTACGGTCCTGGCAGATTCCAGATCATCTTCGGCAGGCCGGGCGCTCTGCGTGGAAACCCGTCGAATGCTGTCGTTTGTCGGGACGGTGTCGACAATTTCGCGGACAACGCTTCCTTTCCCCGATGTATTCAGACGGCTTTTGGCCCCATGGGGCTGTACCGTGGCGAATCCGGTTCCCCAACCCGGTGCAAAGGTGATTTCGGACATGATCTTTCCGCCCCAGGCAGGGCAGAGTCCCACAATGCTTCCGTCCTTTCCGACCGCGAGTTCAACGCAGTCGGCAATCAGGCCGCTCCCGGCGGATGCCGATACCCGGGCAGCCAGTTCCCGGCCGAAATCGGTCAGCGGGAACAGAACCAGGCGGGGCGCTTTCTCTTTAATGATGGGGCTCAGGGCGTCGGCGCAAAGATGGGGCGTTGGCGTTTCGAACCGATCGTTTTCGAAATAGCGCACTTCGTTTGCCCCCCGGGCGAAAGCTTCGTCATCAACGGTTCCATCCATGGTACAGGCATCCCCTTGTGACGACGTCAACGGCTCGGGGGGACCGTTGGTCAACAGGAACAGAACCAGTCGATCCCCGATTTCACCGGCGAGGCCGGCGGCCTTGGCCAATACCTGAAAACTGCTGTCCAGCAACTGACGGCTGCGCAGATCGCCGAAGACCCAGATTTCGCCGCCGGTCTTTGCGGTTATGTTTGAAGACGGGCTATTCATGGAGATGTCGTTCACACTTTCGGTTTGATGGCATTATCGTTTTCATTCCAATGGCGCTGGTCAGGCCAGCAATATACCCGCCTGCATCACCCGATCAGGCCGCTTTCGGTCAACTGCCGGATCAGAGCATCGGCCTGCTGTTCGGGGGGGCCTTCAATCAATTGACAAGTGCGTTCTTTTTTCAATGTGCGCATGGAAAGCACCCGGGTCGGGGAACCGGTATTACCCACCTGTTCTGGGGCCAGCCCGAGTCGGTCCATGGCAATCGTTTCAACGGTGCGCTCGTCGAAGGCTTCGGCGATCATTCCCAAACCGGGGTCTTTGGGCGATACCGTTGCGGGCTGGACGGTTAGCGCCGCCGGCAGGTCCAGTTCATAGGTCTCCAAGAACTCGTCAATGCTGCGTGTAACTGTCACCATTTGGTCATCTGCCTGTATTTGTCGGGCCCCGGAGAGCATGGGAAGCCCCAGCAGAACCGCCGTCTGGATGCCGACCTGGCCGGTGTCGGAATCGGATGTACGTGTTCCGAACAACACCAGGTCAAAGGGTGCCAGGTGTTTGATTCCGGCGCATAACGCCGTGGATGTCGCCAGGGTGTCGGATCCGGCCATGACTGGATCGCAAAGCAGTACGGCCCGATCGGCCCCACCGGCCATGGCTTCCCGCAAGCTCGCTTCAGCGGATGGCGGTCCCATTGAAAGGGCCGTCACCGAACCGCCGCAGGCAGATTTGAGTTGCACGGCAATTTCCAGGGCAGGGCGGTCAAAAGGATTGAGTACACATTTGTCGGCCGTACGGACAATCTTTCCTTTGGGGGCATCGATAACGACAGATTTGATGCAGACGATGATGTGCAAGAGGGGAGCTCCATGGGTTCGGGGTTCAGGGTTCAAAGGTTCGGGGTTTTTCGATCCGTGTTACCCGATTTTCTATTCCGCCATCACACTTTTGGCGATCACCATGCGATGGACTTCCGAGGTCCCTTCATAAATACGGGTGACGCGGGCATCACGGTAGTAGCGTTCCACTGGATAGGCTTTGCTGTAGCCGTAGCCACCGTGAATCTGAACAGCCAGATCCGTAACCTGGTCAGCGGCCTCGGCGGCAAACAGTTTGGCCATGGCGGACGCCCTGGAAAAGGACAACTGCCTGTCTTTCAGCATCGCCGCTCGGTAAACCATCATTCTGGCTGCATCCACCTGGGTGGCCATGTCGGCGATCATGGTCTGGATGCTCTGGTGGCGCTTGATGGGTACCCCGAACTGGCGCCGCTGCCGGGCGTAGCGTACGGCCTCTTCCAGGGCTGCCTGGGCGATTCCCACGGCTTGGGCGGCGATGCCCATGCGGCCGGTATCCAGGGCGGCCAGGCCGATTTTCAGCCCCATGCCCTCGCGGCCCAAAAGATTCGCCGTCGGCAGGCGGCAATCGTGCAGACAGATGGAGCAGACCGGGTTGGCACGCATGCCGCACAGATCTTCCAGATCTCCCACGACGAAGCCCGACGTCCCGCGTTCGGCCACCACCACGCTGATGCCCCGGGGCCCGGCGGCCGGATCGGTTCGGCAGAAAATCAGGCAGATGTCGGCCACACCGCCGTTGGTCACGAACACTTTGTTGGCGTTGACCAGGTATGCATTTTCAACGGCCAGGGCTGTGGATTCGATGCCGGCGGCGTCGGAGCCCGCATTGGGTTCCGTCAGGCAGAAGGCGCCGATTTTTTCCCCCCGGGCCAGGGGCGCGGCCCATCGCTCGATTTGTTCCGGGTTGCCGAAGGCCAGGATGGGATAGAGGGCAACGGAGTTGTGCACCGTGACACAAAGACCGATGGCGGCGCTGACCCGTGAAATTTCCTCAATGACGATGGCGTAGCTGACCGCATCCAGGTCCGCACCGCCGATGGATGTCGGCGCCTGGATGCCGAAATAGCCCAGTTTTCCCATTTTTTCGATGACGTCCCAGGGAAAGCGGGCCTCCTGGTCGATCTGGGCAGCGATTGGACGCAGTTCCCGTTCGCAAAAGCGGCGTACCGATCGACGTATGATGCGGTGTTTTTTTTCAAGCAGTTGGTCCATAAAACCTGTATACCTGATAACAATTGCCTGAGTTGAGCCATTGGCAATTGGCTTTTAGCAATTCGCAAAATGATTCTGTTTCGTTAACGAAAGGCATGACACCACCTGCTGGGTTAAGCCTGGATGTCATGTAACTATCTGAAACAAAAAGGCTAAGCGCTAACGGCTAAAAGCGAATCGCTTATTTTAACAATTGGTTGGTTTTCGCATGCCACAAGGCCGACAGGATCTTGATGCAGCTATCAGAAAACATACCCGCCGTCAATGACCCCGGATATTCTTCAGGGATTCCCGGTGAACGTCCAACCCTTAATCGGACGAAGTCGAAATCGATTCATTGCGGATTCGGGCTTTCCGGTCGGACGTTCATCTCGCTTGACAACCTTGGCGCCAAACCGGTAGGTAGGGCCCATCCGGTATGGAAGTGAATGGTTGAATCGTTGCCGTATCCCAAGACAGAGGAGACTGATACCATGGAAGCAGATTGCCTGTTTTGCAAGATTGCCCACGGCCAGATGGATACCGAGTTTTTGTACGAAAATGACAACCTGGTGGTTTTCCGGGACATCAATCCACATGCACCGGTACATCTGCTGATTGTCCCCAAACGTCACATCCGCAGCATCAACGACCTTACTGCGGGTGACGACGCGATTCTGGCGGAACTGTTCATGACCGCCAGGGAGATGGCCAAAAAAGAAGGTGTAAACAAAACCGGTTATAAATTGCTTTTCAATGTGGAAAAGGGCGGCGGCCAGATGATTTTTCATCTGCATCTGCATCTCATGGGGGGCTGGCAGTCGTCTGCGGGAAATCCATGATTCAACGGGCAGGTGCTTGTCGTCAATGCCGGTCGGGTAGCGATCGGGCCGCCGAAGCGGCCCGGTGCATCAAAACCGAAATGACCGCATGGGACATTTGAATCACTCGATGGTGTGTTCCACAATCGGCGCATCGGAAACGGTCTGATCCGGTTCCGGTGGGGGCAATTGGATGACCGGTCGTGGAATCGTGACCGGAGGCACAGCTTTTGTCTGGCGTTTTGACAGCGCGTCTATTCGCGTCTCGAGTGCATTGATCTTTTTGATCAGGCCGGCCATTTTTTTGTCTATTTCACGCAGGCGATCCTTGACCATTTCCTGGATTGCCAGTCGTTCCAAACCCAGCGCCAGATTCATGGCGTCCTTACTCAGTTTCTCGGTCTCAATCCCTTGCAGGGTCTTTTCCATGCGTTCCAGCCGACTCTGATCCTTTTTCATGGCCTGGGCCATGAGAAGAATCTGGCTGGACAACTCATCGTCGAAGTTGTCGAATGCGCCGCTTAAAGATGCCAGGTTCTTTTTCAATTCAACTGCCGCGTTCATGGCTTCGTCCGCTTTTGCCGTAACCGTCTGGGCTGCGGTACGATCCAGCTTGGCTTCGTCGATCCGGTCAATCTTGGAGATGGCCTTTTTCAAATTGACATGCAGGGATGCCGCCGCCGTATCCATTTTGGTATTGAATGCCTCAAACGCCTGTTCCAGTTTGGTGTGCTTCAACGAGAGATTTGAAAAGCGGGCCTCCATATCCCTGGATAATTTTTGAACCCCCACAGAACCGGATGTCTGTGTGCGGGTCACCCGTTTTTTGATGTCCAGGTAGGCGACGGCGAGGACCACCGCCAACAGACAAGGAATCAAAATGGTAATCAGGGTCAGCCGGGATCCGAGTTTTTCCAGGCGCAGGTTTTCCACATCTGACATGTAGACGGAATCCGGCGGACTGTCTTGATCCCGGATGGTGAACCGGGTTGAATCGTCGCTATCGTTCATCGGTGCGTTGTTTCCATATTCAAAATTCGAAGTTGGACGTTCGATGTTCACTGGTTTGGCTTCTAGCCCCTTTCGAGGGGGCTTCATCAAACCACCCGCTCGGCGGGTGATTTTTTTAAACCTTTACTCCCATTCGATGGTGCTGGGCGGTTTTGAACTGATATCGTAAACCACCCGGTTGACCCCGCGAACCTCATTGATGATCCGGTTGGAAATCGTACCCAGCAGCTTATGGGGCAGTTTTGCCCAGTCTGCCGTCATGGCATCCTTGCTGGTGACCGCCCGGATTGCCACGATATTTTCATAAGTGCGGCCATCCCCCATGATGCCGACACTCTTGACGGGCAGCAACACGGCAAAAGACTGCCACAATTTGCGATAATATCCGGCGGCGCGGATTTCTTCCTGTAGAACGGCGTCCACCTCGCGCAGTACGTCCAGTCTTTTTTTCGTAATCTCTCCGATCACCCGAATGGCGAGTCCCGGTCCGGGAAAGGGCTGGCGCCAGATCAGCTCATCGTCCAGGCCCAGGGTCTTGCCCAATTTGCGCACCTCATCCTTGAACAGGTATTTGAGGGGTTCAACCAGTTTGAGCTTCATTCTTTTGGGTAGACCGCCGACATTGTGGTGAGATTTGATTACCGATGTGGGGCCGCCGAAAGCCGATTGGGATTCGATGATGTCAGGGTACAAGGTCCCCTGGGCCAGGTAGTCGGCGCCTTTGATTTTTTTGGCTTCGGCTTCGAACACGTCCATAAAGATTTTGCCGATAATTTTACGCTTTTTCTCTGGATCGGAAACCTTTGCCAGGGCTTTGACAAAGTGTGACGCCGCTCTCACGAAACGGATATTGATATCCAGACGGCTTTTCAGTTTTGTTTTCAATTGTTCGGCTTCATTCTTGCGGAGCAGCCCATTGTCCACGAAGATGCAGGTCAGGTTTTTACCGATGGCCCGATGGATAAGCAGCGCCGTCACCGATGAATCGACGCCGCCGGAAAGGCCCAGGATCACTTTTTTGTCCCCCACGGTGTCGCGTATCTGATCAATGGTGTCCCGGGCGAAGGATTTCATGGTCCACGAGGCTTTACATCCGCAGATGCCGAAAAGGAAATTGCGGATCATGGCGCGTCCCTTGGCGGTATGCTCCACTTCAGGGTGGAACTGAACCCCAAAAAATTTCTTGCGGCTGTTGGCCACGGCCGCCACTTTGGTGTTTGCAGTGGAGGCGGTGATGGTAAACCCCTTGGGAACCGATTCAATGGAATCACCATGACTCATCCAGGTGACCGATTCCTTTCCGACATCCTTGAACAGACCGGCTTGCCGTTTGACCTTCAGGGATGCGAAACCGTACTCACGTTTTTGAGCTTGTTTGACACCACCGCCCAATGCGTCGACCATGAAATGCAAACCGTAGCAAATACCCAATACCGGAATGCCCAGGTCGAAAATACCGCTATCCATTTTGGGGCTGTTGTCCTCGTATATGCTGGACGGTCCCCCGGATAGTATGATGCCTTTCGGGTTCAGGCTGCGAATCTGATCTGCCGTTATGGTGGGGGGTTCGATTTGACAATAAACCCGGCACTCGCGTACGCGCCGGGCAATGAGTTGGTTGAATTGGGATCCAAAATCTATAATTACGATCATGATGGGCTCCGGTTCGAGTCGTCTTGTCAATCCCATGGTTACATACAAAATGAGAGAATTATCGTTAATCTCTAAGAGAATAAATCGTTCTATGCAAGGTCCTGGAATTCACCCAATGGACAATTCAGGCTGCAACGATAATTTTCTGTTTTGTACCCTCCGGCTTTTGCAACACTGGGGTAAACGCTTGAATTCAAAAGGTTCATTGATTCGGGAGGGCATATCACGATCACTTTCAAAAGGCAACCGGCACCCGTTTTCAATCATGGTGGCAAGATTCAACCGGCTTGATAAATTTGATATTCAAGATTATATAACCCCATCCTGTTTACCGGAGGCATATGGTTGATATTCCGAGGATAAACTTGTTGAAACGCTTGTGGTTACTGCTTTTGCTATGGATTTTAACGGCCCTTTGCGGATGCGATTCTCCTTTTGTGCAGGATGATCTGGAAGCGCTTCATTCCAGAGGTGAACTGGTCATGATCACACGCAAAAATTCGGCCTGCTATTATGAAGGTTCCCACGGACCGGCCGGTTTTGAATACGATCTGGTCAAGGCTTTCGCCGATCACCTGGGGCTGCCGTTGCGGGTCCGCATCATTGAAGAGGAAGCCGATATGGTCGCGGCCCTGGGGGAAGGGAAAGGCGATATTATTGCCGCCGGTTTTCCTTTTGGCGAACAGACCATACGGCGTGTTGCCGTCGGGCCCGGATATCTGGAGGTCAAACACCAGATTGTGGGGCGTCGGGGCGGGGCCGATGTGCGCCGTGAAGCCGACCTGAACAACTATACACTCTGGATGGCCGAGAGCAGCGCGGGTATCGAAACCCTGGAAACGTTGAAAGAAACATATCCGAAAATTGGCTGGCAGGTGTCGGCTGTGTACAGTGCTGAAGATCTGCTCCGGATGGTATGGTGCCGCTTCCTGCCGATAACCCTGGTCGATTCCAATATCATGGCCATGAATCATCAATACTACCCGGAATTGAAGATTTTGCTCAGCCTGGGGCAGCCCCGTCAACTGGCCTGGGCCACGGATCCCCGCAATCGCCGTTTGAACGATACCATTTCATCCTGGTTTGATAAAAAAGAAACCAGGGAATTCATACACGGGCTGAAAAATCACTACTACGGCCACCTGGAGACCTTCGATTACGTCGATCTGGCACGTTATCACCGACGGATACGCACACGTCTGCCCAAATACCGTCCTGTTTTCGAAGCGGCAGCCGGTCAATTTAACCTGGACTGGATGCTGGTGGCGGCTTTGTCCTATCAGGAATCCCATTGGAATCCCAACGCACGCAGTCATACAGGCGTGCGCGGCATCATGATGCTCACCCTGGATACGGCGGCCGGTATGGGGTTGGAAGATCGTCTGGATGTGGATGCCTCCATCCATGCCGGAACACGATACCTGGCAAATTTGTACCGGCAGGTGGGGTCGAATGTGCCCGAACCGGATCGGACATTGTTGGCATTGGCGGCCTACAATATCGGTTTCGGGCATCTGGAGGATGCACGCATTCTGGCCCGCAGAATGGGCAAACCGGATGATACCTGGCATGGCGTGCGATCCGTGCTCCCTTTGCTCCAGCAAAAGAAATATTATGCCACATTGGCCCATCGCTATGCCCGTGGAAAAGAAACCGTCAGATACGTGGACCGCATCCGAAACTACTACAATATCCTTTTGAATGCATTGAAAACAAAGGTCAGGGATGTAACGCAGGATGACGACCTGTCCGTTTTTCCGGGCTTATGACCCGGCAATGTGATACGGTTTGCACAAAAAGGTTTGGGTATGATAGAAACGGTACCGGTCAGGAGCGATCTTAACCTTTTAAAAATGTTAAAAAAATGACGAAACCAATCGTTCAGATCTACGAAGTTCAGACAACCGATGAAGCCCGGGCGATGATTGAACTGGGGGTGGACCATATCGGCAGCGTGATTACCGAGAAAGAACGGCGCCACGACACCGCTCTCCGGGATACGGTTGATCTGGTACGCAAGATGGGGGCTGTCAGCAGTCTGATTCCCCTGTATGCAGAGATCGACGCCGTGCTGGACACACTGGAATTTTATCGGCCGCACATCGTTCATTTTTGTGATGCTATCGATGGTGCTGACAGCCCGGCGGTCGATGCAGCCATATCCCTTCAGAAAACGGTAAAAAAAGCATTTCCCGATATTGATATCATGCGGGCCATTCCCATCGGACAGTCGGCGGCGCAGGGCGCGGCCGGCATATTAAAAATGGCCGCCCGGCTGGAGGCGGTCAGCGATTATTTCCTGACCGATACGGTCATCGAATCAGCGGATGGTAACCGGGCGGATCAGCCGGTGGCCGGATTCCTTGGCATCACCGGTTTAACCTGCGACTGGGCTGTGGCCGCACGTTTGGTGGAGGAGAGCCGTATCCCCGTTATTCTGGCTGGCGGCATTTCTCCGAAAAACGCAGCCGAAGGTATTCGAAAGGTCCGGCCGTTCGGTGTGGACAGTTGCACATGCACCAATGCCAGGGATGTGAATGGCCGCCCCATTCGCTTCCGTAAAGATCCGGCACGGGTGAAGGCCTTGGTGCAAGCTACGCACGCATTTGAAACAATAACAGGGGATTGACACGCCACATATAAAGCGATGAGGAGATATCGACATGTACGAAAGCAGTGATTTACGCAAAGGGCTGAAGATCGAGATCGACGGAGACCCCTATATGGTCGTTCAGTTCGACTTCGTCAAACCCGGAAAAGGCCAGGCCCTGTATAAATGCCGACTCAAGAATATGATCACCGGTGCCCAGTTCGACAAAACCTATCGTTCCGGCGAAAAATTCAAAGAGGCCAACCTGGAAGAAGTGGAGATGGAATATCTTTACTTCGACGGTAATGCATATTGTTTCATGAACTCATCCAACTACGAGCAGGAATTCCTCACCGAAGATCAGGTGGGGGAGGCCAAAGCCTTCCTCAAAGAGAACACCGTATGTGAAGTACTCATGTTCGAGAAGAAGGCGCTGGCCATTTCCTTACCCAATTTCGTCGAACTGACCATCACCGAAGCGGAACCCTGGGCAAAGGGGGACACCGCAGCCGGATCCACCAAACCGGCTACGCTGGAAACCGGGCATGTGGTTCAAGTGCCGCCTTTCGTCAACCAGGACGAAAAAATCCGTATCGATACGCGCACCGGCCAGTATGTAGAACGGGTAAAGTGATCGCGAACGTCCGGAGATGGTGGGCCGCACCAGGAAGCTTGCCATGGTTTCAGAACGAGGGGCTGCGGACCTGAGATTCAATTTAGTTTGAATCGGCCTGGGGCGACAATGCCTGGACCATGTAACGTTTGATTCGGTTGCCGTCCATTTCCGTGACAACGATTTTATGGTCGGAAATGGTGAAAACCTCGTCTACCTCGGGAATTCTACCGATGGTGTCGAGAATGAAACCGGAGAAGGTGTCGTACTCCTTGGATTCGGGAATGTGCATGCCGATCCTTTCGTTGACTTCTTCGATGTCGGATTTTCCCAGCACCATCCATTCCCTGGCTTTTTTGAGGACGATGTGCGGTTCCTCTTTGTCGGTTTCATCGCGGATCTCGCCCACCAGTTCTTCGATGGCGTCCTCCAGGGTAATCAATCCGGAAACGCCGCCGTGTTCGTCCACAATGATGGCCATGTGGTTTTTACGGACTTTGAACTGGTGCAGCATTTGATCCAGTTTCTTGTTCTCGGGCACAAAATAGGGCGGGCGCATGATGGTTTTCAGATCTACGGGAGCATCGGAGATGGACTGATGCAAAAAAATGTCCTTGATGTTTACGATGCCGATCACATGGTCAATGTCATGTTCGATCACCGGAATGCGGGTAAAACCTGAACCGGCAATGGCTTTAAGATCCAGCGGTTCTTGTGCATCCACGACGAACATGTCTGCGCGTGGGGTCATGATCGCCGATGCGCTGGTGTCATCCAGTTCGAATACATTGTGGATCATTTCCCGCTCTTCCTCCTTGATTTCCCCCTGCTCCTCGACTTCCTCCACAAAGGTGATCAATTCCTCTTCGGTTGCCGATGGTGTCTTGCTCATCTTGCCGGTGAGCTTGGGAATGAAATTCAGGAACAGGATAATCGGGTAGAAGATCACCGACATCCAGTAGATGGGATAAATCGTAAACTTGGCGATCAGGATGTTATTGCGGGTGGCGAAGGACTTGGGAATGACTTCGCCGAACACCAGAATCAGAAAGGTCATCACCAGCGTGGCCAGACCTACGGCATAATTGGCGAACATGCCGATGGCCAGGGATGCGGCAATGGATGAGGCCGCCACATTGACCACATTGTTGCCGATCAGGATGGTGGTCAACAATTTGTGGGGGTCGTCTTTCATCCGTTTGATCAGCTGGTGGGAACGGGTGGCCTTCTTGGCAAGGTGGCGTGCACGCGTCTGGCTGATGGAAAAAAGGGCTGTTTCGGCCGATGAAAAAAAACCCGAGAATAAAAGCAGGATGAATAGCAGAAATATCTGATTGGCCATTATTCAGGATCTCCTGCGGTCTCTGTTCGGGGCGGTCGCTGATGATCGATCCCGCAGATTATGTGAATAATGGAACTTTTGAATTGACGAATTCGCAAATCGTCGGGATCGGATCCCGAGGCGGATATATTGGGGGCGTCCAACGCTATTGCCTTCCTCTTGTAATGGAAATTGCTGTCATGCGATAGTAGCCTTCCCGGTGTTTGGGGGAGACTTTTGGGGGGGTGTGGTCTATACACTTCCAGCCCTGGGCTTATAGACGGTTGTATTTGGTATCGTTGTGTACAACTATAGCGTTTTTTTCATTTTTTCAAGTCCCTATGCAGATTAACCGGGAAAGTTCGGTTCAAATGACCATTGCGGTGACCACAAGATGAATTCAAGCGCTTCCATCGGCGAATATATCCATGCCCTCAAGGCCGCGGATGTTTTTGGCAATCAGGTCGTATTTCATGAGGTTCGGGAGGCATGCAAAGCGATATACGCGCAACCGGACCAACCCTGGCCAAAGGACATCCTGTATTTGCTGGAGGCCATGGGCATCGAAGGTCTGTACAGCCATCAGGTTCGGGTGATTGACCAGGTACGCCAGGGAACACACACCATAGCCGCCACGCACACGGCTTCCGGTAAGAGCCTGACCTATTTTCTGCCGGTAATCGAATCCGTTTTAACGGATAACTCCGCAGGTGCCCTGTTCATCTATCCGTTGAAAGCCCTTGCCCAGGACCAGCTTAAAACAATCACCCAGATGGGAAAACACTTGCCCCAAATGAATTTGACCGCCGATATTTACGACGGTGACACCTCTGCATACCGGCGCAAGAAAATCCGCGACCGGCCACCCCATATTCTGATGACCAATCCGGAAATGATCCACCTGTCCATGCTTCCTTATCATCATCGCTGGAGCGACATGCTCTCCCGCCTGCGCTTTGTTGTGGTGGATGAGGTGCACACCTATCGGGGCCTGCTGGGGACCCATATGGCCCAGGTATTCAGGCGTTTTTTGCGAATATGCAGACATTACGGTTCCCAACCTACCTTCATTTTTACCTCGGCAACCGTTGCCAATCCCGAACAATTGGCCGGCCAGCTTACCGGTTTGCCAGTGAAGGCGGTCCATCGGACGACTTCCGGCAGCGGGCGCCGCCATCTGGTATTGATGGATCCGGTGGATGGCCCCCTGGCCGCCACGGTGTCGCTGCTCAAGGCAGCGCTCAATCGTGGTTTGCGAACCATCGTCTATACCCGATCCCGCAAGGTAGCCGAATTGCTGTCCCTCTGGGCAAAGCAGGGATCAGGCCATTTTTCGGAACGGATCAGTGCATACCGGGCCGGTTTTTTGCCGGAAGAGCGCAGGACGATCGAAGCCCGCATGGCCAGCGGAGAACTGTTGGCCGTCATCAGCACCAGCGCACTGGAATTGGGCATCGATATCGGTGCGCTGGATCTCTGTCTGCTGGTGGGATACCCGGGGTCGATCGTGTCTACCTTGCAACGCGGTGGACGGGTGGGGCGCAGTGGGCAGGAATCCGCGGTGGTGATGGTTGCCGGTGAAGATGCACTGGATCAATACTTCGTCAAGCAGCCACGGCAACTGGTAGACCGTAAACCGGAGAGCGCCGTCGTCAATCCCCATAACCCGGACATTATGGGACCCCATTTGGTGTGTGCCGCCGCCGAGATGCCCCTGTTTCTGGACGACCCCATTTTGGCATCTTCCGCTGCGCGGGAGTGTCTGGATGGACTGATAAACGCGGGCACATTGTTCCTGAGCGCCGATGGCAGGCAGTGTCTCTCTTTGTTGAAGATGCCCCACCGTCAGTTGACGCTCAGGGGAACGGGGAGACAATTTGCCATCATCAACAAAGAAAATCGCAGGCGTCTGGGTGACATCGACGGATATCGCGTTTACCGGGAAACCCATCCCGGTGCCGTCTACATCCATCGCGGCACCACCTATACAATCGCATCCCTGGAGCCGGAGACACGCCTGGTGCATGCGCGTGTGTCACCGGTGAACTACCATACCCGGGTGCGGACCCACAAAGATACGCAAATTCTCGAAATCGTCGACCATCGAAATGTCTATGCCGCACAGATGGCCTTCGGCCGATTGCGTGTCACCGAACAGGTCACCGGATATGACCGCATTCATACCCGCAGCGGAAAAATTCTGGAACGGATCGAACTGGATTTGCCTCCCATGGTGTTCGATACCCAGGGACTCTGGTTCGCGGTTCCAACCGATGTGACAAAGCGTGACGAGAATGTACAGATCCATGTCACGGGTGGACTGCATGCATTGGAGCATGCCCTCATCGGCGTTTTTCCATTGGTGGTGATGGCTGATCGCAATGATCTGGGAGGTATATCCACGCCTTTTCATCCGCAGGTCGAGCAGGCCTGCATATTCGTCTACGACGGAATCCCCGGTGGGGCCGGTTTTTGTGCCCAGGCATACAGGGAAGGACAGGCGTTGATCGATGCCGCCCTGGCAGCCATTGCCGATTGCCCCTGTGAAACCGGATGCCCCAGTTGTGTGCACTCCCCCAAATGCGGATCGGGAAACCGGCCCATCGACAAAAACGGGGCGCTCTTCCTGCTCGATGCCATCATCAACGCCCCTGCCTGCGCGACAGACGCGCCGTCAGTCCAACCCGTTGTTCAGATCCGTGAAGCAGGCCATGAAACGCCTGTGCCTGTCTCCGCTTTCACGGATGCAAAATTGCGCTATGGGGTGCTGGACATCGAAACCCAGCGTTCCGCCCAGGAGGTGGGGGGCTGGCATCATGCACAACGAATGCGGGTGAGTTGCGTCGTGCTGTATGATTCGCAATCCGATTCCTATTACGAGTTTGTGGAAGGCCAGATCCCCATGCTGATGAATCGGGTTCGGAAATTGGACATGGTCATCGGATTCAATATAAAGCGCTTTGATTACCGGGTCTTGTCTGCTTACACGGATGCCGATTTTAGCCGAATTCCCACCTTGGACCTGCTGGAAAAGGTCAAGGATCAGCTAGGTTACCGGCTCTCGTTGGACCATCTGGCATCCATGACCCTCAACGTCGGTAAAACGGCCGATGGGCTGGATGCCCTGCGCTGGTGGAAAGAGGGCAAGATGGCCAAAATTTTGGAATACTGCCGGTCGGATGTGGCCATCACCCGTGATCTGTATCGCTTCGGCCGCGACAACGGCTACCTGCTGTTTCAAAACAAGGCCAGTCAAATTGTGCGTTTGCCGGTTAAATGGTGACGGTTCGGACCGTTCCGGCGAGACATGTAACCCGCAGAAATTTATAGAATGTCGAATGTGGTAAAAGGGTTGAGTCTTGAGATGGGAAACCCGCGACCCATAGAGGGCGGAGTACTGAGTGCTAAGTGCTGAGGACTGAGGCGGGAAACCCGCGACCCATGTACCCCTCATTTTCTTGTTTTTTTTGACAGAAACTGAGGGGTAAGGCACCAAAGGCTTTACGGTTAACGGCTCAAACCAGGAATCACCAAATCCCAAACAACCGAGGCTGGATCGTTTGGGATTTGGTAAGGGTTTACAGCGTTGTGAACTATTCCGCGCATTGTACTTTCTGCCTCATTTACGGAACAAAAACCCGCTTGTAGGGCTGGAAGCCGGCAGCGAAAACGTAAAGGGTGGCCTCACCATTTTTGTTCAGCGGCACCGCAAGGTCGTAGACCCCCTCGTTGGCCTTGCAGGAGAACATATACTGCCCGTTGGCCAGCACCATGGCGCAAACCGGACTGCCGTTGTACTCAACCGTCCCGGTGATGCGCTTCCAACCGGGTTCGGTCGATGCATTGGTATCGGTGACCGTGGTTACAGACGGGGATTTGGCATCCTCGCTGGCCGTCTGTATGGCGATATCCACATCCAGGTCGGATGTGTCCGTCACCGCCTTGAAGGGTGCCTTTCCGGAGACAAAGGCCTGGATGGTGATTTCTTCATTGCGGTCCAACGGAACCGTCAATTCGTACTTGCCGAAATTGGCACCTTGTTCACAGGAGAACATGTACTGCCCGTTGGCCAGCACCATGGCACAAACCGGACTGCCGTTGAAGCTGACCGAGCCCGATATGGTATGCCATCCGGCACTGGCGGTCCCGTTGAGTGCAATGTTGAGCTGCGGCGTGTCCGCATCGCTGGTTATTGAAAGTGTCCCCGATTGGCTGCCGGATCCGCTGGTCGGGGAGAAGGCGATGCGAATGGTCATGCTCTCTTTTTGGGGCAAAAGGGTGTTGATGCCGTTGTGGGAAAAGCTGGATGGCCCGGATATGGCGATATTGGTAATGCGGATATCGCGATTGCCGGTATTCCTCAGGGTAATGTCCCGGGTGGCCGTCTGTCCGGTGGGCACGTTTGTAAAATTTACGCTGGTGGTACTGGAAGTCAGGGTGCCGGAAAGGGTTCTCACGCCGACCCGATGCATTACGGGCATGGCCACATCGTAGTCGTTGATGCGTTCTGCATTTTGCGGATAGCCCTGCCATGAGGCGTCGATGGGGATTCGGTAAGCCGTTCCGCCGACATTGGTGGCGACCTGGGTTGTGATGTAGTCGTCGTCCCCCCAGAAACTGGGCGTACCCCAAATGGGGTAATCCTCGGTTCCGCTGTTGGAGTCAACTATCTCATGGCTGGTCTGATCCTTCCAGTTCATGGTCCAGACCGATGAATAGATGGTCCCCGAGGTCGCATAGTCCGTATTATCGATTAGATCCAGGGCAACCACATAGTTATTGTTCGTGGCGAATTTGGGATAACCGATATCAAAATCGGGACTCTGGTTGGGAAATGGGTAGTCGAAGGTTCCATCTGTCAGATTTAAAAGACCAATGGACCAGTACCGGTACCCCCCATCCGAGCCAGTGCAGGGACTGTCCGGTGTGGAAAGGCAGTTCAGGGCGTCGAAGACGATCTGCCTGGATGAATAGTCGAAGGCCAGGGAATCTGCGTAGTAGATGGTGTTGATGGTGCCGCCGTCACCCGGGGGCAGGTTGCTGAAGGGCTCCAACCGGTAAGCGGTCTCCGATTCGGTGGTCAGGTCACCCACGTAGATATTCTTATCGTCCATCGATGGCGTCGTATAGGCAAAGTAGTTGCCGTCCGGGGAGATGGCGAAGCTGTAGATTTCGCCGGTATCGGTAATCTGTCGTGCGGATGACGGGTCATCCGCCGCTACGGCCCATAGATTGTTCAGCGCGTCCACGAAAAACACCAGGGTTCCCAATTCATCCGTGTATACGGCCGGGCGGGTGTGAGACACCTTGCCGTCGTAGAGTTTCCGGTCCTGGCCATCGGTATATCCGGTGAAGGGTGATGGAATCGTCTGACACCACAGCGTATAGGTCTCCCCGGCGTTCCAGGGGGTATGGGAGTGGTCGTCCGGATAAAGATATATCATCATATCCTGCCCGCTGATCGGGTCGGTGGGCGTCGGATCGTTATTGTCCGGCGTTCCCCCGCCGCCGCTCTCGTATATTTCGACGCCGTCCCAAGCCAGCTTAACAGCGCTGACTTCGGCCGATCCGGCGCCATACAGATCTTCGGCCGCCTGAACCGTGGCCACGCGGGCATCCTGAAACCCGGAGGACGCCTGCAGGTAGGTGGTCAACGCCCGATAGAAGATTTTTTCGGTTTTTCCCCTGCCAATGCTCGTACCACCGCCTTCGGCGGTCAGTCCCTCGGCCATGAGATAGGCGGCCCGGGAAGGGATCGACATATTGATGTGGACACCGCCCCAGTCACCGTCTTCGGTGTTGGGCAGATTGCGGTATTCGCTCATTTTGGCAGGCAGGGAACTGTAGCCGGCGGCCGGGTTGGAGAGACTGCGCAGATAGCCCGGTGAGGCCAGCGTAACATCTTCGCCGACCGTCCAGTCATCCCGATCGACCATGCAGGCGAAGATATCCGAATAGGCTTCGTTCAGGGCGCCGCTCTGGTTTTCGTAAATCAGCCCGGCGGTGAATTCGGTGACACCGTGCTGGATCTCGTGGGCGATCACATCCAGAGCACCTGCCAGGGAGGAAAATACCTGGTTGTCACCATCCCCCAGTACCACGAATTTGCCGTTCCAGAATGCATTGGCCTCGTTTTGTCCGAAATGAATCACGATCAGGTAGTTCAGGCTCTTGTCATCGATGCCGTCCCGGCCGTGGGTGTTTTTGTAATACTCGTAGACCTTGCGAACCGACGACGCAGCACTGACTCCGGCGGCGTCCCAGGACGCAGTCAACGGACGGGTAACGTGAAACAAATTTTCGCCGTCGCTGTTGTCGGCTGTCAGGATATAGGTATTGCCTTTGCTCTTCAGTTCGGGAACCGGCGCATAAGGCGGATCGGCCAGGGGCATGCTGGGATCCACCAGGTACTCGGTGCTGTTTTCCCGCCAGGCGTTGAAGGTCTGGATGGTATTGTTCAGATCCCGGCCGCTGCTGGAGACCATTTGGTTGCGGATGCCCGTTAGCCGATGCCGCACCGATCCGGTGGCGGCATCTACAAAGTAGATCCAGCGTTCAGTGATATCCACGGTCAGTGCAAAACGATAAACCAGGGCCATACCGCCGTCCGGGGCGGTATGAAACATCAGTTCCGGCGCAGCGTCAAGCGTGAACGGCTTGCCGAGATGGTCGGATGCGGCCTGGACCGCTTCGTCCCCGGTGATCGCCGGTGTGGTATCGATATCTTCGCTGCCGGGGCTGGGCTCATAGCGGCCCTGGAACAGGTATATTTCATCGGCATGGTCCAAATGGACCATGGCTTCGCGGCCCCATACGGGAATGCCCTTAACGGTCTGCTGGAATCGGAAATGGGAAAAACCCGCTTCGTCGCGCCACTGGCGCTTGATCTTCATCTCGTCGTCAGGAGATGACAGACCCAACAATGTGCTGTTGGACCGCAGAAATTGCCTGGCTGTAAGGCGTGAATCGGAAAGCGCGCGTTTGATCCTGGTTTTTGATTTTGTCGATCGGTCGAACTTGACAAAGCGAAGGGTCCGGTTGTTCGCGGAAAAACCCATGCGCATGGTTTTGCCGGTTGGATGGGCATCCATCAGGGAATGAATGGCCTGCAAACGATCGGACGCCTTTGCAGTCAATGCGGTTCCGCCGCCCGTAGAGCGTGACGACAACAGGTTGGCGATGGTCTCCGTCAGGTTCGGGGTCCCGGACAATTGCCGTTTGATCGACTGTTTGGACGACAATGCTTTTTTCTCGCGCCGCATTTTATTTTTTTGCACCGGCCCTATGGCTGAACCACCGGATTCGGTCACCAGGGCTTTCAATGCATGGCCCGATGACGGCGGCGCCGCCCATGAAGGTGTGTCGCCGGGCAGGCCAACGGCCATGCTCAGCCAGGAGATACAGATGACGGCGATCAAGCGCCGGTTACAGAAATCTTGCATTGTGGATCCTCCCTTTATGATCAGCAGGTTTGTACATTTTGTAAGCGTTCACAGGGCACCGTATCTGCTTTGTTACCGGGCAGTTGAAGTATGCCCCATACGTCTGCGTGCCCGAAGCCGCGCGTCTATGACCCGATTCGGGTTCTCACACGGCTGAACTTCTTAAGAATTTTACCCGTATGTGCATCCACGACAAAATCCCAGACATCGGCCAGACCGCTGCCGGCGGATACCCGGTACGCCAGGACCGGACGTTGGGGTTGACCGGCATATATGAAAAGTTCGGTCGGGTATTCATTGCAAGAAGCAATATCAATGCCCATGTCACGGGAAACCGCTCCAATCGCCTCGGAGGCGGACAGCGTGGCCCCGGTATCCAGGCCCCGGGGCGTGGGGATGGTATTTCCCTTAACCCAGTAGATCCGGTTTTGCGCCGAGATATAGATACTGATTTCGCAAGGCCATACGTTCAAACCGGTATATTCCTGACGCAGACGGACCCGTGTCATTTTCAGTTCGTCGGTATGGACCCCGATCGGCGACAACTCTTGGGTTGGATGGTCAAGCTTGAATTCCGACCGGAAGGCCTCCATGAAACAGAGCGCTGCCCCGGCAAGATGCTGACCGGCCATCAGATCGCGAAAACAGTCCAGTTTTTCCACGGAAAGTCCAAGATTTTTGCCTTTTAGCGACACCACGACGCCGGTGGACCGATGCCGGTCCACCTTTGCATCGGGTGGGAATGCAAAGGGCCTGTCCGATTGCATGGATGCTTCCCGGCAGCAGTCGGTATGATGGGGAGCAGGTGCGCTATCCATATCCGTTACCTTTTTTGAAGTCATTCCGCAGGTCACTGCGGCAAGCATTACAAGAGCGATGGGGATCAGGCGTCCGAGCATGCTGGGTTCCTTTATTATTGCTTGCAAATAAGCTTAGTATGCCTCATTTTAAAAAATCTGTCACAGACTTTTTAGCACAGGAGACAGGTTCGATCCCGGTAATATACCGCCGCGATGCCTGTATAAATGCCAATGAATTCAGCGATAAAAGGGTACCGTGTGGGCTGGCTGATCGACGGAAGCGGCCGGCCGGCCGTTGCCGGTTCCACCATCATGGTCCAGGACGGTCGCATCACAAAAATTATGTCCTCCTGTGAAAAGCGTGAAACAGATCCTGCCATCCCCATCGTCGACCTGTCGGCGTATACGGTTTTTCCCGCGTTGGTGGACAGCCATGTGCACCTGGTCATGTCCGGTTCCACCGAGCCTTCAATACGCCGGAATCAGCTGGTCAGCGGTTACACACAGCGCCGCGATACCATATCCCGCCACCTTGATCAGCATTTGGCCCATGGTGTGCTGGCCGTTCGCGATGGCGGCGACAACAACGGCGATACCCTGCGCTACAAGTACGATCCGGCCAATGCCCCACCGTCGGCGGTCACGATTGCCGCAGCGGGACGTGCGCGTCGGGCTTCAGGGCGATACGGCAAGCTCATCGGCTTCGAAGTCGGCGAGAACCAGAGCCTGGCCGAGAGCGCCTTTGCCGTGGACAGCATGCGGGACCATCTCAAACTGGTCAATTCAGGGTTGAACAGCTTGACCCGGTTCGCCATCGAAACGCCGCCTCAGTTTGACGAAGATTCCCTGAAGGCGGTGGTTGCCGCCGCCCGAAAACGCGGCCAGCCGATCATGGTGCATGCCAACGGTCGTTTGCCCGTCCAGCTGGCCATCAATGCGGGATGCGACAGCATCGAACATGGCTTTTTTATGGGCCGGGACAATCTGCGCCGGTTGGCGGACAACGATGTGACCTGGGTGCCCACGGCGGTCACCATGAAGGCCTACAGCGATTACCTGAAAAACCAGGGGCATCCCAGCGATTCCTCCTTTGCCGATGTATCTCGCCGAAATCTCGATCACCAGCTTGAGCAAATCGGTATTGCCAACGATCTGGGCGCCAGGCTTGCCGTGGGAACCGATGCGGGCAGCCCCGGCGTGCATCACGGCAGTGCCCTCAAGGAGGAGCTTTGCCTTTTTGTTGCCGCGGGCTTCAGTGTCGAATCGGCCATTCAGTGCGCCAGCAGCAATGGCGCCAAGCTGATGGGCCTGGCCGACAGGGGTGAGATCGCTCGCGGAATGCGGGCGGACTGGCTGGCGGTGGAAGGGCCGCCGGAACAGGTTCCCGCATTGTTGCACCAAATCGCTTATCGCATGGTTGCCGGCCGTCTGATTGATGCGGATACCTGGCCGCACTGCCCAGGTATCGGCGCAGGGCCATCAGACGGTTTTTGATCTTTTTTCCTCCTACAAATTGCCTGCCAGGGCCAACTGGTTTCGGTTAACGGCAATGTTGAAATCTGTCTGAACGAGATCATGGTGCCGTTCGGAAAACGGCAGATAGGCCAGTAAAAACCGTTTGGGATGGATCCGGATATTGCCAATCCGGTCCACGACCCGCTGTTTCGGTTTCAGGAAATTGGCCAGATTCAGCTTCAGGGTCTCCGTTGATTCGGAAAGGGGCAAATTGACCGGGTGTTTTTCTCCCTTGGGGATATCTGCCTTCAGTCGCTCCTGCGGCTGGCACAGGGTCACCTGCCGGGTCAGGCGGAGAAAGCTCCGGGGACGGACTTTGAAGGCAGGCCCCCAGAAATAAAAAGGCATGCGATCCCATTTTGGCTGCGGCACTTTGGGCAGGTTGGCTGCCTTTACCAGGTCCGTATAGGTGGTAAGGGACAATCCATGCACCTCGGCCTGAATGCGCCAGAAGGGCAGATAGATATGTTTTTCGTTCCCGGGATCCGGCATGGATGCCACCTTGATGCGGGTCATGCCCTGTTTGGTGGCACGCCACATGGATTCGCAGTTACGGCAATGCAGCACCAGCGCATCCCGGCGGCCGTCCATATCCCAACCGCAGTTGGGGCACAGCGCTGGCAAAAAACGTATGCGCCAATCCGCCGGTCCGCCTGAAAATTCGCTCAGATCGAAAGCTTCGTTCCCGCCGGGTACGGGACGATTCAAGATTGCGTCAACAACTGTCCGTTCCACATAAAAAGGGGCGTATAGCATGCTCAATGACTCACCGATATGCGCCTGGTGGAGCAGCGGCCGGGGCAGGTTTTTGTTGAGCTGATCCAAAAATGTTTGCAGCATCTGGTCAAAGGGCAGGGTGGCCCTGAAAAACCAGCCCTCGGTTTCCGGGCTGACGAAACGCAGTTTCATGGCCTGGCTGCGCAGGCCCACCGAAACGGGAAAAAGGGGTGTATCGACGGCCTGACGACTGATATCCAGAAATCGGTTCTGAATGCCGCCGGGCAGGCAGGAGAAAAGCATGCCCTTGAACCGCCAGTAGGGAAAATACAGCAGTTCCTTGTTCGCCGGCGCCTTGTGGGGCAGCACATAGCGAAAAAAGCGATGTTCCATGAGATAGGAACGCACTTTGCAGAACGGGCACCGAAAAAAACGGTCCGTTTCGCGCAGTTCTGCCGGCGCCCCGCATTGGGGGCATTGATGGTCGATTAGAAAACTAATGTTTTTCTCCGCAATGGGCGCAGAACATGGATCCTGCCAAATTTTCGGCCCCACATGCCTTACACAAAAACGGTTTGGTTTTTTCTCCTGCCGGTTGACCGCACCGTGAGCAGAATTTTGCATTGGGTGACAGGTTTTTGCCACAGTTTTGGCATTCGATGAACACCAATTGCTGATGACCGCACATGGGGCAGAACCTGGCATCTAAGGGGATGGCCGACTTGCACTCCACGCAGGCGGCCTGTGAACCGGCTGCCGACTGCGTGGAGCTCTGTGCGTTTTTGCCGGCGGCATTGAAATATTGGGCAAACATGGCCGGCATCATCAGTCCCAGGCTGGTTCCCATGCCCGTGCCGGCTTCACCTTCCGCCTGGGCGGCTTTTTCCATGGCCATGGCGGATTTCATCTGCATCAGTTTGTTCATGTCGTCGATCACACCCATGCGGCTGCGGTCATCGATGGCCTTTTGTACCTCCGGCGGCGGTGTGATGGCGTTCATGTACAAATGCGTCAGGCCCAGACCGAAGTGCTTGAAGTCTCCTTCCAGCCGTTTGGACAATCCTTCGGACAATTCGTCGTACTGGGCCGGCAAATTGAGAATCGAGTCGATGGTTTCGCCCATGTAGTCGTTGAAGCGTGAGACGATCACCCGATTCAGGTATTCCTCTATTTCTTCGGTGGTGAACATGCCCTGGGTGCCGACCATGGTGTTGATAAACAGCACCGGTTGCACCACGCGCAGGTTGAACACGCCGAAGGCCCGCAAGCGGATCAGGCCCAGCTCCGCATCTTTGAAAGCCACCGGATCGCGGGTACCCCACTTCAGGTTGGTAAAGACCTTCATGTTGACGAAATACATTTCTGCCCGCAACGGGCTGTTCATCGCCCAGGGCAGACTGGCAATTTTGGTCAGGATGGGAATGTTACCGGTTTTCAGGGTATGACGGCCGGGGCCGAAGGCCTCGACGGCTTTTCCTTTATAGAAGAAAACACCGGTCTGGCTTTCCCTGATGGTTAACTGAGCGCCCCACTTGATCTCACCGGCGCCTTTTTCCGGCAGGCGGTGAACCAGTTCCTTGCCGCTTTCATCAAACCACTCCAGATTTTCGAGAAAAACGAGATTGTTCGAAGTCATTCGCCGATTTTCCTTTTGTTTGGGATATAAATCGTATTATCGACAGCGTGGCCAAAAAGTTAAGGCCCGCCGGGCATGATTGTTCCGATGTTTCACCCAGAATAGTGTCTGTCCGGAAATAGGCAAATTGGCCATTTCCGGATGGTTACTAAAATAACTGCGAATGGATCAACTCAGGTTTCAAAAGACTTCCGGATCGCGGAATATGAATGACGTTCAGGCATGATCGAAGGGCATGTTTTTGCCCCGGCCTCGCGAAAGCCGGAGGGCGCCAGGGAATGGTTTATTCAACACCGCCTGGTGCCGGCGAGGCTTCAAGAGGTTGTTCAGGCTGGGACACTTCGACCATCGTCGGTTCCGGATCGGGTTCTATCCCTGGCTCCGGCTCCGGGTTCGTTTGCGATTTCAGCGTATCGGTTGTATCCGGGACAAACGTTTCGTTTTCGGCCTTTGGAAGGGCAGGTGCCGGAGGTGATACAGTTTCGGTCATCTCCGGTGCCGGCTGTTCCGGCCGGACGGCTGGTGGGGGCGCCAGCGCCGGAGAGGCGGGTGTCGCTTCAGGAACTGGCGCCGGTTTGACCGCCGCTGCTTTCAGTTGGTCGATGGTCTGGTTGGCATCGGCCAGCGCCGTTTGGGTATCATTGAGATCCATCATCGCAGCAGACAATTGCCGCTTCAGTTTGTCTGCCGCAGCTTTATTCTTTTTCAGGTCTTTTTGGGCCGCAGCCAGATCACCCTGGATCCTTGCCATTTTTTTTTGCAGGGTTGCGATAGAAGCGGTTTCATTTTCTGCGTTGACCTGCGCTTCCTGCAATTGCTGCTGCTGCCTGGCATGCAGTGACGACGCCCGGTTGCCGACCAGCAGGGCCAACAACGCGAAAAGCAGTGTCAAACCGGCGAAAACCAGGGTCAATGTCGGCATCAGGGAATCGGAACCACTACCCAGGTGCTGCTCGATAATCTCTTCGCTCATTGGCTTATCCCCGAAATGATGTTGCGGGTTGATCCCCAGGATCGCTGTCTGTTCAATCCGCGATGATTCCCACGATGATGGTCAATGACCATTCCCGGTATTTATTGTCGAATTTTGCGGAGACGTCCATCCCGGTGGTCGAGAAGACACGCTGCAAAAAAGATGCATAGGATGGGGCCGTCTCTTTGCTGTTGACGGCCAGAACGATCCCTTTGGGGGGAGTGGAAAAGGAGGTTTGCGAGACACCGTTGGTCTTCCAGCCGTCGGCGGTCAGGATTTCCTCCAACTGGTCGGCGGTCGTTTGGGATTCCTCGTCGCCCATGACGCAAAAAAGATCCACATTTCCTTTGGGACCCGGATCGAGAAGACCGATCAATTGTTCGCGCTGGCTCTCCGAAAGACCGACGTCCGGCTCCAGTTCCAGCTCCAGTGTCTCGAAGCATTCGCCATCTTTCTCTTCTGATGCGGCGGCACGCTTTTTTTCTTCATCATTGTGGGCTTTTATAGCCAGTTCGGCTACTTGCAGGCGTTTTCTGGCATCCAGCAGCGCCTGCTTCAGCCCGGCGGCGGAAGATTTGCTGGTTTTCAGCTTGAGTTGACTGATGTCCTGATGCTGCTGGGTCTCAAGCAGCTCCTTGCGGATCGCTTCAGCCGCTTTTTCAAGGTTCCTGACTTGTTTGCGGGACGCTTTCAGGTCATTGAGCAGGCGGTGAAAGTGTTGTTTTTGCCTGCTGATCGTCAGGAAAAAAAAGATGCCGGTCAATATGGCAAATGCCAGTGTTGTCGCCATCAACCAGGTGTTCAGGGTGGCCACAGACGCCAGTTCGCTCCACCATGACAACATACGCGCCAGCCTTTCGTGGAATAGTCTCGGAAGAATCGCCCTCGTAATTGCAGACTGTACAAAGGAAAAAGATATAATTCAAGCTGTTTCTAATTGTTCCGCAGCCAGTCCATGATCCTGTCATCTGCTGGCAACCGTTGCAATTTTGTGTTACTGGAAAGGTTCGGTACAAAATTGTTTGGATGACTGTTGAAAATCTCCATGTTCAAAAGCTCATCCCGAAAGCGGCTGTTGAAACTCTCCACATAACCATTCTGCCACGGCGCCCCCGGCTCGATAAAAAGTGTCCTTACCCCAACCTCATTCAGCCAACCTTTAACCCGCTTCGATATAAACTCAGGACCGTTATCTGAGCGGATACAGTTGGGCAGTCCACGCTCAGCTATCAACACGATTAACTCTGAAAGAACATCATCACCCGTTATCGAACGGCCCGTTACCAGCGCAAGATTCTCTCGGGTATACTCATCCAAAACCGCCAAACACTTG
>PDWJ01001248.1_pt1 | contig 53590 bp, 48 predicted proteins | sample 1430881 | NCBI WGS metagenome assembly PDWJ01 (sample SAMN01162460, study PRJNA174530) | Oral metagenome, whole genome shotgun sequencing project. | biome: Marine environment; feature: Marine mammal; material: Swab sample of the gingival sulcus; isolation source: swab sample of gingival sulcus...
GACGAACGAGATCTGATTTTAGCGAAAAGTGTCGTGATCAGCCACGATATGCAAGATATTCAAGCAGGGCGAGAGGTTAATAGCAAAACAATCCTGCTGACTCATCGCCAGACCAAACCCGATGATATTGCCAAAGCCCGGAATGCTGCTCATGCCATCGTTCAAGCCTTCCAAGACCTGCCGGAAGTGCTGCATCAGTTTTGAAAAATTGTTCAAAAACAGGTAACAACGGTTGCGTAAATTTGAAACATGGAGCCTTCACATGTAACACATGGAGACAATTTCACACACATCCAGCCAAATTCTTTTGACAGAATTCTTGCGGTTTATTATACTTACACTTGAGAGTATCTGAAATCCGGCTCACCCTATCACACGAACAGCGCTCCGCAGGAAAGTCAATAAAAAGTGGCGATCTTCCATAAAAAGTATGGCTTGTGTGCTGGATGTAATAATGCGATCCACTCATGATGAATGAGGAGGTGATTATTCAGTGTTAACTCGAAGAAAAAAGACACGCCCCTGGCTCAAAGGAAAAACCGAAGGCTTAAAACTTCTGACACAACTCACGCAAATTTTTGATGAGCATACGTCGCTTGAAGATATTTCACGAAAGATTGGAGAGTGCATCGCGCTGTATGTGCATACGATAGGACATGGTATCTATCTTTACGATCAGGAACAGCAGCATTTCTCATGCCATATTTCCGACGAAAACAGCGTATTCCGGCAATATCCGGTATTAACCCACAACGATCTCGAACAATGCGGCATTCAGCCGTTGAATCTTGGCATCATTTCGATTTCCCCGTCTCAATCAGAACTCCCAGCCCAACACGCTTTTTTACACACCTGCGCCCAGAGCGCGATTATGTCCGTAAATTACGTTCCTCTGATCGCCAGAGGAGAGCCTTATGGGATTTTTCTGTTTGCCAGTAAATCCCCCCACCATCTTGACGAAGAAAGCATCAGTACCTTCTCAATAGTCATGCAGCACATGCGTTTAGCGACTGAAAAAATTCTATTGAGCGAACAATTCGAGAATGAGATCAGCGCAAAGATTTCTCAAATCCAGGGAGCAGAAGAAAAATATAGAGAGATTTTCGAAAAAGCCAGTGATGCCATTGTATGCGTCGATTTTGAGACACAGCGCTTCCTGGAGTCCAACCGTCAGGCAGAAACTATTTTAGGGCACACGAAACATGAACTCTCCACCATGACCGTAAGTGATTTTTGGACGGCATCTGATGAAAAGCGTCTTGTTCGCAGCCTGTTGCAACGAGTCAAAACTCATCGCGCACTCACACTGCAAGACCGTCAGATTCGCCGGAAAGACGGGAGTTTCCTGTGGGTAGAGATCACCGCTTCTGTGGTGACATATCAGGGCAAAGATGCCGCCCTGGCAAGCATTCGCGATGTATCACAACGCAAGCAGATCGAGGCGGAAAAAGGTATAGTCGAGGCAGTAAACAAAGCCTTGATTTCAAGTCACGATCAACCCAATGTGTATGACACATTCAGCCAAACTTTGCAGCAGTTTTTCTCATTTGACAGGATGGACTTATTTTTGCCGGGCAATGAGGAGAATACTGCTCGACGGCTTGTCTCGGTTCAACGGGGGAAAAAGGGGACAAAGCCTGATGATGTCGAATTTCCGCTAGAAGGACTTCCGATCGAACATATTTTCCGAAAAGGAACTCCTCGAATCGTGTATCATGATGAAGATGATAAATCATTTCAGGGGCTTTCTCGGATTTTAGGACGGCAGTTCAAGACCTCGCTTTTTTTCCCCCTTGTGTTCAAACAAAAAGTGACGGGTGTGCTGCATTTCGGCAGTAAACAGAGCCGGGGGTTTTCTCCGAAGTATTTCGGATTTTTAGAACAACTCGCCCCCCAGGTAGCGATCACTCTCGATAACATGCTTCTGTTTCGAGCGGTGAATGAAGAAAGGGCTGTGTATAAGCATTTAATTGAGAATGTAAACGAGATCGTGTTTCAAGCCGATCCCAAGGGCACGATTCTTTTTGTCAATCACCGGGTAAAAAATATTTTGGGCTATACGCCCGAAGAAATTACCGGCACGAATTTTTTTGCCTGCGTGATTCCAGAAGATCTGGAAGAAGCGAAAGCGGCCTTTCGCTTGACCCTCCGACACGAGCAGCCATTATCAGGAGAATATCGCGTCTTCCATAAAAATGGAACGATGCTCACGATTTCCATCTATACGCGCCCGATTTTCGAAGAAGGGCGCACTGTCGGCATGCAAGCGATTATTCAGGACATGACCCCGGCCTCAGAGCACTTTACCGTGCCTCGCGACGGCCTCCACGAGCTCATTGGCCGCAGTCACAAAATGCAGGAAATCTACGATTTGATCATGAGTGTCGCCAAAACAGATTCCACCGTGTTGATTCATGGAGAGAGCGGAACCGGTAAAGAACTGATCGCCCAGGCTGTCCATGCTTCGAGTCATCGCCATCATAAACCGTTTATCGTGATGAACTGTGCCGCCTATTCCGAACATCTGTTGGAAAGTGAATTATTCGGCCACGAACGCGGAGCGTTTACTGGAGCTCATCGGCGAAAACTCGGACGATTTGAATTAGCAAAAGGCGGCACGATCTTTCTCGATGAAATTGGAGAAATACCTCATCACAGTCAATTATTGTTATTACGAGTGTTGCAGAATAAAACCTTTGAACGGGTCGGCGGCGAGAAAACCCTCGAAACCGATGTACGTATTGTCTCAGCCACGAACAAAAATCTGGAAGAAGAAATGAAAGCCGGACGGTTCCGTGAAGATCTCTATTATCGTCTCAATGTGATTCCAATCGAGGTACCCCCATTGCGAGAACGAAAAGAAGATATTCCACATCTGGTCGATCATTTTCGGAAAAAATATTCGATCAACACCGGAAAACAAGTGGTCAACTGTGCTCAGAGTACGCTCGAATTACTTATGCGCTACGACTGGTACGGCAATGTACGGGAGTTGGAAAATACGATCGAACGGGCTGTGGTCATGGCATCAGGCCCCGTGCTCACTCCAAACGATCTTCCAGCGAAATTGCAGCAGGAACAAACGGTTCCTGTTGAAAAAACCCACCCTAACGTAAGTTCAACATCGTTATACGAACATGAACGACAACTGATCCTTCAGGCGCTTCAGACAACGAATTGGAATAAATATCAGACAGCTAAAATGCTCGGGATTAACCGGAGTACGCTCTATTCCAAAATTCAAAAATATGGGATTGATTCAGACCATTCGAAAAACTAGCAGTTTCTTGAGCGTATAAATACCCGAGACAGTATTGATTAAAATATGTCATATATCATACAATAAATGTCATATTTTATACATCATCTCTACTTCATCAAACTCCCATCTAATAAGCAAACCATGTCTTTGATCCTACAAAATATGTCGTATTATAGTCATATTTATAGCCATAGGTTCTATTTTCAACACTTCTCTATTCAGCGTTTAGAAAAATTGTATGGTATCGTAACACAAAATGTTAGGATTTTATGAGAGAATTTGACTATCTGGATAATTGTCATGATAATCTTATTTCTAAACAGGTTACCCTATTTAAGATGTCAGAATATTGAGGCTTTTCCCTACGAGATGTCCAAGGATATTTTATCAGAACACTCGGGATTGGCATAAATTTAGCCTATAAGAGGTAGCGTTAAGTATCATAGGGGAAATCATTCTTAAACACGACTGAACGGGAAACAACTCTCGTTCTCACATCGAATCTTTTGCTTGTAAGGAGGAGGAGTAATGAAAAAGGTATGGATGAACGGAGTATTCACATGCATCTTCGTGATGGCAATGGCAACAGTGAGTTTTGGGGCAGGGTTTCAAATTCCTGAACAGGGGGCTGCTTCCATCGCAATGGGCATGGGAGGAATTGGGAAAGCCGATGACTTGTCGGCGATTTATCAAAACCCGGCCGGTCTGACTCTTTCGAGAGGAACTCAAGTCTATGGCAACCTTGCCGGGATTGCACCGACGGCAACGTACACACGGACAGGTTATGATTCTATCGACACTGAGGATTCGCTGATCCCGGTTCCTTCGTTTGTGATCTCGAGCGATTTTGGCGGACGTCTGGAAGACATCGTGCTGGCGTTTGGAGTGAATGCCCAATTTGGGCTAAGAAGCGAATATGACGATCTTGGACCGCAACGCTATATTTCGACCAACATTTCCCTGGTCACAGTTTACGTCGGTCCGTATGCTGCATGGCAAATCACTCCAACGTTTTCGATCGGAGCGGGAATCCAGTATGTACACGCTTCGTCGGAGATCGGCCAGAAGGCCAATTATGGCGGGGCACTGTATCAGATGGCAGCGGCACAAAACCCTGCGGCAGCCGATCCGTCGTGGAATGAAAACCCCGCGCTCGATGGAGATATCGATATCACGGATGCGACTGATGACAGCGTGGCCGGCAACCTTGGTCTGATGTGGAAACCGTCAGATGTATTACAACTTGGACTGACCTGGCGAAGTGGGGTCGAATTCGATCTGGAAGGTGATGTGGATCTCGATATCCCGGCAATGCTGACTCAAATGTCAGGCGGGGTTTTCCAATCGCTGACCACAAAAGCAAAAACAACGCTGTCACTGCCGCAAACGATTGGGGCAGGCCTTTCGTATCGGCCAACCGAACAATTGACTCTGACGACGGATATCAATTGGAACAATTGGAGCGTGTATGAGGACATCGATTTTGAATTCGAAGATAATACGATGTACCTTCCTGACTCCCCAAATCCCCGAGACTGGGAAGACACCTGGACGTTCCGGCTTGGTGGGGAATATATGATCAGAGAAAACATTGCTCTGCGTGCCGGGTATTTATTCGATCAGAGCCCGATTCCCGATAAAAGCGTTGGGCCGGAATTACCGACCAGCGACCGTCACGGCATCACAATCGGCGTCGGCTATGAATGGGAGAACGTGACACTCGACCTGGCATACGCTCACCTCTTTATCGACGACCGGACTGTCACTGATAGTATTCGCGATCCTGAACCGGTCGGCGACTATGAAGCGGCAGCGAACATTATTGCCGCCAGTGTCGGCTTCGTCTTCTGACGTTTTTTTTGAAGGCTGCCTATTTTTTACCGCAGAGCGTGCACAGAGAACCGCAGAGAAAAGCATATATCGATTTTCATCTCTGCATCTCTCCGCGTACTCTGCGGTGAGAAAATCAGGAACTGTGGGATTTGTGCTCAAGCCCGAATCCGCCATACATAGGTAATACCCCCTTTTTTCAGAAAGCTGATAGAGGTGCATTGCAGACGCTCAGCGATTCTGTAATGCCAATTCGGTTGGAGCAGACATCGATGTGACAACCGGGATGGAAATGCGGACAGCTTTCTGAATCATTTCAAAATTTGCCCGGTTCGAGAGTATCAACAACTTGTCCTTCGTTTCGATTTTATTTAGTCGAATCGCTCTCACCCTCATTATGATACACGCTCAATAGCTTCCCAACCAGACAAAGCAGTACGATCGTCAGAAACCAGGCGGTCTCCCAGATATGAAAATGGAGTTGTTCTTTTACAGGCAGAAAAAGAGTTATGATTGGTCACTGACTCCGGTGTTGAATAAATTTAGGAATTTGGCTGAAGATTTTTGCTTTGTGGAACTGTACCTTCTCAGGAACTTCTGCCTGAGAAGGTACAGTTCCACATTTACTGGGGAAGAGACCTTTTTCTCTGTCTGTTATCTCCTTTTCCTTCAACAGAGAAAACATACAAAACTCTGGGAACAGCTTAGAAGCCTCTTATGAAAAATTCAGAGATTCCTCAAATTTCTTCAGATCATGACGAGCCATTGCAAGATTTGCCTTTTTGCGGTCAAGATCTATGAAGATAATGTACTCACTTTTATGCCCTCGAAGAGGTCGAATGAGATAATAGCTGCTGCTGAAGGTCATAAGAATATCCTCAGCTTCTTCATCGAGACCGAGTTCTTCCGCAATATTAACTTTTTTATACACCTCTACGGCTTTCGCCGAAAAAAGTTCAATATCAATTCCACCACCAACACTCGCCAAGACAAGACCGCTGTCGACGTCGATAAGTGATCCTGCATGAAGACCTTCAATTTCTTCCAACGGACCAAGGTTAACTCTAGGCATCTTTCTGCTCCTTTTGATGAGAATTGTAACGGTGAGTTCACCGGCGAGCGAAACGAGTCCGATGAACTCACTGTTATCTTGACAAACATCATGATACAACAATGTATAAGAAGCGTCAATTTTCGTATATTGTCAAGATTTATCATCAAAAAAATACACTAAAAAAGGTTTAATTATGGATACGCCAAGAGAAATTGGCAAGTTATTTTTTTAGCCGCCGGCAGAGCACCTTGACAAAACAATCCGCGCTTTATTTGATGCCAGCCAATTCTTTCACATCTGTTCATTATTGAACAAGGAGAAAAAACGATGCAATACAGAACGTATGGAAAGACAGGAGGGTGAGGTGTCTGTCCTGGGATTCGGAGGCATGCGTTTTGCAGATCCACAGGCTCATGATCAATCGGTCGCGACAGTGTTGCGGGCATTTGAAAAGGGCGTGATCTACTTTGATACGACTCCCGGCTACTGTCAGGATCAATCGGAAATTATTATCGGGAAAGCTGTGTTGGAGATGAAAAAAAGCGGGAAGCCCTTTTATGTGTCTACCAAAATCGAATAAAGCGGCCGCCAGAGGCGTACGGCGCGATCTGGAACAAATCTTTGAAACGGCTGAATGTTGAAACGATCGATTTTTACCATTGCTGGTACCTGCTGACCTTACCAATCTGGGAGGCCCATAAAGCCGGCGGGGCCGTGCGGGAAATCATGAAAGCAAAAGAAGAGGGGGGGGAATTCGTCATGCAGTGTTTTCGACCCATCCCCCTGGTCCGGATATTCGCACCGTTATTCAAGCCCCTTATAGGGTTTCCAAAGTCAGTGTCGAAGACCCCAATCATTTACTGCTGAAAGATGGGAAAAACGTGGCGAACCGTCTCAAAGGGCCTTGGGGAACGAGTATTGCCGAGATCGGTCGCTGTACCGAATGCGGGCAATGTGAAGCCGCCTGCACCCAACATGTGCCGGTTTTAAAGCCCTGAAGCAGGCTGTAGTAAACCAATAAAATCTGGAGTTTCACGACATGAGACATCATGTCGTGAAGCTTAATTCTATGACCTCATTTCTTCATCATTCCCACATCTATGGACGACTTGCTATTTTGGGATCGGCCTTTTGTTTTTATCTGGCAACGGTGGCCCTTCGCTGGTCAAAAGCCGCAGGATTAGCATTGGATAGCCCGTATTTTGTGTTTTCTCGTTTTCTGATGGGTTTTCTGGCTATTGGCGCGCTTTTCTTGATAAAACGCCACACACTTCGTCCCCGTCGATTCGATTTACTTCTCGGACGCGCCATGTTCAATCTCACTTCTGTACTTTGTTTTTTCAAGGCTGTCGAAATGACCACGGCAGCAGAAAGTAATGTATTAAATATGACCTACCCACTCTTCGTGACAATTTTTTCGTGGTTTCTTTTCAAAAAACAACGCGACGTCAGAGCTGTGGGCATGGTGCTTCTCGCATTTTTGGGAATTTTACTGGTCTTTTCTCCCGGCTCGCTTCAGATTGATCCGAACAACCTTTGGGGCTTGACTTCTGGCTTTCTAGCGGCGATTGCAATGCTTTTCCTCAACCGTGTCCGGCAGTATAATGATACGGATACTGTCCTTTTTTTCGTCTTCTCAATCGGAACAGTGCTCATATTCATTTTCTTTCATGGCCATCTGTATGTCCCGAGTGTCAGGGAAATGTTGTATCTGGGGTTCTCGGCGTTCATGGGGTTTTCCGGGCAGTATCTGCTCACGATCGGCTTTCGGTATGTGACTGCGGTTGAAGGCAGCATTATTTCCACCACCCGGATTCTTCTTGCCGCTTTTTTAGGGCCGATCCTGACCTCTGATCCAGCGACGGCTTGGCCCGGCTGGATTGGAGCCATACTCATCTTCGCTGCCAATATCTACTTCGCGACCAGAAAAGTAAAATAGATGTTTTGCCGACTTGACTTGGGAACGCGCTTAAAGAAAAATTTTCATCTATGCGTTGGAGGATTTTTCTCCTGAGAGGTATGAGGAATGTTCAGCCAGACTTGACTCTCGATAGAGGCCGCATACGGATATGGCGCTCTGTGCTCACGGGAAAATGCTCCACCCAATCTGTCCGTGATTCGATGACCTCCGTCGCGATTCGAGCGACATAGGATGGTGAAGGGACAGGGATACGAAAGAGAATGATACACCACATAGAGCCGATAATTTTGCAGAAAAGGCTAATTTCCCAACGTCTTTGTCAAGGGTCAGCAGAACTTGTGTTTCTGTCGCAGCTTTAGCAAGGACAGCTTCATCACTATACCCGGTGCAATCTCGTGAATCCAGATGACATCATCCCCGGTCTCTCTCAGGGCAATCACTGCGTCATACGGGAAATTTTCATCAGCAAGCAACGGCATCGTGACTTCTCCTTAAGCCACTGCCAACATATACACCTTTTCCGGACGGAGCATGTCACTCGTATACATGAGGCAGGCACGAATATCTTGAGAGGTGAGTTTTGGATAATTGCATAGAATGTCAGCTCCGACCAACCTTGTGCGAGTAAATCGATGATAAATTACACTGCGAGGCGTGTCTTTTTAATGACCGGTTTCCCTACTAATATCGTAGGATCAATAATGATACGATCTTCCCAAATCATGATGACACTCTTTCAACAACATCGAAATGTTTGATCATTTTTCAAAGTAAAACTTACGGTGAAAATAGTATCAAGTTGCTTTTCAATGTTTTCAGAATCGGTTTCCGGAGGCCGAACGAGCATTACACATCAATTTTACTGCGCTTCCATCACCCTTTTTGATTATTTCTTATCGAATCGGATTCTGGGATCAGCCCAGGCGTAGGACAGATCGGTCAGCAAATTGGCGAAGATATAACCGAAGGCGATTACGAGTACACAGCCTTGCACCAGAGGATAATCTCGAGTCTGGATCGCTTTGATTGTCAGACGCCCAATGCCCGGCCAGGCGAAGATCGTTTCGGTGATTAACGCTCCGGACAGCAAAGCTCCGAATTGAATACCGATCACAGTTATAACCGGAATTAACGCGTTTCGTAGGGCATGTTTGAAGATAACACACAGTTCCCGCAGTCCTTTGGCGCGACTGGTCGTGATATAATCTTCGTGTAAAATTTCCAGCACGCTCGAACGGGTCATACGGGTTAATTTAGCCGCTAACGCCGTCCCTAACGTAATAGCCGGAAGGATGAGATGGTCGAGCCCTCCTCGTCCGGAAACCGGCAGCCAGCCTAACTTGACGGCAAAGAGAAGAATCAGCAGCGGACCCAGCCAGAAATTGGGCATCGAAATACCGAGTAATGCGAAAAACATCGAGCCATTATCAAGAAGCGAGTATTGTTTACTTGCCGAAATCACTCCAAGTGGAATAGAGAGGAGCAGAGCCACAAGCATGGAAGCCAGCGTTAATTCGAGCGTAGCTGGCAGGCGCTTGACGATCGAGGCAACGATCGGCTGCCCTGTGTGAATTGACGTACCAAGATTTCCAGTGAACAAGCCTTTGATAAACAAAAGATATTGTTCGGTAAGAGGTTTGTCAAGTCCTAAACCGTGTCGTAGTTTTTCCACATCAGCCTGTTGCGCATTTTCTCCCAGCATGACCTGTACCGGATCGCCTGGAATAAAATGGATGAATAAAAAGACCAGCGTCGAAACCCCAAAGATGACCGGAATGGTCAGTAAAATCCGTCGTAGAACATAGTTTCTCATAGTGATTGTTTAGCCCCAGAGCCCCAGAGTCACAGCGAAAGACTCTTATTGCCGGCAGGCAGAAGAGAACGTTTCCTTCCAACCCGATAGGGTCGCTTAGAGGTTCTCTGTCGTTTTCTATAACAGCTATTCCCCAACCCGTGCCACGATGACGTCGCGGTTTTTAATCACGCGATCTACTCTGTGCGCCAGGCTGTTATACGGCGGATCGTCCAATACATGTAAACGGGAAGCAGATTCAACGAGTTCAATCATCTTCATTCGGGAAAACCGGGTTGATTCCCAGGAAAAGACGAGCGTTCCGCCTGGCAAAAGCAACGCGTTCCAGATGGGGAGCGCCTCCGTCAATAAGTCGTGTATCCCCCCTTTATGTTGAATACCATAGGGCAAATCCGCAACGATAAAATGTGGTCGTTTGAAGCCTGATATAAGTTCGGCAGACTGAGAGATCTCCCCTTTTGCCAAAATACACCGTTTTGAAGGTTCCGCACCCAGTGTGAACCACCAACGGCTGGCTTTCAATTTTTTTAAACGCTCCTCTTTGAGTGTGAAAGGAATCTGCTGCTCTTGCGCATAGTGCTTCAGAAACACTGCTGTTGAATGCGCGCTTTTCTTGTTCTGCTCGACACCGGCAGCGTCGGCTCCCAACACCAATGCGACAAAGAGGGTGGTCCCGCCTCCGGCAAGCGGATCGAAGACTCGCAGCTCCGTCCAGGGCTGCTGGGAGAAGTCGCTGCTGAAGCGGGCAAGGTTACAGAGGAAATGGGTGAATAATTCGTTAGTTTTCCCATGGTACCGGCGAGTTGTGATAAGATCGGGCGGAAACTCGGGGGAAAAATGCGTGTCAAAAGGACACAGGAACGGACCGTCGAATTCTCCTAATCGGTCATAATACAAAAAATAGGGCCCGGTCATGGCAAGCATCTCAAGCTCTTTGATCCACCCATCATTCAACTCTCCGTCCAGTTCACATTTCAAATAGTGCTGTCCTCCGATATTGACCGGCTCAAGAGATATGAGCTGCTTGCCTATCGGGCTGAGTTCGATTTCATAAGGCGCGAGCACACTGGCTAACGCTGAATATTGTGTGCTCCTTTGAGGTGCGATTTGCGCTAGGAATGTTGTTATCACAATAAAACGCTCCTGTCAAACATCAGACTTCAGCCTGTTAAAAATTTGGCCCGGATCTGAGCCGGACACCAACATCAAGGCTGTGATTTATGTCATTCACCCTACGCTTAGTATGTCCCTCCGCGACTGCATGCGATGAGTTATGAGTCTTGCGAAAGACTCTTACGCTTATCGATCATGGTTAGTTGCCGGTTACGAATATAGCTGAGAGTTTTCTCCAGTTCAATTAAGTGTGTAATCTTGGTCGCGAGATCCGTCTGATACGGAAGATCCCGTAAGCGGTAGTGCTCGTGTTGCTTCTCCTCATCAATCAAATTTTTGCGCCGTAAAAATTTTTGATAATGCTTCGGCAGCGCATACGGGAGTTCAACCCCGCACATAATTGCCATTGCGAGCGTCCAGGCTCTCGGAACAGTCAAGACATCGTAGCCCCCTCCACCAAGGGCAATCCATTTTCCTGGAGAAAGGGCTTTGAGCGCTTCTACTACCCGGCAAAAACCACTTGTCGTGACTTCGAGGGATGTCAGGGGATCACTGCGAAAGGTATCGGTCCCAAGCAGTGTAACCATCACATCCGGTTGAAATTTTTCGAACAATTCTGGAACAATTTCATTAAACGCATAACAGAAAACCTCATCATCACTGCCGGATGGAATCGGGATATTGACGGCATAGCCCTGTCCTTCTTCTTCACCGATTTCGCGTTCGAAACCGGTTCCCGGAAAGGCGGAAAAACCGTTTTCATGGATAGAAACAGTCAACACGCGATCCGTACGATAAAACATCTCCTGCACTCCGTCGCCATGATGGGCGTCGATATCCACATACGCCACGCGATAGCCCTTATTGAGTAATCGCTGAATGATGATGGCAATGTCGTTAAAATAGCAAAAACCGGACGCGCGATTACGAGAAGCATGATGTAAGCCTCCGGCCATATTAAACGCCGTATCAACTTCGCCTGTTTCGACAAGTTTCGCTGCTTGTACGCTGGCTCCGACTGCGAGCAGTGACCATTTGTACACCTGGGGAAACAGAGGATTGTCCAGCGTGTTCAAACCGTAAGCCTGCATATCCCATTCAGGTAAATCGATATTGGCATGTTCGACAGCTTCAATATACTCTACTGAATGTACGGCGACCAGATCGCCAATGGTACAGGGTTTCGCTTTGATCAGACGATGATGAAAAGAGCGAAACAGACCGTAAGCTTTTGCGAGTTCGTATGTCAGCCTGAATCGCATCGGTTTGAGAGGATGCGATGGGGAATACGCCATCTTTTCAAATTCATCGGAATAGAGAAATCCTATTTTCATCGTTTCGCAGCGTGTGTTTTAACGGTTATGCTATGAGTGTCTGCACCGCTTTATACAGCAGATAGCAGGCAAAACAGAGCAGAAAGGCTGCGCAGGTACCGAGGAGTCCTCGATACATGCGATCCGTAAAAAATTTACGCCCTTTGCCCACTGCCGTCGAAATCATAGCGTACCAGGCCAGATCCGCCAAAATATGCCCGCTAAAGAAGAACAATAAGCCCCACATACCATATTGGATGGAGTGATAAATATAACCCAGGCCGATAGTGGCCCACCAGATAATCCAATAAGGATTGGCCGCGCTCATTAGAATGCCGGTCAGGACAATATTTCTGCCCTGGCTCTGCTGACCCTCCAAACTCAAACTCAATGATGGCAGCGCGCGAAACATCCCGATTCCCATCCAGAGCAAAATAACGCCACCTGCAAGGGAAATGAACAGAAAAAACCACTCCTGGGTGAAAAGGGGAGCCAGGCCGAGTAAGAGCGCAGCGATCAGAGCAATTTCAAGAATGGCATGCCCTAAAATCAACAATGGTCCAGCGGAAGCTCCGCGACGAGAGCTTTCACTGATAGTGACGGTCAACAGTGTGCCCGGCATCATGGCTCCAGACAGCGCGACCACAAATGATGACGTAAAAATCGTCAGTAAGACAATCATAATGCCTCGTCCCCAATATGGTGGGGTGGTAGGGCTGACCTACACGACAGCTCACTATCTCAATGGATGGGATGGAGCAACACAGGAAAAGCTTCCAGCTTTCAGCAACTCGATTAACTCCTCTTCGGTTTCCGGTGTCTTTTCCAATTCGTTATAGTAGCGTCCGATGTCATCTCTGTGATGGGAATCGGAATTACTGAGCACGTTGACGCCGATATTCTGAGCCAATTTCAGGATGCGTGGCTGCAAATGCGGTGAAATATTATTGGAATAGGCTTCTACAGCATGCGGGAGGAAACGTTCGTACTCGATCTCGATCTCTGATGTAAAGCGGAACGGATGGTTCAGTGCCAGAAAGCCGCCCCAATTCTGTACAAAATGATACAAGTCCGTATAATTCCAGCGTTCGAACTCGAGGGAAGCATCGCGCACGCCGAGTACCAGAATATGTTCTCCTGTATATTCTGTGATTTCGATACCGCTGAAAATTTTGAACGGCGCATATTTCTTATTCAATGTTTGCAGATGATCCTCTGGGAACAAGTGATCGTGATCGGCGAACACCAGCGCATCGAGTCCGGCGGTCATTGCGGCCTGGACCTGCTCGTCGGCGCTTGAACGGCCGCAAAATGAATATTCTCTGCAATGAACGTGAAGATCGATTTTCATAAAGACGTCTGCTCCATCTGTTTCTGCCACTCCTCCCGTAACAGCACATACAGCGTTTCAACGTCGGACAATTTCTCGCATGCTTTTGCGAACTGTTGCCATTGATGATTCCTCTCGAATTTGAAATCCCATCCTTACCAGATGGTTGAAGCAATCTATATTTTATCGAAACATTATTTTAAAAGAGAAAAGAGAAGTCAACAAATTTATCAAAAATTCAGTCTTGTATTTCAAACGAATAGCCGATCACAATTTCGCACAGAAAGACATCATCCAGTACATGGTTCATGGCATCACCCCATTTGGGAATGCCAGTGTCCCGCAAGCGCCCCAATGTTCCGTCAAATTCGGTGAACATTGCAAGAAAATCATACACGACGAGAGCCAGAGCTACTGCCGATTCTAGGGTGAGATGATACTCCTCGATTCAGCGAGGAAATTTGGGAGCGACAGCAGTCACAAATCGCTTTTCCACTCCAGCCAGCAAAGAATTCATTAGAAGTTTTTTATCGCCCTGAAATGTCGAGTGTTGTAGCATATTGTGTTCTAAAAGAGTTCCGGAGTCTTCAGGATGGCGGAAATTGTCAGTATTCCAGAATTCCAATATTCCAACACTCCATTACTTGAGTTGTTGCAGGCCGATAACGTTGTAGACAATAGCTCCTTCTTCCATCTCCTCTGTGGAAACTTGCGCGTAGCCTCGCTGTACGAGATGAGTGAGCACTTGTTCTGCGGTCTTTAAGGTGATATTCAGGCCTAACGCCAATGAAGGTGCTGTAATTTTTCCATCTTCGATCCTGGCGAACAGTAAGGCCTCACGAACAGGAAGTTTGTAGGTGGACATCAGCCAAAATAGGCCAAGTACGATCAGTGGAGTCCCCAAGGCAAAGGCCCAGATACCGGTCAGCCAAATTGGGAAACGCCAGCCCGCATCGAGATAAATCAGCACTCCAAGTCCAATCAAGGCCCAACTGGACATTCTGCGCTTTCCGCGACGGGCATTCAGGTTTTTGATATATTCCAGGGTTTCTGAGTGTGTCATTTATGTATAGAACCTTGCGAAGGTTCAAAACCTTCGCAAGGTTAGCTGAGGTTAAGTGAGATGGTTATTGCCCCTGTTCCACTGCCGGAACATCGGGGGATTGTTTGTCCGTCTGAATTTGGAGCTGATTGGCAACCATCAAGCTCAACATGTTCAAAATATCGGTCATCGAATTCGCCAATCCTCCGCCAGCGGCTGAGGCCTGTCCACCGATCACCATATCAGGCACCCATTTCTGCTTGCCGATTTCCGAAGCAAAACGGCTCATCACCTCTTTATAAATATTCAGGCGTAGTTCTTCCAAATTATCCGCCTGAATTAAGAGTTCACGCCGTTTGGCTTCACCCTCTCCGAGAGCGATCTGCTTGAGTTTCTCCTGTTCAGCCGCTTCTTTTTCCAGCTTTGCCACGGCTAACACCTGCTCGCCCTTGATAATCGCGACCTCTTTTTCCTGCTGTGCTTTAGTTTCCGCCACAATTTTTGCGGTTTCAGCGTTGATCTTCTGGCTTTGCTGCTCGACCAACGCTTTTTGACGGGCGAGCTGGGCCTGTTCCTCTTCTCGTTTTTGTTCCTCGATAATTTGCTCTTTCTGCTTTTCGGCAATTTCTCGAGTTCGGATAGGAAGCAGAAGATCGTTAGGAATGGTATAGTTTCTGACAAAAGTATTCACAATATGGATCTGCGCCCTGGCTCCTTCTTGATATAGCGATTGAGCCAGCTTATCTTGAAAGCTTTTGCGCGTATCCCCGCTGACGAATTCGACCGCTTTCAACATCGAGCCCTCAAGCCGGGCAAACGAGCGCGACCCTGGACGAATAATCTTTGTTTTGACATCCTCCAGATCTTTGCCTAAGGTGGCGACAACATATGGGGCATTTTCCGGTTGGATCTCATAGAGGACGGTGACATCGATGCTGATTTGAAACCCATCATTCGAGAGAAAGGTAATTTCATCCGAAAATGCCGTATCCCCCTGGTTTTGTATAGATGTCATCTCATACTTCTGTTTTCTGGTATCAACCGGGACAATATCAAATTCATAAGGATTGATATAATAGAAGCCCGGTTTTAAGTATTGCCTCCGAACGCCGCGAAAGCCTTCTTCAACCAGGAGTTCTTCACTTGGAGCCGGTTTGCCGGTTTTGGCAATCATGACCCCAACAAATCCGTCAGGAATAGAAACGGCCTGAGTGATTTCCACCTGGAATTCATAGGGATTGATGTAGTACAGACCGGGTTCAATGACTTCTCGCACGATTCCTTGATAGTTACTTTGCCGGTCTACCAGAATCGTTCCGGGAGGCGGAACCTCTCCGACTTTTCGAGTCAAGACCCCCACGTTTCCTGCAGGGATGGTGACCGCTTCAAAAATCTCCCAAGTGTAAATTTTCGGATGCAAGTAGCGAATTCCAGGTTCGAGGACTTCTCGGATCATGCCGCGATAATCGCTGTTAAAGGGTACCAGAATCTGGCCCGAAGGAGCCTGTTTTCCGATTTTTCTGGTCAGAAAGCCGACCTGTCCGGGCGGAATATTGAGCGCTGGGATCACTTCCCAGGAATAAATTTTCGGATGCAGATAGCGAACACCCGGTTCGAGCACTTCTTTGATAATCCCTCGATAATTACTGTCCAGCGACACTAAAATTTGGCCTTCCGGAGCCGGATCGCCGATTCTTCTCGTCAAAACGCCGACATGGCCGGGCTCCACATTCAGAGCATCATGCAATTCAACCGCAAAATATTTGGTATTGATCGGATAGGTTCCGGGTTTCAGAATACTTTTTCGGATTCCCTTTTGTCCCATTTTTATCAACTTGCCGGTATCCGGATTGATTTCATCATCTTCAGCCAGGACAGCTCCATCTGGTAGTTTCCGTCCGTCTTGCGCGATCAGCACGCCCACTTTTCCTGGGGGAATGACGGTCATCGGAACCTGTGTAATGTCCATAAAGACGGTCGTTCCCCAGAAGATATGCAAGCCCGGCATCAGTACCTCGCGCTGTGTCCCTTTATAGCCTTTTTCCACGATAAAATGGCCGGCCGGATCGGCTTTCCCATTCTTCTGGTGAACGATTCCGATCATGCCTGGCCGAATTGTTTTTACACACATCACATATACTGCACCTGCTAAAATCAAGATAAGAGCCGCAATCACTACCACTAAAATCGGAGAAAATCCATATGCCATCGGCTTTTTCGTGTCTTCACTCATAAGCTATTCCCCCCATATTGAAAGCATCATGTATATCGCTGATTGCATCACAATCGTCTGGTCTTTATGTCTTTTCATGATGTAAAGTATGGGAAATTTTTCGGTCTGTCAACAAAACCTTTACAAAATTACGCAAAATGTTACTATAGCCACAAAGGCATGGTGAAAAGACAAATGGGCAGCATGAATTTAAAAGCATATTTGACTGTTGGGGATAACATATTGATAGGCGCTTTGCTCGTTTTATCGCTGGCAGGCTTTCCGCTTGTCAGATCCATGACCAAAGCCGGAAATCTTGTGCAAATCGAAACGGATGGTAAGGTTTACCGGGTCGTTTCGCTGCATGAAGATCAAGCGCTTGTTGTGCCAGGTCCCCTTGGAGAAACATCTGTGATCATTCATGATGGCGAAGTGTATGTCTCCGAATCTCCATGTCGGAATAAAATTTGTATCAAAACCGGGCATATTTCCCTCGCCGGTCAGATGATCGCCTGTGTGCCGAATAAGGCTGTCGTGCGCATTACCGGAGAGCAAGAAGCAGGATATGATGCGATAACCCAATAGGAAATTATCAGCCGATGACCCATATGACTCAACGCCAGAATGTTTCATCAGGAGCAGAATGGGAAGATATCGTTGGTTACTTGTGAGCCGTGATAATCGGCAATATTACTGAAGTTGCAGGCACAACAGCAGTTGATGAGAACGGAGAGATTATAGGCATAAACGATCCCTGCGAACAAACACAGTTTGTCCTGAAGAAGATCGAACGCGCCTTACATGAGGCTGGAGTAAGTCTGGTGAATGTGATCAGAACCCGGATGTTTGTCACGGATATGTCTCAATGGGAGGCGATTGGGCATTTTTCCGCAACATCAAACCCGCTACGACGATGATTGAGGTACAATCACTGATCCAACCGGAACTCCTGGTAGAAATAGAAACTACGGCAATGATAGACGAATAATATGTTTGACCATTTTGATTTTCTGGCTCCACATTACGATCGCTGGCTCGGAGAGCCGGATCATCGCAGGCTTCAGGAATTGCTGCGGCTTCCGTCTGATGGATGGATGTTGGATGCCGGTGGAGGAACCGGACGGGTCTCTTCCACGTTACGACATTTGGTTGGAAATCTGGTCATTAGCGATCTTTCTTTGAATATGCTGGCAGAGGCCAGGACAAAAGGGGAGCTGAATCCTCTCCAAACGCATGTCGAAAATCTTCCCTTTCAGGATGCCTGTTTCGAGAGAATTTTGGTCGTCGATGCATTCCATCACTTTTGTAACCAGCAAGAAAGCATCGTCGAGTTATTACGTGTGCTTAAACCGGGGGGGCGTCTCGTGATTGAGGAACCGAATATTCATCGCAGTATTGTAAAAATTGTCGCTCTTTTGGAAAAAATCACGTTGATGCGCAGTCATTTCTACTCACCTGAAACGATTCAATCAATGATTGCTGCACATGGTTTACAGGCGATGATCCGAGATGACGATCGCTTCAGATCCTGGATTACTGTGGATAAATAATAGCATAATAATGAACAAAAATAAGAGTAGAGAGGCAGATTTTCCGCCCACTGTCCCGACGATGGCAGACAGACAATCTGTCCATCCTACTGCTGTTCGAACCACCATGAGTCTTGTTTCTGTAGATTTTTATTCGTATGAAGAATCGGTCAAAAAAGCTCTGGACCGACTTGATGTCAAAAAAAAATTGGGAACCCAAACTGCCATTTTGATCAAACCGAATCTGGTTAACGCTTCGCCGCATCCGATAACAACCCCGGCGGAATGCTGCGAAGCGATTGTGAAATACATTCAGGCCTGTTCCGATGCGGAAATCGTCATCGGTGAGGGCTGTGGCGATTCATCGCATGAGACTCCGGCTGTGTTTAAGCGACTTGGGTATAACATGCTTGCCCAAAACTATGGGATTGAGCTGATCGATTTAAATACTGCGCCGCTCAAACACTTGAAAAATCCGGATTGTCCGGTATTTCCAGAAATGTACTTGCCCGAAATCGCCTTGACGCATTACATCATTTCCGTACCGGTTCTGAAAGCCCATTCGCTGGCTGAAATAACCGGCACGCTAAAAAACATGATGGGATTTGCTCCGCCGAAACATTACTCCGGTCGATTTGGGAGTTGGAAAAAGGCGGTGTTTCACCAACATATGCAGCAATCCATTATTGACTTAAACCGTTACCGTACCCCGGATCTGTCGATTATGGATGCCAGCGTCGGGCTGGCGGATTTTCATCTTGGCGGTCCAGAGTGTTCTCCACCAGTCAAGAAGATCTTAGCAGGTTTTAATCCTGTTGAGATCGATCGTGAAGCCGCAACATTATTGGGAATGGATTGGAGAACAATCCCCCACGTGGCAAACGCTAAGTAAAGCCATTGGGGAGTTGGAGTCATAGAGTCCTGAAGTATGGAAAGATATGCATCCTCCAAGCGATTCCATTACTCTATGGTTCCAACCCTTCAGCCTTCCAACACTTTAACACGTCCATTACCCTACAGCAATTGTTTTCAGGAGCTTACGATTTACCAGGGCCATTCCTGCCCCCAGAACCACGGAGGTCAGTGAGTCATCAATTCGAGAGACAGGCAGACCGGTTTCCTCTTTGATCTTATAATCCAAATTTTTTAATAATGCTCCTCCGCCAGTCAACACAATACCATGTTCCATAATATCAACCCCAATCTCCGGTGGGGTATCTTCCAGGGTTTGCCTTACAGTCTCGACAATCGCAAAGAGCGGTTCTACCAATGCTTCGCGGATTTCTTCACTCGAGACTTTAGCCATGCCCGGAACTCCCAGCGCCAAATTTCTCCCTCGAACTTCAGCAAAACGTTCGGCCTGAAGCGGGTAAGCGGAGCCAATCGTTTTTTTGAGCATCTCAGCCGTTTTTAACCCAATCAATAAATTATACTTGTGCCGAATGTACCGAATAATCACTTCATCCATTTTATCGCCGGCAATTCTGAGTGAATGCCCGGTTGCGATGCCTGCTAACGTAATGACCGCTACATCTGTTGTCCCCCCACCAATATCCACCACCATATTTCCAGTTGGTTTCAGCACCGGTAGTTGTGCCCCAATCGCCGCCGCCATCGGTTCTAAAATCATTGTGACCTTATTTGCCCCGACCTGAAGCGCTGCATCTCTGACCGCTTTTTTTTCGACTTCAGTGATGCCGGAAGGAACTGCGATCACGACTTTTGGACGCAAAAACCGGGTGTGCTTGATGGCCTGTTTGATAAAATGTTTCAGCATTTCCGTTGTCATTGTGAAATCAGCAATAACACCATCTTTGAGAGGGCGAACCACTTTAATCTCTTCCGGAACCATGCCATACATTTTTTTTGCTTCGTGACCAATGGCCACAATCTTCTTTGTGCGAACATCAGCGGCGACATACGATGGTTCATCAACAACAATCCCTTTGTCAGGAACATAAATCAGCGTATTAGCCGTCCCAAGATCGATAGCTAACTCTTTTGAAAACCACTTAAACAGATTCACCATGTCTTTTCTCCAAAAAAATTGCTGATAGACAGTTGGGGAAAAATTCCTCAATAATGACGTTTTGTGAAAATCATTTCATAGTGAAGAATGCAGCCGTTATGCTATGCGATGATAAATCAAGGGATTCCCTGCTTTGAATGCTTTCTCTTGATCTCACAAAAGAGAAAAAGCAAATTTGATGCCACCCCAGACTGCCTGGGACAGAATTATTTTTCATTGGCTCGGCAAGGAGAATGTGCCCCAAAAAAACCTTCTTGACAAAAATTTTCATTTTTGTACTATGCTTTATAAAAGAGTTATGAGTCTACCGTCAGCTCAACCGTATCTTCTGTAGGTAAAGACTGGTTTACGACCTTCGAACAAGAGCAGAAGCAGCAATGCTGATCTTACACAAAAACCATCAACCACTCTCTCACCCTATGTCGTGGCGTGAGTTTTTCGCCTGCCGGGTCGATCGGCGCGGGCCATTTTTTAACGATCTCGTAAGCGGGCTTTGTCCATCCTTTACACTCCTCTTTCCCTCTCCTTGTTTCAACCTCTAACAAAATATCAGCCAAAAGGGAACCGGTCAATTTCAACTCTCCGGGTTTGATGCCTTTGATATTCACGACCGGGACCACTCCACCCATAATCATCTGGAATTGGCTCAACCCGAAATTTTCCAATTTGTCAGCTTTCAAAGGAGCGTCTGACGCGCCAAAATCGACGGTATCGGCTTTAATCTGGGTAATGCCTCCAACGGAGCCAATCGATTGATAATTCAGCTTTACTGAGGGTTTTAGTCGGTTTTTTCGTTTAACGTGAACGCACAAGCTGCGAAAGCTCTGCGAACTGCTCCGAAGGCTGAGGGTTTTAGTCGGTTTTTTCGTTTGACGTGAACGGTCTTTGATAACTTAAACTATTTTACTGTGCTTTTGGGAGTGCAAGATGAACTCTTGCTATCTGTTCTTTGCTGAAAACGTTCCGACATTTCAAGAATTTTTGACCGGGCTTGCGGATGACTGCAAACCGGACATTTCGGCGGAGCAACAGGTGATTCGGCAATAAATCCGCAGCGTCGACATTTCCAGAAGATTTTCGCATCCTTTTTGAACACACTGGCGTTTTTCACATTTTCCAACAGTTTGTTGTAGCGAATTTCGTGCTTTTCTTCTACATCAGCAATACGAGTGAAGGTTTTGGCAATAGCCGAAAAACCTTCTTCTTCGGCTTCTTTGGCAAAGCCCGGATAAATCTCGGTCCATTCCGCATGTTCGCCTTCAGCAGAAGCCTGCAGGTTCTCTGCCGTTGCGGCTAATGCCACCGGATAATCTGCGCCATTAATGACGACCATGTCTTTGCCTAAATTTTCAACCAAGTGATTGAAATACAGTCGCGCATGCATTTCTTCGTTATACGCTGTTTCTTGAAAGATTTCCGCAATTTGCTGAAACCCCTCTTCAACCGCTTTTTCAGCGTAATAGGTGTACCGACCGCGCGCCTGCGACTCTCCGGCAAAGGCTTTCATGAGATTTTCTGCTGTTTTTGACTCTTTAAATGCTGTCATGACAATTCTCCTTTTACCTGTTCTGTGAAGGATTGCAGTAAGTTCTCATCTGGGATGTATTTCGGCCTGAGCTGCGTCAGCATCTCAAACCCGCACGATTTTAATACATCCTCAATTTGCCCGACACTCTGGCCGCTCCATCCGTACGAACCAAAAGCCAGGCCAATGCGTCCTTTTGGCGAAAGTCCTTTGAAATATGTTAAAAATGCACCCATTGTCGGAAGCATGCCGTTATTCAAGGTCGATGAACCGGCGCAAATATATTTAACGGTCATGACTTCAGTCATAATATCGGAGATATGATTGTGCTGCAAATGTATCATTCTGGTCTGCACATTGAGATCCTCAAAGGCGCATTGGATCGCATAGGCAATCTTTTCGGTCGAATGCCACATCGTGTCGTAAATGATGACGGCCTTATTATCGGTCTGGTTGGCCGACCATTTTTTATACTGTTCGATGATGGTCGGAATGTGGGAACGCCAGATAATCCCATGACTCGGGCAGATTGTTTCGATCTCTAATCCGCCAACCACTTCTAAGGCTTTTTGCACCTGTCCGCTGAACGGCAGCACGATATTCGCATAGTATTTCTGAGCTTCTTCGATAATAATGTTGATCGGATATTGATCGTCAAAACGCTCAGAGCTTGCGATATGCTGACCAAACGCGTCGTTCGATAAGAGCAATTTTTCTTCGGGGACATACGTCACCATATTATCCGGCCAATGCACCATCGGCGTCTGGACGAATGCAAGCGTCCGCCTTCCAAGGTTCAGGGTGTCGCCGGTTTTAACAACCTGTAAATTCAGATCTTGTTTGTAATGAGTGGAGAGTCCTTCTTTCCCTTTAGGGGAGGTAAACACAGTGGCATTTTTCGCCACGTCCTTCACCATCGGGATACTCCCGGAATGATCCATTTCGACATGATTTGACACAATGTAGTCAATTTTTGCCGGATCGACAATATGTGAAATCCGTTCAAGCATCTCATCGCAGAGATATTATTTCACGCTGTCGACCAACGTAACTTTTTCATCCACGATCAGATAGGCATTGTATGTTGAGCCTCGTTGCGTCAAATAGCCGTGAAAATTTCACAGATCCCAGTCAATACCGCCAACCCAATAAATATCCTTCGTAATTTCAACAGGTTTCATGTGTGAATCCCTCCTTGTTAAACATCAGTGCTGACACGGAGAAAACCCGTGTCCTTCAATGCGCCCATACAACTCAAGAAAAAAGGGAGCAACACTTTTCAGGTGTATGGGCAGGCCAATACAAAAGAATGCTGCTATTAAAAATCCGGGCCGATTTTATAAGTAAAATTATGTTGTTACTCTGAAGACAGCAAGGGCGAACATGAAAGATTTTCTAACTCCCAACCATGATGTATTTTTAGATGACTAAACACTTAAGGGGTTTTTGTGCCTCCAGTTTTGCACAAGTCACACACCCCTTCCAGACGAACAGTGATATCGTTGATCTGATACTTCTTCTGAAGCGTCTCCGGAATCGGGAGTGAGTTGAACTCATCATGAAAGACATCAATAATTCGTTTACATTTTATACATTGAAAATGATGGTGTTGTGCAAGGTTTGCATCGTATCGCTTGGGGTTGCCGGTTCCTCCGATCACGTGTGCAATTCCGATCTCGGAAAATGTAATGAGTGTCCGGTTGATCGTATCGAATGAAATCGTCGGAAAGGTCTTTCTCACGCACTGATAGACCATATCAGTCGAAGGATGGTTCTGATGGTCGAGCAGCGTTTCATAAATAATTAAACGCTGTGGAGTGAGCTTGATACCATGCTGGCGGCAAAGCTTTCTGAACATCTCGAGTTTTTTTTCTTTACTTTTCCCTTGAAAATTGTGCATTGTATCCTCAAACAAGAAACGATGAATATCGTTTAGATGAATATTATTTACTACATAAGTAGGATTCATTCCCGATTGTCAAGTTTTTTAAGTGAACATGCCTAAACTGGTAGAGTTATACGGCAAACTTTTCAGTATTTGAAGTGAAAGCTTTGCTCTGCAACAAGGGAGGACGTATGGAAAAGCTGAGGAGTATTGGAATTTTTCCTTTTTAGCTCTGACTACCGGGTCAATGGCGTTGCAAACTACGATGCTGCAGATTGACAGCGTCGATCTGTCACCGATAGTTTCAGCTGAAGAGCAAACTCTGTCGGTTCAGGTGTTTCTGTCCGAAATTCTCTATCCCGACGGCAGCGTAAGATTTGCCGAACAAGGGGAAGTCACTGTGATGCTGATTACGACAGATGCTGAACTCAGTTATCCGGCAGAATATCTCGAACCTGGCGTGTTCGAAGCGCAGATTCCGGTTGAAAATATCGAGCCGGACAGCTACAAGATTTTGGTTAATGCCACCCTTGAAGGCGTATTGCCTGTCGCGGCCTCGGAAACGGTGGTGATGTATCCATCATTCCCTCCTTTCCTAAAGCAGGGAATGATATTCCTTATTTCACATGCAGGAGACACAATGCAGAAAAAAGTTTCATTCGTCACCGGAGCTGCCGGATTTATCGGCTCCCATGTCGCCCAGCACTGTCTGAACATGGGGCATACCGTAATCGCCCTCGATGATTTATCCGGCGGATTTCGTGATCATGTGCCCGAGAATGCGATTTTTATCGAAGGCTCGATTACCGACAATGTACTGATCGAGAAGATTTTTGAAGAGTATTCAATCGATTATGTCTATCATCTGGCAGCTTATGCGGCAGAAGGACTCTCACATTTCATCAGGCGCTTCAATTATACCAACAACCTGATCGGCAGTATCAACCTAATTAACGCCTCAGTCAAGCATGACATCGACTGTTTCGTGTTTACCAGCTCGATTGCTGTGTATGGAGGGTTAGAACCTCCTATGACGGAAGACATGACGCCGATTCCGGAAGATCCCTACGGCATTGCAAAATTTGCTGGGGAAATGGACCTGCGGGCGGCCCACGAGATGTTCGGTCTGGATTCAGTGATCTTTCGTCCGCATAATGTGTATGGTGAGCACCAAAATATCGGCGATCGCTACCGTAATGTAGTCGGGATCTTTATGAACCAGATTCTCAAAGGAGAGCCGATGACGATCTTCGGAGACGGTGAACAGAGCCGGGCTTTCTCGTATATCGATGATGTTGCACCGAGTATTGCCAGAAGTGTGGATGTGCCGGAAGCGCGCAACGAAATCTTCAATATCGGCGCTGATCGGCCGCATACGGTCAACCATCTCGCGCATGTTGTGGCCGAGGCCTTTGGCGTCACACCTGACATCAAACACTTACAAGCCCGCAATGAAGTCGTCCATGCCTATTCTTCGCATGACAAGGTGATGAAGATTTTTCAGAAAGATCGTGTAGTCTCTCTTGAAGAAGGTATCACGAATATGGCCAAATGGGTTAAAGCTAAAGGCCCGCGTAAGAGTCAGGCGTTTGAGAACGTCGAGATTTGGAAAAATATGCCGCCATCCTGGAAAGAGATGACGACGAAATGACGTTACGCGTTACGCATTGCATGTAACCCGTCACCCGTCACTCATGTACTGGAAATAGAATCTCTCACCGAGCATTGATCTACATCGTCATCATTGTTCATGTATGAAACAAATGATATGGCCAAGCACGTATCTCAAACTTTTTTGAAAATTTTGCTTGACTGGAACCGCAAGGGTCAAGAGCTTCAAAGGCATATACCGATTGTCTGGATGACTGGAAGAAATATTTACACGAACGAAATGAAGCGAAGAGCAGAGACATTACCCAAAAAACATTTGATCTAATGTGGGATTCAAATCTACCAACGTTATGATTGCTGTGAAAAACAGAGCGAAAACAAGCTGGAAGGACATGCAGCAATTAAGCCTTTTATGAAAAAAGTGAATTGGGACGTTGAACATCCAGTGCTCGATGGTTTAAAGCTCTTCTTGCGGTTATTTTGTGAAGTCCCTGCAACGAATTCGGAATAAAGAGACTCAGAAAACGTCTCGACTGGGCTGGATTATCGGGACGGCCGTTGTCAGCCGGCTCGCTATAAATACATCTCGCCGGTTTCTCTATCCCTTTGCTCCGGTTCTGAGCCACGCCCTAGGCGTGCCGCTTTCTGCCATCACATCGTTGATTGCAGCCAATCAGATTACCGGAATTCTGAGCCTCTTCTTTGCGCCAATCGGCGATTATCTGGGCTACCGCCTTATGATGACCGTTGGCCTGATGCTGCTGGCTGTCGGCATGATCGGCGGGGGAGTGTTTCCGTGGTACGGCACGGTGCTATTCGCTGTCTTTCTGGCTGGCCTGGGGAAAGGCATCTTCGATCCGGCCTTGCAGGCATATATCGGAAAGCAGGTGCCTTTCGAACGGCGAGGCCTGGTCATCGGTATCGCGGAAACCTGTTGGGCCGGAAGCACGTTGCTCGGCATTCCGCTCGTCGGCATTCTTATCGAACGATTCCACTGGCGTCTTCCGTTTTTCGTTCTGGGCAGCATTGCGTTGACCGGCATGATCGCTCTGAGAGTGCTCATTCCTCCAGACTCAGAATACGCCGGCAGTAGTCACCATGCCCGCCTCAATATCTGGCAGACCTGGCGAGAACTTTTGCATGAACGGGCCGCTATTGCAGTTTTGGCCTACGCATTTCTGGTGAATGCCGCCAGCGATACGCTTTTTGTTGTCTATGGAGCCTGGCTGGAACATGCCTTCGGCTTAAGCATCATGGCGCTCGGTTTCAGCTCAATTGTGATCGGGCTGGCAGAATTACTGGGCGAAGGCTTGACAGCTTTGTTCGCCGACCGCATTGGCTTAAAACGTGCGTTATTACTGGGAATCACATTTTCTGCCGTAAGCTACATGATATTACCGCCTGTCGGGACAATGCTGCCGGGAGCGTTGCTCGCCTTGTTTCTGATTTTCATCAGCCTCGAATTCACGATTGTTACCTCACTGTCACTTTTTACCGAAATTGCGCCCCAAGCCCGATCCACGATGATGTCGGGCTATTTTGCGATGGCTGGTATAGGACGGATCTGCGGAACTCTTCTGGGTGGAGCGCTTTGGGATACCCGACGAATCGCGTTGATTGCCATCGCATCAGCCGGAATGAGTGTGCTGGCACTTTTCACCTTATTATGGGGACTTCAGGAAAAGCACAAGGGGCCTCACTCCTCGCCTTCCTCGAACCTGCCTGATAAAACGGCATGATGCGAACTGCTTTCGAGATATCAGAGTCTATAGGTGGAAAGAAGCGAAAGGCAAAATTTTCTTGTCAAATCTCTTATCAGACAGTACATTAGTATAAAATAAAACTGTGTGAATCTCTTGTCCGTTTCTCTGCTCTTGCATGGGAAGTGATGTAGCATGGTGAGATTATGTCTGTAACATTTCATGATACCGAATCGAGTACTCCGTCAGATATCAGCAAACGCGAGCCATACGCTCAGGTGATTGTTCAGGAATGGAACACATTTGTCCGACATGGCAGCAAGCCGTCACATGTCGATGAGCCAATCTTCAAATCCTGGCTGCGTAGTAAGGCACTTGATGTCAATCCCTATTGCGGCAAATCGCAGATCATTTTATCCCCGTCGGAACTTCAGGAAACGTTGAACAAAAATCAGGGACTCGTTCAAACAGCCAAGTCCTATATGCACAAAATTTATGATGCTGTCAAAGGGATGAAGCACCTGCTCTATTTAACCGATGTCGAGGGCAATATCCTCTATCTGGTGGGTGGTGCCCCTCAAACACAACGTTTCGAGCAGCATTTCAATTTCAAAGTCGGAGCCTCATGGAGTGAACAGGCTGTCGGAACAACAGCTGTGGCTGTGGCCCTGCACGAATCGACGACGATTCCTTATATGTCCAGCGCCAAATATTGCTACAACTTGAAAGTGACATCGTGTGCCGCGATTCCGCTTCGAAACAGTGAGGAGGAAGTCGTTGGAATACTCGGTATCGCCGCTCATTCGAAACAGCTAAGCCAGCAGATTTTCTGGATGCTGGTATCGGCTCAAATGGGAATCGAAAATCAGTTTCGACTCCAAAGATACGAAGACACGATTCAAGTGATCAGCCAGCAGTACCAATCCGTGTTCGATTCGGTTTCCGACGTCATTGTGTGTGTTGACAACCTGGGACGTATCAGCGACATTAATGCGAAAGCCGAAGAAATCCTGAATACGAACGTCCGGAAGATTCGAGGGAAATATGTCGGCGATGTGTTAGACTTTTCTCCTCTCTTATTGAGGAATGGCGGTATCGGGAATACACGCCCAAAAGGATTTCTGTATGACACTCGTAGGCGGATGTATCCACTCAGAAAACAGATTCACCGTACAAATTCAGCAGGAGAAAGTGATGGGCAGGTGTATGTTTTTGACGGGCAGCATACATCCTCTGCTCGAAGACCTCTGAAGGCAAAGCCCCCTTCTTATTTCTGTTTTGATGACATTATCGGCCAATCCCCCGTATTTCTCGACGTCAAGGAACAGGCCATAACAGCGGCCGGCAGTTGTGCAAATGTGCTGTTAACCGGAGAAAGCGGTACCGGAAAGGAAATGTTCGCTCAGGCGATTCATGCGGCAAGCGACAGAACAGAGCATCCGTTTGTCGCGATTAATTGCGGCGCGATTCCGAAAGAATTGATTGAAAGCGAATTTTTCGGTTATGAGCGTGGCGCATTCACTGGGGCTGACAAAAAAGGAAAAGCCGGTAAGTTCGAACAGGCCAACGGCGGAACCCTTTTTCTGGATGAAATCGGTGAAATGCCCCACGATTTGCAAATTCGCCTTTTACGCGTGCTTCAAAATCGGCGAGTCATCAGAATCGGAGGAACCCGTCCGATAGATGTCGATGTCAGAATTATCGCTGCGACCAACAAAGACATCCTGCATGAAGTAACGATGAAGACCTTTAGGAGCGACTTATTCTGGCGATTGAACGTGATCGATTTGCGCTTACCGTCTTTGTTGGAACGCCGGGATGATATTCAACGGCTTGTCGAATTTTTTCTCAGAAAACACGCGCCGTCTCCAGGGAAAGACTATCGAGTGGATGAGAGCGTATGGGCGCTTTTTATGCACTACCCCTGGCCAGGGAATGTGCGTGAGCTGGAAAATACGGTCGAACGCGCGCTGATTTTTGCCCGCGATGCCACGATTAGCATCGAGGCGCTTCCCCATCATATCAAACACTTTCACCATGCCGGGACCGGCCTCCAATCCCATCAATCGCTGGAAGAAACCGAAAAATGCCATATTGAGGAAGTGCTGCATGAAAGCCACTATAACATCAGTCAGACAGCCCGCGTGTTAGGGGTCGCCCGTAACACGCTGTATAAAAAGATCAGTAAATATCATATCAGGTGCTCAGATATGTAACACCTGTTCATTTTTTGAGCAATCGTGTTCACATGTTCCTCCCTGTAAACGATCCTTCCCTTTCTCGTGTGATTTGTCTGATATTCAAGGTAAATCGCGTTCTTTCTTTTCAGGGCCTCCGGCTCATACGACTGTTGGCATCTTGCTTGCAACCTTAAAATGCTGTATCGTATTTTGCAAAAAAGAACAATTTTCGCAAGAGAATTTCCATGAGCATGTACTCCTATAATGGTGAAGCTGAAGAGGAAGATCCGTGCTTATGGGAAATTCTTATCGTTTCAGAGGGAGGACATCATGTCTCAAAAAGTCACTCCGGATTATATGCTCGGCAGTGAAAGCCAATTGAAATGGAAGGAGAAATATTTCTTCGGCCCCAAAGGCATCGGATTTCTCGAACCGGGAATTGTCGGCCTGGACGACGCGACAATGAGCGCTTATAATGTCGCCAAGTCATCCTATCAGATCCATCCCGAAGTCTTTAACCTGGACTACCTGGCTAAGGCTACCGGCCTGAAAAAAGAGGACGTTCGCAAAAGAATGCTCAGAATGTATGACGAGCACTATATCATGTACGTCATGAATCCGGCCACACAGGTGTATGGATGGGGCCTGTATTACTGGTTCGTGAAGTTGAAAGAAGGGACGTCGAAAACGGATAAAGCCGAACTCTCCGAATGGTTCCAGAACAAAGACGATATTTGCAGCGGCTACGAGTGTTCCGGCGGCGATTTCGATTTCTATAACGGCAATCACATGCGGGTTTTGGATAATTTATTATCAAGCGTCATCGCCCCCTGGAAAAATAATCCGAATGTCGAATTTGTCCATATCTGCCCGATCCGCCGTGATATTCGGGAATCGCACGTTAATATGTGGGACTCCACGCCAGAGACCTACCGCGATAATTTCTGGGGCGACGGCCAGCTCGAAAAACTCGCCAAGTTCCAGAAAAAATTAGATCTCGACGATCTGAAAATCGTGAAGGCGCTCAACGACAACAAACCAGTCAAAAAGATGTTCGATTTTCAGGTGCTCTCCCAAATTTCCGGCCTCGATCCCAAAGAGATGGAAGAGGGCTTTGCCAGTCTTGTCGAGCAGAAGCGGATTATCGTTCCTCTCGTCTATTTGAACTTCGAAAAACTCGGCTTATCGAACCATGTGTTTGTGATTCGCATGTTCCAAATCACGCCAAGCTACCGTAAAGCTCAAATTGTCGATGAATTAGCCGCTATTCCTGAATTCAACCTGGTCAAAGAGTTTTCCGATGCGTTCTACGACGCAGTCTTTTTCGCCTATAACGAAATTACGGACATCGAGGCATTACGCCAAAAAATCCGAGGTTATGCCGAGATCGAAGAATTAAAAGAAACCGATATTCCACGCATGTATCGCCGGTGGGTCTGCCGCCTGGATGAACAGAATGGCTATTGGGAGGAGTGTGTGTTTACCGACGATTTCCTGGAAGATCGAACCGATAAAAATGCTCCGGAATATTGCCCGATCTTAAAGAAAGAGGAGGTGCGCTCATGAAAATAGCTGCTCCAAGAAAGTATGTGGTCGATAATTTGAAATATGCGCTCAGTCCTGCCTCTATTGCGGTCGTCGGAGCTTCCCGCTATGACGGCAAAGTCGGTTATAAAGTCATCGAAGGTTTGAACCAGTGGGGCTATACCGGCAAGATTTATCCGGTCAATCCCCGCGCCGAAACGGTGCATGGCCTCAAAGCCTATAAAACCATCAAGGATATTCCTGGTGACGTTGATCTGGTCTTTGTGGCTGTGCCGGCCCATCTGGTTAAGATGATTCTCGAACATGCGGTTGCCAAAAAAGCCAAAATTGCCGTGATTGCCACCAGCGCTTTCAAAGAAATTGGCAGAGGGGCGTTACAGGATGAATTGACCCAATACTGCCGCGATCACAAATTGCCCTTGATCGGTCCAAACTTAGTTGGTATGGGCAGTCCGTACTTGAACTTCAATTGCGGCTTTATCCCCTATCTACCGGTCGAAGGCCCGGTTGCTATGATTTCTCAATCCGGCGCCAACCTGTTGGCGGCATTGGGAACCTCGCAGACTCAGCATTTCGGTATGAGCTTTTTTGTCGGACTCGGCAACAAGGCTGATGTAGATTTCTCGGAATTTATCGAGTATGCAGGGCAGGACAAAAATACGAAGTGCGTTTCGATTTACAGCGAAGGCATCGATTGCCCTGAAGCCTACATTAAAGCCTGCAATAAAGTTGTACCGCACAAACCGGTTGTGGCGATCAAGGTCGGAGGCTCGAAAATCGGGCTGAAAGCCGCGTTTGCCCACACAGCCTCAGAAAATGTCGGCACTAATGACGCCTTTTATGATGACTTATACGAAAAAGCCGGCGCGATCCGAGTGACGACCTGGCAGGAATTTCTCGATGTGTCGCTTGCCCTCGGTTTGCAACCGCCGTTGAAAGACAATAACGTCGTGATGATCACCAATGGCGGCGGGTCTGGTTTGTTATCGTGCGACCATTTCGAACGCGCAGGTATGCCGATGCGTGAGTTGCAGGAAATTTCCCCGATGCTTGGCCTTCGGATTCGTGCGTACATGCCGATGTTCGGTTCTCCGCTGAATCCGGTTGATATTGCCGGCACGGCATCGCCCAAAAATTATAAGGGTGCTATCACGCAAGCGGTCCGCGACCCGAACGTCTCATGCCTCTATGGGTCGATTTGCCCGACATCGGTCACGGATGTGCCGGCAGTGACAGATATCTACATCGATATTTACAAAAAATATCGTCATCTCGGCAAACCGTTCGTGATGGAGTGTCAAGGTGGACAGGAGTGTCAGGATGCGATTATGAAATTACGCAAGAATGGCATCCCAGCCTATCCGACAGCGGAACAAGCAGTGAATGCGATTGTGGCATTGAGAAAATACGGAGAAATTCAAAAGAAATTTTCCAAATAACGATCCACGTTCGTATGAGACCAGCCCTGTTTTTTTGACAGGATGGACTGATGACTCTTCCCCATTCACATTCTGTCCATCCTGTCAAGATTCGTTCCGATAATGTCTGATAGAGAACCGTCGGGCAGTTCAAAGGCCGAATCTCTTTACCGAGCATATTTGGAAAAGTCATCCTGGTAAGTTTCTGCACTCGAACGTTGGACGTCGATGACGTCAGCGACTGATGCACTTTCGATGTAGCTCTGCACCGCTTCCGGCATTCCTCCGAGCAAGAGAAATTCTCGCTGTTTCGCCAGCAGTTTCTTATGGATCTGCTGAAAAAGCTCATCCTTCAATAAATAGGAAGTTATTAAATCTTTTTCCCCTTATCGAGCATATAGAGGTAAAATTGATAGTCGCATTCTTTGACAAATCCCACCTTTTCGGCGGTTCTCCAGGAACCGATATTAATATCGAGACAATGCCAGCCAACTGACGTGAAGGCCTGCGAAAAACAATAATCTACCGTAGCCGCGACCGTGATAGCTGCCAGCCCACGCTGCCGATACTCTGGGATGGTATAGATGCCGATTTCACAGCGAGTACCGCTGATACAGTCGGCCACACTCCACGAGACCACTTGCTGTTCATGAACCAGACAGAACCCAAAGGCATGCTGGAAAAAATTCTCATAAGTCCCCCAGTTCACGTTGATCCACTCATCAATTTGAAAACGCGAGTTTTCTACACGTTCTGGAATCTTCACGCCAGACTGTTCAAGCAAGTCCCGATCGACGGGGCGCGCAGTGTACCCGGCAGGCAGCCATTCTTTCCAATCTACGCGGAGTTCTGTGCACAGATATTTTCGACGCCGTTCGATGAGCGGTGCGCGATCGGAAAAAAGCTTTAATACCAGGCTCTTCCAGGTCTGCGACGACATCTCGAGCCTGATCTCGTTTTCATGCTTCCAGGCCGGCTCTCCGCTGTCGCTGATATGAGAGAGCATGTTGCGCAGAGCTGTATTGAAGGCGTCGTTGTTCGAATCTCCGACCAGAAAGTATCCTTCAGCTGTGAAAGCAAACGCTGAGGTGGGTACCTCACGATCGTTCACATATATCTTACCGGGGCAGATGCCGTCAATGACGGCTTGGGGAGTGAGATGATAATCCAGCGTTTGAAAAAGCGGTCGTACTTTTTCGTACTGCTCTTGTTGTAGTTCGTAAATCATAGACATCTCATTTGTGTGATGATGAATACCGTTTCATCCATGTAAGGCCCTATCCCCTGGTCATGAGAGAAGGGATGCAAACATCTTCTCCTGGGTCACTTGTCCGGGTCAATAAATATTTTCTCCTGTGCGATCCCATATCGCCTGGAAAAAGATGTTTTAATCTTGCGGTTAAAACATTCCGTGATTTTATCGTCGACGGCATAATGAGGAGTTCGAATGTGTCTTAAAAATTGCTGTTTTTTGTCTTGACAACGTAGCGTTTTTCAGAAATTCTTAGTGCTCTTGCAAGATTTCATTGGTGGATCATTGAATGAAGGACTTGAATGCAAGGGTATTTATATTCCACGACCCCAGTATTCCAGTTCTTCAACCCATCTCCCGTCAGTGACATGTTTCAAAACCCGAGTGTTGGCAGAATGTGCTATGACGGGTAAATAAGGCTGCAGTTTTTCGGCAGTCGTAGGAAAAATGTAGATGATGAGTGGTCTGGTGAAGGAGGTGATACCGAAACGTTCTATTGTACGACTCACTACCCAAAATAACAACCAACATGAAAAGGAGAAACGAACATGAAGAAATGGATGGTAATCGGTTTTCTGATCGTAGTGTCCACTTTTCTGTTAGACTCAGCAGTAGGAGCATCTGAAGACAAGAGCAGGTTTAAAGGGCAGACAATCGTTGTAAAACTTTCACCCGATATGGCAATGTCAGGCTTGCAAGGGGTCACGGAGCAGTTCGAAAAGGAATATGGAGTCACTGTTGATTACAATGAGATCGGTTGGGATGTATGGTTTCCACAGCAGGCTCAGATCCTGGCAACAGATGAACCGCTTGATGTTATGGGGAATGGGAAAAATGCCTGGATAGAATTCCCGGACAAGCTTACCCCCCTCACTGATATTTTCCCGGAGATGTTTGCTGAAATGGTTCCTGAACTGGTAGAGTACTCGACCCTCCAGGGAGAGATTATGGCAGTTCCATTCCTCCCAAGTTATCAGATCATGTTCTATAACAAAACCATATTCAAGGAAGCAGGTGCTGAGATTCCAGAGACATGGGATGAATTCTTAGTCACGCTCAAGAAATTAAATGAGTTCAACGGCAATTACAATTATGTGGTTGACTGGACGACTGAGAACTATTTCCTGAACTTCATCCTGACGATGCAATCAGCAGGTGTCAATGAATATGATTGGATAGACGGAAAGTTGAAATTCAATTTTGACGATCCTGGAACAATCAAAGCCGTTGAATTCCATAAGGCATTACTCGATCAAGACCTGATCGATCCTGGCGTACTGGTTCAACTGCAGCAGGAAGCCTCATCACTTTTTGACCAGGGTGACATTGCCATGATGGCCATGTGGGAGATGTATGCAGGGTTCTTGACCGATGAGGCGTTTGAAAATACCGGCTATTTTGCATTCCCGGGTATGGAAGCAGGCATGACGGGCACCCTTGACGGACATGAATATCTGATGATACCCAAGTCAGCCGAAAATCCGGAATTGGCTGCAGAATACATCAGGTATGTTGCCACGTATGAGAATACAAAACAGCGGTCACTCGTCGATAAAAGCATCCCTGTCTATAGCGCACAATTTGAGGATCAGGAAATTATTGATGCGCTTCCATACTTGCCAGTGATAGATCTGGTCAAGAAAAACCTGGCGGATCAGTTCCCGCCTATCACGACGACCTATGAATTGAGACTTGAGACTGCAAAGCAGTTACATCCCGCTCTTCTGGGTGAAAAATCAATAGAAGAGGCCGTGAAGGGATTACAGGAATTTGCTGATGCTCAAGAGCCTGTCCCGCAATAGAATTCCCAGGTGAAGGAATAGACGTACAAACAATTGTTGGTATCTTCTTGAGGGTATTTCCTTGAGGGGGAAACACATAAATTGTGCTCACCTCACGAAAGGGAATACCCCATTCTTTTTCATAGAAAGAGATACCACCAGCCCAAGAGTCATGCGGGATGAAAAAGACATCATCACTCATATGACGCACCTCACCCCATCGGTTCCCTCTCCTGTGGGAGAGAGGCTGGGGTAGCGTATATATCCAGACGACTCTCTAGATGCAAACTTTTATTTTGGAGTCTTATTACAGTGAAAAGAAGTATTCAACGATTTTTTGATTTTGAACGAAGCGATGCCAAACTTGCTGCCGTCCTTATCGCTCCGACAGTATTGCTTGTTCTTGGCGTGGTCGCATTCCCCCTTATCTATTCGTTTATCATGAGTTTTGGTGATGTGGAGTTTGCCAAGATTAAGGATTATGATTTTGTGGGAATGTCTCAATACGCCAAGACATTTACAGATCCGGAATTTATTAATTCGATCCAGGTCTCTGCGAAGTTTGTGTTTTTTACCGTGCTCATTAAACTTGTGTTGGGCACCCTGATAGCGCTGATGCTAAAGGAGGAATTTATTGGGAGAAGCATCGCCAGAGCATTGATCATCATTCCATGGGCCACACCATTTGTGGTCGTGGGCCTCATGTGGAAATGGATGCTTCACTCCAAAGTTGGTGTCATTAATTTTTTTTTAGAGCGACTTGGCATTATACAGGACTATATTCCGTTTTTATCGTCCAAGACCTTTGCCATGCCGAGTGTCATCCTGGCAGATGTTTGGCAGGGAACCCCATTTTTTGTCATCATCATCCTTGCCGGATTGCAGACCATATCGGACGATCTGTATGAAGCAGCATATATGGATGGGGCCAGTGGGATAAAAGCATTCTTTACCATCACTGTTCCCCTGGTAAAGTTTCCGTTGTTTATCTCTGCGATCCTTGGGACGATCTTTGCCATCAATTCATTTGATCTGTTCTTTGTGCTGACCAAAGGCGGTCCTGGAAATATTACAACAAACGCGACCTTGTTTGGTTGGAACAATGCGTTCAAATTCTATCACCTGTCATATGCATCGGCCATATCGTATGTGATACTGATGTTTTCAATGCTGATAGCAGTAGGCTATGTTGTGCTTATGAGGAAAAATCAAGTAGAATAACACGTAGGGTCATTATGAAAACGAACTTTCTCACTGCAAAAACACGAAAAAAAATTCTTCAGTACTTTTTCCTGATCATAACGCTGGCATTCTTTTTGTTCCCATTTTACTGGATCGTCATGACAAGCATCCAGCCAAAGGACCAATTATATGCCCCGACACCAAATTTCATCCCAAAAGATATCACCCTTGAGAATTATGTAAACATCCTTGGGGCTGGAAGAGTCAATATTGCCATCGCACTGAAAAATAGCTTGATCGTCGCAGTTTCTGTGACAGTCCTCTGTATCCTGTTTGGGATCTTTGCTGCCTATGCCTTTGCCAGATTAAAATTCAGGGGATCCAATACCTTGTTTTTTGCCCTGATTTTCGCGGAGATGCTCCCACCGGTTGCTCTTCTTATTCCGTTCTATCTGATCTTTAAACAGCTTGGTCTGACCAATACACTCCAGGGCCTGGTCATCATGCAGACATCCTGGTTATTGCCGATCGTCACCTGGATCTTATACAGTTATTTCAAGACGATTCCGAAGGATCTTGAGGATTCTGCGCGCATAGACGGAGCATCGAAAATCGGCGCATTGATACGAATTATTGTACCGCTTTCCCTGCCGGGTCTGGTTTCGGCAGGGGTGATCTGTTTTGTATTTTCTATGGGAGAATTCATGGGAGCCATGGCGATCGTCAATGTGACAAGGCTGCATACACTGCCGCTAGCACTGGCACAATTTGTCACAAAGTATTCGATAGAATATGGGAAGATCACCGCCTCAGCGGTATTGACGATTATTTTTCCGGTAGCCTTTGTGCTGATATTCCAAAAATTTGTCGTAAAAGGCCTCACGGCCGGAGCCGTCAAAGAGTAGTTCCTGATGAGCTTCATAAGCATAAAATGATCGAAGGGCTTCAGGGACGAATAGCCATCCCTGCAATCAAAGGGAAACAGCAAGGATATGTTTTAGGGAGGATAGGAGTGGAGAATTTCACCCATCTCATCCTCCTGGACGATAAGGAATTCTTGTTTCTACCCAATTCCCGTATTTCCATAGGAGCATCACATGGCATCAAAAGAAAGAATGCTGGCTGCATTCGCGTATAAAGAGGTCGATTATACCCCCTGTTCTTTTATGCTGTTTACGAACTTATACGAGCAATGTCGATTCGAACGAAAACATTTTGAAAAGCAAGCGGAACTCGGTCTCGATGCATGCGTCCATGTTGGATACGGGCATTGATGTTTTGGTCGGCCTCGATCCAAAAGAGGCAAGGGCACAGAGCTCACGAGCGTAAAAAAAGACATTCTCAGAGAAACAATCGGTCTGGGGAGGAGTCAGCGGTGCGGTGGCTGTTGAAACAGGCACAGAGAAAGACACAGAAGAAGCAGTTCATCAGGCTCTTTCGATTTTGGGGAAGGAGTGTAACCCCATAAATTCGGTGAGTGATGTCTGGCGTTTTATGGGTCATCCGAACGGTAACATGTCATTTGTTCCACAAAGACATTCTGACAGTATCGAGTCTTATAGAATTTTCGGCAAAGAATTTCTGAGAATTGTTACCGTTCTCGTACTTATTGAACACGAAAGCACGAAACACACGAATCATATTGAGCGCATGATAACACGAAGCATGAACCTGACGTGTGTTTTCGTGTGTTTCGAGTGGATCGTCGTTTTGACTAAATCGTTCCTTGTTTTCCTCAATTCAATTGGAATATTTCTTCCAGACTTTTTGCCTCAGCGTCACTAATCGGAACCAATGGACCGATATCTTTGGCAGCGATCACGGCTTTCGCGCTAAACTCAGCGACTTCAAGCCGGTCGAACGCCTGAAGTAAGCTATCTCCGGTCACGATCAGACAATCGTTTTCAACCATCACAAGCGGAGTTTTGGAAGAAAGGGTCGTTGCAATCGTCTCCGGTTCCAGAAAGTTCACGCCAAACGGCAGTAATGGGATTTCCCGCAGCATGACATAGCTTTCGGGAATAATGCGTGAATCAAAATGCTGGTGGGCAATTCCAAAGGCCATAATATTCGGAGGGTGGGCGATAAGAACCGTATTGATCTCCGGATGAGTCTCGTAGATAATTTTATGGAGCAGAACCGAGCGGCTCGGCGTTTTCCCGGCCTCTTTCTTATCCCCATCGATGCGGACAATATCAGCGACCTCAATATATTTTCGATCGACCATATACGGGGTTATCAGAAAGGATTCCTCATTGAGACGTTGTGAGAATGTACCCTGGGTGCTTGTAAAGAGCATGTGATCGTATGCCCGGTGAATGATCTCGCACATCTGATAGCGGGCTTCGCGCTCTGCGCTGCTAAACCGTTGTGGAACGAACTCGTTCATCGAGACATGCTGTTTTTTCTTTACCAATGCGAGCTGGTCCGGCGTAAGAGAAACCGGTGCACCGATTCGTTGAGATTTTGTCTGAAGCCGGGCGCAGAAATCAAGGGTTTCAAAGCGCATAAATGCCTGAAACAGGTTTTGACCGACAATTACGATTCCATGGTTTTCCAAAATCGCCGTGTCGATTCCCTGACGCAGTTTCTCTGCGATATTGTCCCCCAATTCCTGACTGCCGGGGCCTGCATATTTGGCCATGCCGACCTCTCCGCAGACCAAATGGGCGTTCGGAACGATTGAGGTATCCGGGAGTTGTCTGACAATACTGAATGAAATCAACGCCGGCGGGTGAGCATGAACGACTGCCCTCACGTCGGGACGGCATTCATAAATGGCTTTGTGGAACGGAAGTTCTATTGATGGTTTGTGGGGGCCGATAACCGTGCCTTCGACGGTCACACACATCATATCTTTTCTGGTCAGGCTGCCCTTATCGATTCCGCTGGGCGTAATCCAGATGTCGCCGTTATCATCCAGAATCGAGAGATTCCCGCCGGATGTTGTGGTCATGCCGTAGCCGTAAATCCGCTCCATAATCATCACTAACTGGTCGGCAGGGTGCAATAAATCAAATTTCATGATAATCTCCTCACAATCTCTATATAAGGTCTATGGGTTCATTGTCATCGATATTACCGGAAAGAACGTTCCGACTTTTTGCATTCTGTTTTTCCGACAGGATTCACAGCATTCATAGGATTTTCATTGGGGACTTGATCCTGTCAATCCTGTTTATCCAGTCACAATGTTCTTTCTGATATTGTCTCATGGGTGATCATGTTCTTTGGAAGGATGAAAATAATAAACGGAAGATTCGTCAAGCGGAAAATAACGAGTTTTTCCTTGACTGTTCATAGTCAAACCGGGTAGGAACGCGGCTATCCCGAATTGAGCATGATTATTCGCCCGGACATCCGGTGTTTCACAAGTTTCGATATTTTCGATGTCTTGAGAGAATTCAAACCGGGGATTTTTCGAAGTTACGCCGCGTCAACAATCAGGCGGTCTATGTTGTATAATGTTTTAATGCATTTCGATATCTACAGCTCTCATTTTACTGGCGGATGTTTCTCATGCGTTGATAATCGACCCGGCAGATCTGACGATAGTCGCACCACTCGCATCCCGCATCTTTGGCATCGAGTGTTGTCGGATGGAATGTTCCGCCGAGAATATCCACACTGCGCTGGATCGCCAGATCGGCGTAGCGATCTAATAGTTCAAGCACCTCTTCATAGGAATTGAAAAGAGTTCTTGTATAGCCTTTAAAATAGCGCTGTTCTGAATGTTCCTTGCAGCCCAAATGTTGTTTTTTTCCGACCTCCTGGGTTTTCAGCAGGTAATATCCACCGGCAACGACCTCACAGCATTCGCCGAGTAGTTCTCTAGCGGCCAGCAGATAGAGAGGGAGTTGGAATGAGCGCCCCTCTTTGAGAGCCTTGAGAGATGACATGCCGCCAGTTTTATAATCGTAGATGACGCCTTTTGGCCTTGTGTCCGATGATGCATCGGCCGGTTCGATGTCGATCCGGTCGATTGTGCCGCGAATGCTGATCGTTTTCGAATTTCCATCCGCATCGCGGCCATGCAGGGTGTAGGGCGGCGCCGAAAGCTGATACCCGAACTGTTCGGAGTCGGTGAAATCCGGACGGGCATTTCTGAAGTCTGCCATGCCGAAATGGGCTTCGAGATAGCGAGGGATCGTTTTTTCCCGGTCAAACGCTTCTAACTCAGTAAATTGCGCTAATATTCCGTGCGGCTCCGAGTCTGAGGCCGCAACCTGGCTGCTTCCTGGGAGACCGGATAAGATGCTCCGGGTGATGACATCCCAAAACGCTCCTGAAAACGGATAGGCTGCCAGTTCTTCGCGAGCGATGGCGCTCATTCGCTGCCGGGCTTCGGTCAGCCATGTGTCCGAAGCGTTTTTATGTTGCAGAAAATTCCGGTCGCTCTCGCCGTTTGCTGAGGGATCGACATAGAAGCGATAGACGATTTTATGCAGGAGGTTACCAATATCAATGGCTGTAACGGCTGGCAGGATATCGGGCAATGGTTCGAGCCACAAAATTCGACGGAAGAAATATTTTAGCGGGCAGCGAACGTAGAGATCGAATTCTGATACTGAGTAGACATGGTGCGTGTAATGGGGCTTTAATCTGTTGTGCGCCCATCGGGAAGCCAGCATACCGTCAAACGGGCCTAATCGGAAGGCACGGCGGCTTTGCTGCACCTGCACGCGTCGACCGAACTGCTCGATTTCATGCTCGCCTTTTTGCTGGGCCATGAATTTCAACACTGTGTCCACGTCGTTGTTCCCGGCTTCGGTGTTCCAATGTGTTCCGAGCCACTGATATGTCTCAGTATAAGTATACAGGTTTTCCGGTGAGACAGGCTCCTGTTCAGGAAATTCAGACTGAAGCTCTTTTTCTCCAAGGGCTTTGAGCAGGCGTTCGATGTAAGTGGAGCGTAACACATCTTTTTCCGCATCTTGTAAGGGGTAAGATAGATAAATCATCTGCTCCGGATTGAGCATATTCAGATAGAATAGATGGGATGCCTCCTGCAATTTGTCCGTATATGTGGGAAGACCGAGCTGTTCGCTATCTTGCTGAGAGAGGAAGATATTCGGTTCCTCCTGTCCGGGGAAGTCCTTTTCGATTAGGCCGCCGAAAAAGAGATACTGAAAACGTACCTGCCGGGTGTCGAGACGTCCGAGGATAAAAACCGAGTCCTCCAATTTTTCAGGGCCATAGTAACGTTCCCCCTGGATGAGCGTTTTGAGAAAGTCAGCGAATTCCCGAAGTGTAAAATCAGCATAGCGCGAGCGTTGAGCCTGTGGACCCCGGGATGGGGTGTCTGAGAATTCTTGTTTGATCGTCTCGATCACATTCAGAAAACTCCGTAAGGCTGCACAATCTTTCTCCCGAATGCTGCGGTCTTCGGTTTCAAAAATGCGCTGCGGGATGTGTAACTGCCGGAGAGCCTCATGAAGAAATTGAAGATAATCTTCCAACGGATAGCGCTGGTCTGTATCGAATCGTTCCAGGAGGCGCAGCAGTTGAAAAAAAGCGGGGATGCAGGCATACGCCGCTGAAACATCGTTGCTTTGACAGCCTTGTTGTTCTTTTTCGGCCAGTTCAGTCTCCAACTGGAGGAGTTTTTCGATCCATTCCTGCCGACCTCCGGCAATTTCGGCTTCCTGAGCCAGGCTCTCAAAATATGGGTACGAATGAGAATCTAAACCGAGGGAGAGAGGGGGATCGTCAGCATCCTTGCAGACAGAAGGACCGGCAGAGATGTCAGTGAGCCAGGAGTTTTCTCCATTGTGCTGCATGTGAACTAAAGGTGATGAAAAAAGCTGTTGTAATGATTCCCGGCTATACCCATCATGAACGACTTGCATTAAGCGAAATACCGTTAAAACAACTAATGAGGAAGCCAGCGCATCCCCCTGAAACATCGTGAAGGGGATGCCATACAGCGGAAAGATTTCCTGAATGAGTGGGGCATAGTGGTCGAGAACCGGAAAGGTCACGCCGATTTCGCGCAATTCGCTCACGGTATTGTTGCGCCAAAGTGTTGCGATTTCCCTGGCAATCCGGCTCACTTCTTCTTTCCGGTTTTGAGAGGCTTGAAGACAGATCGTGTCCGGTGGGCGATTCAGGACATGAAAAGGCTCGCTGTGTTCATCACCTGGGAGGATTTTGGGAAGAGGCCCAGGAAGACCTTGAACGTATTCTCGCACTGAAAATCCGGCCTGCCTGATATACTCCGCCATGTCCCGAAACAGATGGAAAGGAGACGGCAGCTCGTTCATGTCTTCGATTGCATATGGATTTTCCGGACAATCAAGGGTCAAAAAACTGCGATCGAATTGCGAGCATAAGGCCGTGAAGATCTGCTGCCCGGGACGTGTGAGTTCGTAATAGCCTTCCAGAACGAGGAGTTGAGGGTTCGGAATGAGAGAGTGAATCGATAAGGAGCCTTCCACCGCTTTCTGAGCCAGTTCGAGAAAGATGCCGGCTTCGTCAATGACATGAGTGTATTCTAATCTTTCTTGATAAAGGTCGAATACGGTAAGCAGGCATTCATAGAGCACTTGCTGTCGTCCCCGGCAGCGTTGAAATTCTGAGGCTAATTCTTCGGAAGATGCAAATCCGATGCGCCGGACGGCCGAGAGAAATTCCCGGATCTTGACGAGAATGCCGGGATGCTTCCGAACAGAAGTAAAATAGGACAGATCCTTTGAACGGTGTTTTGGTTCGGTTAGCAGATCCTCAATCAGCAGCTTTTGCTCGAGTTCTCCGAGCAAGCGTTTCGAGCCGGGAGTCTTCAGATACCACTGTTTGAGGAAATCCGGCAATGTCCGGACCGGAAAAGGTGAAAAGTTTCCTGAAAGTTCTCGAAAAATCCGTTCGCGTAATTGACGAACCCGGATGTCGGAACGCACGAGGTAGGCACAGGTGTGCCCTTCTCGGCGATGAAGCGCGTTCAAAATTTTCCGGAAACTTTCTTCGATTTTCCCATCATACGCCGGTCCATAGAGCACAGTAACAGCAGCCATCAATAAAACATCCTTTTATACATTGTGCCACCAAGACACGAAGGTACGACGAAAAGCGTTGAAAAATTCTTTGTGACTTTGCAGCAATACAGCACTATTCACTTGCATTGATACCAGCATGAACCCTGGCAGGGGTGTGTCCATGCTGATGCATAATGCTGCAATATATGAATTCTACTCAACTACTGAGAGTTAAGGGTTGACAGAATTGTTCTCCGCAAAGTATGTTACCGAAAAGTGAGAAATGTGCACAATAAAAAAATTTAATTTTCTGTTTTTTTTGGCATGATGTGTCCAGAAAATAGCAAGACAATATATGAAAGCCACTGTCCATCTGATTCTTGGAATAATCTGTTTTGGCGCGCTCTTTGTTGGCTGTGGAGGTTCCGAACCACAGAAATCTGATCAGAACGAACTGCAAACCGCCTCTTTTCAGTCAACGGAGCAAAAAGCTGCATCATCGTTGCCGTCAACAGTGGTGGCTGTCGTGAACGGGTCAGAAATCAAGGCAGACGAACTGCGGGAACGGGTGCATACTTCGATTAGTCAAATAGGCGATCCTTCTAATATTGACGAATATACATTCATTCAACTAAGAGAAAATGCGCTTCAGGAGTTGATAAAAACCCATTTGATCGCTCAAAAAGCCGAAGAACTCCATGTGGCAATCTCTGAGAAGGAATTTCACGAGTATATCCAACAGGTTCAACAAGAATATGAAGGGACAGACATTCGCGATATTCTTCAAGAGCAAGGACAAGTGTACGAAGAATGGGAACGCGAACAGCGTCACGCTTTGCTATTAGAAAAACTGGTTGACCTGACGACGGGGTCCATGATTACAGTTTCTGCCGAAGAAGTGTATCAATATTACGAACGACATAAAGAGGAATACGATCGTCCGGATCAAGCTCGGGCCTATCAGATATTGACCTATGAAGAGCCTGTCGCTCAGAAAGCCCTTCGGGAAATACAAGACGGGGGTGATTTTGCTGAAGTCGCCAGAAAATACTCCGAAAGTCCTGATGCCGGAACAGGAGGGGATCTTGGTTTTTTTGGTCAAGGAGTGATGCCGGTAGAATTTGATATGGTGATTGCTTCTCTTGAAATAGGGGCTGTCAGCGACGTCATCAAGACGCCTTACGGTTACCAAATTTTCAAACTGGTCGATCGACGGGAAGCCCACAGACTGAGTTTCGAAGAAGCGCAAGCGAGTATTATACAAAAGCTGAAAACGCGAAAACAGACATTTGCAACTGATTTGTGGATTGCTGAACTTCAGAATCACGCCACAGTCGAACGAAACTATAACGCGATAAAACAGGTCAAGTAGCGCAAGCAGGATGTCGAAGTTGGAAATCGAACACGGAGCATATAGATCGGTTTTTTAACTTTTTCGTCCGGCAGTTATTGTATGAAGCATGTATGGAACATTGTCATGTTGCTGGTTATTGTTACACAAATCGTTCCCGTCGCTTACGGAGAAAGAGTTGATGGCATTGCAGCGCTTGTTAACAAAAAAGTCATTACCTTTTCTCAAGTGGAGGCGGCAAAAGAGCAAATTTTGGCCCAGGAGGGATTCTCTGTCGAGGACGATGAAGCTGCCCGTCGTGAAAAGGTAATCGTATTTCTTATTGAAAAAGAATTGGTTCGGCAGCGGGCTGAAGAACTTGGGGTTCTCGTGACGAGCGACGAACTGGACGCGGCTCTGAATGACATCTCTCAACGCAACAATTTTGTGTCTGATGACCAACTTAAAGCGGCTGTGAATCAGGAGGGACGAACCTGGGATGAATTCCTTGAGGATATTCGCGAACAAATCAAAGTGGCGAAACTCATGAGCCGGGAAGTACGTTCGCAGGTACAGGTTTCTGACGATGAGATCAAAAGCTATTATGACGAACATGCCGACGATTTTGTTCAGGCGCCGGAGAGTGCGCACATTCGTCAAATTTTGCTGAAAGTCGCCCCTGGTGCGACGGAAGCGGAGATTCAGGCTGTAGAAGCACAAGCGTTGACCATTCTTCAAGAATTACGGAGTGGGGCTGATTTTACGACGATGGCTGCTCAGTTCTCTGAACATCCATCGGCACAATCCGGCGGCGAACTCGGAACATTCACGAAGGGGGAGCTTGCCGCACCATTCGATCAGGCTTTTGCGATGAATGCCGGCGAAATTAGTGAACCGGTACGTTCGGATCAGGGCTTTCATCTGATTTATGTCGAAGAGAAAATCGGAGGCGAACAAGCTTCGTATGAGAAGGCTGCCGGGCTGATTCAACGAAAACTTTTCGAAGAACGTTCGAATGCTCGTTACAAAAAATGGACCGATGAATTGAAACAACGGGCTTATATCGAAATCAAGTAAGGAACTTACGGATCATTTCAGCATTTGTTTTGGTGGGCCAAAAAGCAGGTTTGCCCTACGAGAGACTCTTATGCGTTTAGACTATTTTTTAAAACTCAGCCGAATCATCAAACGACGGCCACTCGCCAAAGAAGTGTGCGAAAAGCGATTGGTCCGGATCAACGATCAGATCGCCAAAGCAAGCAAAGATGTCGAAATCGGTGATATTATTGCGATTTCCCTGCGAAATCGTCGGATGAAAGTGCGGGTCGAACAGGTTCCGGAACGAGCAGTGTCCAGGAAAGATGCTGCAGCGTTATATACGGTGTTAGAAGATTTTCACGAACGAGAGGATGATGTGTTGTGCTAAGATTTCAGCAGCTCAAACCTGGCAAACTCTATCGTGTTGCGTTTAGTCTGACAAGTCTTGTGCTCGCTGTCGCGGCTTTTTTACAACCCGAGTTGATTCCGGGTTTTTTCATTGTTGTTCTGATTTGTCTTCCCTGCACCGGATATTTTCTCGATCGCTATTTCAACCATCTTATCAGGAACTTACGGACTGTTGAATCGAAAATTCAGGGCTCTTTCAAAAAATTCGAAGATCGCGAAAAAGCCTATCAACTTAATGTCGGAGAGTTGCAGCAAGAACTCGCCAAATTGCAACAACTCAATATCGACTTGCAAGAAGCCGACACCCTTCAGCAAATTCTGTTTCATCTGGCTGAAGCCGCCCACTATATTCTCGCGTTCGACCGAACCTTGATCTTTCTCTATAACTCCGATACGAACCTGTTAGAATGCCGGGAATCGAAGGTAAATGACAACGTCTCTTTCGAACACTTGAAAATTCCGATTTCCCGTGAAGGCGGAGTGCTCGCACGATCCTTCCAGGAGCATCAAATGTACCATCTCGAAAATTTTTCGACAATGCCTCCTGACGATCTTCCCGTTCCGCCTTATAACGAAGTGTTTGTCCATCAGCCCCATTCGGTCGTTCTTTTACCCCTTGTGGTCAACGAACAGGGATTGGGACTGTTAATGGTTGATAATAGTTCCAGGCAGGAACAAATCACCAACCAGCATATCGAATTGTTGAAACTCTTTGCGTATCAGGCTTCTCTTGCGATCGCAACAAGCAAGATGCAGGATGAACTCCATGGACTAAATCTCGAACTCGAGCAGAATTATCAGGAATTACTGAAACGCCGGGAATTCTATTCGATGATTGCTCAGGATCTCTCCTCAGCGATGACACAGATGTCTCTTTCGATCGCTCAAGTGATGGAAAGTGCACATAACTTGACAAATCAGAGTGAACATTTGCTCAACCAGGGCAATGAATTGATTAAACACCTCTCGAATATCGACGACATTATTGCTTCGATCAATAATGTGACCCGGCAGACGAAATTGCTTGCATTTAACGCCACCATCGAAGCTGTTCGAGTTGGAGAAGCCGGGCGCGGATTTGCCGTTGTGGCGGAGGAAGTTCGAAAATTGGCACAACGCAGCGGTGATGATTCGACCACAATTAAAGCCACTCTGCAAGCGATGCAAGCGGCAATTAAAGGCATCACCGAAGTTGCTGATGCGACACACAATATAGCCTTGTTGCAGCAACAAGGAACAGTGCAGATGAATATTGTCACAAAAGATGTGATGAAACGCACGGAAGATCTCGTTGATTCTTTGCAATATTAAAGATGCAGACACCATGGAGGATTGGAACAATGGGAGACAGAAGGATGGGTTTCTGTCTATGGAAATGTGTTCCCGGAATCTTCGGGATTTTAGGAAGCTGCCGGCCGAAAGCGCCGTTCCTTTTCGTCAAGAGGCACTCTGTCGCATTTACACATTTCTCCCAAATCTTGTGACGAGAATACCAACATTATTCTTCCAACACTTCTGGCACAATCATCCAACCAATCGTCCAGAATCCATTCTGATAGTCCAGACAAACCACACTGCTTTGCTGAAATTGAACAATCGTTTGTTCGGCACTGCCTGTGAGCAAATACGACGTTAGGCGGCTCATAAATGGCAGATGTCCAACGAGCATCACAGAGCGGGATTTGGTCTGTAAGGATTCGGCAACTGGGCAGACATTATCGTTCGGGGCAATTCCGGTCACTGCTACAGTTTCAGTTTGAAGCAGCTTGCCGACGATTTCTGCGGTTTCCTGAGCTCGTGTTTTTCCGCTGTGGTGAATTTGGTCGATTTGAACGTCAGCCTGAACGAGAAAGGCCGCTGTTTTCGTCACATCGCGTTTACCCTTCTCACTCAGCGGCCGATCAGAATGTTCTTGTTTTGACAACGCATTGCCGTGTTGCATCAGATAGAGTTTCATATTATGGAACCTCCTCTGCCAATACACCAGACAAGTCTTAACGAGCTGTCAGGTGTGGGTTACTCATGAAAATTTCCTGCATATCACACACGCTGGACACCGCCTTGAAGGCAAACTTAAATCGCGATAGTGCCGGAATCATCCTGTTTTTGGGCCAGAAGATGAGGAATTGTAAAATAAAAGGTGCTGCCCTGACCAGCTTTGCTTTCGGCCCAAATCTTCCCACCATGAGCTTCGACTACGAGTTTACAAAAATACAAGCCGAGTCCGACGGAGGCTGCCTTCCCCTGGCGTTTTCGATCGACCTGAGCAAAACGGTCGAAAATCGTGCTGAGATATTCAGAAGGAATGCCTTGGCCCGTATCGGTGATCCCGGTTAAAATGGTGTCGCGCTGAATCGTGGTATGAATCGTGATTGTCCCCTGTTCGGGGGTGTATTTGATGCCGTTACTCAAAATGTTTGCAAACAAACGTACCATTTTGGTCTGATCGACAAACACGGCTGGGAAATCATCCGGGACATCTGTAAGAATCACTATTTTCTTCTGTCCGGCCGAATTTTCAACCTGTTGAATTCCATTAACGATGATCTGGTCGAATTCTGCGATCTCTTTTTCAATCTCCATCGAGCCGTCTTCCATTTTGTGGACTTCCAGAATATTATTCACCATGTCATGCATGGTATTGGCGTGTTGAAGAATGTGTGTGAGAAAATTATCGAAGTCTTTAATCCCTTGTTTCTGAATGCGGTTGAGCATAATTTCTGAAAATCCGATCACTCCGGCCAATGGGTTCTTCAGATCGTGAACGATCATGCTGATCAGATCGTCCCGCATCTGTTCCAAATGCTTTTCCTGGGTAATATCATGCAGTGCGATCATGCGCCCGATAATTTCTTTCTCCTCTCCTAAAACCGGGTTTCCTGTAATTTTAAGAATTCGGGGAGGTGACATCAAACTCATCTCCTCGATGGTTGTTTTTTGTGGGGATGCGATGATCTGATTGATCGATTCTTTCACTCGATCAAAGGCTTTCAGATTTTCCTTTTGTCCATGAATAAATTCAAGCAGATGTTTGCCGTGATACGGCGAGGCATCCACTTGAAACAGGTCGCTCACCAGCACATTGGTCAAAATAATATTGAATTTATTGTCTGTCATCAAGATTCCATCACCGGACGAGTTGACCAACGCTTCGATCCGCCCTTTTTCTTCAACAACATGCCGGAACAATTGGGCATTTTTCAATGCCACTGCAAGCTGACTGGCGACCGTTTCCGCCAACGTGACTTCCTCATTGCTAAAATGTCGGACATGTCCCGCATGCAGCAGCATCATAATGCCAATGGGAGTACCTTTCGACAGGAGCGGGAGATTCATAATGGAATGCACCCCTTGTTTTTCAAAAACCCGTTTGACTTCTGGAGCCATGGCGCTGTTCTGTACATCCTGGATGATGACAGGTTTTGTTGTCGCGATCGCCTTCATAAAGTCCGGATAGCGGGATAGAGGAGCTGAAACATAATTTAATTCCCCCTGGCGTGTATTCACATCGTATTTATACACAGACTCGAGGTGCTCGGTATTTTCTTTTATCAAGAATAGACGGGATTGTGTCACGTGCAACAGATCGACAACGCGTTTGGCCCCAATCGTGAGAACCTGTTCGAGTTCAATCGTTGAACTAATCGCTTGCGACAAGCCGTTAATTGTATCTAATTCCTGCGCTCGATTCTCGGCTGTTTGGCGTTGCGCATCGAGTTCGATATTTTTCTTGGCGAGCTCTTCTGTTCGTTTTTCAACAATTTTTTCAAGATTTTCGGTATAATCTTGGAGCTGTCTTTCAAGCTTTTTCTGTTCCGTAACATCCTTCGCGATCCCGAGAAACCCTAACATCTTTCCATCGCGGGTTTTCATAGGGGTCATTGTGAACATCATAGTACGGGTTTGGCCGTCTTTCCGTACAACTTCCCATTCGCCTTCATCGACACCATATTTCATGATTTGGATACCGACCTGTGCAAATGATTTACTGGCAGATCCTCTGAGAAAGAGCAGTGGCGTTTCTTTTTCGACCACTTCATCTGCAGTATAGCCGATCAAACGTTCCGCACCTTTGTTAAATAAGGTGAGTTTTCCATCCTTGCCTGTCGTAATAATCGAATATTCTGTCGAACTATCTAAAATACTATTCAAAAAATCCGTGGTTTCTTGGAGCTTTTGCGTCTCCTGCTCTAATTTTTGGGTATGTTCTTCTCGTTCGCGCAGATAACTTTCTTCAACAATGTGCTGAGTTTTATAAACGCGATTTTCCAGAAATTTCACGGTCAGTCTCGCCGCGATTGCATGGGCAAAGCCAAATACAGCAATCCCAAAAAGCAATTCAACAAACTGAAGGAGCGGATTCTTCGGAGGAAAGGCGGCAATACTCACTGCGATAGCACTGATGAAAAACAGCACAAGAAAGGTTTTTCGGATATAGGCTTTACTTTCATTCATAGCGATGCGACACTCATTGACAAAACTCGTCAGTCATTAATGCTGAAATTCCTTTTTGCTGTGCTTGTGTACTGCTCGAAACAGGATCTGTCAAACAAAATTTACCGAACTTTGATCTCGGCATACGAGCGATGCCGGGATAGCTGTTTGGAATGAGCCCTTTAGCAGGGAATTAAAGTTTTTCAGAAGATGAAATTCTCTTGTTTCCCCTTTAAATTCAGTATGTTATAGTCTTTGTAGAAAATGATATACTGTGGTATCTTATATTTATTGCACTTTTTTCTTGTCAAAGAAAAATTTTTATAGTAATTTACTGTTTCTATACATGATTTATCGATCGTTATTCGTTTTAAAATCATGTAGTATGTGTTTCGTAAAAATTTTATGATCTTGTTCAGTAATTTGGAAGTATAGGAGGACAATTATGCAACGACGATCCTCTGTGTTGTGCGGTCTGAGCATAGTGCTGTGCTGTCTCGTGTTGGCATTGAACGTCTCTGCAAACACCGGAAGCATTTCCGGACTCTCAGAATGGGATGTCACCTCATTTAAGGTAGATCTCCTGAGCCATCAAGGAGCAAACGGCGATATACAAACCGACCAAAACGATTGGATCCATTTGGGAGCTAATCACCTCGAAGGAGGCGATATTACCTATCGAATTCGCACCGGCTATCTCACTCAGGCTGATATTCTTGAAGTCTGGATCGATGGATTTTCGACATCAAATGATTTAGATATCGGGCCAACAGTCTTCATTGGAACCGGAAAAAATCGATTCGAACAAATTTCCAGAATGTCGGGCGATGCATGGCGTCCTTTTGTCTTTCGGTTTGCCGATGATAGCCTTTATGGCGATGTGACCGATCCGTCAAATCGTAACGAAAACTGGAGAATTCGCTATCCGTCGTCAAAATATGAAGTCCGCCGAATTGATAAAGGGCCGAACGCTTTGTTAGACGGTCAAACACTGCCTGTCCGTATTTCGATTACCGGAGCAGAGGATTTTATTATCAAGCGTATGGAAGTGGTGGTTTTCCGAGCCGGAGGAGGGTATGGACGATTTTCAATTGCCAGCCTCAGTCCGTATAAAGTCTATCGAGGTGATCGCCTGACGTTGAACTTCACGCAATCTTTTCCGGAAAATGATATCGATCTGTATGTGACTGATACGGCAGGAAAAGAGCATCGTATCCGTCCACAGGGTATGAGCACGGATCGGAAACAGGTCTGGTTTTATGTTGAAGGTTCTCCTTTTACAAAGAGTGGAGAATATCGCGTACGAATGGTTGACCGTTCAGGATCACGCGCCATCAAAGAAGTGCCGAGCAAACGATTCGAGTATGTCCATCCTAAGAAAGTCGTTCGCCCCAAACCGGTTCCTATTCCGAAACCGGTCGTCTCAGCCTGCACGCCCCCTTGTACGCCGACATCATTGCCGCCAATTCCCTCTGCGCCTCCGTCATATATTGTGCCGGTCATGCCGCAAAATCCGGGAATAGGAATGCCGCCAACGGTCGCAGGGCCTCCGATAACATCACCGGTCATGACCGCTCCCGCAGTAACGATGGCTCCTCCAGCGATGTCCGCTGGACGATACACTATCCAGATTGGAGCATTTCGAGCCGAGTCGTCAGCCGTCGTTGTGATGAATAAGTTGCGGGGATACGGATTCCATGCCTATATTTCGACCGCAGTGCAGGGGACTGCGCAAGTCTTTCGAGTCCGAGTCGGACAATATGCCAGTAAAGCTCACGCCAATCAGGACGCGGCTCGCTTACGGCAAAACGGCTACGAGACCTGGGTAACGACAACGAGTTAGCACGAGCGTTTTTTCTCATCATCAACGAGATTTGTATTTAACCTCCGGACAGCCTCCTGTTCGGAGGTTTTTTATTCTAAACTTGACAAATGTCAAGAGGTTTGTTAGGCGGGAATGTCATATAACAATACTGTAAAGTCGCGAAAGAACTGGCATTGAGCCATGAGCATCACGATGTCAGTAATACATACAGAATCAAGGTTTGAACGAAATGGGATACTCCGTAAGGAGTTCTCTTTTTATTGCATCCATGAAACATTCAAGAATATTTTGGCGAGATCTCTTGTTTTTCGCCTTGCTCGTAAGTCTCATGTTTATGTCTTCTCTTCCAGCCAATGCAAACATAGGAGATAGCCTGCAATTTAAAGACAAAGAGTCTTTGACGCTTACAGCCGAACGCCTGACCTACTTCGCCGAACAACATATGTTTGTGGCTGAAGGACATGTTGAGATTACGTATCGCGATGCCCAACTGACAGCCGATTATATTGAATTCGATGACATAACAGGTGATGCGCTTGCCAGAGGGAATGTGTTCTATGAAGAAAAGGGGGAAACGGTAAGCGCCGAAGAAGCCCGATTCAATTTCAACAGCGAACTGGGGATTATCAAGACGGGCCACCTGACACTCGAAGACGATCAGTACGTTGCCGGGAAAGAGATCATCAAGACTGGTGAGCAAACCTACACTGTCAAAAAAGGCACATTCACAGCCTGTGAAGACTGCCATAACCCTGCCTGGAAGTTTTGGAGTTCGACCGCCAAGATTCACGAAGGGCAATATTTGCAAGCCTGGAATACCGTAGGATTTGTCAAAGGCATCCCGATTTTTTATTTTCCCTATTTCATTTATCCGATTAAAACAGAACGGCAAACAGGCCTCCTGGTCCCTGACATCGGGAATAGTACTTCGAATGGCTTCAAAATCGGCAATTCCTTCTTTTGGGCGATTTCTCCAACTCAGGATGCGACGTTTTACCACACCTACTATGAAAAACGCGGTCATAAATTCGATTTGGAATATCGGTACAAGCTCAAA
>PDWJ01000563.1_pt1 | contig 53563 bp, 43 predicted proteins | sample 1430881 | NCBI WGS metagenome assembly PDWJ01 (sample SAMN01162460, study PRJNA174530) | Oral metagenome, whole genome shotgun sequencing project. | biome: Marine environment; feature: Marine mammal; material: Swab sample of the gingival sulcus; isolation source: swab sample of gingival sulcus...
ACCTGGGTCATTCGACGACTACAGGTAATAGCGGTATAGCAATAGGCTCTCAGAATACTACAAGCCCTAGTTTTGGAGACCCTGCAACAGCTGATGGTAGAAATGCCATAGCCATTGGCTCTAACGCAATGGCATCAGGGGAGCAAACTGTTGCCATTGGCTCCAAGGGAACCGCAGCAACCGGAGAGCAGTCCATTGCCATTGGCGGGGATACCATTGCCTCGGGTGCTGATTCGATTGCCATCGGTGGCGATGATCTTGATCGAGTGGCCAACGATACCCCCCCCCCTTGGAATGCAACAGGTTTGACGAATGCCGGGTTCAACACATCGGCTACGGCTATACAATATCACGACCAGACGGGTCAATGGCTGGTCGATGTAACAGGTGGACCTGCCACTCGGTATATCCCAACAGAGGCAAATGGTGCTGGCTCTGTTGTTCTGGGTGTTCAATCCAAGGCTGTTGGCGACCTGGCAACGGCTATTGGTACAGGCTCGAGGGCAGAGGCTTTTGGTTCCACGGCCTTTGGTATTGGCTCTCGAGCAACCCAAGAGAATTCTGTTGCCCTGGGGGCTGGTTCAACAACAGCGACAAATGCTACAGCAGTAGATTCGGCAACAATCGGTACGGTCACTTATTCTGGTTTTGCCGGAGATGAAGGCGTCGAGGCCGGCGACCAGGTCTCTGTTGGTTCGGCGGGTTTTGAACGCCAGATCACACATGTTGCCCCGGGCGCGATTACAGCAGACAGTACCGATGCCATCAACGGCAGCCAGTTATTTGTCGTTACCCGTGATCTGCAAGACCGAATTAATCAGCCGATGACCTTTATGGGAGATATCAATTCAGATACGGGTAATGATGGAAGTCAGCAACAACTGGGCAGTGGGTTTTCCATCTTATCGGGCAATTTATCCAATGGCTTCGTGGGCGACAACCTGGCCACAGAGGTTAGAGATAACAGGGTGTTGATAGGTATGAGCAGCACACCTGAATTCGAGAGGGTAACCACCGGTGACACAGTGATGGACAGCAATAGTGTTACTTCTCCTAACTTTCAGACCAATGGCAACCATACCGTGACGGTAAGCGGTGATACCGGTACCATTAACGGCCTGACCAATAGGACGTTTGATCCGAATAACTACACTTCCGGGCAGGCTGCTACCGAAGATCAGCTTGCCAGTGTTAGTGAAACAGCATCTGCCGGATGGAATATTACTGCCAATGGTAAGGATCCAAGCAATGTCGGACCCAATGACACCGTGGATTTCAACAACAGGGATGGCAATATTCTGATCCGCAAAAGACACAATTCGTTAACCTTCGATCTTAATCCCAATCTCCGCCTTAACAGCGTTACCACCGGAAATACCCAAATCAACAGCAATGGCCTGTTCATCAATGGTGGGCCGAGCGTAACCAGAGATGGCCTGTTCGTGAACGGCGGGCCGAGCGTAACCAGAAACGGCATAGATGCCGCTGGCCGTCAGGTAACCAATATTGCCCCTGGTACCCGCCCTGGGGATGCGGTCAACCTTTCACAGCTTGAGGAGGTTGATGAAAATGGTGCGCGGGGTACGGCTACCGCTCTTGCATCTGCCGCCCTGCTCCAGGCCTATACGCCCGGTTCAAACCTGATGACTGCTGGTGCTGGGACCTATCGGGGACAAAGTGCCCTGGCCATTGGCTACTCGGCAATAAGTGACAATGGCAAATGGCTTTTCAAGGGGAATGCCAGCCTCAATAAAGAAGATGTCGGTTTTGCTGTTGGGGTAGGTTATCAGTGGTAAGAGACAAACAGGAGAATATTGAGAGGATAGATATGAAATCGATACAATATATTGTCATGGTGGTCCTTTTTCTGGCCCTGTCGGCCTGCACCTCCATGGTCAGCAAGAATATCAGCGATGACGGGATACCAGAAGAAGTTGTTTTTCCGGACAAGGCCGATGCCTGGAATGAAGAGGGAATTTTTCCAAATGTAGGTAGTTTACACAGTATCGGTCCGGGGGTGGGAAAACAGACCATCTACCAGCTGATTGGTGTGCCCCATTTTTCGGAAAGAATCGGTGCCCGGGAGTGGGATTATATCTTTAACTTTCGCAACAACGAAGATCAAAGCGTAACCCAGTGCCAGTACAAGATTATTTTTGACGTTGATCGTCTTGCCCAGTCCTTCTACTGGCTGCCCAGAGACTGTGGCAAGGACTTTTTTCAGTCTGATACGCCAGACAACTATTAACACGGCGGCAATCATCAGTAAACGATGGTCGCATCCCTGATGAAGTAGAAAGCCACGCGTGTTTTTTGACAGTGCCGGGCTAGTTTTGTCCGGCACTGTGTATAGTTGTCGTACTCCGTTTCCCGGTCGACCTTTTTTGTGTCCTTGCCTGTTCCTGTCTACTCTTTTGATCGCGTCTCAATGAGAGGAAATGGTTATGAAAGTGTTTTCCCTGGTGAATGCAGGTATCCTGGTGGTTCTGTTATTTTTTTCTGGTTGCGCAGAAAAACCAGAGAGTTCTGTGGGGGCGGGTTCCCTGGAAAAAAGCCCTGCAGAGGCGGCCACCTTTGCCTATGTAACCTTTCACCTTCCCCAGCAAATTGACTGGGTGCAAAGTCAAAACACGCCAACCGCTGATGGCGGCGGCATAGCAGAATGGGTTCCTCAAAAATATGTATCGCAGGTGAGCCCCTTGCGAGTGGTCTATCAGAAAAAACCGCCAGGGGTGAGTCCCGAGGCGAGGCTGCAGGAGATCCTCGAGCCAATTAAGGAGTGTGCTGACGTCAAGGTTCACCGTTTCAGCGGCAAGAGCAGCTATGGTTATCAGGCCAATGTCGAAGTCTTCTGCTCAAAAATGGGAAAAAACGATTGGGGGCTGATCAGCTATGTAACTGTTTTCAGTAATCGCCGGGAAAGTCATGTCCTTTTTGGTGAAATCCGTACTGTTCCCACCGAAAAGGCGGGCATCTTCCCCGCGAAGACCGTCGAGGAAAAGAAAACTGCTGCTGAAATCCAGCAGTTGAGCAAGCTCCTATTCGATATGGCTGGTTCGGTACGGGTCTGTGAGGATGACGGGAGTTGCAGGTAACAGCCATTGTTGTCTGATGTTGTCCATACCGCCCTTTTACTTCAACACCTTCAAGCTGCGCAGCGTTTTTTGCCCCCTGATGTAACCCTTTTTTCCCGAAGGGCCTCTCTGTATGAGCGTCTTGGATATAGCTGCCCTTTGGTATGCCATAGTTGAATCGACAATTTTCAACCATATTCCCTTCAAAAACAAATAATTACTTGATAACAAAAAGATAATTTCAAAAAATATGGCATAATGTGCAAGCAAAAACAGCAAAATCATATGAAACTATTTGCACATAATCACCTATAAAAGCAATAGCATGGGTCAACAGTATCTTTCTGGTAATGAATCTGATGAGTTATTGAAGATCCAGGGGAAACCCCTGCCATTTTTTTTGTGTTTTTCCCTTCTGGCTGTCGTGAATGAAGAACTTGGAGAATTTTGTTTATCAATTCCTTGCGCCAACTTGCTTGCCAGAAGTATCCCTCAGAAGAACCTTATGCCCCCGAGAAAGCTCTAAATATATCAATAGGTTAATAACGCACAGAAATATTGGCAGAAGATTGCTCCTCCTTTGAGCGGGAACAATCGGGCAAAAGTGTTCAACCGCTGTGTAACCGAAGCTTGACAAATGGTGACGAATAAATAATCTTAGGCATGGTTAATTTTTTACTGTGCGGAAAAATCCGCAATGATAAATCTTAATAACAGGAGTGTATGATGAAAAAAACGTTGCTCTTTTTTCTTTCCCTGGCAACCCTGCTGGGTATGCCACTGACCTCATTTGCAGATGGTGAGGTCAACCTGCTTTCCACCCGCCAGGAGTTTTTGCTCCGCCCCTTCCTCGAAGTTTTCGAGAGAGAGAGCGGCATCAAGGTCAATGTCGCTTATTTGAAAAAAGGGATGCTGGAACGGCTGAACGCCCGCCCGGGTGAGGCAGACCTGATCCTCACCAAGGACATTGCCAATCTGGCGGCGATTACCGATGCAGGGCTGTTACAACCGTACAGCTCGGAGGTCATTGATGCAAACATCCCTGCTCCATGGCGGGACAAGGAGCATATGTGGACCGGGCTGACCAAGCGTGCCAGAATTTTCTACTACTCCAAGGACCGGATCGATCCGAAGAGTCTCACCACCTACATGAGCCTTGCCGACAAGAAGTATGAAAAGAAGATCTGCATCCGCTCCGGTTACCACAACTATAATGTAGCCCTGATCAGTGCGATGATTGCGGAAAACGGTGAAGCCAAGACAAAGGCCTGGCTTGAAGGCGTAAAACATAATCTCGCCCGTAAACCGCAGGGGAACGATCGGGCCCAGATTCGCGCGGTCTCCGCCGGCGAATGCGATATTGCCGTTGGTAACACCTACTATATGGGAAAAATGCTGGAAAATCCGGACCAGCGTGAGTGGGCTGCAGCTGTAGGTATCTTCTTTCCCAATCAGGACGGAAGCGGCGCCCATGTGAATATCACTGGCGGTGGCATCACCAAGGCGGCAAAGAACAAGGACAACGCTGTTAAGCTCCTGGAGTTCCTCACCGGCAACCTGGCGCAGACCATGTACTCTCAGGTCAATCATGAGTATCCGCTGAAAGAAGGTGTCGGCCTCTCCGGTATCGTTAAATCTTTCGGCGCTGGCCAGGAAGGCATTAAAGACGGTAAATTCAAAGCTGATATGCTGCCGATGGATGACATCGCTGCCCAGCGGAAAACTGCGCTGAAACTCCTTGATGAAGTAAAATTCGACGAGTAATTTTTTATCGCTCCCGCTATCTTCACAACAGGGTCGATGGCGGGAGCATTGCCTTTCATGCCGCTCTCTTTTTCTTTCACTCTTCTGAAAATACGGTGAAAAAAGAATCCCGTCGTCCGTGGACGGTCTGTGCCCTTGCGGCTGCCATTCTTACCTCGCTGCCACTGTTGACCATTTTTGCTATCTCTTTCTGGCCGGGAGAGGAAGGGACGCTTGCAAGACTCTGGAATACGGTACTGCCAGGATATCTGTTCACCACTGCCAAGCTTGTCTTTGGGGTGGCGTGCGGGGTGCTGGTGCTCGGCACGACAACGGCCTGGCTGATCACTGCCTGTGACTTCCCCGGACGCTGGGTGTTCAACCATCTGCTGCTGATGCCGATGGCCATGCCGGCATACCTTATCGCCATCGTCTACATTGAACTGCTCGATTTTGCCGGGCCAATACAATCGGCGTTGCGGCACCTCTGCGGCTGGAGTTCCGCGCAGGATTACTGGTTCCCGCAAATCACCTCGCTGGGCGGTGCCATTGTCCTGTTGTCGCTGGTACTCTATCCGTATGTCTTCCTCATGGCCCGCACTGCTTTTGGCGAACAGGCAGGACGCTGGCTGGAGGTGGGGCAGAGTCTCAACCTGACACCGGTCCATTCCTTTTTCCGCATCGTGCTGCCACTGGCGCGACCAGCGATTGTCAGCGGCCTGCTGCTCGCTGTCATGGAGACGGTCGGTGATTTTGGCCTGGTGCAGTTGTTTTCAGTCAACACCTTTACCGTAGGCATCTACAACACCTGGTTTGGTGCCTCAAATCTGGTAGATGCTGCCCGCCTTGCCTCCGGACTGCTGGTCCTGATGCTGCTGCTGATCTCGCTGGAATATATCACCCGGCAGAAGAAACGCTATGTACAGCCAGCTGGCGCCCCTCCGTCACGCAGACGGCTTGGCAAGATGGCAGGCGCTGTTGCCTGCTTTTGGTGTGCCCTGCCGCTTTTCTTCGGTTTTGTTCTTCCCTTTTTTCTTCAGCTCTACTGGTGCTGGAACGGATTTGGGGAAATACGGACCCAAACCTTTCTCGCTGATGCAGCAAACTCGCTGCTACTCGGAGGCGCCACCGCATTCAGCGCCCTGGTCGTCGCGCTCGTGCTCGCCTATGGTCGCCGCCTTGCCCCGTCCGCACTCCTCAATGCCGCCATCCGTATGGCTACCATGGGGTACGCGCTCCCCGGCCCGGTGGTTGCCCTCGGAGTGCTGGTACCGTTTGCCTGGTGTGACCGCCGGCTCATCGCCGTTGTCGAAGGACTCTGGGGGTACCATCCTGGTTATGTGCTCAGTGGTTCGGTGTTTATTCTTGTCTTTGCGCTGCTTGTCCGCTTTATGGCCATGTCTTTTGGAAATATCGAGGCAGGGCTCGGCCGGATATCACCACGGTGCGATGACGCGGCACGGATGCTGAACACCGGTCCTTCCACTATCCTCTGTCGTATTCATCTGCCGCTCCTGCAGAGCAGTATGTTTACGGCAATACTGCTGGTGGTAGTCGAAGTCATGAAAGAGCTGCCAGCAACCCTGATGCTTCAGCCGTTTAATTTCAGTACCCTTGCCACCCGTGTCTTTTCGTACGCATCAGAGGAGATGTACAAACAGGCCTCACTCTGGTCAGTGGCCATCGTTGCGGCGGGGATTATCCCCATCTTCATTATCAATGCCAGGCTACTTCGCTCCCTGCGACCTGAAACGCTTGGGGAACACTCATGAACAATGCACCACAGCAGCCCCTGCTCATCACCCACCAACTGATCAAGCGGTTTTCCGGAGTCACTGCTGTTGACCAAGTCAGCCTGGAGATTGCTCCGGGTCAGCTTGTCGCTATCCTGGGACCATCCGGCTGCGGTAAATCAACCCTGCTGCAGATGATCGCCGGGCTTACCCGCCCTGACAGTGGCAGTATTGTCTATGCCGGCTATAACTGGGTCAAGGCAGCGCTGTTTGTGCCACCTGAAAAACGGGACTGCGGCATGGTTTTTCAGGATATGGCACTGTTCCCGCATCTCAGCGTTGCTGACAATATCGCTTTTGCCATTGAACGACGGCAAAAGAAGGCTGTGGTCGAGCAGATGCTGGCCCTGGTCGGCCTGGAAGGTGCTGGCCAACGGATGGTGTATGAACTTTCCGGCGGTCAGCAACAACGGGTGGCCCTTGCCAGAAGTCTTGCCCCTGAACCAGGCCTGTTGCTGTTGGATGAGCCCTTTTCCAGCCTTGACTTCAAGCTCAGACAGAGCATGCGGCGGGAGGTTCGCAAGATTCTACAACAGCAGCAGGTGACCGCCATTCTCGTCACCCATGATCAAAACGAGGCCTTTGCCTTTGCCGACACCGTAGCCGTGATGTTTGCCGGGCGCCTCGAGCAGCAGGGCAGTCCACAGACAATCTACCGAGAGCCCGCCACCAGAACCACTGCCGCCTTTGTCGGCGATGCCAATTTTGTCGCCATGCAAGATGCCCTTGCCTGCTTCCCCCGGCTGCGGGAGCTCAGCCCGACACTACAACAGCCCAACAATATGCTGATGTGCCGCCCGGAAGATGTGCAGCTCGATGAAAACCGTGCAGGCGCGGTGGTGGTGACCACCGAGTTCCAGGGAGCCTGGTACGAGGTACAGCTCGCCCTCGACTGCGGCGGGCAGCTCAGCGTCCATACCCGCCAATGCTATGAGAACGGGCAACGGCTGGCGGTCATCCCCGAGCGGGGCTGCGTCTATTCACCTGAAGGGCAGCTGCTCGGTTTTTTTGGCAGCTGATTTTTTCACCGGGTTTTCCGGAGGGAACGGCACCAAGCAGTTAACAGGTTTCCTGTGGACGGCAACGTACGCGCAGCTCCCCTTCTACCTCGACACAATGCAGTTCAGATAGACACAAGTGCTCTACAATCTACCCATCACCCCTCAGACACCTGCGATAAAATTTTCGGAGAAATCTCTGTACACCTAACTGTAGCGGAGATACCCTGTACTCATCCGACGGGCGTAGCAGCTTGATGATTTCAGGAATCTTGTTATACCATCAACTATTTCAACAAGCGGAGTTTGAATGGATTGGTTTGTAGCAATTGACTTGTACTGTGAAAGAACTGACCCTGGATTTTGGGCAGAGCCTCTAAATGCATTATCAAATATTGCATTTTTTATAGCCGGCTTTTTAGGATTACATACAGCAATAAAACTCAAAAAAAAAAAAAAAAACGATAAAGCTATACTAACTCTTTGCTTATTAGCAATCCTTGTAGGTATTGGTTCTTTTTTATTTCATACCTTTGCAAACTTATGGTCGTCTCTTGCAGATGTTATTTTTATATGGATTTTTGTTGCATTATATATTATTACCGTAATCAATAAGTTAACGGGGAAATATTTTTTACGTATAAGTAGCATATGTTTTTTTGTTAACGGTGATAACCGTAAGTATTATCTTTATTATATTACCAGGAAGTGCAACCCAAACAGAGCCGTCTTCAGACATATTTAATGGATCTACACAGTATTTACCAGCTTTAATTGCCATATGGTATTTTGCTCTTACCTCACGAAAAAAGAAACTTTATATCTACAAATGGATTATACCTTCTGCAATAGCATTTACGTTTTCATTGGCTTTACGCACCATAGACCTGCATTGCTGCAATATATTCTCTTTTGGTACACATTTTCTATGGCATATATGTAACGGAATAATGATTGCGCTATTGCTGCAAGGAATTATTCGAATGAAATGAAAAGCTAGAATTTAACAAAATTTAACTACATACAAACATTATAAACCTAAACCACTATGCCAGCGGATGACATTATGGCTATAAAAACTTTAGCTTGCAGCAAACATAATAACTAAACGTTAATATTGGCAAATACAACAAGTCGTTTCATTGGACGCGCCGCGTATACAGGAACAGCTCTCTACCCCATAGGGCCATTCTGTTTTGCCGACAAACCTATATGCCTGTAGTTTACTTTTTCATTGATTTATTTCTGTTTATTCATGGTGTTCCCCTGCTAAAAGGAAGAATATAGCAAAAGAGACCATTAAATGGTTCACCTTATCGGGTAGACAACCTTCCCCACATTAACCAATCATAGATACTTTTTGCATGGAATTATACTAAGCAAAAAGAATCCTGATTTTTTTAACAGTAAATTTTTTATTAAAAGTAATTACTATTAATTTTATATTATAGATAGATATAGAATATCACCTTAAAAAATAAGTTGATTTTTTTCGAAATTTTCACAAAAATCTTCTTTATTAACTTGAATTATGATTTAATCTTAAAAACATTTACCCCAAAAAATCGAACTATTTTTTTCTTTCGGTTTTAACTATCAAGGTTATAGAATAGGTACTGGGCCTTTATTCGAATACGTTCCTGACCAGGATGAAATCAAAAAAAGATTACATCTACAAAAAAATACGAGACAGGCAGAATTTCATCCCTGACGACCTGGATGGCTCTGCAGTTGGCCAAAATGTTATTGATGGCAGCTTCTGGTCATCGACAGGGCTGATACTCGACGTCCTTATCAGCTTTGTACGCAGCATTATCCTGGCCCGAATCTTGGCTCCCGCTGATTTTGGTATTGTTGCCTTGGCTGCAGTCTTTACTCAATTTATTTTAATATTTGCAAATTTTGGCTTTACGGCAAGCGTAATTTATTACCGGAACTTAACAAAGGAGGACATCTCAACCTGCTGGTGGGGAAACTGCATTGTTGACCTCACAGCCAGCCTTTGCTGCACAGGGATCGCCTTTTTCTCGACCCGTTTTTTAACGACTCCGGAAGCACCTTATATTGTTGCCCTCCTTAGCAGCCAATTTTTTTTGGCTAGCCTCGGCAGTACCAGCGCCGCTTTACTTCAGCGCCTGTTCAAGTTTAAGGCTATTGCCTTGATAAAGGCAATAGGGGCGTTAGTTAGCTTTGTTGTAACACTTTCACTTGTCGTCATTTTTGACGCCGGAGTATACGGACTCGTGTACGGAGGTATAGCTGGAACGCTCTGCACGACGATACTCTATCTTGCGACCCTACCCTGGTTACCATCGCTGTGCGCATCGTGGCGTGTCGCCAAAAAACACTTACGATATGGAGGATGGTTTTTAGGAGTTAATCTAGTCTCCTATGTCAACGGCAACATGGATAAGGCAGTTATTGGTGGCTTCCTCAACAACACACAGTTGGGATATTTTGAATATGCAACGCGATTTCCTTCTATGGTCGTATATGACCTAGGCATGGTACTTAACCGGGTACTCTTTTCTGCTTTTTCCTCTCTTCAGGGCAACGAGGAGAACATGCGTGGCCTTTTGAAAAAACTATTTCGTTATAACACGTTGCTAATTTATCCCTTACTTGCTGGGTTAGCAGCTGTGGCAAACGATTTTACGTTAGTGATGTACGGGGAGAAATGGTCAGCGATCATATTACCAATGCAGATACTTTGTATTTATGGAATGGTAAGAGTTCTTACCAACCCACTATATTCATTGGCAAACGGCATAGGAAAACCTAATATGCCCTTTAAATGGGCTTTGATCGCCCTCCCCTTAAATGCTATTGTAGCTTATATAATGGCTAAATTCTATGGGCTAGAAGGCGTTGCGGCGACTAAAGTAATTCTCACTTGTTACACCCTATTCACTCTAGGAATAGAGCTCGCATTTTGTCTTAAAATTTCTTTTTTAAAGTTACTATTCCAAGCAATCCCTGCAATATTTTGCTCATTTTTAATGCTTATATTTGTATTTTTTACCAAGAATTCGCTATCAAGCCTTATAGATATCAGGCTACTACTAGGTATACAAATACTTTCAGGAGCATCTATCTATATACTTTCTATTAGATTATTTTTCTTAAAAGATTTTAATGTAATATACAACACATTAAAAGGAATAATAAAAAAATAAAACATACCAATCACTACAAAATTTATCATGATACAATCTGTCACTCTCGCCAGATTCTCCTCTGATGTCCAGCATCGCTGACGCCTCTTTTGCAAAAAGGAAAGCTGTACCATTGGTGATTTTTTTCTTCTAGCGTCCTTCATACTGTTCTCAAGGAAGAAAAAACTATCAACATAACCCCTTTGTTGCCAGATATACATTCACCATGAAAGGGATAGGTAACCGAATGGAGTTTAAGCTCTTTCAAATCGTAGTTGCACATGGTTTTGCCGACAACAGCGGTGCAAGATTATCAGAAAGCACCTGCCTGTTCTGCAGTTATGCGCGATCAACGAACCAACTTTTCAATGAAATTTCAGACTGTTACTTTTTATTCGACAACCCCTGCTTTCTTGTTTTGTAGCTTAATTTTCTATAGTTATGGTATAGTGGGACAGGGAAGAAGCTAAAATCTTAAAAACTCCTCTTAGCAAAGCCCCTGACAGGGGAGGCAGCACGGCCTTTTTGCTGGTGTATCCTGTTATGGAATGTTCCGAACCATGCGGAGGTGTCAATGGTATTACGGGTCATGAAGCCAAGATATTTTGGCCTCCTCCATGGGGCAGAGAAGGTATGGTCGGTAGTCCAGGAACAAAAGTATCCTGCTTATAACTAAGGGCACCGTTACACGTTGTAATCAAAGATTTTTTTTGTAATGAATATCTCAAAAACACTCAGTTACATCCGTTCTCGGTTATGGCAGGCCACCATGGATTTACTGCCTATCGTGATGGTGATAGCCTTTTTTCAACTGGTGGTGATTCGTCAACCTCTACCCCAGGTGAAGGAGGTGTTACTGGGGGGACTTTTTGTCGTTATCGGGCTTTCCATGTTTGTTCAGGGTTTGGAAATGGCCCTGTTCCCCATCGGCGAAGAAATGGCCCAGGCCCTGTCGCGGAAAGGAAGTCTTTTCTGGTTACTCATTTTTGCTTTTGCCCTGGGATTCTCTACCACGGTCGTGGAGCCGGCGTTAATTGCCATTGCCAAGGAGGCCGCAGAGGTTGCCATGCTCGGTGGCCTGTTGGCAAATGATCCCAAAGTGATGGAAAGTTACGCCGTTGGCCTGCGCTATACCGTGGCCTTTTCTGTCGGCTTTGCCATTCTGCTTGGTGTATTACGCATTTTACTGGGGTGGCCCATTCACTTTTTTATTATTGGCGGCTATGGCATGGTTATGCTTATTACAACCATTGCCCCCAAAGAAATTATTGGGATAGCCTATGATGCAGGTGGTGTGACCACCTCTACCATTACTGTTCCCCTGGTTACAGCACTTGGCGTTGGACTTGCCACGGTTATTCGTGGTCGGAACCCTTTGCTTGACGGCTTTGGGCTAATTGCCTTTGCCTCGTTAGTACCAATGATGTTTGTTATGGGGTATGGCATTTTTATCTTTGGCATGGGGTGATAGCAATGGCAATACTCCTTGATTTTATGAGTACCCTTTGGCTTACCTTTAAAAATCTGTTGCCGATCATCTTTCTTTTCGGTTTTTTTCAAGGTGTTGTCATTCAACAACCTTTAGGGAATATGCCGAGAATCCTTGTAGGCGGCCTGTATGTGCTCATTGGTCTCACCCTCTTTCTGGTGGGACTTGAAGAAGCGCTTTTTCCCTTAGGAAAGATCATGGCAGCACAACTGACAGCCCCTGATTTCCTACAGCGCTCCGGGGAGGCGGTTGTCTTTGACTGGAAAACCTATTACTGGGTCTATCTTTTTGCCGCAGCGATCGGTTTTGCCACAACCGTGGCTGAACCATCACTTATTGCGGTGGCCTACAAGGCAGCAGATGTCTCTGGTGGCAGTATTGGACAGTGGGGGCTACGTATCACCGTCGCCATTGGTGTGGCCTTTGGCATTGCCCTTGGTGCCTTCCGGATAGTGACGGGGACCCCCCTTTATCTCTACATCATAGCAGGGTATCTGATTGTTCTTGTGCAGACCTTTATGGCGCCAAAGACGTTGATTCCGCTGGCCTACGATTCGGGCGGAGTAACGACATCTACAGTAACAGTCCCTGTTGTCGCGGCCCTGGGACTTGGCCTGTCTGCGGCTGTCCCTGGAAGGAACCCTGCTATTGACGGGTTTGGCCTCATCGCCTTTGCCAGCTTGTTTCCCATAATAGCAGTACTTGGTTATGCGCAGATTGCTCAATATTATGGCGTTCGAAAAGTGAGAAAAAGAGAGGAAAAACATGCGGTTTAAAATAATTCTTGCTTCGGTAAAACCGGTATTAACCGACAAGATTGTCGATGCGGCCAAAGATGCCGGGGCCACCGGGGCCACCATTATCCCGGCACGGGGGACAGGTATTCACGAGGCAAAGACCTTTTTTGGATTAAGCCTTGAGGCACAGACCGATATCATCCTGTTTTTACTTGCCGAAAACATGGTGGACGACATTCTTAAAGTGATTGGAGAAACTGGACAGTTTGACAGGCCAGGAACGGGGATCGCCTTTGTCGTGCCAGTGGATCAAGTCATTGGTCTTGAAAGCCAGATGGACAAGTTAACGAGTGGCCCCTGAGTGAAAAGGGCATGTTTTCCTCTAAAAATGGTCTGTGTTGTCGAGCCTGTCACTCCCCGTGCCACACGGTTTTCTGCAGGCTCATTTTTTCATTCTGCTGATGATCGCAGCTGAGCTCGGGCATTCTCCAGGTAAAGCTCTCGCAGTCGCAGGCTGAGCGGACCAGGTGTGCCATCACCTACCGCTATTCCATCAATGGTAATCACCGGCCAGACGAGGTGACTAGCTGAGGTGATGAATGCCTCCCGGCTCTCCTTGGCTTCAGGCACAGTAAAGGGACGTTCTTCGATTGTCAGGCGGGCTTCCTTGGCCAGCTCCATGACTGCCCTGCGGGTGATGCCGGCGAGGATGTCAGGGCCTGTGGGGCGAGTAATCAGGGTATTGCCTGTGACGATCCAGACGTTACTGGAACTGCCTTCGGTGACATGGCCATTTTTGTCCACCAGCCAGGCGTCGTTGGCACCGGCCTTTAATGCCGCCATTTTCGACATGGAGGCCCCCAGCAGGGCGGTAGTTTTGATATCACAACGCTGCCAGCGGATGTCCGGCAGGGTGATGATGTGATACCCAGAGATGGCATCTGGTGAGACAATCAGCGATTTAACCTGGGTGAACGCGATGCAGCTGGGCTGCGGTGAGGCAGGATAAGCAAAATCCCGGTCTGCCGGGCCACGGGTGATCTGCAGGTACACGACCCCCTCTTTCAGGTCATTGCGTTTGATGAGTTCTTTCTGCAGAATAACGATGTCGTTGTCCGTCAGTGGGGAAACAAGCTCCAGCTCGTTTAATGATCGCCTGAGCCGGGCAAGATGGGCCTGGTTATCGATAAGTTGCCCCCAGAGCACGGCACTGACCTCGTAGATGCCATCTGCAAAGAGCAGCCCCCGATCAAAGATGGAGATCTTAGCCTCTTCTTCTGGGACATAGGTTCCGTTAACATAGACGATACGCGTAGACAGAGTAGGTGTGGTTTTCATCTTTTCGAAGTAATTGATTGGTTATTTTTTTGGTGGTAACTGGTCAGTGATTGAGCCATCGACGATTTCTGCAGCAAAGGCAAAGGTTTCAGCCAGGGTCGGGTGGGCGTGTACGGTTTTGGAGATGTCTACGGCGTCAGCTCCCAGCTCCAGAGCCAGGGTCGCCTCATGGATCAGCTCACCGGCGTTCAGCCCGCAAATGCCTGCGCCAATGAGTCGGCCAGTCTCGGTGCTGAACAGAGCCTTTGTCACACCGTTTCCTGCCCCAACACTAAGGGCCCGACCGCTCGCCCCCCACGGAAATTTGCCTTTTTTGAAGTTGACGCCCTGAGCCTTGGCCTCCTTTTCGGTGAGGCCGCACCAGGCCACTTCTGGACGGGTATAGGCCACCGAGGGGATGGTCAACGGCTCGAAGCAGGCCTTGTGCCCGGCAATCACCTCGGCTGCCACTTTCCCTTCGTGGGTGGCCTTATGGGCCAGCATGGGGTTGCCCACCACGTCACCGATGGCAAAGATATGTTCCACTGAGGTACGCTGTTGCTGGTCAACCTGGATGAAGCCCTGCTCGGTGATGGCAAGTCCCAGATTTTCCAACCCTGCGCCTGTAGTGCTCGGTCTGCGCCCAACCGCCACCAGCACGGCATCAAAATCAGCGGTCTCTGGTGCTTTGGCCCCTTCGAAGCTCACCTGAAGAGCGTCTGCGCCAGCTTTTACCCCGATCACTTTTGTTGCCGTGTAGATCTGGTAGCGTTTCTTGAGCCGGAGAAAAAGGGGCTGCACGATATCTTTGTCTGCCGGCAAAATGAGCTGTTCACACATCTCCACAACCGTGATCTTTGAGCCCAGCGCGTGGTAAACCTCAGCCATTTCCAGGCCGATAATGCCACCACCGATGATAAGCAGGCGTTCAGGGATCTCATGTAAGGCCAAGGCATCAGTGGAATCCCAGATACGGGGGTCCTCTGGCAGGCCGGGAAGGCGAACAGGATGAGATCCCATCGCGATGACAGCATTATCAAAACAGATGGTAACGGCAGTCTCACCCTGCACCTCAAGGGTGTGGGTATCCTGGAAGACACCCCGGCCGTTGAGGCGGGTGATCTTGCGTGCCTTGCACAGCTTGTCCAGGCCGCCGGTAAGCTGGCCGATGATCTTCTCCTTGTTGCCCTTGAGTGTTTCGAGGTTAATGGAAGGCTTGGCAAAGTCGATGCCAAAAGCTGCCGCCTCCTGGGCTTCCCCGAGAACCGAGGCCGCGTGGAGAAGGGTCTTTGAAGGAATACAACCGACGTTCAGGCAGACACCGCCGAGCCGGGAGTGCTCTTCAATAAGACAGACTTTCCGGCCAAGGTCAGCGGCCCGAAAAGCAGCGGTGTAACCGCCGGGACCACCGCCGATAACGGCGACATCAAAGTGTTGATGCTGGGACATGAATTTCTCCTGGGGCTATGTGGAGTGGTCTCTGCCGGGCAGGCCGGCAGTGCTTCACAGAAGTGTTCGTCGTAAATCCTCAAGGTAAGAGGCTAGAACCCGGCAGAAACGGGCCGCCTCGGCACCGTCGATAACGCGGTGATCGTAGCTTAATGAAAACGGGAGGATAAGTCTCGGTATAAAGGCCTGGCCATCCCAGACCGGCTTGAAGGCGGAGCGTGACAGGCCGAGAATACAGACCTGGGGAGCGTTGACCAGGGGAGTAAAACCGGTGCCACCGATACCGCCCAGGCTAGAAATAGTACAGGTACCGCCCTGGAGATCAGCAGGTGTCAGGCGGCTGTCCCTGGCAGCGGTGCTGAGTCGTACCAGCTCACCGGCAATATCCTTGAATCCCAGCTGGTCTGCGTTGTGGATCACTGGCACCGTCAGGCCCTGGGGGGTATCAACGGCAATGCCGATATGGTAGTACTTTTTTTGTGTCAGCCGCTCCCCGGTCAGGGAGCTGTTGAAGTTCGGAAACTGCTTCAGGGTAGCGATGAGCGCCCTGATGGCGAAGACCAGCACTGAGTAGCGGGTGCCCCCCTCGTTGTTGAGCTGGTTACGAAAGGCCTCAAGATCGGTGATGTCGACCTCGTCAAAATGAGTGACATGGGGGATGCTCACCCAGCTGCGATGAAGATGCGGCCCGGAGATCTTCTTGATGCGGGGCAGCTCGACCTCTTCCACCGGGCCAAATTGGCTGAAATCCTCGAAAACAGGTGCAGGCAGGGCAATGCCATGGGTGGCCCCTGGGGAGGCTGCCTGCATGACCGCTTTGACGGCGGTCTGCACATCCTCTTTAAGGATGCGGCCTTTAGGACCGGTGCCAATGACCACACCAAGATCCACACCTAATTCACGGGCATAGGTTCGCACCGAAGGGGTTGCATGGTGTTCGCCGGTGGCGGGTGGGGCCGGAGGGGTTGCCGGGGGAGTTTTTTTCTCGACTTGTGGGACAGACGCCGGGCTGGCATCGGCCTGTGAAACCGGTTCTGGCTGTGCCGGCGAAGGTACAGCCGGTTCGACCGGCAAAGGCTCTGGGGCCCCAATTCCCTCGGCTTCGATCAAGGCAACGACATCGCCGCTTTGTACCGTATCACCCTCCTTGACCATGATCTCTGTGATATTGCCGGCGAATGGCGAGGGCAGGTCCATGACAGCCTTGTCACTCTCCAGAGAGAGGATCGAGTCATCAACGGCTACACTGTCGCCAGGGCTGACAAAGATCTCCACGACGACGATATCCTTAACATTACCAAAATCTGGAACGAGTATCTGTTGGCTAGCCATGGTGTTCCTCGTTAACGGTTTATCGGGTGAGGGTGTGCGGGGCTTCCGGGTGAATACCGTAACGGCTGATGGCCTGATGGACCTTTGCCGCCGGCAAGCTGCCCGCCGACACAAGCCCGGAGAGAGCTGCGACGACGACCTGATACCTGTCCACTTTAAAGAAACTGCGCAGGGCTTCCCGGGAGTCACTGCGGCCAAAACCGTCGGTACCCAGTACGGTCAGGGGGTTGGCAATCAGGCGCCGGATCTGTTCAGGGTAGGCCCGTACATAGTCGGTGCTGATCACCATGGGGCCTTCGTGACCTGCAAGCAGGGAGGTGACATAGCTTTGCCTTGGTGCCTCGTCCGGATGCATCCGGTTCCAGTCTTCCACCTCCATACCATCACGGTGTAACTGGTTTATGCCCGGCATGCTCCAGATATCGGCGCTGACGGCGAAGTCATCGGCAAGCAGCTCGCCGGCAGCGATCACCTCCCGAAGGATGGAACCGCTACCCGCCAGCTGGACCTTGAGATCACTGGGTCCGCCCTCCTTGAACAGGTACATGCCCCGGCAAATACCTTCCTCAATACCCTGGGCCATCTCCGGCTGAGTGTAGTTCTCGTTGAGTAGGGTGATGTAGTAAAAAATATCTTCACCGTCTTTGTACATCCGGCGAAGACCATCCTGGATAAGGACAGCCAACTCGTAGCTGAACGTCGGATCAAAGGCCTGGCAGGTGGGATAGGCGCTGGCAAACAGCAGCCCCTGACCGTCCTGATGCTGCAGGCCTTCGCCATTGAGCGTCGTCCGTCCAGCAGTGGCGCCCATAAGAAATCCCCGGGCCCGGGAATCGCCGGCAGCCCACAGCAGGTCGCCGATACGCTGGAATCCGAACATGGAGTAGAAGGCATAAAAGGGAATCATGGGAAGCCCATAATTGGTATGGGCCGTGGCCGCAGCCAGCCAGGAAGAGCCAGCCCCGGCTTCGGTGATACCCTCTTCGAGGATCTGCCCCTTGACGTCTTCGCGATACCACGCCAGAGACGCAGAATCCTGCGGTTCGTATGCCTGTCCGGCCGGGGCGTAGATGCCGATCTGTCGGAACAGGCCCTCCATGCCAAAGGTCCGCGCCTCATCCGGGATGATGGGAACGATATTTGCTCCGATTTTTTTATCCTTGACGAGTAGCCCCAGTATACGCACCCAGGCCATGGTGGTGGACACCTGCCGTTGACCAGAGGAGGCGAGCAACCCCTTGAATGCGGGTAATTCTGGAATTTCCAGGGAAATATGCTCGGTGGAACGGAACGGCACTGGACCGCCCATGGCCTCACGACGCTTGGCAAGAAAAAGCGCTTCACGGGACCCCTCGGGTGGCCTGAGGAAGGGGAGCTGTTCCAGGGACTGGTCATCAAGGGGAACGTGAAAGCGATCCCGAAACGCCTTCAGAGAATCCAGGGTCATCTTTTTGATATTATGCGCAACCATGGCCGATTCACTGGATGGACCCATACCAAAGCCTTTGATGGTCTTGGCAAGAATGACGGTGGGGGCTCCCTGGTGGCGCACAGCGGCGTCATAGGCGGCGTAAATCTTGCGCGGATCATGACCACCGCGCGACATCTGCCAGATCTCGGTATCACTCATGTCCTCTACCAGCCTGGCCAGCCGTGGGTCATCTCCAAAGACTCTCTGCCGGAGGTACTCCGGGCCGCGATTTCGCAGGGTCTGAAAATCGCCGTCCACCATCTGTGCAAATTTTTTCAGGAGCAACCCTTCGGTGTCCCGCTCAAGGACAGCATCCCATTCTGAACCCCAGATGACCTTGATGACATTCCAGCCAGCCCCGCGAAACCGTCCTTCCAGCTCTTGGATGATCTTACCGTTGCCACGTACTGGCCCGTCAAGGCGCTGCAGGTTGCAGTTGACCACGAAGATGAGATTGTCGAGCTGCTCGCGGGCCGCCAGTGACAGCGCTCCTAGGGACTCGGGTTCGTCCGACTCGCCATCGCCCATGAAAACCCAGACCTTACGGTCGCCGCAGGGCCGCAGGCCCCGATTTTCCATGTACCGCATAAACCGGGCCTGATAAATGGCGGCCATGGGGCCCAACCCCATGGAGACAGTGGGAAACTGCCAAAAATTCGGCATCAACCAGGGATGCGGATAAGAGGAGAGACCTTTGCCTCCCGCCTCCTGCCGAAAATTTTCGAGATGCTCATCATCGAGACGACCTTCCACATAAGCGCGGGCATACATTCCCGGTGAGCTGTGTCCCTGAAAGTAGATCATGTCAGCGCCGTGCTCAGCCTGTGGTCCTTTGAAAAACCAATTGAACCCTACCTCATAGAGAACTGCTGAAGAAGCGTACGAGGCAATGTGCCCCCCGGTGCCACGTCCCATGGCATTGGCTCTGGCTACCATGGCCATGGCGTTCCAGCGCACGTAAGCCGCGACATTGCGGGCGATGAAACTGTCTTCGGGAATGCTTGCCCCGGCGGATGGGGAGATGGTGTTGCTGTACGGGGAGATAATGCCCGGTGAGGTATCCACCCCCTGTTGACGGGCACGGTCTGTAAGGACACGGAGGAGGAAGTCTACCTTTTCCGGACCTTCAACCTGGAGAACAGCATCAAGGGACGCTAACCAGTCCTCGGTTTCCTGGGAATCGGGATCAATATAGTAGGATGTCATCACACTCTCCAAAAAATGTATCTGTGTGCGCACATTACCACTTCTTCGGCACCGGAGGCAAGCCAGCCTGGATATTTCATAAAAAAAGCTAACCCGTAAAAAATCATCTATAATTCAACGGGATAAGAAGAAAACAAAAGAAAGTTTCGCCATGATAAAATGTAACACGCCTAGAGTTAATTTTACAATCTGTAAACGCCGTCACATTCAAGCTGATTTCACTGGCAGAGATAAATATTAGTGCATAATTACCCAGGCTATCATCAAAAGGCACAAATCTCTTTTGAAGACTATTTGTTGTAAGCAGACCGACACAAAGATTTGACAGATAAAACAAGCTGTTTTCTTTATCCACGATAACAAGAAGGCAAAAACACAGAAAAATGGTAGAGGTGTCTCCCTTATTTTCAACAAAATCATCAGGTTCATTACCAGGAAGATACTGTTGATCCAAGGTCAGCTGACAACTGCCTGTAGAGGTAATCATGTACAAACCTTTTAGTATGATTTTGTCGTTTTTGCTTGCACACTATACTCTGTTTTTTGGCGATTATTTTATTATTATCAAATGATTATTAGTTTTTGAGAAGAATCTAGGTGGGCCTCTGAAATAACCGTCGAGGCAATGAACCGTAGCTTTTCTTCACCAACCAGATATGCCGCTCCCTGCCTGCAGGGGGTGTTTTAACGATGTTGGATCATGATACCCTGCTAATTCAAGCTGTTTTATAAGGCATCAGACGTTACTGCCTCGCCTGCAATCCGCTCAACAGCCGTTTGAGGTTGGTGGCATAAAAGGCCAGGAGCTGATCTTGAGGCTTTGCCGCCTCGGTGAGCATAAATTTTTTTAGAAGAATGATTTTTGCGCCCAGGCTGTCAATGCTCGCTTTGATTGCCGCTTTTGGCTCCCAGGCACAGATCACCCCCCTGATGTCAGCCTGTTCCAGCACCTGGGTCAGCCTGTCAATATCTTGCTGCTGCCACCTGAGTTCCGGTTTGAGAAAGGTCTCGATGATGATAATACCGAATTCGTCGGCCAGGTAGTGGGCGTCTGTGGTTAAGGCCACCACCTCGAAGGTGTCGAGTAGACCAAAGGCATGCTCATAGCGGCTGCGGAGCTTGAAGAGCAGTCGCTTGAATGTATTCAGGTTGCGGTTGATCTTTTCAGTGACCCCCGGATAAAGCTCAATCATGTCGGCTGCGACGATGTCTGCCATCCGGGCAGTATTTCCGGGGCTGTACCAGACAGGTGGTGTACTCTTACCACCAGTGATGTCCAGGAGGGGCAGTCCAGCCCGTGAGTTGTCCAGTGGGCGAACCGCGTCGATATGGACAATACGTATATTTGCCCTTCTTGCCCACGGGTAGAGGGGGTCGTCGGGCCAGGCTGAGGCAATGGTCACCACCCCGTCGGCCTGGCCGGCAAGTCGGGAAAAGGCGTCCCAGTGTTTTTTGAGATAGTGGTGATGCAGATCTTGCGAATACTCAGCCGGGATAACCCGCTCTGTCGTGATACCGGTATCTTCAGCGAGTATTCGAACCAGAGCTTCGGTGAAATCCTGGGAGACAAGCAGGGTGCCGGTGGGGGAAACTGCTGTCGCGTGACCGGCGGTGAGGATGGCTGCGCAGAAAAACAGCAACAGCGAACGGATGAATGTCATATGGAAGCCTCCGTAAAGGTACCGGACAGGGCACGCCAGGCCATGGTTAGCAGGAAGAAAACGGTTGCCACCAAGACGATGGCACCACCTGAAGGGACAGGTATATCAAATTCCATGGGAACAATGATACCGAGGATGCAGCTGATTGAGGCAAAAGCTATGCTGTAGCCAAAGAAACTCTGCATGGAGCGGCTGATATTTCTTGCTGCTGCCGCCGGAATGATGAACAGGGCTTCCACCAGCACAGCGCCGACAATTTTCAGGGACGCGACCGTGATGAGGGTAATCATCAGGACAAAGACATAGTCGTAGAGCTTGGCATTTACCCCCCGGGCATGGGCAAGGCTGGGGTTGAAGCTAGCCATGAGCATGCGGTTGGCAAGCGGTGCTCCCACGAGCAGACAGAGTCCTGAGATAATCAGGAGGACGTTCATGTCCGTGTTATTGACGGTGAGCACTGACCCGAACAATACGTTATCGAGGACGTGCATGTTCACCTTGCCGGTGATGTAGAGCAGTACACAGGCACCCACTGCCAGCGAAATAGAGAGAAAAACCCCGATAACCGTATCCGGAGACATCCTGGTACGGTTGCGGGTGTAGTTCATCAGCAGGCCAAAGAGGATACAGAAGCCGAACAGTGACGCGTATGGAGCTGTCACCGGCTCCCCCAGGAGGACGCCGATGGCCACCCCGGTCATTGCAGCCTGGCCGACTGCCTGGGAAAAGAAGGCCATTCGTTTGGTTACGACCATGACCCCGACGCCTCCCAGTATCGGCCCGAGAAGCATGGAGCACAGCAGGGCGTTGATCACGAAGGCGTAACGGAAAAAATCAGGGAGTTGCCCTGCTTCCCCCATGGCCATAAGCGGTGTTCGAATCATGTCATAGAGATGTTCCATAACGGGGTCGGTCAGTGGTTGGGCGAGAAAATGCTGAGAATGGTTTCCGGGGTCAGTAGGGTCTTTGGCGCACCTGAGAAGAGGACCTTTTGGTTGATACAGGTGACTGCATCGCCCAGTTTTCGAACTTCGCCGATATCGTGATGAATCATCAGCAGGGTCGCACCATCCTGGTTGATCTGCCTGAGGAGCCCCTGCATGATCTCGGCTCCTTTTTTGTCCAATCCCGAGGCCGGCTCGTCGAGAATGAGCAGGGCTGGCTCGGGGATGAGGGCCTGGGCCAGGAGGACACGCTGGCGTTCGCCTCCAGAGAGTCCGCCAAAGGTATAGTTGATCTTTTCCGCCATGCCGACCCGCTCAAGGGCCGTCATGATCAGCTTTTTTTTTCGGCCGCTCCGGCCGATGAAGATGGGCCGCTGCTGGCAGATCATCGCTATAAAATCACCGACTGTCATTGGCAGGGTGCGGTCAATATCCAGTGATTGCGGGACATACCCGGTTATCTTCTTGGCAGTGTTCCAGGTGACCTTGATGGTGCCGCTATGGGGCATCTGTCCGAGCAGGCAACGGATTAGCGAGGTCTTACCGCCACCATTGGGTCCCAGGAGACAATGGATTGATCCGGGGGCGACCGCAAAACTGATGTCATGGAGGATGAGATTTTTCCCGAGCTTGAGACTGACGCCGTCAAAGGTGACGGCTGGGCCGTACAGGGATGGTTGCTCTGTGTTCACTTCCCCTTCCCCGTGCTCATTTGTTGGCTGGCAAAGGCCTCGAGCAAGGCATTGGTCAGTGCTTCCAGATTTTCCCGGATGCCCTGTTCAAAGCTCTCAGGGGTATACTCACCCCTGGTCAGATGCGACAGATGACGAACCCGGATACCGGTCTCTTCGTGGATGGTGTCCACGTATTTTTCCGGGAAATCCATTTCTGTAAAGATGACATTGACATGGAGTTTCTTGATGGCGTCAATGGTTTTTGCCAGCTGAACGGCTGTGGGCTTCAGGCCATGTCCCGGTTCAATGACAGCGGTCACCTGGAGGCCAAACTCCTGGAGCAGGTAATCGTAGCCTCCATGGATTGTCGCGCAGCGGAAGTCGAGTCCTGCCAGGTCAGCGACCCTATTCATGTACTCTGCCTTCATCTTTCGCAGTTTTCGCACATAGGTGCGGGTGTTTTTTCGGTAAAGCGCGGCATTGGCAGGGTCAGCGTTTTGCAACCCCCTGGAGATGGTGTAGATCTGGTGGATTGCCGCTGTTATCGAGACAAAGGTGTGCGGATTGACCCGTTTTTCCCCATCCAGCGTCCCTGAAACAGGAATCAGGGAGACATCCTTGTTGGCGTAGATGATGGTGAGTTTGTCGAGCATGTTGGCCGCTGCCATAATTTCGAAGGCAAACTCGTCATGGCCGATGCCGTTGACCACCATAATGTCGATATCCATGCTACGCTTGATGTCGTCCGGCTGTGGGCGATAATTGTGCGGATTGAATCCGGCATCGATAAGCGGCACTACGTCAGCGGCATTACCGACGATGTTGGTGGCGAAGCTGTAATAAGGCTGGAGGGTCACACCAATGGTCTTTCGCGATGTTGCGGCACCATGGGCAGCGGCGGTGAGGCTTACCAGCAGGGCCGTAAAAAGCGGCAGGAAAATGAGCCTTTTCATGGGCGTGTGTTGTGGATGCGTTGTGTTGTTTCATCGCCGGTCAGGGCGATGACCTGTTTCCAGCCGGCCTTGATCAGGGCCTGGTCGGTGATCATTTCGGGGAACTGCTGCCCGGCGTTGTCGTGCAGCCATATTTTATAGGGTGCATGTATCACCTCTGCAGCGGTGCTGGTTCCTGCCCCGGGATGATCGTGGAGCATCACGAGGAGAAATGTGCCCCGTACAGCTGGGGTCGTCGGCTGGCCCTTGTAAAGAGCGAGATGCCTGCCACCTGGATCAAGTATCTTCATGGACCACTTGATTTCACCCCGCTTGTGCCAGGCAGCGTCTTCGACAAAAGGCGGGATATAGAGAATTTTCAGGTCATCTATGTCCATCCAGCGGTCCGGCTCCAGGATATGGGTTTCGTTGATCTCCTGAGCTGCGGTCTGCAGGGCATTGAAGACGCCGATTTCTTGTGTCCTCAGTGAGGTAAAGGCGTTAAGCTGCCAGGATTCAAGGGGTCGGTCCTTTCCTGCATCGACACGCAGACCGATAGCGGTGACGGTGCAGACAAGAACGACACAGGTAATCAGCAGCAGCCAGCGTGTCTCGGAGCCTCCCCGGGCAGGCGGGATGACAACTTCCGTGACCAGAGATGTTTTTTTTATGTTCATGGAGTTTGTGGCTGCTACTGGTAACTCCACCTGACGACCGCAGGGTGAACACCTGTGCCGGGCAGATAAAAGACAGCTTAACTGGCAAATGGTACTGCCTGTCAGGAAAATAAAGCACGCGGATGACGTACAGGAACAATACCTAACCCTATACTAATCATTAAAAATGATATAGTGTAGCCTACAGTACAAGTCAAATGGTTTCTGGGACGTCCAGATTGCTTGACTGTAAGAGAGAGTGCCTGTACCGGTGAGCAGGATCCTCATTCATCAATGCTGGACAACTGTACAGAGATGTCGAGATATTTTCCTGAAGCCCTGGTACAACCGGGCAAGATCGAGTATATCCCAGGTCTGCTGCTCTCTCCCTGTTTACTTTTTAAGCATCTTCTTGTGAATCGACAGATCCTCATCACTGTCCTGCTCTCTGTATTCATTGCCTTGCTGGGGATAGGGGTTATCATCCCGGTGCTGCCCGTTTTTGCCACAGAGCTTGGTGCCGGCGGCATGGGCCTTGGTATGGTCATCGCCGTGTTTTCCATCAGCCGTAGCCTGGTGATGCCGCTGGTGGGGGGCTGGTCTGACCGGCTGGGACGTCGTCGGTTTCTCATAACCGGGTTGTTTGTCTATGGCGTTGTTGGAGTGCTTATACCCTCTGCTGGAACAGTCTCTCACCTGCTCGTTATTCGCACCTTGCACGGCGTGGGGTCGGCGATGATTGTTCCCGTGGCCATGGCCTATATGGCCAGCCTTGCCAGGCCAGGAATGGAGGGACGCTACATGAGCTGGCTGAATATAGCCATGTTTTGTGGTGTTGGGTGCGGCCCTGTCCTTGGTGGGATTGTTATGGATATATGGGGCCTGGCCAGTGTTTTTCATATCATGGCCGGCCTCTGTTTTATTGCATGCATCCTGGTGTTGCGCAACATGCCGAAGCAACCACCTGAAAAAACAGTCCCGGAAAGGACTCTGTTGAAGAGTATAGGGGCCATGCTGCGCCGCCGGCAAACGCTCGGGCTGCTGATTACCCGTTGTTCCACCATGTTTATGCTGGTACCAACCATGGCCTTTTTGCCGCTGTTGATGAATAACTGGCAGTGCAGCGGCCTGGACGTCGGCCTGGTGATGGCCTGCCGAACACTTGCCAACGCCGTCTTGCAGGTCCCGTTTGGTCGACTTGCCGATACAAAAGATAAGGTGCAGCTGCTGACAGTAGGGACCATTTTTATGGGCGTTGCTGTTATGGCTGTGCCGCTGGCAAACGGATTTGCTACGGTGATGCTAATATACCTGCTGCTTGGCGCCGGAGAGGCAGTGATTTGGCCTGTGCTCGGGGCGATGGCTGCGGAGGAGGGACGGGAGCACTTTGGCTACGGTACCATAATGGGGGTCTTCAATCTGGCCATAAGTGGCGGGGTCTTCCTGGGTGCGGTCCTGGGGGGGATGGTTATGGAGATGTCCGGCCTGGCCTGGGTGTTCAGGGTAGCCGGCATCGCCGTCATTGCCGTGACCCTGTTCGGCGTGCTGCTGATACAATCCGGCAGCGGTAACTCTTCAAGAAGTTTTGGGTAACTTTGTCACGGGAGAGGTTGCTTTTCCAGTGCGAGTTGGCTACATTTTTTTGCTGCTATCCATACCCCTGCAGCTGTACTTTTTCAGCCCCTGAACTGGGTGCCATGTCAGCTTAACACTACGGCTCCGGGGGAGTGGTCTTGTCGAGTTTTTCGGACTGAGTATTCATACCAACAGGAGCAAAGGACATGACTTTATCCACGGCAATGGCCAATGCCATCCGCATTCTCTCCATGGACAGTATACAGGCCGCAAATTCTGGTCATCCCGGAGCACCCATGGGGTTGGCGGAAGTCGCCACTGCCCTGTGGAGCCGGCATCTGCGGCATAACCCCGCCGATCCCGGCTGGATCAACCGAGACCGTTTTGTCCTGTCCAACGGGCATGGATCGATGCTGCTCTATTCGCTGCTCCATCTTACCGGGTATGCCCTGTCGCTCGACGAGTTGAAGCGTTTTCGACAGCTTCACTCGAAAACACCGGGACATCCCGAGTATGGCTACACCCCGGGAGTGGAGACCACTACCGGGCCCTTGGGGCAGGGGCTTGCCAACGCTGTCGGCATGGCCCTGGCTGAGCGGCTTCTCGCCGCTGAATTTAATCGTGAAGGGTTCCCGCTCTTTGATCACTTTACGTACGTCATTCTTGGCGATGGCTGCATGATGGAGGGGATTTCCCATGAAGCCTGCAGCCTGGCGGGGACCTGGAAACTAAACAAGCTGATCGCCCTGTACGACGATAACGGTATCTCCATTGACGGCGCGGTAGAGGGGTGGTTTACCGATGATACCCCGACCCGTTTTGAGGCGTATGGCTGGCAGGTTCTCCGTGACGTGGATGGCCATGATGTCGATGCGGTGGACCGCGCCATTGCTGAGGCCAGGAAGAGTGAGCGGCCAACACTTATCTGCTGCCGTACAGTGATCGGGAAAGGCTCACCCAACAAGGCCGGTTCCCACCAGGTCCATGGCGCACCCCTGGGGGAAGACGAGGTGGCCGCGACCCGTAAGGCCCTAGGTGCACCAGAGATATCCTTTACCGTCGATGACGAGGTAGCTGCCGCCTGGGATGCCCGCAGACAGGGTGATGTTGCCCAGCAGGCATGGGAAAAGCTTTTTGCCAGCTACGAGGAAGCCTATCCGCAGGAGGCCGCTGAAATTCGTCGGAGAATACCAGGGGATCTGCCGGAAAATTTTGCATCAATTGCCGCGGAGGGTCTTGCCGGGATCAACGCAGAGGAGGCAAAACTGGCGACCCGCAAAGCCTCGCAGAAGGCCATCAACGTCCTGGCGCCGCTACTGCCCGAGTTTCTTGGCGGCTCCGCAGACCTGGCGCCCTCAAACCTGACTCAGTGGCAGGGATGCACGGCGGTCGGCGACACCGGCGGCGGTAACTATATTCACTACGGTGTCCGTGAGTTTGCCATGGGGGCCATCATGAACGGTCTCTGCCTGCACGGCGGTTTTCGTCCGTTTGCCGGGACCTTTCTCATCTTTTCCGAGTACATGCGTAACGCTATCCGCATGGCCGCACTGATGCGGCTCAACCCCATCTATGTCTTCACCCACGATTCCGTGGGCGTAGGCGAGGATGGCCCCACCCATCAGCCTGTGGAACAGACCGCGACCCTTCGGCTGATTCCCAATCTCGATGTATGGCGTCCTTGTGACGCGGTGGAGACCTTTGTTGCCTGGCAGACCGCAGTGGAGCACCGGGAAACCCCGACGGCCCTGATTCTTTCCCGCCAGGGGCTGCCTCATCAGGACCGTGATGCCGATAAAATTGCCGCGATCCGACGGGGTGGATATGTTCTCGCCGATACTGCCGGTGAGCCGGACGTGGTCCTGATCGCCACTGGTTCCGAGGTCGCGCTCGCCATGGGGGCCAGGGTGGTGCTCGCCAGCAGGGGCCTTGCCGCCCGGGTGGTCTCCATGCCCTCCCTCTTTATCTTTGACCAGCAGGAACAGGCCTACAGGGACGCAGTGCTTGGGACAGGTATTCCCAGAGTAGCTGTGGAAGCCGGCGTTGGTGATGGCTGGTATAGATATGTGGGACTGGACGGACGGGTCGTCTGTATTGATCGCTTCGGCGAGTCAGGGCCTGCCGCCGAAGTCTTTGCTCATCTGGGGCTGACCGAGGCCGCAGTGGTTGAGGCTGCCGAAGCCGTAATCAGGCGCTGATCCTCGATTTTTCACAAGGATGTTCTGTGCGCGCATTTGTCCGAGCCCCTGACACTTTCGTTGCGTGGACAACATCATCGATTTGACGACAGAAACCTCGCTTTTCAGTATCTCTGTCATCTGTCTGCTTGCCGCTACTTTGTCACGTTCTGGCAATGTAACTGACGATGTCGTCATGGAATATATTACGAGCAAAGATCTGCAGGAGCAAAGCCGCGCTGACAATGTTACCAACTGGTGCAAGATGCGCCATAACCGGGTATCGTGCTCGTTGACAAAGCCAGCAATCGTTTTTACCGACATGGCTTTGGCCAACAACTATGATCACCGCTTCTAACAGCAGTGTGAAGCCGCTGCTGGGCCTGGCCCAGGGCATCTCAGCAAGATGAATACCACACTTTTCACAGGCGACTCTTGCGACCCTGGCGGTCAGGTATGCTTCATGCCCGAAGAAATTCAGATGACTTTTCTTTATCGTATCGTAAGCCTTGGCACCAGACAGGGCACACTTTGGGCAAGAGAAGGAGCCTGCTTTGGGAAGATCAAGACGGATGTCCAGGCCCTTTTCATCAAGGGTGAATTCTGCTGATGAAACCTGCCGGAGCGGCATCAGGCCAAGTGCCATTTGAAAAAATTCTGTGTTTTTCATAGAGGGTAGTCGTTATCACTGATCGGATAAATCAATCAACTGCCGACTCACATGAAATAGCGAAAAACCAAGAGCGTAATTTGTAATCTTATTTTGGTTGTATGTAAATATGTTCGTCGAAGTAACCAAAAATTTATAAAACTCGGTAAGTATAGTCCGTTGTTCAATATGTATAAAGTTATATATTGTCGATTTACGTTTAGCTTATAATATTTCTCCGTGAGATGATAAAAAGAAGCTTGCCACTGTACTTTTTAGAGTGTACACAGTCCAAGAAACGTTAATTTTGAGTCAGCACCACTCTTGAAACGAGGTGGAAAGCTGACGTCACTGAGTCAGTGACTTCCTTTAACTAGCTAAAAAAAACAATGAAAAATATCTCTTCCCTTTGGTTTGTGATGTTGTTGCCACTTTTGGCAACATTTTTCCTTCATACCAGTTCCTCATTAGTTTTGACATCGATTTCGATTGCGACAATGCTTGGCACCGTCTTGGGAGCGGTATTGTTCATTTTGGGTTTGCACGGTAACAACAGGGTGGTTCGTCAACTTCTGCTCGGATTGGTAGTTCTCTATTATTTATTGTTTTTGATTGTTTCAATGATTGAAGCCGGTGTGTTTGATTTTACCGGGCAAGGATTCAACGAGGAGTTTTTCTTTCATTTTGAAGCGCAGGCCATCAAAGTTGCGCTCGAAGAATATTTTTGGGCCGTGATATTGGTTAGCCTCGGCTTGTTGCTCATCATTGGAATATTGTTTTCATTAGCTAAGTCAATCAACTATAACAGTAGTTTTTTATTGATGTTTTTAGGGTTGTTCTGCATGACTGTCGCAGCACCCTATTCTTCATTGGGTAACTTGTTCGCTTCCTGGCAAAAATACCAACACAATGAATTCAAAAACTTCGAACTCAAAAATTTCGACCGGAAAAACATTAAGCATTTTCAATCATTGAACATTATCAATGCCCATCAACCCTCTTCTTTATTTAACTTTAAGGCTTCGGCCAGTGGCAACAGTAAGAACCTGATCTTGGTGTATTTGGAGTCTTTTAATTACGGATTTCTCAATCACCCCAAATACCCAGAATTAACCCCAAGAATCAACCAACTGACCAAAGAAATGACTTCCATCGAAATGTTAAGCTCCTCTTATGTGACCATTGAGGGAATCATTGCCTCACAATGCGGCATTATGTTGCCCATGGGAGCAGGAAACAACACCTTCTTGAAAAGCGGCCAGCTGATGAACTATATGCCGTGCTTGGGTGATGTGTTAAAAAAGACAGGTTATCATCAATATTATCTTGGTGGAACTGTTATGGAGTTTGCCGGGAAAGGTAACTTCTTAACCAGTCACGGTTACGATGTGATCAGAGGTTGGCAATTTTGGCACGGACAAAAAGGATACACTCACCAGAAAGGTGTTTGGGGATTAAGTGATGCCAGCTTATTCAAAGAGGCAATCAACACCATTAAGGAGGCCGCCAAAAAACCACCTTATAATGTAACGCTTTTAACCCTGGGGACACATATCCCCGGATATTCTTATCAGGGTTGTCAAAACTATCAAGATGGCAAAGAGCCGTTTCTCAATGCAGTTCATTGTACCGACCATTTGCTTGGCGGGTTTGTCGATGCGTTAAAACAACAAAAGCTGCTTGATCATACAGTGCTGATGATTGTCGCTGATCATGGTGTTTTTAATAACAAAGAAATGAAGCGGTTATTTGGTGAAATGGTCAAAGACAGAAAACTGCTCGCCCTAGTTAATCAACCCCTACCCTTTGAGCAGATGCCACCGTTTGCCGGTTACGATATAGCTCCGACACTGTTGGACTTGTTACACATCAAACACGACGTAACTTTTTTATATGGCAGGTCTTTATTCTCAAAAGACAAGAAAAAACAAAAACATGTAACCAGGTATAACGACTGGAAAAACGAACAACTAGTCGGCAACCAACCGGGATCATGCGAAGAACAACCCAGTTGGCCGTTAAACAAATGCCATAAAAAAGAACTGATTAACTATACCAATCAAGTCATTGCCAAATTTTCTCATACCGAACCGAAAGAGCAGTTGCCCTGTGACCTGACCCTTTCATTGCAACATGCGCAGGAACAGACAGCACTGTTGCTCGACAATAAAAATCATTTTTCACATTTTTACTATAAAGGTTATCGGCTCGATCCTCAAAAAATAAAAACGGGAATATGGGGATTTTCAATATCGGAGCACAATGAAATCATTGATCACATTTATTTTAAAAAGGATTTACCTGAAATCCCCAGGTTCAAAAAGTACATCAACAAAATTGAAAACAGGCACGTATGGATCGTTCGCAGTGATTCTCCCGAATTTTTACAAAAGATCGGTGCAAAACCAACCCCTGAGGTTCAGTTGATGCAAATGGACAAAAATCACAATGTGACCTGGGTGACAGAAAATCAATTTAACATTTGCCAACCGTTGAAGTAAAGCAACGAACCAAACCGGCGAGGCAGCCTTGTTCACCGCAGCGTGCTGCATTATTTAATGGCGGATAAGTCTAATGGTCTGGCAAAAACGTACAGTTGATTAAGTGGCAATTTGGTATAGCTCTTTCCCATAGATGACTAGGGGGTGATATCCCTGAGTTGCAAGATCGTACAATGAGCATGCGGGTATCGCGATCTCGAATACCGTTATCTGAAAATCCGGCGGGAAGTCTCGCATCATGTTTCGCAACCATACCAAGGACCCTTTTTTTGCAGTACCTGAAGCAGGCAATATTAAGGTGACCCCATACCTCGTTTTAGGAAAAACCAGCACCTCGACAATCATGCCCGAAGGTCAATTATCCTGCTGATATCCCTAGCGATTTCCACAGGAGTTTTACCGCTGCAGTCAACCTGGATGTCCGCATATTGCCGGTACAGCGGGTAACGCTCCCGAAAAAGCTCTGGAAGAGTTGTACCGGCACGTATCACCAGGCCACGATTGTGCTGGTTATTGACCCTGCTGCAGATCTCCTCCTCTGGCACGTCGAGCCAGACAATCGTCGAGTCCCGCGCCAGATGTGCCATGGCGTCGGGATAATAAATGGCCGACCCCCCGGTGGCGGTGACAAAACCGTCTGTTTCCAGACCCAGTAAGGCAGCACGTTCGATCTGTTGGAAGCCGTTTACACCAGCTGTGTCGAGGAGTTCCTGCAGGGAGCAGCCCTGGCTACCTTCGATAATCGTATCAGCGTCCTGAAAGTTCAGTCTCAACAAACCGGCAACTAGCGGACCAACCGTGGATTTTCCAGCGCCAGCCATGCCGACCAATACTATACTTTTAGATTGTTTTTCCATAACTGCTCTTACAAAAAAGGCCGAAAACCAAGCAACACTGGCAACTGCCAAGGTTTTTTCGGTTACCAAAATAATAGCGTATTATCAGCAAGAGAAAGAACATTCTTGTAGCAGCGCGTGCTACTTTTGCACAAATTCTCTACTTTTTCGAAGTCACCTATTGATTGAAGCAGATAAATACACTAGAAATAACTGAGTCTTTAAAATAATCATACTGAAAATTTGCCGTTCCGGCACGTGCAAAGTGCCCTGCCCCCAGCAGATGGAGCGTGCACCCAGGAGGACACGCATGAAAACGAATTTACCTTCGGCTCCTGTAGTCAAATCCGCTATTGTTGTCATCGTCCTGGTGCTTCTCGCGTATCTGACCATGACCTCCCCCGACGGCTCACTGCTGTCCGCCATCAGCACCTTCTTCATCGGTATCTTCCGTACTGTGCAGTTCTTTTTTGCTCTGATCGTTGGCTTGTTGATCTCGTTGGCGGTGCTGATCGGTATCTTTCTCGCCGCAGTTTACGGGTATCGTCGCGAGACGGCGCAACAGATGTACGCTGGCCTGAAAAAGCGTGTGGTGGAACTGCTTGTGCCGGCCTTTGCCACAGTCCGCCGCGCCTGGGAAGAGCAACTGGAAATCCGATTCAGCGAACGTGAAGGCAGGCTGCGTTCTGCACTCATGACCGAGATGCAGGAGGGTCTTGAACCGGTGATACAAGAACAGGGCGCCCAGCAGGAGCAGCTCAAGGCGCTGCATGAACGCCTGGCAGCCATGGAAGAAAGCGAAACAGCGTATGCCACTCCTGCCCTGGTCCAGGAAGAGATCGCCCAGGGAACCGAGGTGATGCAGTTTGACCTGAAGGAGCTGAGAACAAAGGCCGCTGAACTGGAACAACGCCTTGGAGCATTACCGGTGGAACAGCAGGTCAACGAACTGCAGGGCCGGGTTGCCGGGCTGGAAGGCCAGCCACAACCGGATACCGACAAACTTGAAGCCAAGGTCACCGAGCTGACAGAGCAGCTGGCAACCCTGCAGGCAGAGCTTGCCGAGCTCCAGACATCGGGTACAACAGCCTCTCCGGCCCCTACCCAGGTTGAAGATGCAGCCAAACACCGGTTGTTTGCCTATGTTACAGCTGCTGCCGACCGGGAAAAGCTGGCTGAACTGGTCACCGCCACCCTGAACAAGGAGATGACCTATGCGCAGGTAACTGATTTTGTCATCAAAGGGATGAGCAAAGATGGCGGCAAAATCATTGCCGAACATCCGGCACTGATCAAGGACTATATCCGCGAATGCCGGCGTAACGCCTGAAATTCTCCGAGGCACAACAAGGTTTGACAACCGGTTGCCAGATCCTGTTGTGCTTTCATCTCGTAGATGATGCTTTGCCGGCACCCTAATGCTACAGGGTGTCAAGCGCAAGTACCGCTTAGCCTGGCATAATCTCTTTGAAATACTCGATAGAGGCGAACGCTCTGGAAAAGCGCACGGGTTGTCGGCTGGAAGGACGGGCCACACAGACCAGATTGCCAATACCGAAATCTCTGGCCGTCATCAGGACTTTTTCGGTGTCATCCACCAGCAGGCTACGTTTACGGTCCAGTGGCATCATACTGGCGAGCGTTGGCCAGAACTCCGGCTGCTCCTTGGCAAAGCCAACATCAGCGGAGCTGATCACCCGATCAAACCAGCCCGTAATAGCGGCCTTTTCCAGCTTGACCTCCAGGGTGCTGGTATGCGCGTTGGTGAGGAGTATCAGCTGCTTACGAGCGGCGTGACAGGCGGTGAGGAAGGTGAACACATGCGGGTGCACCGCGACCAGCTCATTGACCTGCACCTTGAGAGCGACAATATCCAGGTCGAGTTCACGTGACCAGTAATGGGGGTCAGCCCAGTCCAGGGTACCGGCGACAGAGCGAAACTTTACCACTAACCTGTTCCAGGCCTCTTCAACAGAGATATCATGGAGCAGGCTGTAGTTCTCGGGGACGTACTCCCTCCAGAAGTAGTCATCGAAATGTCGGTCCAGCAGCGTCCCATCCATATCGAGAAAGACAGTGTCAATGGCCTCCCATTGGAGATCTGGGCTGATCTTCTCCGGTACATCCAGTGCATCCATGGCTACCTCCCAAGCAGCTCCACCACGTTTTTTACGCCTTCAAAAAGAGTATCCCCGGCCACCGGCGCGACCACCAGCCGTTGATCCGGTGTCAGGCGCATGCCTGGCCTACCTTTTTTCGGGATGGCATGTTGCTGGACCAGCTCCACCAGTTTTTCCGGAGTCACCGGTGTAGCGTCGGCAAAGGTGAAGATCAGGCTGTCCGGGCCCTGCTCAAGCTTGACAATTCCCAGCGGGCGTAGATGATGTTTGAGACCAATGACACGCACCAACAGCTTTGCCTCCTGCGGTAGTGGCCCGAACCGATCCTCCAGCTCATCGCTGAGATCTGCGAGCTCCTCCGGTGTTCCCAGACCTGCAGCGGAAAGCCGTCGATAGAGATGATACCGCTGAGAACTGTCCGTCACATAGTCTTCGGGCAAAAAAGCGCTGACGTTGAAGGTGATCTCCGGGTCAGGAAAATCGGCCTGAACCTCACCAGTTGCCGCCTGTTTTTTGAGATCAGCCACAGTGGCCTGCAGCAGCTCCAGATAAAGATCATACCCCACCGCCGCTATATGCCCTGACTGGGAAACACCGAGGAGATTGCCACCACCACGGATCTGCAGATCGTTCATCGCCAGCTTGAAACCAGCACCGAGCTCAGAACAGTCCATGAGCGCCCGCAGGCGTTTTTGTGCGTCCGGGGTCAAGGCCTCGAGCGAGGGCACCAGCAGATAGGCGTAGCTTTGCCGGCTGGATCGTCCCACCCGGCCGCGCAGTTGATAGATATCCGCCAGTCCCAGGTGATCGGCACGATTGATGATGATGGTGTTGGCATTGGCAATATCCAGTCCCGATTCGACAATGGTGGTGCAGACGAGGACATCAAGCTCATGGTTGATGAAGCGGATCATCACCTCCTCAAGCTGAGCGCCGGGCATTTGCCCATGGGCGACCCCCACTCGCGCATGGGGCACGAGTTGCTGGACAGTCTCCGCCATCCTCGCAATGGTACGGACCCGGTTGTGAATAAAGAAGACCTGGCCCTGGCGCTCCATCTCCCTGAGTACCGCCTCCCGAATCACCAGCCCGTCATAGCGGGCAAGAAAGGTTTTCACGGCCCGTCGCTGCCGGGGCGGTGTTGAGATCACTGACAGGTCGCGAATCCCCAAAAGTGACATCTGTAGGGTCCGTGGGATCGGAGTTGCCGTAAGTGTCAGCACATCGACGGTGGCCTTGAGCTTCTTGATCTTCTCCTTGTGGGTAACACCGAAACGGTGCTCTTCGTCAACAATGAGCAGGCCCAGCCGACGAAAGTTGACGTCTTTGGAGAGCAGGCGGTGCGTCCCGACAACCATGTCCAGCGATCCATCACCGAGCTGCCCAATGATGGCCTTCTGCCGGGCAGGGGTACGAAAGCGGTTCAGGCAGTCCACCTCCACGGGGAAGGCTGCAAAGCGTTCCCGAAAGGTTGAAGCATGCTGTTCGGCAAGCACTGTGGTGGGCACCAGCACAGCCACCTGATAGCCGTCTTCGATCACCTTAAAGGCGGCCCGTGCTGCCACTTCGGTCTTACCGAAGCCGACATCACCGCAGATCAGCCGGTCCATGGGACGGCTGCTGGTGAGGTCATCGAGCACAGCATCAATGGAACTCACCTGCCCAGGCGTTTCATCATAGGGAAACGACTCCTCAAGTTCGGCAAAAAGAGGCCCCCGCTCATTGAATCTGTGCCCCTGTCGTGCCTCCCGACGGGCATAGATGTCGAGCAGCTCCTGGGCTACCTTCCAGACGGCATCGGTCACCTTCTGCTTGGTCGTGATCCACTTGGTCGACCCCAGGTTGTCAAGACGGGGCTGCTGTTCGGTAAGCCCCTGATAACGGCTGAGCAAATGCAGGCGGTCCACAGGGACAAAGAGCTTATCGTCTCCCCGGTAGGCCAGCTCGACAAAATCACCACGCTGCTCGCCAAAACACAGGTTGCGCAGGCCCTGAAAACAGCCTATACCGTGGTCACGGTGGACCACCAGGTCACCGTGATTCAACGCCTCAAGCTGAACTATCTCCGCGGGCTCGATTTTTTTTCGTCGCCTGGACGGGCGTAGCCGTTTTTCTCCGAAAAGCTCAGCCGCAGAGAGGAGGTGCAGCCCTTCACTTGGTAGGTCAACCCCCTGGGATAACGGATGTTCCACTAAGTGGATGCAGGCACCAGCCTGATCGAGTTGAAGCGGCACGGCAGCCTGTTCACACCTGAGCTGGTAGCCTTGAAACAGCTCGTCTAAATGCCGCATCTGTTTTTTCGAGCGACAACTAAAAAAAACGCGTTCTCCCTTACCAAGCCAACCGTTGAGACGGTCCACCAATGGGCCGAGCAGCCCTCTTTTCTTGCGCTGCAGCTCAATTTCCTGGGCGATGAGCCTGTGGTTACCGCAGCTCAGCTCCATCTTCACGTTTGGACTGTCAATATCGGGTAGCCTGCACAGCCGTAGCCGCGGGCGCTCGGTCAGAAGAATACCCCCCTCTTCCTGGCTGAGGAAAAGCTCCTCCGGAGGAAGGGCTGGATATTCGCCATGGACGGCTTCGGTATAGTTCGCAGCAATGCGTTCCTGCACTAGGGCGATCCGCTGTGCACAGGCCAGCGGGTCAAGCACTGCCAGCAGACTTTCCCCGGGCAGATAGTCAACAAATGTCGCCATGGGCTCCGGGGCGTAGAGTAGTGGCAGGTGAAATTCGATCCCCGGATAACGGATACCTTCGCGCAACAGGGCAAACAGCCGCTGGCGGTGATCGTCATCGGCGTCCAGCCGACCAAGCCGCTCTGCACAGGCTAATTGCCATGCCGCTGTGTCTCTAGGGAAGAGGGCATCAGCAACCGGTACCAGGATCACCTCGGTGAGCTCGCCGTGTGAGCGCTGGGTGAGGGGATCAAACAGACGGATGGACTCGACGGTGTCGCCAAAAAAATCGAGCCGCAACGGCCCGGACCAGGCCGGTGTCGAAGAAGGTGGAAAGATATCGACAATACCACCTCGCACAGCAAGATCCCCTTCCTGCCGCACCATATCGGCATATTGGTAGCCACCGTTCACCAGCGTCTGGACAAGCTGCTCCCGGTCAACCTCTTCGCCGGCGATCAGCAGCTCACAATGGCCATCAAGCACGGCGGCCGGCATCACCTTGCGCAGCACCGCCTCAGCCGAGGCAAGGACTATGACCTGCCTGGAATCTTCATGGAGCTGATAGAGCGTGGAGAGCCGGCTGGCCACAGTAGCGGGATCGGGTGACAGCGGCGTATAGGGAGGGATTTCAAAACTGGGATAGAGCAATACCGGGACATCACTGAACAGGGCAATGTCCTGGGCCAGGGATTCCAGCTGATCGTCAGCGGCAACGATACAGCAGATTGTCTTGTTGAGGGCGGCAGCAGTCCTGCTCAACAACAGGGCAGCGCAGGCGTCGTTGAGACCGTCGATGTCTACAGCCTTACTTTCAGCAAGCAGGCGGCTGATGAGATGCTGCATGGGTGTTGTGCTGGAAAAAGGAATACGGTAGGCCGGGCTGGTGGGTGAACGACCGGGCAGCCTGCTTGCGCAGACTGCCCGGCTGCTCAGATACGGTGCAACATCAGAAGACGCCGCCTATGCTGAAATCCCAGTTGCTGCTGTTTTCTCCCTCCTGCTTGTCCAGATTGTAACCCCAGGCAAGGCGCAGGGGTCCCAGTGGGGACAGCCAGTAAAAGCCTACACCGGCAGTCTTCTTGTAATCGCTGAAATCCCAGTCCTCGTCGACGCCATAGACGTTGCCGAAGTCCGTAAATACCTCTCCCTTAATCCCGACCTCCTCAAAGAGCGGGAAGATAATGGAGATCGTGGAGTTCCAGCGTTTATCGCCACCGATCTTCTCGCCGGTCTCCACATCCACCGGACTGATCGAATAGGAGTCAAAGCCTCGGATAGAGTTCATGCCACCAAGATAAAAATGCTCATACACTGGCAGTTTGCCATCACTGCCCTCCCAGACTTTGCCGGCAGCGAGCTTGATATGCAGGGTGGTTTTAAGGATAAGAGGAAAATACCAGGAACTGGAGGCCTCAACCTTGGTGAAACTGGCATCACCCCCGAGAAAACCGCCTGCATGATAGACAGCGATCCTGTTACGTGAGCCCTTGTCCGGAACAAAAGAACTGTTACGGGTATCACGGACCAGGGCGAGATTGACCTTGCTGGTCCAGTGAATATCCTCGGACTCAACGATGATCCGTGAGGCCGATTCCTTAATGTCTATAAGGTCAGTTTTTTCCAGAGTATACCCGTAATACAACCGCCATTTCTCAATAAAGGGATGGCCAAAACGCAGACCACCGCCTGTGGAGTGCCTGGTATAGTCATCGTATTTTCGTTCGTAGTTATACAGATCGACACCGGCTGAGAGCTGGGTGTCAAACAGCCGGGGATTAGTGAAGTTGAGGTTATAGCGGGTGGTGGTTCCGGAGATGTTGGCAGAGAGTGTCAGCCGGTTACCGGTCCCCAGAAAGTTTTTCTCGGTTATCTCGCCCATGAACATGACGTTTTCGGTGGAGGAGTAACCGGCACCGATGCTGAACTGACCGGTGGGCCGCTCCTTGATGTCGACGAAGACATCCATCTGGTCTTCCTGCAGGGTAGGTTCTGGATGAATCTTCACATCTTCGAAGAATCCCAGTCGCTGAAGCTTCTCAGCAGACTCACGGATAGCCTTGGCATCAAACACGCCCCCTTCCTTGACCTTGAGATCACGACGGATGACGTTGTCACGGGTGCGGGTGTTGCCGCGGATTTCGACGCGGTTGAAGTACACCAGGGGGCCCTGATCGACGTCAAAGATAACGTCAACCCGTTTGCCCTCCTCGGATTTTGCAATATCGGGAGAGACCCGGGCAAAGGCGTAGCCATGCTCTGCATAGAGATCGGTGAGTCTGAGCATGTCTTCACGCAGTACCTGACGGTTAAGAAACTCTTCTTGCCGGATAGCCAGAAGGGGAATCAATGCCTCCCGCTCCTCAACCAGATCGCCCTGGACATCCACAGTCCCTACCCGGTAGCGAGGACCTTCCTCGATGACAAAGGTAATATAGAGATCTCCCTCCTTCTCCTCAACCTTGGGCTCACCAACCCTGATCTCCATAAAGCCCTGATTTTGATAGAACGTCCCGAGACGAGCAGCATCCTGCTTGAGGACATCTTCCTTGAGAACACCCGCCTCGGTGAGCCATGAGATCCACCAGCTATAGGTGTTTGTCTCAATCACATCCTCAAGATCGTCGGCATCAAAACTGGTATTGCCGACAAAGGTAATCTCCTTGATGGTGATCTTCTTGCCTTCCTCCACCATCAAGGCCACTTCGGCGCGCTCCGGGGTGGGGTAACTGATATCGGCGGTGACCTCGGTGTTGTAAAAGCCTTTGGAACGATAGAGCTGGAGGACCCGCTCAACCGCCTCGTTGACACGGGCAGGATTGACAATGGTGTTGGTGGGCAGGTTGGCCGCCTCATCCACGTCTTCCTGGTTGAGCTTATCGACGCCGGTGATCATGACCTTGCCGATAAGTGGCTTTTCCTCGACGCGAAAAACAACCGTCTTGCCCTCTGGGGTATCACTGACATCGATTTCCACATTATCAAAGTAGCCCATGGTAAAGACCGCCCGAAGATCCTCGCGCAACCGGGCGGGATCATACACGTCCCCGGGCTTGGTCTTGATCTTGCGGAGAATCGCCCCGGAATCAATACGGACATTGCCTTCAGGGGAGATGGCAACAATGGTTATCTCCCGGTTCGAGAAACTGATCACGCCGGTCACCGCTTCGGCCAGCGCCGCTTTCAACTGCTCCCGACCGACAGCCTGGGCAAAGAGGGTAAAGGGTGCTGCAGGGTCAAGGACATCGTATACAGAAAAATCGAGACTAAACGTCTCTCCCAGTTGCGTAAGACTGCCGGTGGCCACATACTCAAAACCGGACATCTCGGCAATAGCCTGAAGTGCCTTTTCCTGTGGCGGCCATTTGAGGTTGGCGACTGCCGTCTCCGTTCGTGACAGTAGGGTGAAATCATCCTCGGCGAGCACCTCTTCCAGGAGCCGATCAGCTTCCTGCTCGAGGAGTTCCGAGTGCTCGGCGTTGATTTTCAAGGGAAGAAAAGCGACATTTTGTTCGACGGCAAAGGCCTGCAGTGGCACCATCATAAGAAGGAGAAGAGCTCCAGAGAGTACCAAGGTATCAAGGTAACGTTTGGGCAATGTCAGCAGCATGGAATAATTCCGTAGTCAAGGTGAATGGACGGAGAGCTCCGGCAACCTGTGAGTTTTGCCGGTAACGGCAAGGGAGCAAAAGCCGGACCGAATAATAGCAAAACATTATGCCATGCTCTCAAAAATTTGCAAACACTTATGGAAATGAAGAGAAGCGCGGCGCATATAGTCACGGGGAACTACATCTCCTGACTGGCCGGACGATGACAGTCATCAAGCAGTCCGGCGACTTCAAGGTACAGGCGTTCGCTGAAAACCTGTTTATCTGCGGTTGTCAGCTCACTGACATCAATCGGTTCACCGACGCGCAGATAAACAGTTCCCGGACGCGGCAACAGCGCGCCCTTGGGCATGATCTGATGGGTCTGGTTAAAGCCCACCGGTACCACGGCAACACCCGATTTGATGGCAAGCAACGCGGCTCCGCTTTTGAAGGGCATCAGTCGACCATCCCGACTCCTGGTCCCTTCAGGAAAGATCAGCACCGAGCTACCGCTACGAATGCGCTGGGCAGCCTGCGCCAGACTTTTCACCGCCTTTCTCCCGGCGGAGCGGTCAATGGGGATAATGCCGGCACGCCGCATGGCAGGGCCAAACAGGGGAATACGAAACAGCTCTTTTTTCGCAATCCATCTGAAATCATGAGGAAAATACCCCTGAAAGGCAAAAATATCGAACTGGCTGGCATGGTTGCCCACAAAGATATATGTGGCGTCAGGATCAAGGTGTTCAATGCCACTTATGTCCACACGCACCTGACACATCTGACAGATGAGCCGACCCCAGGTTATGGGAAAGAATTGAGCTTTGATCTCATTTTTCCGGACCAGCAGGAGATCCACCAGGGTCATGGCTGAAAAAATAAAGGTGAGCGGCACTGCCGCCAGCACAGCAAACAGGGACCGGAGAGACAGCAACGCAGACAGCCGCGAATGGCGTTGATAGGTGGTCGTTGTTCTCATACCACAACAATCTCTGAAAGGTCTTGACCTCATCCAAACATTTCCATTTAGTAATACCCTTTCCTGCCTCCCCTGTAAATACCGTTCAATACCTGCTGAGGTAAGAACAGTTGCGCCGGGACACTGACAAGGTAGAATGGCACCATGAGCCTGTGCCGATCACCCACAACCTTTACCGCAGCCCTCTTAAGCCTGTTCTTTCCCCCTCGCTGTCTTGGGTGCAGAACACCCCTGTCAGGACAACAACTCCCCTCGCTCTGCCCCTCTTGCCTGGCGAAGAGCACTTTCTGTGGACACCCCTGCTGCCTTACCTGTGGGACACCACTGCCTGCAGGTGATGATCATCACTGCGGGATCTGCCTGCGGGGATATTTTGCTTTTGACCGTGCCCGATCAGCGCTCCTGTACGCCCCTCCTGTGGATGGCATGATACACGACCTCAAATTTCGCGGGCAGCTCAATGTCCTGAGCTCCATGGCCTGCCTGATTGAACGCTCTGGAGTTCTCAGTGAATTCACAGTCCCTGATCTCATCCTGCCGGTCCCCCTCCATACCGCCCGCCTCCGCGAACGGGGGTATAACCAGGCTCTTCTCCTGGCCAGAGCCCTGTTCCCTGGGCCGTATCGTCGTCGCATAGCCCCGTTCATCCTTCAACGCCACCGCTACACTGCTGCCCAGTCGCAGCTTACCGGCAGGACAAGACGACAAAACCTGCGGGGAGCCTTCTGCCTCTCCTCGCAGCAATCGATAGCCGGGACAGCGGTGCTGCTCATCGACGATGTCTTCACCACTGGCGCCACCCTTCACGAATGCGCTAAGGTTCTCAAACAGGGAGGCTGCACCACGGTGGAAGCCCTCAGTTTTGCCCGCAGTCTCGGAGCACCGGCAAACAGTGCGGCAACCACCTGACAATTTTGTCCTCAAGTGCATTCAAAGAAAAAATATTTTTTTCTCACTCCTCGCCGAAAGAAAATATGCAACTTAGGGCGCTTGAAAAGGGGGCATGTTTTGTAAGATGTAGATGGAGTATTTTAGAGATTTATAGAGCTTTATTGAGTAACAGGAAGAAACATCATTGTTGAAAACTTGTTAGCATTTGTGCTGATTACTTTTTATCCAATTGCTTTTATGTTTTTTTTCGCTTATCCGAAATTTCAGCCTCAACGCCGTGAATGTCTCATAAAAACCTCTTGATTTATCATTATTTTCCTCTATCCTCCAACAGGCTGTTTTTCATTCTGGATTTGTCAGCAAAAATCACCGCAAATCATTTTTGACCGAAACAGGCTCGTCTGAGTATCCCTTGCCCATTCGTTGCACGATAGACGGTTGTCTGACCGTTGCCGCTGAAAAGACAGCTCGGCCCAGTATCAGTGCGTTTCATCGAGTGTACAGAGGTGAAGTACATCCTTTTCGTCAGCCGTTATGATCGACGGAAAATATTGCTGATTCAGCGTGATAATTGAGTCAGCCTTTCCAAGGCGTTACAGGTTATGCCAACAACGGTGTAGGTGTTTTGTCGTATTGAATCGTCTTTTTACATCAGGTTGAAACATATGCTGTGGGACACAATCAAACAATCTCTTCTTCATTCCTTACCCGAAAGCGAGTTTGGCCTCTGGATCAAGCCGCTTGAATGCCGTCACCTTGACGAGCAGAACCTCGAGCTCATCGGGCCGGACCGGTTTTCCTGTTCCTGGATACAGGACCACTACCTGGAGCGTATCCGCGAAAGTGCCCGGTCGCTGGGACATGAGCTGACAGTTCGCATCAACACCGCCGAGACGACGGCGCCACAACTGTCAGAGGACCTTTCCGGACAACTGCGCCTGCCAGGTGTAACGCAATATCATCAACGGCTACGGTCCCTGCACCCAGCCTACACCTTTGATCAATTCATGGTAGGTGAGAGTAACCAGCTGGCGCAATCAGTCTGTGACGCCCTGGCCAACGGTAATGTCTCCTTTGGTAACTGCCTGTTCATGAACTCCTCCCCCGGGCTAGGCAAGAGTCACCTCACCCAGGCAGTGGTTCACCAGGTGCTGAGGTCAGCGCCGGCCACCCAGTTGCAGTACCTGAGCGCCCAACAGTTTTCAGCGGAGATGGTTAAAAGTCTACGAACCAACAACATGGAACAGTTCTCGCGCAGGTTCATCAACGACTGCGAGATGCTCCTGGTAGAAGACGTGCACACCCTGGTGGGCAAAAACAAGACACAGCAAGAACTCAACATGGTTCTTGATTATCTGCTTAAATCTGGACGACGGGTGATCATGACCTCGGCGGTATCACCTCACCTGCTCAAGGAACTTGACGAAGATTTTCGTTCACGAATGTCCTCCGGCCTGGTCACTGAAATTCAATGCCCCAATTACGAGACCCGTACGCGGATTATCCGGCACAAGGCCCGGATGAACAACCTTCAACTGAGTGAAGAGCAGGTCGACCTTCTTGCCCAGAAGCTCAAGGGAGACATCCGCCGTACCGAGAGTGCGCTCATGGGGCTCAAGGCCAAGTCGTGCCTGCAGGGCAGACAGCCGGATAATGCCATGGTCATGGAGATACTTGACAGCCTGCGCATCAGCAGTGCCACTCTGGACTCCGAAGGGATACGCGATTTCGTTGTGAGTCACTTCCAGGTAAGCGTCAAAGAGCTGACCTCACGCTCTCGCAAACGCTCCGTCACCTATCCCCGCCAGGTAGCCATGTTTCTCTCCCGCAAGTACACCGATGAGTCCCTGGCAGATATCGGTGCCCTCTATAACCGGGACCACTCAACCGTGCTCCATGCCATAAAAATTATCAACCGTGACATGCAGCGCAAAACATCTGTACGCGAACAGCTGGAACTCCTCTACAAAAAACTTGATCAGCAATGACATCGCAGCCAAGTTCTTCACCGGAGCTGCCAGTACCAGTAGCGCAAAGACCACATCGTACAACAGGCCGAGCAACACCGGCACTGTACCACCATGGCCGGAAAGGTCACCAGAGGCCTGCCAGGGCTTCTAAAAGTAGACGCCCTTGACCTCGACCCCGCCCTGCGTACTGGTATGCTCAGCCAGACGGCGGGCCACGGCCATGGCCTCGCCGACCATATCGTTGATACCGATGCCCTTCCAGCCAAACCCGCAGATGTGCAGGGAGGGCTCTTTGTCATGGACCTGTGCTCTCCATTCGAGCAGGTCTGTATAGCCGGCCTCCAGCTGCGGAATCCCGGCAACGGGGCGGAGCAAGCGGGTGTAGCAGGGCTCGTCGGGCAGATGTATCAATTCCCGAAGATCTGCAAGGGCCCGGGTAATAATCTCGGCATCTTCCAGCTCCAGCCGTTCGGGATGGCGAATGCCGCCGACAAGGACCTCCAGGAGCTGCTGCCCCTCCGGGACCCGGCCTGGAAACATATGTGAGGAAAACAGGGCGCCAAGGGCGAAACGCCCCTCTTTTTCCGGAGCCAGGTAGCCAAAGCCAAAAGGAATGTCAGCCGACGAGGTAAAGCCAAGTATCACGGTGGCAAGGTGCGCCTCCGCCACCTCGGACATGGGCGGCGGCGTCACTCCGTCGACGCCGGTCAGCAGCCGCAATCCCTGGTTAAGGGGAATCGCCAGGACCAGCCGACGACAGCGATGCTCTCCCTGGTCGGTCAGCACCCGCCAACCGTCCTCTGTCCTGCTCACCTCTTGGGCTTTCCGGCCGTAGCGAAGTATGCCGCTTGCTTCCAGGGGTTCAGCGAGCCGCGCAGGCAACCGTTCCATACCCTGGGGAAAGCTGGTCATGGCTGGCAGCCCTTTCATCCTTTTGCCCCGGGCCTTGCCCATCCGCCTTAGGCCTGCCCTGATAATCGAGCCATGTTCCGCCTCCATGGCCCGGAGGCCAGGCATGACTGCGTTGATCTTCAGTCGCTCAATATCACCGGCGTATGTGCCGGTGTAGACGGCATCGGCAAAGGGGAGTATGGCAGCACCGAACCGGTATTGCACCCACTGGGCAACGCTGGGATCTCCGGGCAGCGGTTTTTTGAACAGGTCCCGCAGTACGCCAACCTTATGAAAAAAAGGCATCAGCGGTGCCCGGAGAATGTTCAGGGGCGTCTGCGGAATACAGACAAGGCGGCCGTTAACGCAGACATAGCGGACAAAACGGCCAAGCGGCGCCGTGGTTACCTCCTCCTGCAGGCCTGCCAGTTCGAGAAGGCGGCGGCTCCCGGCATGGTTATCGAGGAACCCGTGCGGTCCCCATTCGGCCTGAAATCCGGATTCACGAAAGGTCTCGATGATACCTCCGGGTCTTGAAGCAGCCTCGAGGATGACAAGATCGGCATCCGGCTGTAGATCGCCAAGAAAGTGGGCGATTGAAAGCCCTGAAAGGCCACCGCCTATAACACAGATATCTGAATGTTCAATAGACATTTTTCCCCTGATACTCATACACAATTCTGTTGGTGCACCCGGCAGGCAGGTTTCTTGACAGTCGGGTGATCGTACTTATTATAGTGCGCGAAAAACAACTATAACCATTGCCAACACACACGCCAGAAGATTCATCACCTGGCGCAAAGGAGAGCACCATGACTGCACAGCAGGTTGAGACGCACCAGTTTCAGGCTGAAACCAGAAAGGTTCTGGATATTGTCATCAATTCCCTGTACACCGAACGCGACATCTTTGTCCGTGAACTGGTCTCCAATGCCGCCGACGCCCTGGAGAAGTTCCGCCACGTCAGCCTCACGGAAAAGCCCGAGTTTGATGCGCACATGCCGCTGGAGATTAACATCGACTGTGACGACAAGGCCCACACCCTGACCATCACCGACACTGGCATCGGTATGACCAGAGAGGAGCTGGAAACCAACCTGGGCACCATCGCTCATTCCGGTTCAGGACATTTCCTCGAAGAGCTGGCAGAGGCTGCCAAAAAAGATGTCAGCCTGATCGGCCAGTTCGGCGTCGGCTTCTACTCCGCCTTTATGGCAGCAAAAACGGTACGGGTACAGAGCCGCAGCTGGGACGAATCAGATGGACATGAATGGTCATCGGATGGTGCCGGCTCCTACACCATCGCCCCCTGTCCCGGCCTGCACCGCGGCACCAAGATTATCCTTGAGCTCAAAGACGACGCCCACGATTACGGGACCAAGTTCACCATCGAACGGATCATCCAGCAGTATTCGGCCTTCATCCCCTTTCCCGTCAATGTCGCTGGCAAGAAGGTCAACACGGTGCAGGCCATCTGGACCCGCTCCAAAAACGAAATCACCGACGAAGAGTATACCGAGTTTTACAAGTTTATCGGTGCGGCCGTGGACGAGCCCATGTACCGCTTTCACTTCAGCGCCGATGTGCCGCTGGCCATCAACGCCCTGGTCTACGTTCCCAAAGAAAATTTTGAGACCCTGGGTATGGGCCGCACCCCCTCGGGAGTAAACCTCTACTGCCAGAAGGTGCTCATCGACCAGCATAGCGAGAACATCCTACCGGAATGGCTGCGGTTTCTCAAAGGTGTCGTGGATTCCGAGGACCTGCCCCTCAACATCTCCCGACAGGCACTCCAGGACAACGCCCTGGTGGTCAAGTTGCGCACGGTCCTCACCAAACGCTTCATCAAGTTCCTTGACGAGGAATCAAGCCGCGATCCCAAAAAATACCAGGAGTTCTGGAACACCTTCGGCATCTTCATCAAGGAGGGCGTAACCAGTGACTTTGCGTACCGCGAAGAGCTGGGCAAACTGCTGCGCTTCGAGTCCTCTGCTGCCGAGCCTGGCGAACTCATCAGCCTGACCGACTATGTGGAGCGCATGCGCGAAGGGCAGGACGAGATCTATTTCATCAACGGTGCCAGCCGCGAAGCCGTGGAAATGGGCCCCTATGTGGAGATGTTCAAGAAACGCGGCGTCGAAATCCTCTATACCCTGGAGCCCATCGACGACTTCGTCCTCAACCATCTGGGCGAGTTCTCCTCAAAAAAACTGGTCTCCGCTGATCGTGCCGACCTGCGGCTACCCGATGCTACCAGCGCCGCCGACGAGGTGGCCGAGACAAAAGAGACCTTGCCCGAGGGAGACGCCAAGGGGCTGTGCACCTGGATGAAGGAGGTGCTCGGCGAACGGATCAAGGAGGTAAAGGTCAGCACCCGGCTGGTGGACAGTCCGGCCATGATCGTCAATGTCGACGGCTTTATGACCTCCTCCATGGAGCGGGTCATGCAGGCCTCGGCCCGCGAGGATCTTTTGGCCATGAGTGGCGCCGGGAAAAAGGACTTGGAGATCAACCCGGCAAACCCGATCATCAGGAAGGTTGTCACCTTGAAGGACCAGGACGAGGCGTTTGCCCGCGAAATCGTCGAGCAGGTCTTTGACAACGCCATGATCCAGGCCGGCCTGATGATCAACTCGCAGCAGATGGTCAACCGCAGCTACCGGATTCTTGAACGAATAGCCGACAAAGCCTGAAGTGCTTTTCATTGAAAAATGATTGGGTTCGCGATATACAGACACAATCTTTTTTTCATCTGGAGAGGCATATGCGCGTACTACTTGTCCTGACAACGGTACTCCTGCTTGTCGGCTGTTCATCGAAACCTGTCCGTCATCTGGCTTCGGACGCAGCTCTGATACAACCGGGAACTCCCCGTACAGCGGTACTGCAGTACCTGGGAGAACCTGATGGTCACCGCTGGGTCTCGCCGACAGTTGAAGAGTTTGTCTACTACGAAGACCAAAAAAGAGCATTTTTTAGTCAGGTACCGCTGATCGGCGACTGGATACCACCCAAGGGCTATGAGATGATCCTGCTCACCCTGGAGGGAGAGAAGGTTAGCAGCTGTGAGTTTCGTACCTTCAACGAGGACGATCAGGACTGGAGAGACGACTTTACCTGGGAAGACGAGCAGTGAGCTCCACCTCCAATTTTGACCTCCTCCGCCAGCGCATGGTGGAGGAGCAGTTGATGGCACGCGGCATCAGTGATGACAGGGTCCTGCAGGCCTTTCTCGAGGTACCCCGGCACCTTTTTGTCGAAGATGCCATGCAGGCCAGGGCCTATGGTGACTATCCCCTGCCCATTGGCTCCGGACAGACCATCTCCCAACCGTATATCGTTGCAGTGATGACCCAGGCCCTGCAGCTGCAGGGTGGTGAGTGTGTGCTCGAGATCGGCACTGGCTCGGGATACCAGGCAGCCATCCTCTCAAAGCTGGCAGCCAAGGTGTACACCATCGAGCGCATCGACGGATTGCTGGGCCGAGCCAGACGGGTATTTGACCGGCTCCGTTGCCATAACATTGTCTCGCGTATCGACGACGGCACCACAGGCTGGGCAGATGAAGCACCATTTGATGCGGTGCTCGTCACCGCTGGCGGCCCGAAAATTCCTGCCCCCCTTCTCGAGCAGCTTGCCGACCCCGGACGGTTGATCATGCCGGTCGGTGGTCAGGACGTCCAGGAGCTGACCCTCACTGAAATGGCAGCCGGCGAACGCACGACCCGGCCCCTTGAACAGGTTCGCTTCGTCAATCTCATTGGTACCCATGGCTGGACAACCTGAAAACAGCCGCCGCCCCGGAATCCTGCAGCGCTGCTACAATCACTGCATGGAGTGGATCCAGACCCCGGCCGGTACCTGGGCGCTGTTTTTCATTGCCGTTGCCGAGTCCAGCTTCTTTCCCATCCCCCCGGATGTCTTTCTCATCGCCCTGTGCGTGGCCGCCCCCAAACGCTCGTTCTTCTTCGCCCTCATCTGCGCGGCTGGCTCGGTACTGGGTGGCGCCATCGGCTACGGCCTGGGGTTGGGCTTCATGGAGACCATTGGCATGCGTATCCTTGACTGGTACGGTCTGCACGACAAGTACACAGTGGTGCAGGATCTCTACCAGCGCTACGATGCCTGGGCAGTGGGCGCTGCAGGTTTCACGCCGCTGCCCTACAAACTGTTCACCATCTCTGCCGGTGCCTTTCATGTGAACTTTCTCACCTTTATGGGGGTATCGATCCTGTCTCGCTCTGCGAGGTTCTTCCTGGTGGCCGGCCTTATCTACCTCTTTGGCGCCCCGATTCAGCAGTTCATCAACCGGTATTTCAACATCCTCACCGTGGTTTTCCTGGCCCTCCTGATCGGTGGATTCGTGGTTGTCAAGCTCTTGCTCTAAGGGGTCCACCGGCCGGTCTGCCAGGCACATTTCCTGAAAAATCCTTGCCTTTCCCGAATCTGCAGTCCAAGATACAAAGAAGATATATTTTTTTCAGGCACCCCCGATTATTCTTTCCGTAACGGAACCACTATGGGACTTCTCAGCTCCGAGACACTGCTCGACCTTCTCGTTCAACAACGGCTGCTCACCGAGGAACAGCGCCAGCTTGTCATCTTACAAAAGGGCAAACAGCGGCAAAAACTGCTCAAAAAGGTCCAGGGGCGCCGGGCAGACGACGAACGCCGCCTGGAACGCAACTTCCCCGACATGGTGGACATCATCGTTTCTCTGGGCATGCAGACCGTTGGTGCCAAGCCTCTGCCGCTTACCGAAGAGCTGATCATTCGCACGGTGGGACGCGCCCTCAAGATACCGTTCAAAAAGCTCGACCCCCTGGAGCTGGACATCGATATTGTCACCAAAACCATTCCTAAAAACTTTGCGATCAATCACCTGATCCTGCCCTTTGACATGCGCGACGGTGTCCTCGAGGTGGTGAGCTATCACCCCGACAACAAAACCGTGATTGAGGATATCGAACGGGCCAATCAGGTTAAGGTGCGGCCATATCTTTCGACGCGCACCGATATCAAGAAGCTGCTCGCGGAATTCTTTGGATTCCAGCGTTCAATCACTGCTGCAGAAACCCAGTTTGGTGGCAAGGCAGACGGTACCATCGTGGATATCGGTAATCTAGAACAGTATGTCAAGCTGTCCAGCGGTGATCTGACCTCCACAGACCAGCACATCAAGGCCGCAGTGAACCATCTGTTCAGCTACGCCCTGGAGCAGCGCGCCAGTGATATCCACATCGAGCCCAAGCGTGACATCTGTTTGATTCGCTTCCGCATTGACGGGATCCTGCATACCATCTACAAACTGCCCAAGGCCGTACACTCGGCGATTACCTCACGGATCAAGGGGCTGGCACGGATGGACATCGCCGAAAAACGGCGGCCCCAGGACGGCCGAATCAAGGTGGGCCGCCGCGAAGAGGACAGCGAAGCGGAAATTCGGGTGAGCACCGTACCTGTGGCCTTTGGTGAAAAAACGGTGATGCGGCTGCTCAATCCCGATGTCATTTTCCAGGATATCAGGGATCTGGGCTTTTCCAAGCGGGACCGGGTGGTCTACAACTCCTTCATGGCCTCACCCCACGGTATCGTCCTGGTGACCGGCCCCACCGGCTCGGGTAAGTCCACCACCCTCTACTCGACCCTGAAAAAGATCGCCACCCCTGAAACCAACATCATCACAGTGGAAGATCCGGTGGAAATGGTGTATGAGGAGTTCAATCAGATTGCGGTGCAGCCGCTGATCGATGTCACCTTCTCGACGATCCTGCGCAATATTCTCCGCCAGGACCCGGACATCATCATGGTCGGCGAGATCCGCGACCTGGAAACAGCCACCTATGCCGTGCAGGCCGCACTCACCGGTCATCTTGTCTTTTCGACCCTGCACACCAACGACGCGGTTTCAACCGTTATTCGCTTGCAGGATCTGGGGCTGGAGCCGTTCCTCATCGCCTCCACCATGCTCGGTGCCATGGCCCAGCGACTGGTGCGGCGGATATGTCCACACTGCAGTAAATCGTACATGGTGGAGAGTGGAGAGATGCAGCGTCTTGGTTTTCCGGTGGGTGGCAAGGGACAGCTTGAGCTCAAGCGTGGCGCTGGCTGCCGGGTGTGCCGAAATACCGGCTACTCCGGGCGGATGGGCGTTTTTGAGGTTTTTCCTGTCTCTGACAAGATGAAAAAACTTATCTCGACCCGCGCCGAAGACAGTACACTCAGGGACGTTGCCATTCGCGAGGGCATGACCACTCTGCGCGAGGATGCCTGGACCAAAGTGCTCAAGGGTATGACCACTGTTGAGGAAGCCCTGCGGGTGACCCGGGAAGCCTGACACAGACCGATGACCGACAGTCCTGCTGCAAAAGGTGTTGCAAAAAGATGAAGATAGTCTGCAAGAATAAAAAGGCCTTTCATGATTACCACATCGATGACACCATTGAGGCCGGGATGGTATTGATCGGTCCTGAGGTAAAATCGCTCAGGGCGGGCAGGGCAAATATCAAGGACGGCTACGCCCAGCTGAAAAACGGCGAACTGTACCTGTATAACGTCCATATCTCGCCCTACTCCTTTGCCACCCATAGTAGCCCGGATCCCCTGCGGGTCCGAAAACTACTGGTCCACAAACAGGAGCTGCGAAAACTCACCGGCAAGCTCAAAGAAAAAGGCATTGCGCTCATCCCCTTGAAGATTTATTTTCTTTCCCATGGGAAGGCCAAGGTGGAACTCGGGCTTGCCCGCGGCAAACGCCTTTACGACAAACGCGCCGCACTTAAGGAAAAACAGACCAACCGGGAAATTGCCCGGGCCATGCGCCACGGCCGGTAGGTTGCACACCAGTAACTCAACATATGGGGGCGAAACGGATTCGACGGGGATAGCGAAGCTTAGTGTTGCATGCCGAGTTTCTGTCAGCTCGTAAAAATGACGGAATTAAATATAATCGCAGACGATTATAACTACGCACTGGCAGCGTAATAACCTGCCATGCCGTTCCGCCGGCCCCCGCCCACGGAGCCGGATTCGGAGCGTCGACACTGTGGGCTGGTTATCCGCGCACGCCTGAGGCGCGGCTGACGAGATCCCTTCAGGCTGGCGCCTGGTTATCCCGGTTCCGGGTGAGCCCCGGGCGCGAGATTCAATCCCGGAACTAAGCATGTAGAGACCTGAGGGGAGTATTTCCGGACGCGGGTTCGACTCCCGCCGCCTCCACCAATTTTTTTCTTTAATATCAATAAGTTATTTGTTGGCCTTGTCCCCGGAAAACGGTGTCAGGGTGGTGTCAGGGGAAATGGTGTCAGGGTGTCAGTCTTTCCCCTTTTTGAAGTCGGCCAAATTGACATTTTTTTGTCCTTTTTTCCCCGAACATGTGAGGCGGCTTTCTCGAAAACAAACCGTGTTTGTTTTGAGTCATCCTGCATGTATCTTTTAAACGCCTTGTTTGTTGCGTGACCTGTGCCGTAATCCTTTATTTGTTGTTTCGAGAAGTATTGTCCAAGAACGGTAACAAAGCTGTACACTTTTTATTACCCTTTCGAAAACACTTTTGCATAAGTTATAGCATATGTTATATTTTGTTATGATTGAGAACATGACTCCAATAGACATGTGGTGATAGAACATGAAAACCAAATCATTTTCAGAGCAGGTAAAAGAGATCCGTAAGGCTCTGAATCTCAGCCAAGAAGAGCTGGCCCATGCTCTCGGCGTCAGCTTTGCCACGGTAAACCGCTGGGAGAATGGGAAGACAAATCCGTCAAAACTCGCTCGACGTCAATTTGAACAATTTTGTGAGGGCAAAAAGAATGTAAAGCAGTCTGGAGGCGATAATGAGTAACAACAACACTGGCGCAAATCTCGGCTTTGAGGATAAACTGTGGATGGCGGCCGACAAACTGCGCGGCACAATGGACTCCGCAGAGTACAAACATGTGGTGCTCGGTCTGATCTTTTTGAAATATATCTCCGATTCTTTTTCCGAAAAATATGGAGCACTGCAGGCTGAAGAATTTGCTGATCCGGAAGATCGTGATGAATATCTGGCAGACAATGTGTTCTGGGTGCCTGAA
>PDWJ01000674.1_pt1 | contig 53506 bp, 48 predicted proteins | sample 1430881 | NCBI WGS metagenome assembly PDWJ01 (sample SAMN01162460, study PRJNA174530) | Oral metagenome, whole genome shotgun sequencing project. | biome: Marine environment; feature: Marine mammal; material: Swab sample of the gingival sulcus; isolation source: swab sample of gingival sulcus...
CAACCAACAAGTATCCAAAAGAGAGCTGTTGTTAATATAAAACTTTGCCTTATGTTGACTGTTCGTAATGTCTCTTTTTTCATCGCTATATCCTTATTGCCCCATTGCCTGCAAGATCCAGATTGGCATATATTTGCTCATAAAATCTGCCCGAGCTTGACTATCAGCTGTCAATGACCCTGTTTCACTTGTATGCTACTGATTATAAGCCCAGGCGTGAAGAAAATAACAAAAGCGGCTAAGGTGGCGTCATGGCTTCGATACTGTTTAGCTCACTGCATTCTATATTTTGAATTGCTGGATTTTACTTGTATTTATGTTAAGAATCCTTATAATGTGTAAACATGTGGTTTAATATTAAGCACAGGTCAAAATGTTTGCTAGTTCTCCTTATTGAATATTAAAAACACAGAACAAAGGCGTGCGTATATTGTTTGTCTAATTGCAATAGAATTATTTGGTATAGGTTTGTAAAAATCGGTACAAATAAAACTGAAGATCGATTTTTGAGCCTGATTCTCAGGAGGCAACATGAAAAAGTCACATTATATAGCAATCTTGGTAGCAACCATCCTTGTTTTGCTCACTGCAACCATAGTGTCTGCTTTGGCTCATGTGGTAAGACCAGGTGATACCTTATCTGGAATTTCAAGATACTATGGCACCACCATTAATGCTATCATGTCATTGAATCCTCAGATTACCAATCCAAATTTAATTTATGCTGGTGATACCTTGCAGATTCCAGAAGCTGGCGTCACTGTAACCCCAGCGCCGACAACGACCCCGCCATCCACAGCTCCAACACCCACCGCGCCCCCTGGTACAGCTGCCTATGTTGTCCGTTTTGGGGATACGCTCTCAAAGATCGCCCGCCAATTCAACACAACCATTAACGCCATCATGGCGATTAATCCCCAGATTACCAATCCAAACTTGATTTATACGGGTCAGTCAATCCTAATTCCTGGTACCAGCGGTACAAATCCACCCCCTGGACCAGACCCTACATCCACACCAGCCCCGCCGCCATCATTCAGCTTTGAAATGGGTGGCCAGACCTTGGTGCTAGGGCACGTGAATGAGATGAGAGCGGCTGGCATGACTTGGGCAAAATTCCAACACAAATGGAGCCCTGGTGATTCTCCATCTTCGTTGGCCTCCACCATAAATACTGCTCATGATCAGGGATTTAAAGTTTTGATTTCAGTATCTGGGGAACAGGTTTATCCGGGGCCAGGCGGTATTGATTTCGCTGGCTACACCGAATTCATTCGAGGTTTAGCTGCATTAGGTCCAGATGCAATTGAAGTATGGAATGAGCAAAATATTGACTTTGAATGGCCTGCTGGCGAAATCAGCCCGGTCTCATACACAAACAATATGCTTGCCCCAGCATATCAGGCCATTAAATCAGTTAATCCCAATATCATGGTGATTTCTGGGGCATTAGCGCCAACAGGTTTTGATAATGGTTACAATGCCTGGGCTGATAATCGTTATCTTGCGGGGATGAACCAGGCTGGTGCTGTCAATTACATGGATTGCGTGGGCGCACACCACAATGCCGGTGCCACATCGCCTAGCCAAACCTACGGTCATCCAGCTGATTCGAATGGGCATTACAGTTGGTATTTCTTACCCACGTTAAATCTCTATCACAACTCCTTCGGCGGCAGACGACCGGTTTGCTTCACTGAGCTTGGATACCTGTCAGGCGATGGTTTCCCTTCGCTGCCCTCTAATTTCTCATGGGCAGCAGATACCTCTGTGGCAGAACAGGCACAATGGTTAGCTGAAGCGGCTCAATTATCGAGCAACAGTGGCAAGGTCCGCTTGATGACAGTATTCAATGTGGATTTCACTTATTATGATGCAAATAGAGACCCACAAGCGGGATACGCTATGATTCGTCCAGATGGCTCTTGTCCGGCATGTGGGACTTTAGGTGCCGTCACAGGCGGTGGATAGCGTCTGTTTTTATTAGCGTTCCTTACGAAACTATCGGATAGCTTGGTTTCACACTAGAAAATGGAGGTGGAGTGATCCATGTCTAGAATTGGCACTCTTTCAAGTCCTTTGCGCATTGCCATTGTTGGTGCTGGCCCAACAGGTTTTTACACAGCAGAACATTTTTTTAAGCAAAAAGAGTATCATGTATCAGTTGACATGTTTGAACGGTTGCCCGTACCGTTTGGCTTGGTTCGTTATGGTGTTGCGCCTGATCATCCCAAAATCAAATCAGTCACAAAAATTTATGATCGGATAGCAAAAAAACCGGGATTTCGCTTTTTTGGCAATGTGGAAATTGGGAAACACATTTCTGTGCCTGAACTGCGTCATTATTATCATCAAATCGTGTATACCACTGGCACTCAAACCGATCGCCGTCTCAATATTCCAGGTGAAGATTTGGCAGGAAGCTTGCCTGCAACTGAGTTTGTTGCCTGGTATAACGGTCACCCTGATTATCGAGATTATGAGGTTGACTTGTCTCATGAGAATGTGGCTGTGGTGGGGATTGGAAATGTGGCGATGGATGTGGCTCGAATTTTGTGTCGAACTCCTGATGAACTGCGTCAAACAGATATTGCTGATTATGCATTAGAAGCGTTAAGTCACAGCAAGGTGAAAAATGTTTATGTGATGGGCAGAAGGGGGCCGGCACAGGCGGCTTTTACGAGGCCAGAAATTAAAGAGTTAGGGAGTATGGCGGATACGGCTGTATATGTTTTACCGGATGAAGCGAGATTAGATGAACTAAGCCAGTCTGTATTGGCTGCTAGTTCAGATAAGGCTACGGTTAAAAAGGTTGAAATTATTCAATCTTATGCGGGGCGTAAAGAGCCGGGAAAATCACGCTGTGTGACTGTGCGTTTTTTAGTTTCACCTACGGAGCTTCTGGATGATGGCCAGGGCGGTATTGCTGGGATGCGTTTGGTAAAGAATGAGTTGTATGCCACGGAGACCGGTACATTGCGTCCGCGTGCGACGGATACGCATGAAGAGTTACCAGTGACAATGGTATTTCGCGCTATTGGTTATCGCGGGGTGCCGATTCCAGGAGTGCCGTTTTATGATAGCTGGGGCATTATTTTGAATCGGGAAGGGCGGGTGCTTGATCCTGAAACGCAGGAGGCGATGACGGGCGAATATACTGGTGGGTGGATAAAGCGTGGTCCTTCAGGTGTGATTGGCACGAATAAGGCAGATGCTCTGGAAACGGTGAAGCATATGCTTGAGGATGTGGAAAGTGGGAAGATTTTGCGCCCGGATAATACGGCAAGTGATGCTGTTGAAATGATGGTTCGGGAACATCAACCTGATTATTTTACATATGATGATTGGTTGCGCTTGGATGAGATGGAATTGGCAAATGGAAAGGCGCAAGGACGCCCCCGGGTGAAGTTCACGGATGTCGATGAGATGTTAGCGGCTCTGGGGCGTTTGTAAGTTATGAAGGTGATTATCTATTCGGATGGGGGAGCTGATCCTAATCCGGGTATTGGTGGTTGGGCGGCCGTTTTGCAGTATGGGCCTCATGAGAAAGTGTTGACGGGGCATGATCCCAAGACGACAAATAACCGGATGGAGTTACAGGCTGCCATTTCTGCTTTGGCGGTATTAAAACGGCCGTCCGAAGTTGAGTTTCATACAGACTCTCAATATTTAAGGCAAGGGATTACGGAGTATATTGATAAGTGGGCGGCCAATCAATGGAAACTCAAGGGGGGCAAGCCTGTTTCAAATGCAGATTTGTGGCAAAAATTGAGTCCTTTGGTTAAACAACACGAGATTGAGTGGTATTGGGTAAAAGGACACGCTGGAAACCCAATGAATGAGCGTGTTGATCAGTTGGCCAGGCAAGCTCGTTTAGAGATTACGCCGGCCGCGCAAATTGACGAGGATGCGCCTAAACTCTTTCTCCGTGCCTCTTGCAAAGGGAATCCTGGTCCTGGCGGCTGGGGAGTTGTCCTGGAGGAAAAAGGTGAGACGGAGCAAATAAGCGGATCAGAGCCCAAGACCACCAATAATCGCATGGAGATTCAAGCGGCCATTGAGGGGCTGCTGCTATTGCCAACTGGAAGCCAGGTGCAGCTGTTTACGACATCAGATTATCTGTTTCAGGGGGCCACCCAATGGATTCAGGGGTGGCGTAAACGCCAATGGACGAAGCGTGATGGGAAACCGGTAGTCAATGATGATTTGTGGCAAGCTTTAGACCAGTTGATGGGAAATTATAAGATTCAATGGATCAATGCAAAGGGGAAAGATCTGGTGGGGCTGGCAGAGGCTAGTAAATTAGCTGTCAGTGCAGTTGACTGTTGTTCCAGCTAAGTGCGCATCCATCCATACGTGATGGAATTGATGGATGCGCTTCAAGTGACCTTTCCCCGTGAAAAGTGGCGGCTAATTTTTAGACGGTCACCGGAAATTAAATAATACGCCTTTGGCCTCAATCATATTCGTATTACCCTCGCCGAGGGTGGGTTGGTGAATATCATCAAGTTTGTGTCCAGGTCAAGCCTCTGTCTCGCTTTCTCGGAGAAATTCACAGGTGACATGGAGAAAGCCAAAGTTGCCCACCGTGGGCATTAATTCCATCACTTCCGTTACTGTGAAGGTAGAGCCGTTAAAAGAAACTTCATCGCCAACCGCTGGCTTAGATTCAACAGTCATGATGGCTCCAGGATGTTTTCCCCCAGCTACGACAAAACTGACTTTGTAAAAGATGTCTTTGGTCATGTCTGCCTCCTATAACTCTGCCAGGTTGCGGTGGCGCAGCTTAAAGGCGACATCGACGGCGAGATTGCGCATGACGATGTAGCCAATGTGATTGTACTTTTCGCACAACTCATAAAAGTCTTCGCTTTCCACACGATATAATCTTGCTTCCCCATTGGTTGCCCGTACGGAGGCTGACCTATATCCTTCATCGATGAGGGCCATTTCGCCAATAACCTGCCCTCTGCCTAAGACGACAAGGCTGCGGGAATTGTTTAAACCGCTGATAAATACGTCCATCGACCCGTCGGCGATGATGTACATTTCAGTGCCGGTGGTGTTTTGTTCGATGACGAGTTCGTTAGGGGATACTTTTTCTTCGGTACAAATCAGCGCTATTTGAGCGAGTTCATCTTTTTCTAAGTTGGCAAAGAGGGGAACTCTTTTTAATAAATCAATGGAAATCGACATTGTTTTCTCCTGGATAACTTATCTGTTGAAAACCAGTGAGTTTGCCGAAAAGATACAGATTTTGCAGATGACACAGATTTTCGCTTGACAGGGATTTGTGTTTACTCGAGTCATTCGCTGTGTTTTTCAGGCAGTCACTGTTTAATGGTTGACTTTTAGCGGTGAGTTGGTAAAATTCTCGCCTACTTAAGCCGAAGTGGCGAAACAGGCAGACGCGCTACGTTCAGGGCGTAGTGGGCATTACGCCCGTCAATCAATTCTATCAAATTTTCTTTTGATTCGTAAACCGCAAAATGTTATGAAGTAGATCGTGGGTTATAAGTTTCTTTTTAGGAGTGAGCGTTATGAGTAAATCGGCAGATGTGGAATTGACGCAATTGAAAACGGCCGTTCATTATTTTGTGGGTTTGTTAGAAGAAGGTTCCTTGGTGAAAAATTATGATTCCAGTACGCGCGATGAAATTGCAGAGGTTCTGGAACTGATCATCGGCAAAGTTGAGGGGCTGCCGGAAGAAGTGCCAGAAAATTTGGTTCAGGCCGCTGTGGTTCGTTCCATTGTTGGCGCCGCAGAGCGTTTGCGGAGACAAGAATCTGAGGCCTTTTTATCCAGGCAAATGCGGGAAGCTGAAGCTGCTGCCAGTATTCATGGACACACACTTTCTGATTGGGAACAAGTTACTGGCGAAGAAGGTGTTGAGTATCAAGCTGCGTGCACAGATTGTGGTGGCTTTATCTATGTCAGCCTTTCTGGCACATACAATTTGCTGCTAGATAGTTGTGAAAGGGTGTAGATTCGCTTAACCTCTTGAGTTAACGGTTGACGGGGAAGGGCTGAATTTCAATTGGGCCAAACATATGTTTTTGAACTGCGGTGGCTTCATGCCGTTTGATCAATTCTAAAACAGCCAGCAAAGTTACCGAAATTTCTACCCGGGAAATATTGTGCGAAAGTAAATCATTGAATAAAAAAGTCTGGTTCTGCTTAAGGCGGAAGCGGACTCTTTTTATTTGCCCTTCGATGGTCAATCTGCGCGGTTGAGTGATGGCGACGCTGTCTTCTAAATTATCTGCTCGCTCTAATGCTGCGAGAACGGCCGTTATCAAAGTTTCTACCGTTACCCCAGTCAGATCCAGGCGCGTATCCAATTGTGGCGGTGGCGCGACACGTAAATAGGTGCGTAATCCCGCTGCTTCTCGTTCTTTTAACCATCTGGCGGCATCTTTGAATTGTTTGTATTGACGCAGCTGGCGGATCAACGCTTCGGCTGGGTCTTCCTCGTCTTCCTCGTCGCCAGGTAAAGTCGGGATTTTAGGTAAAAGCGCCCGGCTTTTGATGAGCGACAAACGGGCACCAATCACCAAGAAATCAATGAGATGCTCAACCCGGTCTTTCTTCATCTCCTCGATTTGCTTCAAGTATTGACTGGTGATCTGCACCAACGAAAGCGCCGTAATATCTAACTCTTGGCGGTCGATGAGGTGCAGTAATAAATCTAGCGGTCCGGCAAATGCCGGTAAGTCAATCTGGTAAGGCGCAGCCATCACAATCAGAATTTTACTCCCTCGGTGTCATTAGACAGTAAACAAAGCCATTCATTTGTACCAGTTCCACCGTTTCATACTGCTGGCCAATGGCTTCCAGCACAGGCGGTGGATAAAATTGGGCGCGTAAAACAACGGTGTCGAAAGCCTGTTCGTTGAGCATATCGACCATTTCCGTCATGTCAACCTGATTATTGTTATACAGATTGAGCAGTTGGGTGGGATTGGTGATGATTTCACGGCCAATATAGAAATTGAAGCCTGCATCCTCGGCAAATGCTGGCGTTTCTCCCTGCTCTACAAATTCAGCAATTTGGATACCGGCTGCTGTATCGGCCTGATTTGGCGGACGACCCAACAGTGAAACCCCACCTGAATCGACATAGTAGATCGTTTCTGGAGCGCGTGGGGCAGAGCAAGAGGTTTGTGGTGCAATGGTTACGGTTGTTGGTTTGTTGAACAGTTCTGCTGCCGCGCGGAATAGGGTAACATCGGTGGGGGCGTGGAACATTTTGTCTGCCTGGATGAGGAAGAGGATGGCGATGGCCGAGAGAACGGCCGTTTGCACCCAAAAGCCACGCTGCGACTTACCCCAATCCTTGTTTTGAACGACGTTGAGTACCCGGGCGAAGGCTAGACCAGTCAGGATGCAGCTGGCAGCGATGACCGTGGCAAAATAAGACTCGCCAGCTCCCCATTTGCCCGCCGTGATGCTGTTAACCAGGGCGATGCCAAACCAGACACTGTAGAGGGACAGGCGCTCAAAATAGAATTGGTAGGCGGCAAAAATCAGAGCGACAACAGTGATAACGGTGTGGAGAGTAAACCATTGTCGGAACAGTCCAATTGCTTGTTCGCGGATGAATGGGTTGATATTGGCGGTGACGGTGTTGACGAGCCACCAGCCATCTGTTGACCCATTGATCCAGAAAAAGATGAGCCCGGTGACGCTGGCGAAGGGGATAGCCCACAGCACCGCTCGTTTCGGCTGGCGCAGGAACCAAAAGATGAACAGGGCGGCGACGGTGGCGTAGGCAAGTTGTTTCGTGTAGCCAGCTAGAAGCAAAAGAACCATCACCAACAGTAAACGGCCGTTATACGACCGCCCGTCTCGCTCTTCCTCATCAAGCGTCAAGGTCATCAGCACCACGGCCACGGTCTCAAACATCACCATAAACATGTGCTGCCGGAAAAGCGGGCCGACGTGGTAGACGTAATTGGATGCCAGAAAGATCAGGCCAGAGATGCCTGAAAGCCACCAACGTTGACCAGCTTTTTGCACGCCATAACCAATCGCAACGGCCGTTACCAATGTGCCCATAAATGAAACTAGCCGTCCCGTCCAATACTGCGGACCAAACAGCCACACCAAAGGCACAATGATGACGTGAAACAGCGGCGGGTAGTTGGATGAGTAGAATGGATAGGAGTTGTTATCGCGGTAAGGCCATTCACCCTGGCTGAACAACACTGTATCCATCAACTCAAAACCTTCACCCTGATCGTAATCAAAGGGAAATTGGAACAGGCGCACGGCATAGACGACATACACCGCTAGATAAAAAATGAAAGCCAGCAATGCCAGCCCCAGGAGAACTTTAGGTAGATAAAAGATCGCTTTTTGCCACCAGGGCGCGTCCTCTGGCGGTTGTAGGGAGTTTGGTGCCTTCACCAGGCTGCTCATGCGGGTCTATCTCCTAATGGCAGCAGCGTGATCCCCACGAGAATCACGAATCCAGCACCCAGCAGTGCCAATCTTTGTGTGGGGCCAATGCCCTGAAAATCGCCACCGCCAATCAGGTCATACACAAATGAGCCAACAATAGCCAACGTGCCTAAAGCGATGATGATGCAACCGAGTTGTCGTTTTGTCATAGTTAACCGTTAAAACATCAATACAAAGGGATAAGGTGATCGTCCAAAAATAAGTTTATCTCAAAATTGGCTTGGGAAAAAGCGGTATGGAAAAGCAGCTGGTAGTGGTTATAATTCTTGCCTGATTATGGATAGAGAACCAACTTTTTGGGTGCGTGATGTGCCTGTATACGGTGACACGATTTTGTCGCCTATGGCTCGGTATTCTGATGTGCCGTTTCGCACACTGTGCCGGGCGTATGGCTCAGCCATGAGTTACACGGAATTTGTGCCAGCGGGAGCGTTGCTCCACGCTGAGAATCCGATGTGGCGGCGTTTAGACGTGCATCCGGGTGGGGAAAAGCCGATGGTGTTCCAGATTTTTGGCTTTAATGCGCAAGAATTGTTGGAAGCGGCGCTGGTCATTCAGGAGTGGGGACCAGACATCATCGACATCAACATGGGCTGCTCTGCGCCACAGGTGAGTAAACATGGGGCTGGGGTGGGTATGATGCGCAGGCCAAAACTGGTTGAAGAGACTTTTCGTTTGCTTGGTAAACACCTGGAGGTTCCGGTAACGGGCAAGATTCGCATTGGCTGGGATGACGCATCACGCAATTTTGTGGAGATTGCCCGCATCATGGAAGACAATGGGGCATCGTTGGTAGCGATTCATGGTCGTACGCGATTCCAAAAGTATCAAGGGGCTGCCGATTGGGAGGCCATTGCGGAGTTGAAGCGGTCGGTAACTATTCCAGTGATAGGCAATGGGGATGTGAAAACGGCCGTTGACATCGACCGTATGAAAGCCCGCACGGGCTGCGATGCTGTCATGATTGGCCGAGGCGCGATTGGTAATCCGTGGATTTTCGAGCGCAAAGCCCGCGAGGATGTGATTTTTGCTGAAATTCTAGACGCGATTCGGCTTCATTTGCAGGAAATGCTGGCGTATTATGGTGAGCCAGAAGGTTTAAAGAGATTTTCACGCCATTTGAAAAAGTATCTGTCTGGTCTGGCGCTTAAGCATTATCGGAAGCGGCTCTTGGCAGCGGATGATAAGGATGAGTTTGAACGGATCTTGCAGGAGCTGGAAACGGCCGTGCTATAGTTTGGCTTGGATTTGTTTGCTGCTCTTTCGTCCTTGCTTATTTTGTTGTTTCCACGCGCTGCCACAATGCAGATAACGGCCGTTTCTTCACGCGCACCTGCCAAAAAACAAGGCTCCACAGATGCAAGCGGGCAGCAAACAATTGCACAGTCCAGTTGAACTCGCGCCAATTCCTGGCATAGTTAAATGCCAGCTTGGTGCCATGAACAGCTTCTAATTTGGCAGAACGCATCTGGTAGGGTGAGTGGCGCACATAATCTTGCGCATAGCCACCAGCAGAACGCACCTTCTGCACCAACCAATCTCGATACGTTGTCGGATACCTGACATGCACCAGGGCATTTGGGGCGTAACGGATGTGATACCCTCGCTCGGCAATGCGATGGGAAATCACAGCATCTTCGGCCAATGCATCTTCGGGCACATGGTCGATGAGTGACTTGCGGTAAGCAAACAGGTAGCCTGAACACAGCAGAAATTGACCCAAAGCATCACGTCTTAATCGCTCTTGGTGTGCGCCTTCTGTGAGCAGGTGGGACCAGTAGCCCAGTTTGGTGTCGCGGGGGCTGCTGCTTAACGGATGTCCTGTGACGGCGCCCACGCGCTCATCAGCAAAAGGTGCCAGCAGGGGAGCCAGGGCATTCTCCGCTACCACAATATCGCCATCACTCAATACCACAATGTCACCCGACGCTTGCGCCAACCCCACATTCAAGGCGGCGGGCTTGCCTACCCCTGGATCTTGGATGTGGCGAATTTGGGGATGGGATGCAGCGTATTGGTTGATAACGGCCGTTGTCTCTGCATCCGGGCAAACCACCAACAACTCGGCATCTGCTGGCATCTGGGGCAAAAATGCGTCCATCGCCCGCCCAATGGTGGCTGCTTCTTTATATGCGGTGATGAGAATGGCTAACCTCAATGACCCTCCATCGTTGTTCTACCTGGCGTGTGTGGTGGGTGGCAGAATCTTTTGTCTTGACCAGAGATTTAGGCATTGTAGCGGACGGAGACGCCTTTGATGCGGCTGACAACTCCTTCCAAGAGGGCGATGATCACCATGAAGAACAGATCCACCCCGATAGACATGGACAAGGCAATACCAAGATACCCGAAAACGGCCGTTACCTGTGGTGCAAGGTTCGTTACAATAGCATCCGTTAAGCCTAGCAAAAGGGTAATGCCGGCAATCACCGCCATTGTCAGAAAAAAAGCTGGCCAGGCACGTCGGTCAGAAGCACTGGGCATCATCGCATTACTGACTGCAAATAAGAGATACAACCAGACGAAAAAATCACTGGTTTGAAAAAGATTGGAGATAGCCTGCGCCAACTGCGTTGCACTGCCGGATTCCAACGCTATAGAAAACTCAGGCACATTGAACACACGAAAGCCAATCAGCAAAATAACCAGCGTCCCCGTAATGAGAGGAGCGCCCCCAATGATGCTTTCACGAATGGGGCCAAGGGTACGCCCTTTGTAATACTCCACATAGCCTAATTGGATAGAGCCATCTGCCTGACGCCTGGGCAGCAGCGATAATTTGCCCGTTTGCACTCCCAGCAAAGAAGCAGTTAGCCAATGGCTCAACTCATGCAAAATGACTCCTGGCAATAACACAACGGCATACAAAACAAGGGCAAATTCAGGCTTACCGGTGATCAGCAAGGATAAACCATGCAGATGGGTATGAATCCATCGCTGCAAAAAAAGCAAAGCCACGAAAGCTATCGTGACCCAGATAAAAGGCATGGGATCAAAACTCATCTTCGAGAATCTGTCAGATCCCAACTATTTACTGTCACCTGGTTTTATTGGGCATTCTTGATCAAATCAACAAAGGCGGCTTTTAAGCTGGCTCCGCCAACCAAAGCACCGTCAATTTCAGGATGACCCATCAATTCAGCACTGTTCTTTTCATTGACACTGCCGCCGTATTGGATGCGGATTTTCTCAGCAATTTCTTCACCAAACATCTCTTTGATGGTGGCTCGAACCGTGTTGCCAATGATGCCGCCAGCTTGTTCCACAGTGGCGGTCAGACCAGTGCCAATGGCCCAAATCGGTTCATAAGCGATGACACATTTTGCCGCTTCCTCGCCTGTCATGTCCGCAAATGCCCCTTTGATTTGGCTGCTAACAAAGTCGTGGGTTTCGCCAGCTTGATTTTGCTCCAAGCTTTCGCCACAGCAGACGATGGGGGTCAAGCCATGAGCCAATGCTGCTTTGATTTTCTTGTTTACCCCTTTGTCGGTTTCGCCAAAGTAACCACGCCGTTCGGAGTGACCAAGGATAACGTAGTGGCAGAAGGGAGTGAGCATACCTGGAGCCAATTCGCCAGTATAGGCTCCTTTTTCTTCAAAATACATGTTCTGTGCGCCAACACCGATTTTTGTGCCTTTTAGCAAATCAGAAACGGCCGGAATCGCCAACGCTGGCGGACAAACTGCAATGTCGATGCCTTCAATGGCATTGAGATCATCTTTGATTTCGGAAAGGAATGCCACGGCTTCGTCGGCCGTTTTGTTCATCTTCCAATTACCAGCAATAAATAATGTACGCATGGTTGTTTTTCTCCTGTTATTTAGACGAATGACCAATGACAAATGACCTGATGTTCGTCTTTTGCCGTTTGCCTTTCGTCATCTTTTATGGATGTCATTCTTTTTCAATTTGCATCATGAGCCCAGGGTATGGTTCATGTGGCAATTATAGTTTAGGGTAGGGCGTGGGGCAATAATGGGGAGCTTCCTTAGCCCGCATGGATATCGACATCAAGGAAAATAAGCCTATGGCTGAGATTGTTATAAATTTAACCTACTATTTTTTGCCAGTTTGGCAGCGGGTGGTATATCCTACTGTCTGGGAACAGCTTGACCAATGACGAAAGAGCGATTTTTTGTCTTGCGTGGCTGGGCAAGTTTATCAATTGCAACGAGAATGAGCGCTTCTCGTACAGTTGGATGATGCTCAGGAACCGAAGTAATAATACGATGAGGTCGTTTCCTGGCTGTTCCTTGAAATTGACGAGGCAATTTTGTATTTTATTTCATTGTCAGTCCCAAAGTTTAATTCATTGGAGATACCATGCGCATAATTTTATATTTAGGAAAAGGTGGGGTTGGTAAGACGACGGTGGCAGCAGCAACGGCCGTTCGCAGTGCTCAATTGGGCTATAAAACCCTGGTTGCCAGTACCGATATTGCTCATAGTCTGGCTGATTCTCTTGACACACCTCTGGGTGCGATGCCAATGCAGGTGGCTGAAAATCTGTGGGCGCAGGAAATCAGCGTGGTGGCCGACATCCATAGCAATTGGGGAACCTTGCAAGCTTTTGTTTCCGACAACATTACCAACAGAGGCATTAGCAATGTGGTAGCTGACGAACTGTCTGCTTTCCCCGGTATGGACGAAATTGTTAGCTTGCTTCACATTAACAAACAGGCAACTGAGCAGAATTTTGATCGTGTTATCATCGATGCTGCTCCAACTGGTGAAACGATCCGCTTGCTGACCATGCCTGATACGTTCCGTTGGTATGCTGGGCAGGTATCACGTTTTGAAACGGGCGTCATCAAAGCGATTAAACCGTTTGCTAATCGCCTGCTCAAAGGTCCCGCTGAAATTTTGGCAGCATTAGAAAAGCTGGACGAACAAACGGGCGAACTGCGCAAAACCTTGAGTAATCCTGAAGTTAGCAGTTACCGGGTGGTCTTGCAGCCAGAAAAAATGGTTGTGCGCGAGGCAGAACGAGCCGTGAGTTACCTGGGCTTGTTCAACTATCCGGTAGACAGCGTGGTTATCAACCGTATTTTGCCGGAATCTGTGGGGGAAGGGGAGTTTTACCACAAACGGCGGGAATTGCAGAAGAAATACCTGCAAATGATTGAGGATAACTTTACCCCGCTCCCTTTATGGCGCACACCTTACTATCCGTATGAGGTGGTGGGGCTTGAGGCGTTGTCACAGTTAGCTTCTGACTGTTTTGGTGAGGAAGACCCAGGCAGCGTATTCTACAAAGGCGCTTTGCAAGAGTTTTTGGAACTACCTGATGGGGGGTATCGCTTACGCATTCCCCTGGCGTTTGTGGCAGGGGGCGACGTGCGTCTGCGTAAACGGGGCGATGAACTATTTATCACCATCGGCAACTTTAAACGGGAGATGATTTTGCCTTCTGTGTTAGCCAAACGCAAGGCAATCAGTGGCGTGTTGCGTAATGATGCCCTTGAAGTTGATTTTGCACCCCCACCAGCAATACCAGAGGAAACGGCCGTTGCTGGTGAGCCTGAAGCGGCCGCATCGTGACCGTCTAAAGAGGCATTAACTATACTTGTCCCGCTTATGTAGGAACCATCTCTTTATTTATATATCCAGGTTCCGTACCTCGCTAGAATGAGTCATGATGAAGCGTTTGCGGGGCGCGACCTCTGAACCCATAAGCATGTCGAAGGTTCTGTCAGCTACAACAGCATCTTCTATGGTGACTTGAAGCAGGGTGCGCTCGGCTGGATCCATCGTCGTTTCCCACAACTGCTGGGCATTCATTTCACCTAAACCTTTGTACCGCTGCACAGAATACTTCTTTTTGCCTAGGGAATTAAGCAGCTCATCTTGTTGGGCTTCAGTGTAGGTGTAATGAACCATTTTGCCTTCTTTGATGGCATAGAGGGGGGGCTGGGCGATGTATAGGTGCCCTTTCTCGATGAGCTGGGGCATGTAGCGGAAGTAGAAGGTGAGCAGCAGGGTACGGATGTGGCTACCATCCACGTCGGCGTCGGTCATGATGATGACACGGCCGTAACGTAAATTGCTCATGTCCATAGAGTCGCCAATGCCCGTGCCCATGGCGGAAATGAGTGCTTTCACTTCGTTATTGGCCAGGATTTTGTCTAGACGGGCGCGTTCAGTGTTGAGAATTTTACCGCGCAGAGGCAAGATCGCCTGGAAGTGACGGTCGCGCCCTTGTTTGGCGGTGCCCCCCGCAGAGTCACCCTCCACGATGTAAAGTTCGCATTTGGCGGGATCGCGCTCGGAGCAGTCAGCCAATTTGCCAGGAAGGGTGAGGCTTTCTAAGGCGCTCTTACGCATAACTAGTTCACGCGCTTTACGGGCGGCGGCACGAGCACGAGAGCTAGTGAGGCAGCGTTCAATGATTTTACGCGCTTCACGTGGGTTCTCTTCTAAATAAGCAGACATCGCTTCAGAAAGGACTGAGGAGACGATACCGCTGACTTCAGCGTTCATGAGCTTCACTTTGGTCTGGCTCTCAAACTGTGGGTCGGGATGTTTCACGCTCACGACAACGGTCATGCCCTCGCGGGTGTCGTCGCTGGAGAAGTTGTTATCTTTCTCTTTGAGGAAGTTGTTTTTGCGGGCGTAAGAGTTAATGAGGCGGGTAACGGCCGTTCTCACCCCAGTTAAATGCGTACCTCCATCGGGTGTATGAATGGTGTTGGCAAAAGCATATTCAGAAATGGCAATGCCGTCCGTATACTGTAAGGCCACCTCCACTTCAATGTTGTCCGCCTCTTTTTTGGCATAGATGGGCATGTGCAGTACCTTGCGGTTGCGGTTTAGATAACGCACAAAAGATTTCACCCCGCCATCAAAATAAAAACTCATTTCTCGGGGAATTTCCGGCCGTTCATCACGTAATTTGAGGAACACCTTACTGGTGACAAAGGCCATTTCTCGGAAACGGTTAGCCAGCGTTTCAAATTTGTAAGACTCTCCATCTGTGAAAATCGTTTCGTCGAAGCGAAAATGGGAGGTCGTGCCGGTGGCTTCACCGCGTTTTAGTTTGCGTCCCTTCTTGACCGACGCTTCTGGGATGCCACGATTGTACCGTTGCACATATTCGTGCCCTTCACGGCGAACGCTGACAACCATCCAGTCAGACAGGGCATTCACTGCGGCCGCCCCGACACCATGCAGCCCCCCTGACACTTTGTAAGCAGATTCGTCAAATTTACCGCCAGCATGCAGGGTGGTCATGACTAGTTCCAAAGCAGAGACTTTTTCGGTGGGATGTTTGGCAACAGGAATGCCAACCCCATTGTCGGTCACGCTCACACTGTTATCAGGATGGATGACAACTTCAATGCGGTCACAGCGACCAGCCAAAGCCTCATCGATGGAGTTATCGACGATTTCGTAGACGAGATGGTGGAGTGCTTTAACGTCGGTGCCACCAACATACATACCAGGACGACGGCGAACAGCTTCAAGCCCTTTGAGGACTTGGATATTACCGGCATCGTATTGTTTTTCTTGTGAATTCTTCTTAGCCATTGACGAATCCTTGTGTCTGAATAGTTTGTTTTCGTATTTATCGTTTGGTTTTTTATGCGTTTCGTGACCGTCTAAAAATAAACCCCCGTTTTTTAGGGGTAAAGATCACTTGAAGCACATCCATTCATTCTGCCACTTATTTATGGATGCGCATTTACTTGTTGTCGTTCTGGTTGCTGGCGTAAATGCTGTTCTGTTTTGCCATGGCAACATAGTGGTCTCGGAAAAACAGGAATGCAGCAGTAGTCAGGGAGGTCATAATGAAAGCGTGACCCAGGATATTAGCTCCAGTAAGCCAGGATCCATTATCAGCCAGCAGCAGCAGTGAGCTGAGAAAATTACGGATAATGAGAATGATGATTAGTAAACCTAACGTCGGGCTTAAGTAAGTCCGCATCAGTTGAACACTAGACATAATAGCAATGGGCAATGGGTGGCCGAGTAAAGACAAATTATGGGGCACAAAATAGGTGAAGATTAACAGCCATAAAATGAGTACGAAGCTAATGAGCAGAACCATCATGGCTAAAAACTGGCTGAGGAGAGCCACAACAAAGGCCACAATCATAAATGGAATCAAAATAATGAGGCTGAATATGAAAAGGATTATTCCTAATCCGAGCAGTTTGATCCAGGTGCTGGCCACCCGCCTGATAAATTCAGTGAGAGCCAATGTGGGGCGGTTTTCTTCGATGCGAATGGTTTGCGAGATCAGGGTGAAGTAAACGGCCGTTAACAGGACACCAATCATCGAAAAAAGCAAAAACATAGCTATCCAGAGTATTGGATCGGCAATTTCGATAACAGACACCGGTAGAGGAGTGGCTTCCGGGGTCGCCCCAATCATGTATACAGGAATACCAATAAAAGGCACCGATAAGGATGTAAACAGATTGGTGCGTGGCGCTAATTCCATAAACTGCGCCATGTAAGATTCTAATGCAGGATCTGGCGGTAGCATGCTGACCATCTGTTCCCAAATGGGGCGGGAACTAAGGCGGGGACCAAGCCACAAAAAGGCATCTAAAAACACGGGTAATATGAGGAGCCAGAGATGTTTAGTTGTCAGATCAAATCCAGCTGCAATTGTTCGCCATACGCTTGGAAGTGGCGCGAGTTCTTCATTTTTGTGCATCATAATTTTAACCGAGCAATTATACCACGGACGTTCTAGGCAAGCGAAAAACGGCCGTTTGCCATGGTTGTAGGAAACGGCCGTTTTGATGACCTGTCACCCCGTCTAAGATGGGTTGAATTGAGTATACTTTTGTGCGATCCGGCAACGTTCTTTAAACTATAGCTTGCATTAAGCATTTCGCAGATTAAAATCTATTTTCAATGATTAACGCTATCAAGAGTGGAATAGGGTGGGGTGGTTTCAAATCTAATATTCCTCAAAGCTGGTTGATCAAGGAGAGAAAACATGGCAGATGTCCAGGCAATTGCTAATCGTATCGTGCATAATGTTGAGAAAGTCATCATAGGGAAACATGCATCTGTGCAACTCACTGTATTAGGCTTGTTGTGCCAGGGGCATGTATTGATTGAAGATGTACCCGGTGTGGGGAAAACAGTCTTAGCTAAATCACTGTCAAAATCCGTTGGCTGTAAATTCCAACGGATCCAGTTCACACCAGATATGCTTCCCAGTGATGTGACGGGGGTTTCCGTGTTTAATCAAAAAACGCGAGAGTTTGAATTTCGACCTGGACCGATTCATGCTCAGATCGTCTTGATTGACGAGATCAACCGTGCTACACCTAAAACACAATCTGCTTTATTAGAATCTATGGAAGAACGCCAGGTGACTGTAGATGGCACAACATATTCCCTGGCAAGCCCTTTTATGGTGTTGGCGACACAAAATCCCATTGAATATGAAGGTACATTTCCATTGCCCGAAGGACAGTTGGATAGATTTATGCTGCGCATTCGCTTAGGGTATGCCACCAAAGATGAAGAAATTGAAGTGCTAGATAGGCAGCAACATCTCCATCCGCTTGAAAGCCTTGAACAGGTGGTATCTGTGGAAGAGCTGCTGGATGCCCAAGATACCATCAAGTCAATCTTTTTAGACGACAAAGTCAAAGAATATATTGTGGATCTTGTGCGGCAAACCCGAGAGCATCCCGATGTCTATCTGGGGTCAAGTTCTCGAGGTGCGTTGGCACTTTATAGATTAAGTCAGGCACGCGCAGCGATGTTTGCTCGGGATTTCGTGCTGCCTGATGATGTGAAGGCGTTAGCTGACTCTGCCTTAAGCCACCGCATCATTGTGGGACCCGCAGCCCGTATTAAAGATGTAGAACCGGAGTCGATTGTACAGGAGATTTTGGATAAAACGGCCGTTCCTGGCGCACAAGCAAGGGTCTGAGAGTCATGATAAACCAGCTCAAACAACGGCGAACGGCCGTTTTCTTGTTGGCTGTCTTGGCATTGGTTGGTGGATTAGTCACCGGGCGCAGCCTGCTTTACAACTTAGCCTACTTGTTTGGCCTACTCCTGATCACCTCGTTTTTATGGGCCTGGGTAAACATCAATGGCGTCCATCTTTCTCGTGTCACGCGAGCACAACGCACACAAGTCGGCCGGCCGCTGGAAGAACGGTTTACAGTGCGCAACACCAGCATTATTCCCAAACTGTGGTTAGAAGTGAGAGATCATTCCGATGTGCCCGGGCATCAAACCAGTTATGTGGTAAACAATCTCCGTCCCAGACAAGCATTTAACTGGCGCACGACCACCGTCTGTAAAGAACGTGGCCGGTATCAGCTTGGCCCAATCACCATGCGTACCAGCGATCCATTTGGCTTGTTTATCATGACAAAAAAGCTGACACCAACATCAAACGTTGTGATTTATCCGCTGACGTATGATATTCAGCAATTCGCGCTTCCCGTGGGCATTCTTCCCGGAGGAGACGCCCTGCGTCGCCGGACACATTACATCACAACCAATGCCTCAGGGGTTCGTGATTATGCCCCAGGCGATAGTTTTAGCAGAATCCATTGGCCCAGCACAGCACGCCGGAACCGCATGATTGTCAAAGAATTTGAACTTGATCCGTTAGCTGATATTTGGATTATTCTTGACATGGCTGCATTTGGTCACATCAAGTCAGCAGAATCCAAGTCAAACAGTGACAATTTGATTGAAGACATCCCGGGATGGATGCGTGCTGAAAACCAGTTTAGTTTGCCTGAAACCACTGAAGAGTATACCGTGACCGCAGCCGCCTCAATTGCCCAATATTTCATCAGAAGCGACCGAGCAGTGGGCATGTTGGCGTATGGGCAGTCGAATGAGCTTGTTCAACCAGATCGGGGAGAGCGCCAATTTACCCGGATATTAGAAACCCTGGCTGTGCTGCGTGCCCAAGGACATGTTCCCATTGATGATATGCTGCATGCTGAATCTCATTTATTCCCCAGGGGCACAACTTTGATCATCGTCACGCCCACAAATCAAGAACAGTGGGTGACTTCTGCCAGACAATTGGTACGTAGAGGGCTGCGTGTGGTCACCATTTTAATTGATCCTGAATCTTTTGGCGCAAAACGCACGAATGCTGGCCTGGAAACTATGTTGCATGGCAATGGCATGGCGGCATACCGTATACGCTGCGGAGATGATATAACGGCCGTTCTCAATCAGGCACGTTCTCAATCAGGATACTTTATTTTGTAACCGTTTACTTCGTACATACTCATAAAATATGTACGGCTATACCAGGAGAAAAAACATATCAAGGCACACCTATGCACACAATTACAGAGTTAATCAAACCCCTTAAAACCCTACACAATCAAATCCGAGATGCTGTGGTCAACGCCTGCGAAACGGCCTCTTTAGCTGAGATGTCAGCCATTGCCAAAGAAGGAGCTGGCGACACCATCTACGCCATTGACCGCATCAGCGAAGAACTGCTTATCGAATATTTTGAACGCGAGATCGCAGTGCACACCCCCCTTGTCCTCATTGCAGAAGGATTGGACGAAGGCGAGCTGGTCTTGCCTGTAGGCACACCCGCAGATGATGCCCTATGGCGCATCATCGTGGATCCAATTGATGGCACACGTGGGCTGATGTACCAAAAGCGCAGTGCCTGGATTCTCACGGGCGTAGCCCCCAACAAAGGAGCCACTACGAACTTACAAGATATTGAGTTTGCCATACAGACAGAGATTCCATTGCTGAAACAACATTTGTCTGATCAAGTGTGGGCGCAAAAAGGTGAAGGGATAACGGCCGTTCGCCACAATCGCCTGACCAATACCGACACGCCCACCCACCTCCGCCCCTCCCAAGCAGATACCATTGCGCATGGCTTCGCCTCCATCTCCCGTTTCTTTCCTGGCGTCCGCGAAGAACTAGCCGCCATCGACGAAGAGATCGTCCGCGAAGCACTAGGCGCTGTACAGCCCGGCAAAGCCCACTGCTTTGAAGACCAATACATCTGCAGCGGTGGCCAATTTTACGAACTCATGTCAGGTCATGATCGCTTCATCGCCGACATCCGTCCTGCCATGGAAACTATACTAGCTCAACGGGGTCTGGCGCTGGGTATTTGCTGCCATCCCTACGATGTTTGCACCGAACTCATCGCCAGAGAAATGGGGATCATCGTCACCGATGAACAGGGTCAGCCATTGCAAGCGCCGTTAGATGTGGCGGCAGATGTGAGCTGGGTGGGCTATGCTAACCAGAAGATTCAACAGCAAATCGAACCCTTGCTGCAAAGGGCGTTAAACCGCAGAAACCTGGATTATCGTCAGCCCTAAGGGTTTGGCAGATCGTGCTATAATCCCACACTTATGAAAAAGAAAAAAAAGAATTCGAGTCAAGCATGGATAGGTATTGTTGTCACTATTGTTTGCTTGGTCGCCATATTTTTCTTTATTGAACCCGCGCAAATTTGGGCAGCCCTCAAAGAAGCAAATTACTGGTATCTTCTGCTGACTGGATTAGGCCTGGTATTGTTTCTCGTCATTCGAGCATGGCGTTGGCGCTTCATGCTTGAAAATGATGTCCCCACCCTGCCTATATTTCACGTTCAAAACATTGGCTACCTGGTGAATGCCTACCTTCCCTTGCGCTTAGGAGACATGACTCAAGCTGTTCTTATAGGCAATGTTCCTCCGGTCACCATAGCCCGGGGGGTGTCAACCGTCGTCATGGCGCGTATTGTGGACATGACATTTATGGTGATTTTGCTGCTTTTTACGTTGACACAAGTTGAAACAATGCCAGAACAGGTACAATCCACAACACGTATGTTTGGGGGGCTTGTGACCGCAGCTATTGTGCTGTTGGCAGCAGCGGCTAATCAACGGCCGTTTGTGCGAAAACGATTCACCTTGATCTTGAATTGGCTCACTCAAGTGAGCCACACGGCCGCGCAGCGGTTAGAACAGAAGATAACACATGCAGAACGGCCGTTATTATACAAACCTGTTCATCTCCTTTTTAGCATACTGAGCCACCTGGATACCCAAGCCTGGATACACAGAATTGATGACTTTCTCATGGGACTGAACAGCCTTACCCATCTAAAAAGCAGTTTAATTCTCATCACCTACACCATTTTCATTTGGTTACCCATTATTGGCGCCTACTACACTGGCATGTTAGCCGTTCACCTGGAACCCACAATACCTATGGCCGCCTTTGCGGTTTGTATAGCTGCCTTTAGCGTCGCTGCTCCTTCCTCTCCAGGACAGGTTGGCGTCTTTCATGCCGGCGTCATCTTCGCCCTTTACAACATTCTGGGGCAGCCAGAAGCGCAGGCAGCCAGTTTTGCCTTTTTATATCATGCCGTCATGATGATGGTAACCACTTTGATGGGGATCATCAGTTTGTGGGCAACGGGCGCCACCTTCCGCCACGTTATCGACACAACTCGCAATTACCTGAACAAAAAAGAAGCAAAAAGGAAAATATAACAATGAGAGTATTAGAAGTTTTAACCTATTACCGCCCCTGGGTAAGCGGGCTTACCATTTATGTGGAACGGTTATGCCGGGCGATGGCAGATCTGGGGCATGATGTTACTGTGTTAACCTCCCAATACGAGCCAGATTTGCCCAGATATGATGTCATGGATGGTGTCAAAATTGTGCGCTCGCCAGTGGCACTGCGCGTGAGCAAAGGTGTCATCATGCCGGAATTTGGTCCGATGGCCTGGAAATTAGCGCAGCGCACCGACGCCATCCACTTACACCTGCCACAATTCGATGCTCCTGGTGTGGCCATGCGGGGTCGTATTTTAGGGAAACCGGTGATACTCACCTATCATTGCGATTTGCAGCTTCCAGTTGGCAAATTTAACCGTCTAGTAAATACGGTAGTTCAATTTCAAAACAACATGGCTGGGCACCTGACAGATGCTGTGGTCACTTACACCAGAGATTATGGCATTCACTCGCCTTATCTTTCCCAATACTTAGGTAAAAAGCTGCACATCATTCCGCCTCCAGTGGAATTGACACCCTGCACTGATAAAGATGTGCTGCAATTTAGAGAAAACTATGGGCTAAACGGCCGTTTAGTCATTGGTATCTCAGCCCGTTTAGCCGCCGAAAAAGGGGTGGAAGTGCTCTTGAACGCCTTACCCCAAATTCTGGAACAATTTCCTGAAGCGATGGTGCTGCACGCTGGCTCCTACAAAAATATTTTGGGCGAGGAGGCGTATGCCGCCCGCTTGGCTCCCCTATTTGAGAAATACAAAAATACATACTACAAACTAGGCATTTTGCATGGCGCTGAGTTAACCGCCTTCTACAAAAACTTAGATGTGCTTTGCGTACCCAGTTTAAACAGCACAGAAAGTTTTGGGCTGGTACAAATCGAAGCCATGACCAATCATGTGCCCGTGGCCGTGTGTAGTTTGCCTGGTGTGCGCCAACCCGTTACCATGACAGGCATGGGTGAAATCACCGACATTGGCGACCACAAAGCATTGGCTGGTGCTATCATCAATATTCTGAGCAACAAAGAAAATTATTTGCGGCCTGCCGATTTAATTGCCGACAGTTTTAGCCCCAAGCAAACGGCCGTTTCGTATATCAAACTGTTCGAGCAGCTCCAGCAGGGTAAAGCCAGCAGCATCGCCGAAGAACCGCCCGCTTATCAAAAATTACGTGCCATGCGCGATTCATTTTTAGCAGAAAAAGCATAAACAATGGCCACAGAAACAACTATATTGCACCATCAGCAAAGCAACACAAAAGGAAAACAAAATGTCAGACGAAGTTGCAATCCCTGGAATTCCAGACCCTGAAGAACTCAATCCAAATCATGAGCTGGAACCAGAATCACCCCTGTGGAATACCAACACCAAAATTATCGTTGCTATCGGCGTGTTGATCATTCTGGTGGCAGCTATGCTGCGTTTCACCAATGTCATTCGTATGGTCACGCTGGCCGCCATCATTGCGTACCTGACAAATCCTGTGATTGCATTTGTCCACAAGCGGACGGGTATCGGGCGAGGCATTTGTGTGGCAGTTGTGTACGTGGTGTTGATTATCTTGCTGGCAACGGCCGTTACCATTCTTGGCGCAGCCACCTACATCCAGGCCACCTCATTTATCGAGCAACTTCCAGAACTAATCACAGACATCACGCTCTTCATCGAAAACATCGCCACCCGCACAGAACCCATTTCAATCGGTTCCATCATTACCTTCTCACCAGCAACTATCAATTGGAGTGCCATTGAACAGCAAGTGCTAAGTTTGGTTGAGCCAGTTGCAGGCAAAAGCTATCAAATCATCACCTCCGCTGCCACAAAAACCGTTGGCATTGTTGGCGATGTATTCTTCATCTTTATCCTCTCCATTTATTTGGCAGCCGAAATCCCCAAATTAAGCGGTTACGTGATGCGTGTGGCTAGAACGCCGGGCTACCAACACGATGCCCGCCGTTTGATGCAATCATTTAGCCAGGTTTGGAGCTCCTATTTACGGGGACAAATGGTGCTGGGCTTATCCATTGGCATTGCCAGTTGGCTTGGTTTAGCCATTCTCGGTGTACAAAATGCCATTGCCTTAGGCATTATCTCTGGAATTTTAGAATTTGTGCCCAACCTGGGTCCCATTATCGGTGCCATCATCGCTGTGATTATCGCCTTCTTCCAAACAACATCCAACACCTTCGCCCTGACCAATGTACAGCTAGCGCTGTTAGTGCTGGTCTGGATGTTTATCGTTCAGCAATTGGAAAACAATTTACTGGTGCCGCGCATCATGGGCAATGCCCTTAATTTGCATCCACTGTTAGTTTTGCTCGGTGTGATTATGGGCGCTTCCCTTGCTGGCATTTTAGGTGCCATTCTCGCCGCTCCCATCCTGGCAACCATAAAACTCATCAGCCTCTACGTGTGGCGCAAGATGTTTGATCTCCCCCCGTTTGAGAAACAACAGCCACCAAAAGAGCCGCAAGCGTCCAGGCCAACATTACGCGAACGTTGGCATCAGTGGCGCGTCCAGAGCAAGAGAAAAGCCAAGGGGGAATGACAAATGACCAATCCCAGGAACACGTTATTGCTCTCCCACAACTCCTTGCTGTATTCCAGTTTTGCTTCATTTTGGAAATGGCAAAGAAAAGTGATAGCATTTGCCCATCATTCTTAGGACAACAATTCATCAATGGCAGAAAATATTGAACTGGTAGGAAATATGCACATGCATACACCCTACTCAGACGGCGAGAAATATCATAAAGAGATAGCCAATGCCGCTATTGAGGCTGGGTTAGATTACCTGATCGTCACAGACCACAACATCTGGGTTGATGGCCTGGAAGGGTACTATGAGAACGAAAACGGCCGTGTGCTGTTACTGATTGGGGAAGAGATTCACAACGTCAGGCGAAAACCTCAAGCCAGTCACTTTCTTGCTTATGGCGCAGAACGAGAACTCGCCAGCTTTGCCGCTGATCCGCAAAAGCTCATCGACGAAGTTAAACAAGCAGGTGGCCTCGGCTTTTTAGCACATCCATTTGAAAAAGATGTCCCCATTTTTGATGAACCCAATCTCGGTTGGCATGATTGGGATATTGAAGGGTTTCACGGGCTCGAGATTTGGAACTACATGTCCAGTTTCAAAAATCAGCTGGCCACCGCCATGGAAAACTTACCTGTCAACTGGAAACTGCTTGCCTATTTAGGCATCATTCGCGTTGGGCTTAACCAAGAAAAATTCATCACTGGGCCAGAGCCAGAAACCTTAGCACTATGGGATAAGTTCCTGGCTGAAGGCAAACAAATCGTGGGCATAGGCAACAGTGATGCGCATGGCACACCCATAAGTCTTGGCTTCATCCATCGTGAAATCTACCCATACGACTATCTTTTCCGCTGTGTCAACACCCACATTTTGGTGCCAGAGCCGCTAAGCGGTGATGTGGAACAGGACAAGCAGATGATTTACAATGCCATTCGCCATGGGCATGCCTGGGTTGGCTACGATTTGCCCCATCCCACAAAAGGTTTCCGTTTTACAGGACATGGCATTAACAAAGGCATTATGGGGGACAAAGTTCAATTAGATTCTGGAGCCACCCTGCAAGCAAAAGTGCCCACTCAAGCGAATATGCGTCTGATTTATCAAGGAAAAGTGGTAGCCTCTGTTGAAAATAAAACTAACATCGCTTATATACCTGTGGAAGAAGGTGCCTATCGTGTTGAGTGTACCATTCCCTTTAAGGGCAAAGAGCGAGGCTGGATCTACAGCAATCCGATTTACCTGTGGTAGTTGAGCAAATCACCCGACACTTTGCTGGGCATGACAATCCTCATATTCCCTTCTCTTCGCCACTGGAGTCGCATACTCTAGCCAGCGCTTTCTCTTTTGATAACTTTAGTCTATAGCATAGTAGCTTATCCTTATAATAATTTCTCGCTACACTCAACCACAATCAAAGATTTGACACATTTATTGAACCCATATACCATCAGAAAAAATCGAGTTTTCGTACCCGTTTGAGGTGTGTTTGCCACCCAATGTGCTGGCTTATATTTTATTAGCTGCCCACTGGAGAGTGAGCTTTTTTATTGGGCGCTGCACCCTGAAATGAAAAACTATACGCATTAAATAATGAGTACACCCTCTGCCCAAATTGTTTGCCTGGGAATGAACCATCGCACAACCCCGGTTGACTTACGCGAACAGCTTAACCGGTCGCTGCTTGACCTGGACAGTTTGCTGCTGGCCTTTCGACGCGAGATTGGGTTGGCTGAAAACGGCCGTTTCCCTGGCATTTACGAGCTAGTTATCCTTTCCACCTGTAACCGGAACGAATTATACGCCCATGTCAATGCCGCCCACCCCAATTCCCGCCAACTGTTGACTGAATACCTGTCAGAACTGCACGGTGTAGACACGGCCGTTTTAACCCCATACCTCCAATACCTCACCGGACAGCAAGCTGTGGATCACCTCATGCACGTTGCCGCCGGGCTGGATTCGCAAATTTTGGGCGAACCGCAAATTTTGGGGCAGATCAATACGGCCTACACAACCGCTGCCCAGACCCGCGCCGCCGGGCCAGTGCTGCGCCGCGTGTTTACAGCCGCCATCCGCGCTGGCAAACGAGCGCATACCGAAACCGCCATCAGCAGCAATCCAGCCAGCATTGGCTCCGTTGCCATTGCGTTGGCACAATCAATTACTGGCGCGTTGACTGACAAAACGGCCGTTATCATCGGTGCGGGCAAAATGGCTGAACTGGCGCTAAAAGCGCTGCAAAAACGAAAAATCGGTGCCGTAATCGTTGTTAATCGCACCCAATACCGTGCCGAGGAACTAACAAAAAAATGGGACGGCACGGCTTACAGCATGGCACATCTCGATGACCTGCTGTCCACAGCCAACATTGTAATCAGTGCCACTGGTTCACAAGAGTACCTTCTGACTGCGCCCCAAATTAAACAGGTGATGGCTACGCGAAACGGCTGTTCCCTCACCCTCATCGACATTGCCGTGCCGCGCAACATTGACCCCCAAGTTGCCCTAATTCCCGGTGTCCATTTATTCGATATAGACAATTTGCAAAGCAATCTGGATGAAGCATTAGCCACACGGCAGCAAGAAGTGCCTCATGTCAAGGCAATCATTGCCAAAGAACAAGCTGTTTTGATGGAACATCTGCGCGAGTTAGACGCACAGCCTTTCATCATTGATTTACGGAAAAAGGCAGAACAAATTCGCCAAAAGGAATTGGCTTACACATTGCGTCATTTGGGACAGGTTGACCCACAAGTAGCCGAGCATTTGCAGCATCTCTCCCGCTCATTGGTCAACAAACTGCTGCACGAACCAACAATTCACGTCAAAGAGCAGGCCGGGCGTGGGCGCTGTGCCGAATATGTTGCTACCGCTCGCCATCTGTTTGGGCTGGATGAGACAGAAGAAAAGAGCTAGAGCTAGAGTTAGAGGGAACCATCTACCATGCTTGTAGAAATCATCATCGGCAGCCGGACTTCAGAACTGGCTATGTGGCAAACCCACCATCTCCGCAGCAAACTGCAAGCCGCCTGGCCCGATCTTGTCGTCAAAATCGAGTCCTTTGTAACCAAGGGAGACAAAACATTAGACAAGCCGCTGCCCCAAATTGGCGGCAAAGGATTATTTACGCTGGAATTGGAAGACGCGCTGCGAAACGGCCGTATTCACCTGGCCATCCACTCCCTCAAAGATTTACCCGTCGCAGACAGCGCTGGGCTAACGCTGGGAGCCATCATTGGCCGTGCCGACGTGCGCGACGTGCTGGTAGCAAAAAACGGCTGGACGCTGGACACATTGCCACATGGCGCAGTCGTCGGAACCAGCAGCCTGCGCCGTCAGGCTCAACTTTTAGCCATCCGCCCCGATTTACACATCCAATCCATGCGCGGCAACGTGGGTACGCGCGTTCGCAAAGTGTTAGAAGGTGCGTATGATGCGGCCGTTCTGGCCGCCGCTGGCATCACCCGTCTAGGTCTGGGTGACCACATCACCCAATGGCTGCCATTGACTACCATGTTGCCCGCGCCGGGGCAAGGGGCGCTGGCCGTCCAATGCCGCGCCGATAATTCGGCCGTGCGCCATTTGCTGCAAGCGATAGATCAACCAGACGTTCGGGCCTGCGTGACGGCCGAGCGCAGTTTTTTGTACCATCTGGCTGGTGGTTGTTCGGCACCAGTTGCCGCCTACGCCATCCAATCTGGCAGCGAGCTTCAGCTTACCGGTTTTGTTGCTGCAACTGATGGCAAAACGCACATCAAAGCGACACAAACAGGCCAAGATGCCTGGAGATTGGGCAAAAATGTGGCTCAAACCACATTAGCACAGGGAGCCGGGGAGATTTTGAACAATCAACAAACAACCAGCTACAAACAACCAGCCACCAACAACGCCCCTCTCCGCGTTGTCATCACCCGCAGCGAAGCGCAAGCAGCCTCGTTTGCCGACAAACTGGCTGCATCAGGCGCTGTGCCGGTGCTGTTTCCGGTGATTCAATTTACTGCGCTGCCGCTGGAACCGCTGGATGAGGCGTTGGCTCGGTTTAAGCAGTATGATTGGATTGTGTTTACCAGTGTCAATGCGGTTGATTTTTTCTTTCGGCGGGTAGATGAATTAGGTTTGGCGTTGAAAATGCCGCAAGTGGCCACGGTGGGGTCGGCAACGGCCGTTTCCCTGCAATCCCGCCACATCCCCATAAACTTTACACCTGATGAATTTACCGGCGAGGCTCTGGCTGCCGGACTAGGCAACTTGACCGGCCAGCGGGTGCTGCTGCCACGCGCCAAAATCGGCCGCCCCCAAATCATAGACCGGTTACGCCGCCAGGGGGCTATGGTTGATGATGTCGCTTTGTACGATACAGTAACGGCCGTTCCCACACCCCACGCACTGGCTCAACTCCAACAAGGATTCGATCTCATCACCTTCACCAGCCCGTCCAGCGTCCGCAACTTTCTCAAAATCATCAGCGAAACCAAACCCGAAGGGTTTCAAAAAAACTTCAGGTCTTTACTAGAACAAGCCACCATCGCCTGCATTGGCCCCGTCACCGCCGACGAAGCAACAAAAAATGGTCTAAATGTGGCCGTCATCCCATCTGAATATACCATCGATGGCTTAATCCAAGCCATCAGCAAACATTTTTAAGCCAATTGTCAACGAACCCTCATTGGCAATTAGCAATTGACAATTTGTGGAGCAACATGACCCCAACAAAACAATACAACCTTACCATGCGTCCCCGCCGCCTGCGCCAGACACCGCAGCTGCGAGCGATGGTGCGCGAAACCAGCCTCGACGCTGCTGACTTCATCTATCCGCTGTTTATCACGCATGGCGAAAATGTGCGCCAACCCATCGCGTCCATGCCCGGCATTGCCCAGCTTTCTGTGGATGAAGCAGTGGTGGAGGTAAAAGAAGCGGCCGCGTTGGGCATACCCGCCGTCATCCTGTTCGGCATTCCGGCGCACAAAGACCCCATTGGCCTGGAGAACTTTGCCCCGGACGGCATTATCCAACAAGCAATACGGGCGATTAAAACGGCCGTTCCCCACCTCCTCGTCATCACCGATGTTTGCCTGTGCGAATACACCGATCACGGACATTGCGGCCTGCTGGATGAAGCAGGCAATGTCCTCAACGACGAAACGCTGGCCGTTTTAGCCGATATTGCCATCTCCCACGCCGCCGCCGGAGCCAACATCGTGGCCCCCAGCGGCATGATGGATGGCATGGTTGGTGCCATTCGGGCTGGTTTAGATGATGCTGGCTACACTCAACTCCCAATCATGTCCTACGCCGTCAAATACGCCTCAGCCTTCTACGGTCCATTCCGCGATGCGGCCGACGGTGCGCCTAAATTTGGCGACCGCAAAACCCACCAAATGGACCCAGCCAATGTGCGCGAAGCCTTGCGCGAAGCCCAACTGGATGTGGCCGAAGGTGCCGATTTCCTCATGGTTAAGCCCGGCTTGCCCTACCTGGATGTGGTGCGCACCCTCCGCGATGCGTTTCCTGAACGGCCGTTGGCTGTCTACAACGTCAGCGGCGAATACGCCATGATCAAGGCAGCAGCCGCCAACGGCTGGCTAGACGAAAAGCGCGTGGTTCTAGAATCGCTTCTCGGCTTCAAACGGGCTGGAGCCGATTTAATCATCACCTATCATGCCCTGGATGCAGCCCAATGGCTGGGTAATAATGAACAATGAATTGTGAATGAAATAATGGAAAACACACCTGAACCGACAGCTCCTTTCTTGCGTGCTTGCCGCCGTCTGCTAACCGATTACACGCCAATCTGGTTGATGCGTCAGGCGGGACGTTACATGCCTGAATATCGCGTCCTTCAGGAAAAGTACAGCATGATGGAGCGCGTCAACACGCCCGAATTAGCGGCCGAAATCACGATGCAGCCTATCGACGCTTTTAATTTAGATGCCGCCATCATCTTTTCCGACATTTTGCCGCCGTTAATGGGCATGGGGTTGAATTTGGAATTTATTGATGGTGTTGGCCCCTGCCTGCACAATCCCATCAACTCAGCCCAGGCGGTAGCCGAGTTGCTTACGCCGCCAGCGGCCGAAATCATGGAGCCAACGTTGCAGGCCATCAAACTGGCCACGGCCGAATTAGCGCCGCGCAATATCCCCCTCATTGGTTTTTCCGGTGCGCCGTTTACATTAGCCTGCTATGCGATTGAGGGCGGCGGTTCTAAAAACTATCTGAAAGCGAAAGCGTTCATGTACAACAAACCTGTGGCCTGGGATATGTTAATGAACAAGCTGGTGGCGGTGCAGGCTGATTATCTACTGGCGCAGGTACAGGCTGGGGCAGCCGCCTTGCAGGTTTTTGATTCCTGGGCCGGGCATGTGTTGAGTAAGCTAGATTATTTGCGGTATGTACGGCCGTACAACATCGCCCTCTACAAAAAACTAGCCCAAGCCAACGTCCCCATCATCAATTTTAGCACCGGCACAAGCAGCTATCTGGCCGAAGTTGCGGCCTGCGGCGGCGACGTGATGGGTGTGGATTGGCAAATGCCGCTGGATTGGGCCTGGCAGCAGATTGGCTACGACAAGGCGATTCAGGGCAACCTGGATCCGGTGGCACTGCTGGCTCCCTGGCCAGAACTTAAAGCGCGGATTGATGCGGTGCTGGATGGGGTAAACGGCCGTTTCGGGCATATCTTCAATCTTGGTCATGGCCTGTTCCCCACCGCGCCGGTAGATACCGTGCGCCGACTGGTCGATTACGTTCACGAACATACATTGGCGATCAGCAAGTAGCGAACGTTTTCCCAAACCCGCCACCGCCACCAGAAAAACCTTTCAAATGGAGCAAAAGATGCTAAATATCAAAAAATCAGTTGAGCTGTTTAACGAAGCAAAAGAACTTTTACCCGGCGGTGTCGATTCGCCCGTGCGGGCATTTCGCGCCGTGGGCGGCCAGCCGCTTTTTATCATAAAAGGGGAAGGAGCCTACCTGATAGATGTGGACGGCAATCGTTTCATCGACTATGTTTTGTCTTGGGGGCCGTTGCTTTTAGGACATGCCCAGCCGCAGGTAGTAGCCGCCTTGCAGCAAGCAGCGGCGCAGGGAACCAGCTATGGCGCACCCAGTCCGCTGGAAAACGGGCTGGCGCAACAAGTGATGGGTCTAATGCCCAATATCAAAATGATCCGCTTTGTCAATTCCGGCACAGAAGCAACCATGAGCGCCTTGCGGCTGGCTCGCGCCTTCACCGGACGCAGCAAAATCGTCAAATTTCAGGGCAATTATCACGGTCATGCCGATATGCTGCTGGTGCAGGCTGGATCTGGCGTGGCTACGCTGGGTTTGCCAGACTCGCCGGGCGTGCCGGCAGCAGCAGTTTCGGACACGCTCACGGCTCCATACAACGATATTGAGGCGGTGCAGCAGTTGTTTGATCAGTTTCCCAACCAAATTGCGGCGGTGATTGTGGAGCCGGTGGCTGGAAATATGGGGATGATACCGCCGGTTGCCGGTTTTCTGGAAGGATTGCGTGAGGTTACGGCCGTTAACCAATCCTTGCTCATTTTTGACGAGGTAATGACTGGCTTCCGCGTCCATCCCGGCGGGGCGCAAACCCTGTTTGGCATCAAGCCAGACTTGACAGCCTTAGGCAAGGTGATTGGCGGCGGACTGCCGGTGGGCGCATATGGCGGCCGCCGCGACATCATGGAGATGGTAGCCCCCGTTGGTCCGATGTATCAGGCTGGTACGCTGTCGGGTAATCCGTTGGCGATGACGGCCGGGATTGAGACGCTGAAAATTTTGCAGCAGCCGGGTGTGTGGGAACGCATGGAGAAGAGTGGCGAGCAATTGCTGGATGGATTAAAGGCAGCCGCCCGGCAAGCGAACGTTCCCGTTACGGCCAACCGCTTGGGGACGATGTTTGGCCTCTTTTTCCGTGAAGGGCCGGTGGTGAATTGGGAAACGGCCGTGCAATCCGACACCAACCGCTTTGGCCGCTATTTCCAGGCCATGCTAGAAAATGGCGTTTATCTAGCACCATCACAATTTGAGGCTGGATTTATTTCTGCGGCTCATGGGGAAAAGGAAATCAAAGCCACAATTACTGCTGCGGAAAAGGCAATGGCTGGTTTAGGCTGAGAAGATATTTCACGGCAAAGGGCGCAAAGCCTGGTTCTTTGCGCTCTTTGCGATTCAAATTTCGGCCAAAACGGTTAGTAAACGGCCATTTTCCTCCGGTGTCAACGTGGCAATGCGGACAAAAGCAGGCAGATTATACGACTCGCACAGCCGTACCAAGATACCTTGCGCCAAAAGCCGTTCCCGCCACACCTTGCCCTTGCCCACATCCATCAAAAAGTAATGGGTACGTGAAGGCGACGGCGCATAGCCTAATTGGCACAGCGACTGCCGAAAAACGGCCGTTTCATCCCGCAGTTTTCGCCACATCTGCTCGTAAACATCGTGCGCATCTAGCGCGGCGATGCCGGCCGCCTGAGCCAGGCTGTTGACACTCCAGGGAATTTGCGCCCGCGACAGGGCAGTGATCAACTTAAGCGTACCCACTGCATACCCCAGGCGCAGACCGGCCAGCGCATAATCCTTTGTCATCGAACGCAGTGTCAGCACATTGTCCAATCCCAACGAAACGGCCGTTGCCAATCGAGGCACAAACGCCAAATACGCTTCGTCAATGACAAACAGAGTCTGCGGCCACTGCCGCGCCCATTTAGCAATCGTTTCCACCGCGACAATTTGCCCGGTGGGATTGTTGGGATTGCATAAATGAACCAGAGACGGCCGTTCCCGCTCCAAAATCGTCTCAATCTCATCAATTTGCACCGCAAAATCATTTTCCGGCCGAGCTTGCCAGGTAATGATTTCCGCGCCCATCAGCCGGGCATTACGAGCATATTCGCCAAAAGTAGGGCCAATCACCAACACCCGATCCCCAGCTCGCAGACAAGCAAAAGCAATCAGCCACAACAGTTCGGCCGTGCCATTGCCCACCAAAATTTGTGCCATTGGCACATTCAGATGCCCACTTAACGCTTGCCGCAAATCCAAACATGCTTTGTCAGGATACCGCGTCAGCGACACGGCCGTTAACGCTTCGCGCACACTGTCAGCCGGACCGAATGGATTGCTGTTGACGCTGAAATCAATCACATCATCCGGGTCAATACCCCATCGCACCAGTTCGGCAAAATCAATTGCGCCATGATAGTCGGGGGGGACGGCCGTTAACTCATCTCGAATCATCATCCTTTTTTCGTGAGAAACGGGGCCACAAAAAAATTAAACCCAAACAAACTGCCAACGCGCCATGCAGAAGCCGGTTGGCTCGCTGAATATCATTGGCCTCCGGCGCACGCTGCCCCGCGCCCAATTTGTATTGCCCCACCTTTTCCAGTTCCACACCCAACGTACCCGCCATCGCGCTCATCGGATGTCCGGCGTTGGGGCTGTCGGTTTGCTGCCGGTCGCGCTGGTAAATGGTTAACGGCCGTTCCCAATCACCATCTTCCATCCCTCTTGCCCTCAAAATTCCCGCCGCCGTCAGCCGCGCCGGGCAGAAATTGAGAACATCATCCACACAAGCCGGGATTTTGCCCAGCCATTCCCGTTCATCCCGGTAGCCCAACATCGCGTCACAAGTGTTAAGATAGCGATAGGCCAATGCTAATGGCAGCCCGCCCAATCGGTAGTAAAAAAGCGGCGCAATCACACTGTCCGACAAATTTTCAGCGACCGATTCGATAGTGGCGGCGGCAACCTGATTGGCGTTAAGCTGGCTAGTATCACGGCTGACCAGATGCCAGCTCAACCAATGACGCGCTTGTTCCAAATCATCATCTTGCAGCGCGTGCTGCACATCTTCACTGGCTCGGATTAGGCCACGCAGAGAGAAGGCGCTTTTGAGTACGGCCGTTTCCACCAACCAACGCGCAGGTTCTGGCAAACAGGCCAACAGCCTGCCCGCCCCCCACATCAGACTTGCCCCGCCCAATGAGATGAGGCCGCCGCTGAGAAACGGCCGTAACCGACCCTCCAGCGGCGCAAACTGGCGCAAACGCCCAATCATGGTGCCCATCCAGGCCACCGGATGCCATTGATTAGGCGGATCGCCAACAATTTCATCCAACAGCAATGCACCAATAACGACGCTGAGTTGTCGTTTCGTATCTTGTTTCATTGCCTGCCTCGACACGCCGCTACAAAATTTTGCGCCAGCATCGGATTGGCCCCAAAATGCAAATGCACATACGAAGCCAACAAATTACCTGCCGCATATCCTTCCTGCCGTACATGCTGCCCTATCCGGGGCGAAATTTGGTACGCATAGGGCAAGTCATCGGGGCGCTCAACCCAATCGGAGTAGTGGAACTCGTGGCCGCGTGTTTTGGCGGTGGCGGGAAGCAGGAGGTTGTCAGTAACGGCCGTTACCTTTCGATACCCCATTGTCAACTTGCCCACCATCTGCGCCCGTCCTGGCACAACCCCAATCATCGGGTGTACCACATTCTCCAAATCCGTAATCGACGACGTGAGAAACATCAGCCCGCCGCACTCTGCATACGTGGGCAAGCCATCCTCAATCTCCTGCCGAATCGTGTCCATCATCGACACATTCGCCGCCAACTCCGCCGCATACAGCTCGGGATACCCGCCCCCCAAATACAGCCCCGCAATATTTTCCGGCAGCGCCGCATCACGCAGCGGACTAAAAAACAGAAGTTCCGCGCCCGCCTGCCGCAATAAATCGAAATTGTCCTCGTAATAAAAACAAAACGCCTCATCCCGTGCCACCGCCAGCCGTACCGGTGGTTGCGTGGATGGCGTGACGGGTTCCGTAACATCTATTTCAAACGGTTTAGCCGATTTTGCAATCTGCCACAGCCATTCCATGTCAATATGCGTGGCAATCTCATCCCCCGCCAACTGTAAAAATGCGTCAATTTCGGCGGTGCGCTCAACGGCTGTTTGTAAGCCCAAATGCCGCTCAGGAATGCGCAACTGTGCATTGCGCGGCACACAGCCCAGCACCGGCAGCCCAATCGACTCAATCGCCTGCGTCACATACATTGCGTGTTTTTCGCTGCCCACATTGTTGCAAATCACGCCCGCCACGTTCAAATCGGGGTCAAAATTACGGTAGCCCAACGCAATCGCGCCCGCACTCCGCGCCATCTTGCCCACATCAATTACCAGCACCACCGGCGCATGCAGCAGCTTCGCAATTTGCGCCGTGCTGCCCCGTTCTGTCTTCGCGTCGTAGCCGTCAAATAACCCCATTACCCCTTCCGCCACGGCAATATCAGCCCCGGCAACGGCGCGACCAAACCCGGCCAACACCTGTGGAATCGGAACCATCCACGTATCTAAATTGCGCGATATGCGCCCCGCCGCCGCCGTGTGATACCCCGGATCGATATAATCCGGCCCCACCTTGAATCCCTGAACAACAGACGCACGCGCCAATGCCGCCATCAAACCGGTGGTCACGGTGCTTTTCCCGCTGCCGCTCGACGGCGCAGCGACAACAAATCTTGGTGTATTTACGAACACGGCCGTTTCCTCCTGCAAAAATGGGAGCGCGGGCAGCTTGCCCACACGCCCATTGCACCTTACTTATGCACAATCATCAACGACAAATAATGCGGCTTATGCTGCCGCAGCGTGCGTACATCCTGAATCACCCGCGCCTCGGTATGCGAAGCACGCTCCACCAGCGTCGCGCCATTCGTCAAACCCAACTCATCTAGCAAATCCAGCACCTCATCCAGCACCTTGTATACCTTCATTAGCACCACCGTGTCAAAATCAGCAAGCACTGAGCGTAAGTTAGCGATATTTTCAAACGTCGCTGACAGCACCGCCAGACGTTGATTTGCCATCACTAACGGCCGTTTCGACTCCGCCGCCGCCGCCATAATCGAACTCACACCCGGCACAACCTCAACCGGCACCGCTTCCGGTAAATGCTCCAGCACATACACAAACGTGCTGTACAAAAACGGATCCCCTTCCGTCAAAAAGGCCACATCCCGCCCCGCTTCCAGCTCCGCCACAATTTGTGCTGCTGCCGCCTGCCGCTTCGCCTGCCGCACCGCCAAATCCTGCACCATCGGAAAATGCAGCCGCAAAACCGTCTGCTCTGGCTGCAAATGCGCCGCCACAATCGTCAATGCATAACTGTCGCTGTCCACCTTGCTCACCGGCACCGCCACCACCGGAACCTGCGCTACCAACCGCGCCGCCTTCAACGTCATCAACTCTGGATCACCCGGCCCTACACCTATGCCGAATAATTTACCTGTTTTGTTCATTCGTTGCTCCTGTTAAAGACTTTAAGGCAAAGTTGTGAGATCCAAAAGACATAAAGAAAAACCAGCCTTCATCTGCGTCCTATTTCTCTTTTCCGGTGATGATAAAAATCGGATTCAACGGAGCCAGCCGCATCATCCCGCCAATCGGTTTACTCTGATTAATCGCCGCCTGCGTCACATCTACCCGCCAACCCAACTCGCGCATCGTTGCCACCGCCAGCGATAAGTTTTCCAACGTTGCCACATTGACAACGACACGGAAAAACGGCCGTTTTACCCCATCAACTACCTGCAAAATCTCACGCATCGCGCCGCCCGTGCCACCAATAAACACCGCATCCGGCGCAGGCAAGTCGTGCAACATTTGCGGCGCACGACCCGCCACCACTGCCACATTCAGCACCCCAAACCGCGCCATATTTTGCCGAATGTAGCCCAAATTCTCGGCGTCATGCTCAATTGCAAATAGCTGTCCACGCCACGCCAGTTCCGCCATCTCCACCGAAACCGCGCCGCTGCCTGCGCCCACATCCCACACCACATCCGTTTCGCGCAGCGCCAGCCGTGCCAAACTCAGCGCCCGCACATCCTGCTTTGTAATCAGCCCGCGCCGATGCGCGTAAGCCGATTCCGGGCGCGGTGCAAACAGCGGCGCAGGCCGCCAATCTGCATCTTGCAGCAGCAGCAGCACATTCAGCCGCGCAAATTCTTGCGCTGGCAGCGCCGCCAGCCGCGTTTCTACAATGCGCTCATCCGGCAGCCCCACATTCTCAGCTACGATGGCGCGGCAATCCGGCACCCCTGCCGCCAGCAGCGTCTTTGCAATCACGGACGGTGTGCGTTTGTGATCGGTCAATACGCCAATTTTGGCGGCTCGTTTTGCCCAGCCCACCAATTCAGTCAAAGGACGGCCATGCGTACTCGTCAACACCGCATCCTGCCACACCAGCCCGCACCGCGCAAACGCCAATTGCAGCGAACTCACATGCGGCACAATTTCCAACTCGTCCGGCGCAAAGTGACGCAGCAGCGTACCTGCAATCCCGTAAAAACCGGGATCGCCCGAAGCCAACACCACCACCTGCTTCTCGCCCCGTTCAGCGAGACTGCTAATCATGTCGGGGATTTTGGATAACGGCCGTTTCTCCCCCACAAAATCAGGCCACAGTTGCAGTAGCCGCTTGCCACCCCACAAACAATCCGCCGCCTCAATCCGCGCCAGCACCTTCTGCGGTAAGACTTCCGGCCCACCACCGCCCACACCCACAACCAAAATTCGCTTAACCATTATCACTTTGCCCGGTTTTAACCATAGATTGAACTCTATGGCTAATAATAAAAAGTCTGTTGGAACAGACTAAATCGGTTAAGGCAGACTCAAATTATCGCGTACAAGCGCGTACGCGCATACCCTTGGGACGCGAAACCGTTGCATCTTGAATACATGCTGAACATCCTCCGCCAAACCGCCCAACTTTTCCGGCTTATCATTTGGTAGAATTCGTATAAGCTGCGCCAACATCATTTGTCAGGTAAAAAGTTTGCATCTACTGCATCACGCGCCAACAAATTACCCTTCAGATCCCACAGCAGCAACACCACTGGCAGTGCGTAATCAACAAACGCCGCGCTCTTCGCCACCGCCATCCTTGCCAGCAGCGAATCCAGCCCGTCAATCCCCGCCTTCTCCAAAATAATCTGCACATGATGCGCCGTATTTGCCTCGCGCACCCGTGCCACAATCGGCTCCGGCGCACCCAACTGCATCGCCACCTGCGCCAAAAACGCAAAATCAACACTGCCTTGGCTCACATGCGTTTGCATCCGCCCCTGCGCCAGCTTCGATACCTTGCCCACCATCGCCGAAATCGTCACCTGCTCAAAGCCGAGCCGCCGCACCTGCTTTAGCCCGTAATCCATGTGGTCGCCTACCTGTACAAACGCAAACTCCGGCAAATGTGGAAACCGCTCCTGAGCATACGTATCACTGCGCTTGCCCGTCGTCAGCACCGCATGGCGCACGCCATTATGTGCCGCCATCTTTAATTCAATGTAGATGCTGGCTCGGTATGCCGAATTAGAATATGGCTTAACAATGCCCGACGTGCCTAAAATGGAAATGCCGCCCAAAATGCCCAAACGGGGGTTCAGCGTCTCTTTTGCCACTTCCGCACCACCTGGCACAATGATGGTCACACGCAGCCCGCGCGTTTTTAGCAAATCACCCACCTCAGTGGTGATGGCGCGGGTAATGATGCGGCGCGGCACAGGGTTGATCGCCGGATTACCCACATCAACGGGCAGCCCCGGCCTTGTCACCCGCCCCACGCCCTCGCCGCCAGCCAGCACAATACCGGGTGTTTCATCTTGCCAAGTCACATAAGCCTGAATTTCCAGCCCGTGCGTCACGTCAGGGTCGTCACCTGCATCTTTGACCACGCCACACAGCCAACCGCCATTATCCTGCACGCACCGCGCCAGCTCAAAGGTGACGTTTTTTTTGCCAGGGAGGTCGATGGTAACGGCCGTTACTCGCTCGCCCCCCACCAACGCCCGCACCGCCGCCACCGCCGCCGCTGCCCCACACGCACTCGTCGTATACCCTTCCCGTAAGTTCGTTTGTCGCCAGTTAGCGGTTCCGCGCTTTTTCATGGTAGTTGGTAATTTGTAATGCGTAATCAGTAATTGGCAATTGTGACCATCAATTACCAACTATCAATTACCCTTTCTATTCTTTCGCTAATCGCAACATCGCATTCACCACCGCCACCGCCACCGTCGAGCCGCCTTTGCGCCCAATGGTTGTTATGAACGGCACATCCGTCATCGTGAGCAGTTCATCCTTCGACTCCACCGCGCTGACAAAACCAACCGGCACCCCCACAATCAGCGCCGGGCGCACGCCCTCCTCACGAATCAGGCGCATCACCTCCAGCAGCGCCGTTGGTGCATTGCCAATCGCAATCACACTGCCCTCCATGCTCGGAGCCAAATAACGCATCGACGCAATGGCGCGGGTCGTGTTTTCAGCCTGTGCCCGTTCATAAACAGCCTTCTCCGCAATCACACACAGCTTTTCGCCGCCAAACGGCTCCAACAGCCGCGCCGACACACCCGCCTTGATCATATTCACATCCGAGATGACATTGCCGCCCTGTTGTAGCGCCGCAATCCCCGCCGCCATCGCCCCCGGCGAAAAACGCATAATGTGCTGAAAATCAAAATCGGCCGTTGCATGAATCACCCGCACTACCACCGGCTCCTCAATCGCCGAAAACGAATGTGGCTCCATCTCCTCCCGAATAATACGAAAACTTTCATTCTCAATTTTTTGACCTGGGTTTATTTTTGCCATGCTTTTTCCTGTTATTGGTAAGCAGTATTCCGTTCACCGTTTACCATTCACCGTTCCGCTAACTCATACTTCTCCCCATACCCACGCGGCGTTACCATTTTGCCGTCAATGATGCGGGTACGGCCGTTTCCTACAATCAAAATCGTCACCATATTTACATCCGCATCACGCAGATTGGCAACCGTCGTAATCTCCACATGCTGCTTCTCACGGTAAGCCGCACGCACAACGCCCACCGGCGTATCCGGCGCACGATGCTGTTCCAAAATGGCACACGTTAGTGCAAACGGCTCCACCCGCTTTCTGCCCTTTGGATTGTACAGGCACAGGATAAAATCAGCCTTCGTTGCCGCTTCCACCCGCTGCAAAATGTCGGCACGCGGCGTGAGCTGGTCACTCAAGCTAATCACCGCAAAATCCGTCATCAGCGGCGCACCTAGCAGAGCCGCCGCCCCATTCAATGCCGAAATACCGGGCATGACCTCCACATCCAGCGCCAAATTGCGTTCCGCAACCACCTCATGCACCAGACCCGCCATGCCATAAATGCCAGCATCGCCGCTAGAGATCACCGCCACCCGCTTCCCTGCTGCCGCCAGAGCCACCGCCTTGTTAATGCGCTGCACCTCCTGCCGCATCCCGCTACGCGCCCGCGGCACGCCAGGAGCCAAATCAGCAATCAGCTTCAAATACGTTGTATAACCGACAATTGCATCGGCCGTCTCAATCGCCGCACGTGCCGCCGGGGTCATCTGATCCAATGCACCCGGCCCCATGCCAACGACAACAATTGATCCGCTCATAAAAAATCCTCGATATTGAACTATGCCTTATTTCCCTGTTTTAAAGCAATGGCAACAGTCGTGTTCGCAAATTTTTGTTTTTCCACAAGCAATGTTGGCGCATTCGCCGCCAGCATTGCGGCCGGTTCAGCCACACCAGCCACGCCCAGCGCTTTTTGCGCCCATTTAGATGGGTTGGGCAGGTTTTCGACTGTGCCAATTTCGGCGCGGGAGTAGATGGTTAGCGGCCAGTCGTGTTTGGCAACCGTTTGCAGAATGCCCGCCTCGTCAGCCTTGTCCTCGATGGTGGCAACGGCCGTTACACAGTCCAACACCAGCCCCGCATTCGCCACCGTCTCCTTTATCGCCGCCTCAATCTCCGCCGCATCTGTGCCGCGATTGCAGCCCACGCCCACCGTTAGGCAGGGCGGGCGATACACAACCGTGTTCGGCACAGCCGCAAATAGCGTCGCCGGAAGTTGCTTTGGCGAAATCACCAACGCCGCCACTGGCGCTGCCGCTTGCATGGCTGCAACAGTTTCATACCGTGTCATGTGTGCGGGCAGCGGATTGGGCAGCCAACTTTCGTCGCCCGCTTCCTGCACCACACCGATGGGTTGACCATTGACAAGTGCAGCAGAAACGGCCGTTAATCTCCCCGCTCGTTCAATCTGCCACCCCCACTCCTGGCCCAGCAAATCCACCGCCGGCAAGCCCTGCACATCGCTAGACGTTGTAAGAACGGCCGTTCCACCCAGCAAGCTCGCCACCTGCTTCGCCAACGCATTCGCGCCGCCCTTATGCCCACTGAGCAGGCTAATGGCGTGTCGTCCCGCCTCATCCAGCACCACCACGCCAGGGTCTTGATGCTTACTCCGCAGCAGCGGCGCAATCTCGCGCACCACAATGCCACTCGCCATCACACACACCAACAGATGATGCTGCTGAAACGCCGATTGCAGCACTTGCCGCACCGAAATGCGATACGGTTTTACGCGCTCTGCCGTTTCCACAAACCGCTCCGGCGCATACAAAACCGTGTCCGGCAGTTGGTGCAACAGCCGCTGCCCTGTCGCCGTGCCGTTGCGCGTCAGCGTCACAACAGCAATTGCCGATTGGCGCTTGGCATCGGCAAAGGCCGTGCCGTACAGATGCGAATCCGGCGCAACTGCCGTTTTCTCCATATCCAGCGCCGGACTGACCACAATTAGCGCATGATGCGTAATCTCCGCGTCATGCACCTGCTGCGCGATGTTGCCCAGCGTGCCGCGCAAAATATGCTCATCCGGCCAACTGACGCGGAACGCCACCGCCACCGGCGTTTCCGGCGTGTAACCCGCCGCATACAGCTCATTTACCACCGTGTCCACCATCCCCACGCTCAAAAAGATGACGAGGCTGGATCGATGCGCGGCCAAGCTGCGTAAATTTTCTCGATCTGGCACGGGCGTGCGCCCCGACTGCCGCGTAAAGATGACGGTTTGCGTGTCGCCCGGCAGCGTATACTCGATGCCCAGCGCCGCTGCTGCCGCCAGCCCAGAGCTGACCCCCGGCACAATTTCATACGGCACGCCCGCCGCTCGCAGCTGCCGCATTTGCTCAAAAATGGCGCCATAAATGCTGGGATCGCCGGTGTGTAAGCGGACGACGGTTTTTTGGTTAGAAACGGCCGTTTCCATCACCGCCACCTGCTCATCCAACTTCATCCCCGCGCTGCTGCGCTTTTCCGCATCCGGCTTCGCGTGCGCCAGTATCGCCGGATTCACCAGCGAGCCAGCATACACAATCACATCCGCCGCCGCAATCAAATCCCGCCCCTTCAACGTCAGCAGCCCCGGATCACCTGCACCCGCGCCAACAAAGTAAACCCGTCCAATTTGTTTTTCGTTCAAAATTATATCTCTCAGAAAGGGAGTATATTTACCCAATTACCAAATTACTAATGCTCATGCTCATGGTCATGCTCATGATCATCATGAGCATGACCATGATGATGATGATGATGCTCATGATCATCATGGTGATGGTGATGATGATGATGGTGATGGTGATGTCCACCTCCACTCGCCGTCAACGGCATCCCTTCCACCTTCGCCTGCCGCAGCATGTCCGACACACCATTGTCAGCCTCAGCTAAGCGTTGCGCCGCCACTTCCAGCAGCAGCGGATGATCCGGCCCCAAATATTGCCCATAAATCGGCTTAATGCCCAACTCAGCCGCCTTCGCTTCCGCCGCCGCAATCATCTTTTGGCACACAATACCCGTGAACAGCAAATAAGGCAGCACCACAATCTGCCTGGCTCCCAAATGATACGCTCGTTCCAACCCTTCCCCGGTGTTGGGATGCGTGACACGCTGGTACGCTACCTCGACATTGGCATACCCGCCAATCTCCCACAGCAGCCGCCCCATGCGCGACACACTGCTGTTGCTGTCCTTGTCACTGCTGCCGCCGCCTACGACCAGTACCGCCGTTTCCTCGACAGGTAGCGCGTTTGGCACAGTCGCCAACGCCTCATCAACACGCACCTTCATCAGCTCCGCCAGCTTCAAATGCACCGCCAATGCCGTGCTGTAATGCACATGCCTGTCAGGAAAATCTTCTTGAATATGCTCCAGCGCGTGCGTGATTTCCGCCTTCATATGATACGCTGTCCCTAAAAACATCGGCACAGCCAGCAGTTCACCGCCTGCACCAATCCGTTCCGCCACTTCATGCAGTGTCGCATTCATTTCTGGTGCAGACAATTCCAAAAAGCAAACATTAACCGGCTTCTCCAAATGCGCCGAGAGCGCTTGCGCAAATTGATTAAATTCAGCAACCGCTTTTGTATCACGACTGCCGTGTCCAATGAGGACGATTTCTTCTTTTGACATTGTTTTTTTCCTTTCGCGATCAGTAATCTGTCATTCGCAGCCCGTAATCCGCCTACGGTTTACCGCCTGTGGTTTACAGATTATGGTTCACGGATTAACGACTAATTTTTGCAAAAACCGGCGATTCCTCCCGAATTTCCGGGAACCCAGCCGTCTTGCCATCTGGTTCAAACCAGGCCAGTTGGTCGGCGTATGCGGCGACTTCGCCCACAACAATGACGGTGGGCGGCTTTATTTTTTTATCTTTGATGACTAGGGGCAGCGTACCCAGCGTGGCGGTGACAGCGTGCTGCTGGTCTGTTGTGCCATGACTGATGGCGGCAGCGGGCGTGTTCGGATCACGCCCCGCTGCGATGATGTCGGCACATGATTGAGCGATGCGCGTTACGCCCATCATAATCACAATGGTGGGAACGTGGGCTACTGCGGCCCAATCGGCGCTGTTTTTGGGGTTGCTGATGGCGGTGTGGCCGGTGACAACGGCAAACGCGGTTGCAACATTGCGCTGTGTTACCGGAATGCCCGCGAAGGCAGGCACGGCAATGGATGAGGTCACGCCAGGGACGATTTCGTAGGGCAGTCCCGCTTCTTTGAGCGCAATCGCTTCCTCGCCGCCGCGCCCAAAGACAAACGGATCGCCCCCTTTCAGGCGCACTACTTGTTTGCCTGCGGCCACGCGGTTTACCAAAACCTGACTAATCTTCTCTTGTGGCATCACATGATGGCCAGGCAGCTTGCCCACAAAAATGCGCTCTGCCTCCGGTGGCACTTCGTCCATCAATTCCTGTGCCACCAGACGGTCGTAAACGACGACTTCGGCTCTTTGCAGCAGCCTCAAACCACGAACGGTGATCAAATCAGCGCGTCCGGGTCCGGCTCCGACAAGGTATGCTTTTCCTGTCATAGTTTTCCTTTTTTGCAGGGACAATTGACAAATTGACAATGAACAATTGACAATTTCTTAAATCTTCATTCCTTAATTTATTTCTTCCAGCCACGCTGCAATTTTGTCACGCAAGTGACGAGCGCGAGATGGGTTTGCGCCGTAGGTGCTGACGGTGATGAGTGTGTCGCTGCCGCGATGGACGGCTGGCAGGTGGAAGCTGCCTTCGTTGGGTGCGTCAGCGACGTTGCAGAGCAGTCCTTTTGCGTGGGCAAGCTGTGCAATTTGGGCGTTGATGGCGCGTTGGTTGGTGGCGGCGAAGATGAGATTTGTATTGTCGAGATCGGTGGGTTGAAACGGCCGTTTCTCCCACCTAATCTCCCCATTTTCAGCCCATGTTTGTAGTTGAGGGGTAGCCGTTGGGCTGATGAGCGTAACAGCTGATGCCACCTGTAGCAGTCCGCGCACCTTACGTTCCCCCACTGGCCCTCCCCCAATGACCAGCGCATCAAATTGGATTGGTTTTGTCAATACAATTGGATACATCATTTTGCCCTAACTAAATGGAAATTGGCGGGATGCATATAATTTGGAGGGGCGACCCTTGTAGTCGCCTAAGAAGGGCGGGCACAAGGCCACGCCCCTATAACACAAAATTCCATAAAATCTTTTCAACAATAATCATTTATACATCACGGTACAAGCTCAGGCTCAGGCTCGTTGTTTTTTCCGTTTCCATTTGCCGATTACGACGGGATGGATGCAAATGCCAAATGAAGCTGCCCGGTGATCGGATGCTGGCTAATTTGCGCCCGCACCCCATAAGCCGCATAAATGCGCTCCGGCGTTAACACCTCTGTTGGTTTGCCGCTGGCAGCCACCTGTCCATCCGTCAATAAATATAAACGATCACAATACGCAGCCGCCAAATTCAAATCGTGCAAAGCCGTCAGCTTTGTGATCGTCAGCCCTTTTACCAGTTCCAAAATCTCTAGCTGGTAGCGGATGTCCAGATGATTTGTTGGCTCATCCAATACTAAAAACTGCGTTTGCTGCGCCAGCGCACGCGCAATCAGCACACGCTGTTTTTCGCCGCCAGACAGCGTGCTGAACTGCCGTTCGCGGTAAGCCAACATGTTTACCCGTTCTAGCGCAGACGTGACAAGCGCTTCATCTGTGGCATTGTCCTGCTCAAATATGCCCTTGTGCGGCGTGCGCCCCATCATCACAATTTCGTGTACGCGGAAATCGAACTCGTCGGAACGCTCTTGAGCCACAACGGCCGTTTTTCGCGCCGCATCTCGTGCAGACATCTGCCACACATCCGTATCATCCAGCGACACCAGCCCCGCATCTGGGCGCAGCACCCGATACACGGTGCGTAACATCGATGATTTGCCGCTGCCATTGGGTCCAATCAGCCCTACAAACTCACCTGGTTTCACTTCCAAACTGACATCTTTGATAATGGTATGCGTGTCAACCGACCACGTTATACCTTTTGTTCTTAGCTGCATCCGTTACCCTCTTTGCTTTCCGGCTGACCGCATGAGCCACAAGAAGAACGGCCCGCCCAACATCGATGTAATTACACCCACCGGCAGTTCCGTCGGGGCAAAGGCAGTGCGGGCAAACACATCTACCCAAATCAGGAAGATTGCCCCTAAAAATAGCGAAATCGGCAGCACGCGCTGATGGTTGCTGCCCGTCAGCAGCCGCACCACATGTGGAATCATCAGCCCAATGAAGCCAATCGCCCCGGCAACGGCAACCATCACGCCTGTAATCAGTGAGGAAACGACAAAAAGCTGTCGCCGAAACGCCATCACGTCAATGCCCAACGTTGCCGCCGTTTCGTCGCCCATTATCAGTGCGTTCAGCTTCCGCGACTGCAACACCAGGTAAATGGTGCCGATGACCAGTACGAGCGCAGGCAAGGTGAGGTCAATCCAGTCAGCGTGCGCCAGACTGCCCAACGTCCACGACAGCACATCACCTGCCAAATCACGGTCGTCTGAGGTAAGTGTGATGTAGCTGGTGATGCCGGAGAAGACGTAGGAGATTGCCAACCCCGCCAAGATGAGCCGCTGCGGGGTGACGTGTCCGCGCTGCTGCGCGATGGCAAACACTAACACAAAGGCGAGCATTGCGCCAAGAAATGCGCCAATCGACACGGCGTAAATGCCGGCAAGGGCGAGAAATCCCAAGCCGAGAACGAGCACAGCTCCGACGGATGCACCGGAGGAGATGCCGAGCAAGTATGGATCGGCCAGCGGATTGCGCACCAATGCTTGCAGGGTTACGCCGACGACGGATAGCCCCGCGCCGACAAACACGCCCATGATCACACGCGGAAACCGGATCAGCCAGACGATGTTTTCGTGGGAACGCGCCCAGTCGCCTGCTTCGATGAAGCCTATTTTGTACATGCCGATTTTCCACACGTCAACGAATGGAATTTGCACGGGGCCAATGCTAATGCCCAGAGTGATGGAGATGAGGAGAACGGCCGTTAACACCAATAAAATCAGTCCCAACGGCATGTTGTATAAATTGATTTGTTTTCGTTCCCCAGTTGGGGATGCGTCGATTGCACTCATGTTTGAATGATGTACTCTTTTACAAAACGGCCGTTTTGCAAATGTTGCTTCACAATCTTGTCAACTGCCGCCGTTGTGGGAACGCTGTACCACACATCGTCGGGATGCACGACCAGCACCGGCGCGTGATGGCACGGATAGAGGCAGCTTGTGGAGACCATCATCGCACCGTTGGCACGTTCAACCAAACCTTCCTCCCGCAGCCGCTGGCGCAAATATTGCCACATGTCACTCGCCCCTTTGGCGGTGCAGCGCGGCCCGCGACACATCAGCAAATGATACCGGTGCGGCGGAATGCGTGACCATCCTTTGGGGTCGTGTTCCCATTTTGCGGGCGGGTCTTCGAGCAGGTTGTCTGTTTCGGCGAGCAGTTGGGGCAAGACGGCCGTTACCGCCTCCTCCAGCGCCTTGCTGTCACCCAACGAGGGCAAAAGCTGCAAAACCAGTGATTGTCCATCCCAACTGCTGTGCCAGCGCATCATCACCTTTGCCAACCAACGATGCAAATTTTCGTTGCCCGGCACAAACACAGGCAGCACGGTAATGCGCGTCGCCCCTTTGTCGGCACACGCTTGCAGCGCATCTGGCAGCGAGGGCGCACCCTGTTCCACAAACGCGACCATTGTCATGGTCGCGTCGTCTATGGTCAACTTTTTGGAAACGGCCGTTTCTAATGAAGTGAGTTGATCGTGGGGGATACGGCCGTATCCCCCACGACCTAGCAACACAATAGCTAGCATAATTAATTTGTGAAGAGGGGCGAAATCATCGACCCATCTTCATCCATCTTCCCATTTTGTTAAGCATCACCATATAGGGTTTTGCCTTGAAGGAAGAGCCGTTGGCTTACTCACTCTCTGTAGACATTGTGCCTAAGCCAGTAGCCAAATCAGTAACGGCCTGCACGTTGCGCACGCCCAGCGTGGTGGCGCTAAATGGGATAACGACAAAATTTTGCTCTTTAACGGCCGTTACCGTCTCAAACAGCGGGTCATTCAGCAGCAAGTCAATCTTATCCTGCGCTGGTGACCAGTCCGCTTCGATAATCACAATCGCATCAGGATTTCGTTCAACCACCTCTTCCCAGCTTACCGTCGCCCAGTTGCCTTCCGCATCAGCAAAAATATTTTCTGCGCCAAGCGCATCAATAATCATGCCCGGCGTGCCGCAGCACGCGCCCACAAACGGCTCGTCATCGCCACTGTCATACCAAAAGATTCTGGTTGGTACTTCTTGGTCAGCCATCATCACCAGCGACGCATCCAACTGCGCCTCCATGTCGGCAATCAGCGCTTCGGCACGGTCTTCCACACCAAAAATGAGGCCAATATTGCGAATTTCGTCGTAAACGGTGTCAAATGTCGCTTTGTCTGGGCGCAATGCTTCATCTTCACATGCAACTTCAGACAGGTAAGAGCCAATGCCCAGGCCGTTCAACTCTTCACGCGAGCCAGCCGCTTCGTCACCAAACGCACTGCGATACACGCCGTAAACAAAGTCTGGTTCAGATGCAAACAGCACTTCTTGCGACGGATATTTGTCAGACAATACTGGCACAGACGCATACGCATCTGCATATTCCGGCAAAATCTCATCATCAATGTAGGCCGTACCCACCATCTTGTCTTCCAAACCAAGCGCCAGCATTAATTCGGTGGCAGCCTGATTCATCGTAACAGCATGTTCCGGCGGCGCATCGTAGGTGATAGACAAACCGCAGTTGTCAATGGTCACGGGGAACCCGGCCATACTTTCTTCTGCGACCTCTTCTTCCACAACTTCTTCAGCTTCTTCAACGACTGTGGCCGTAGGGGCAGCCTCTTCTTCAGCTTCTTCAACGACTGTGGCCGTAGGAGCAGCCTCTTCTTCAGCTTCTTCAACGACTATGGCCGCAGGGGCAGCCTCTTCTTCAGGTGCGGGGGCATCCGGTTCTTCCGTTGTCGCACCACCGCAAGCAACCAACAAGGCTGCTAACAGTAATAAAAGTGTGTAAAAATATGTTGTTTTCTTCATCTTTTCCCCTTTTGTAAATAAAAAAGGCGTTCCCTGGAAATAGAGAACGCCTAATATAAAAAGCCCGCCAAATGGCAGGGCTTATCGCAAACAAGTTTAATCAGTTTGCAACGGCACCCCTTTCCACGAAGGATGTTTTCCGTGCTTTAGCAGTGGCGGGTCTTCGGGCTGAATAATTGTCAATTGACAATTATTTTACCGTTGCGGGACAGCGCCGGACTTTAACCGGTCTTCCCCCATTATGTGCGCGACATCCGAGTCGTATGCACACCATTGCTGTCGTGGCATCAGTTGTTAATGGGCTAAATTATAATCGTTAATGCTTTATTGACAAGATAATATCATTACCCTCAATTCAACAACACAGGTTGTGTTATCCCGACTTAAATGTATAAAGTTAAACTAATCTTCCCCATTGAGAATGCCATCACGCATCTCAAGCACCCGATCACAAAGCACATTCAACATCGGCCGATCATGACTTACAACAACAATAGCTCGCTCTTGCTCAATAAACTCAGCTAGCAAATGCAAAACAGACGCAGAAGCCGAAGCATCCAAAGCCGAAGTCGGCTCATCCGCAATAATAATACTTGGGCGAGCCGCCAAAACACGCGCAATCGCCACCCGTTGACACTGCCCCACAGACAACTCAGCCGGGCGAGCCTCAATATTAACTGTTTCTAACCCAACCTGTTTCAGCAAATCATGCGCAATCTGCCGAGATTGCTCTTTGCTCAAACGCTCCTTCCGGTGCGGTGCTGTCAGCGGCTCCACAATAGCCCGCCAAATCGGCCAACGCGCATCCAGACTGCCAATCGGATCTTGAAAAACCGGCATCAAAAATGCAGTCCGCGAAAGTTGGGAATGAACTTTTTTGCTACCAGCCCGAATTGCAAGCTCACCGCCCAAATACACCTCACCCGAATCAGGCACTTCAATAGTCGCCAACAGCCGCAGCAAAGTTGACTTGCCACAACCCGAAGGGCCACTAATGCCAACAATCTCCCCTTGTCGAACCTTCAAAGAAGCCGAGCGAACCGCATGGGTAATTCTTGCGCCCTGCCGATATATTTTGCTCACGCCCCGCACCTCTGCAAAAACCTTGGCTTGGGCAGACGTTGCCTGCGTTAAAACCCGTATCGGACGCGCTTTCTCAGCTTTTTGTGGTGTCTCTTTCCGCGCACTCTGCTGCCCAGAATAAAGATGGCAAGCAACACCATTCTCCAATCGAGGCGAACGCTCCAAACAGATATCCATTTTATGAGGGCAGCGCGGCGCAAAGGCACAGCCACTGATTTCAAAACGCAGATTAGGCGGATGCCCTGGAATTGGCTGCGGAAGATTTTTATTCGTTAGCCCCGGAATCGCTTTTAACAAACCGGCCGTATAAGGATGCCGATGCTCTTGCAAAATGCTCTGACCGCTCCCCAACTCAACCACTTCCCCAGCATAACAAATCGCAATCCGGTCTGCATGTTGGGAGACAACCGACAAATCATGACTAACCAAAAGCAGTGAAGCGCCAGTTTGTTTTAATGCTTCAATCGTGGTGTCAGCACGATCCGCATCCAACGCACTCGTCGGTTCATCAGCAATAATTAGTTTTGGATTGTGCGCCGAGGCTGCTGCAATCGTTGCTCGTTGCAGCATCCCCCCGCTCCATTGATGCGGATAACGGCGAACCATCGTATCAGGATCATGTATGCCCAGTTTTGCAACCGCCTGAACAACCGCCTGATCCGGCACATCCATACCGTGAGCACGCCAGGCTTCGGCCACATGAGCTTCCACCCTGGCAAGTGGGTTGCTGGCCGCATAAGGATCTTGCACCACAAAACCAGCCACCAGCCCCCGCAGTTTTCGCATTTCTCGTGCAGACGCTTTAATAACGTCAATATCATCAATGATGATTGAGCCGGTCAAATGGGCGTTGGCTGGCAGTAAGCCCAATGCCGCATGAGCCATCGTTGTTTTGCCACAGCCAGATTCGCCAACAAGCGCCAAACATTCTTGCTGACGAACACCAAAACTGACCCCGCGAACGGCATGCACACCGGTTGTATAAGTAACATTTAAGTCACAATAATAAATTGTGTAATTATCATCCATTGGTTTTTGGATCCCAAATATCCCGCAGCGCATTGCCCAGCAAATTCGCCGAAATAACCGATAGGAAGATCAATATCGCTGGCGCTATCAACAGCCAGGGAGCCATCGTAAAATACAGGCGCGATCCCGAAAGCATTGCTCCCCATTCCGCATCTGGTGGTTGAACACCCAGCCCCAAAAAAGACAGGCCAGAAATCCAAGAAATCATCGACCCCAGATTAAGCGTAACGATTACAATCAGTTGTGTCAGCACGCCCGGCAAAATGTGCGTAAGAACAATACGCCCCCAACCAATTCCCGCTAGTCGCGCCGAAATGACATCTTGCCGCTGGCGAGCCGTCAGCACATAACTGCGTGACAGCCGTGCATAATAAGCCCAAGATGAGACCACCAAAGCAACCAGCAAATTGACGAAACTTGGCCCCAACACGCCCACAACCGCAATCGCCATCACCATGCCGGGCAAAGCCATCATGACATCTACCAGCCGCATTGCCAAAGCGTCAAACCAGCCACCGCTCATGCCAGCAATCAAACCAATCACCAAACCGATGCTGGAAACCAAAATAAGCACCAGCAGCGCCGCCCCCAATGAACGTGAGCCGCCTTCCATTAACCGCGCAAGCTGATCGCGGCCAGACTGGTCGGTTCCTAAAATGTGTGCAGCATTGGGCGGGCTGAGTTTCATGCTGTAATCTTGCTGCGTTGGATCAACACGGTAGACCAGTGGCCCAATAACGACAAAACAAAGCAACAATCCACCGATAATTAGCCCCACTTTGGCCTGACTATGCCCCCAGATATGGGCGAGTAGATTTCTCTGTCTAGCTGCTGGCAGCATTTGCGCTATTTCTGCGTCTGCGCCAACCGGATTAAATAACTTGCTGAGGTTCACACCTGTTTTCCTTCTCGAATACGCGGATCAAGTAGAATCGCGGTTATATCTGTTAGCGTGCTGGCAAATATATATGAAAGCCCGGCAATAATCACAAACCCTTGAACCACCGGGTAATCTCTGGCATTAATAGCACCAAGAACGTAGCTACCAATTCCAGGCCATGTAAAAATAGCTTCGATGATGGCAGAGCCACCAATAATGCCGCCAATGCCCAAACCAATCACGGTGAGGAATGGCAGCATGGCATTGGGCAGCGCATATTTGAACAGCACGCGGGTTTTTCTGGCACCGCGAGCGGTTGCTACCAGCGCGTATTTTTCGCCAATGGTTTCTAACATGCTTGCCCTGAGTAGCTGGGTCCAGTTTGCAGCACGGTTGAGCGACAGGCATAATGCCGGCAAAAGGATCAGCTTAATATCTCCCTGAGAAAGCACCCTTCCTAATCCCATTTCCACAACGATAAATTGCAGGGACAAGATACCGATTAGGAAGGAAGGAGTGGATGCCAAGATTTGTGTTGCAAAGAGGATGGCGCGATCTAACCATCGGTTATGAAATGCTGTGCAGACCAGTGCGGCTATTACGGAAAAGAGAACTGCCATGACGAGGGCTAAGGAGGCTAACCAGATGGTGCTGGGCAATCTGCTGCCTAATTCCTCTAATACCGCTTCACCATTTTGGTAAGATTCAGACAGGTCAAACTGGACAACTTTCATTAACCATTGCATATATTGTTCTGGGTAGGGTCTGTCCAACCCCAGCTCCAGGCGAACAGCGGCGAGTTCCTCTGCACGCGGCTCTTGGATGCCACGTGCCACCAATACCCGCATAGCCGGGTCGCCAGGGGCAAGCGGCAACAGCCCCCAGATCAATATGCTGGCTCCCAGCACGGTTAGTATGGCCTGACCCAAGCGCATACCGATGATTCTAAAAATCAGCAATCGCTGTGGATCAATAGAGAAGATTTGCTTCATCATGAGGGGGGAGGGAAGCGCCACCTTGTGACACTCCCCCCTATTTATTTTAGTTACTTGACTCTGGCGAAAAATTGTCAGAGCCTCCTTGACAATTAAGTTGGTCACAAAGCCGGAAGTGTGAATGAAGAATGGGGCACAGGACACTGCCTGAGTGGGATAATTGCAGAACAATTAACCCACCGGTTCCAAC